>ERZ827440.501-NODE-501-length-55109-cov-6.428089_pt1 | contig 55109 bp, 50 predicted proteins | sample MGYA00519774_ERZ827440 | MGnify/ENA primary metagenome ERZ827440 (study PRJEB31778, sample SAMEA3449302) | human gut metagenome | biome: human gut; feature: human-associated habitat; material: faeces | place: United Kingdom | collected 2010/2012 ... | reverse complement strand
TTAAATTTTTCATTTTTTCGCAAAAAACTATTGACTATTCATAGTTGGTCTCCTATTTATAAAATTTTAATTTAACAAGTAAATTATATATTTTTTCTCCCTTAGGAAGCATTAATATTTCATCTTTACTAAGTATTTTAAGTGCGAATACTGAAATTAAATAAACTACCGCACCAATCATAATATTAATAATTGTAAGAATACTGTTTCTTATAACTCCATTAAATAAATAATTTATGAAGAATATTACGGCGCCCATTATTAAACCTGCAAGTAATGGTTTTACAATATGTTTTACAGGTTCAAATTTAACTTTAATATTTCTTTTCATTGTTATATATACAATCATAAATACTACAAATTGACATATAAATGAGCTTATTACCGCACCATATATATTTATATTTGGATTAGTTATTAAAACTAAGTTAAGTCCTATCTTAATTACACATCCTATTAAAAGTGCAAGTGCTGGTGTATACATTTTCCCAAGTCCAAATAATGAACCTTGTATTGTATGATTTATACCAACAAATACCATAGTTACAGCTGCTATTTGAAGGATATGCGCACCATCTGATGCATTTGGATAAAGCATTTTTAATATTGGATCTGCAAGTACTATAAATCCAATTGCACATGGTATTAAAATAAGTAATGATGAACTTATTGAAAATGATATTTTTTTAGATGCAGACTTAAAATCTTTTTTAGATATAGCTGCTGTTATTTCAGGTATTAATGCTGAATAAAATGATAAATTTACAGCAAGTGGAAGATTTACAAGTGTATCAACTTTAGATAAGATACCCGTTAATCTCATTGCTTCTTTTTCTAGAAGTATTTTACTTTTTAGTATTCCAGAATATGCAATCTGTATACAATTACTAACTGTTACAGTATCAATAAAACTTGTAACAACACTTATTACAGAACCTACTGTTAAAGGAATAGCAGTTGCAATTATCATTTTAACCATTTTTTTATTTTCTTCTTTTGTTGTTATAACTACATCGTCTGACTCTTCTCTCCACTCTTTAATATTCTTTTTATAGAATACAATTAAGTATGAGAATGAAATTAGTATTGCAAGTGTTGTTGATAAATTACCACCTGCAGCCATTATATATGGTTCTTTTCCTATTAATGCATAAACAAATGTTATTGTAAGAACACAGTTAAAGAATTGTTCTAGTGCTTGTGAAATACTTGATGCCTTCATTGTACCAAGTCCTGCAAAATAACCTCTTATAACTGCTGATACGCATACAAAGAATATTGCTGGAGATAAAACTTTTAATACATAAGATACATCTGGAACATTTAATATTTTTGATGATACAAAATTTGCAGATAAAAGTAAAAGTAATGATGCTATAAAACCAATTATTCCAAATACCACCATAGATACTTTAAATACTCTATGTGCTTCATTATATTTACCTTTAGCAACTTTATTAGATACTAGTTTTGATACAGCACCTGGAATACCTTGAGATGATATTATTAAAAGTACTGCATATACCTGATATCCTGCAGAGTAATAACCATTACCTACATCACCAAATCCTTTTATATTTGTAATTGCAAGTCTATATATAAGACCCAATAATTTTATTAAAACTTGCGAAAACATTAACATTAATACATTTTTCGCAAATGTGTTTTTTTTCTTCTTCTCTTTCAATTTGATACCTACTTTCTTTAATAATTATATAACAATATCTTAAATCAAACAAGTATAAATAACCTATATTTACTTTGAATATAATTAAATATGAAAGAAAATACTAATAAAAAAGAAGAAGTTTTTCTTCTTGACCTACAATTAATATCATCTTCTATTTTTATAATCGCATCAATTGTGTCCCTTTTAATCACATATAATGAAAAATTAACTGTAACAAATAGAAAGAAATTATTTACAAACAAAGAAGCTTTAAATATTTCTTTTTATAATAGAATTGTAATACTAGTTGTAGTTGTTACTAGTTTATATGTTGGTTATAAAAATTATATAAATGAAAAAAATAATACAGTTGCAAAATATAAAAGTTCACTTCTTTTAAGTACAAATGTATTAACTCTTATAAGTGCAATAGTTATACTTTTTGTTTCATATTTAAATAAAAATGAACAAAGTCTAACAGTATCTGATATAGAAAATCCTCTTATTTAATTTTGACATAAAAAAATTATATGTTACAATGAATACAGGCAAGAAATCTTGCATAAAATAAAAAAGGGAACATTCAGTTTTCCAATGTTGAATGTCTACCCATTAGTTGAGTAAGACATTTAATTTCTTATGAAATTAAGTGTCATTTTTTTATTACAATAATCATAATGATTAAGAGTAGTAAAATGATAGAAATATATCTAAGGACTTTTATTTGAAAAATTCTTTTTTTCAAATAAAAAAGAAGTAATTTTTTTACTTCTCACTTACTACATTAGTACCATTTACATTATTATAATTTTCTGCACTTTTATTTATTAGCATATTACCTACTAAGAAAATTAAAATCATAAATAATAATATTAAAAACATATCTAATATAAATTTTTTCAAACTAAATTTTTTATTTTTCTTTTTTAATTTTTTTTCATTACTTTTAATTATACCAAGTACTTTTTCATCAAAAAGTATTCCACAATGAGGACATATAGCAGCATCTTTAGAAATTGGATAACCACATTCAGGGCAATTGCTATCAATTAGTAAATCATCTACTATTTCATTTTCTTTTATTACTTCTTGTTTTACTTCTACCTTTTCTTCTTTATCTAAATATACAATTACATCTTGATTTGTTGTATCTAAAGTACCTGTAATTTTATTATCTTTAAATACTGGGTTTAATATTTTTAATATTAACTCATTTTTACTAATAGTTTGTTCTTGTTCATTCTTTGAAATACTAATTACTTTATTTGATACCTTTTGTTCTTTTGTCTTTTTTTCTTTTACATTTTTTTCTCTAATATTTTCAGAATCATCCATTTTAAATAGAAGAATAGTTTTCTTTATAAATACTACAAATAATCCTACAAATAATGATATAAGTCCTATTATTAAATATAATTTTAAACTATTTTGCATACTCTCTGTTACTGTTAAATTTTTAAATTTAATTCTAATTGCATAAACAAAGTATAATGCAAATGAACTTATTGATACCGCAAATGGTAACCATAATATATACTTAACTACCTTTTTCATATAAATTTCCCCTTCTTTTTTGTGCTATATAATACCAAAAGGTTTTATATTTGTCAATTTTTTCAAAGAAAAAATACCAAAGCGGTATTATTTTTCTTTTTTTGTATTTATCAAAAATAATTCGAATAATTGTCTATGTTTTTTAGCAACAACCTCTAATATAACCCCTATTGCAAACATTATAAGAGAAACCATTAACATGAATCCTGAAAATATTAACGTTGGGAATCTTTCTACTAAACCAGTTTTAAAATAATCATGGAATACAGGAATACCAAAGATTATGGATATAATAAGAAATAATAAACTTATAAGTCCAAAGAAAATCATTGGCTTATATTCCTTGAATAATCTTGCAATTGTTTTTAAAACTTTAAATCCATCACTATATGTATTAAGTTTTGATACTGATCCTGCTGGTCTATCTCTATACTCTACGGGTAATTCTTCTACATACATATTTTTATCAAGTGCATGAATAGTCATTTCATTTTCTATTTCAAAACCTTTTGATAGTACTGGGAACGTTTTTACAAACTCATAACTAAATGCTCTGTAGCCTGTCATTATATCATTTATATGACCTTTAAATAATGAATTAATAAGCCATCTAACAAGTCTATTTCCAGCATTATGAAATGGTCTTTTATTTTCTGTAAAATATGTTGATGATAATCTATCACCTACTACCATATCAGCACCCTTATTTAATACAAAATCACACATTTCTCTGGCATTTTCTTTAGGATATGTATCATCGCCATCAATCATAAGATAACAATCAGCATCTATGTCTTTAAACATACTTCTAATTACATTACCTTTTCCTTGACGATATTCATATTTTACAATTGCTCCTGCTTTTCTTGCAATTTCATCAGTTCCATCTGTACTATTATTGTCATAAACATAAATATCTGCTTCAGGTAATACTTCTTTATAATCTTTTACTACTTTTTCAATTGTCTTTGATTCATTATAGCATGGAATAAGTACTGCTATTTTTTTACTATCATTTTTCATTTTTTACTCCTAAAATTTATTCCAAAAATAATTTTCTTGTAACAAAGTTAAAAATCATAACTATTGCTGTTGCAATTATTTTTGATAACATATAATAAATATTAAATTTATCTATTGAAATATGCATAATTAAATCATTAAGCAATAATCCAAGTACACTAAATATAATAAATATAATAAAATTCTTTCTTGGGTCTTTTTCCTCATTTACATCAAACACCCATTTTACACTCGCCCAATAGTTATAGACAACAGATATACAAAATGATAAAGTATTTGATAGTATTACTGGAAATTTACAAAATTCTTTAAATATATACAAAAAAGCAAAATCTATTAAAGTAGCAATTACACCAACTATTCCAAATTTAAATATCTGTATTAATAAATTTTCGGTTTTAGGACTAACTTTAATTTTTAACTTTTTTATTTCATTGCTAACAAATTTTGCAATATTATCTTCCTTTTTATTATTTTTCATTATTTGCACCTCTTTTATTTCTAGTTAACAATTTATATATTAAAACAAACACAGCGGGAATAGATAGTATTAGAAATTTTACAAAATATATAAAATTATGTATTATTTGGTATAATGTTCTAAGTAAATTAAATATTATAATTGCTTCTTTTTTTGCATGTGCTCTATCAAGAACTCTTCCTACCCTAACTTTAAATTTATAAAGTTTACCATGTTTTTTTATTCCTAGATTTTTATCATAAACTATTCCAAACTTATTTTCAATATAAGTTTTGCAATAAAAATAATAATCTTGATATAAAGTTTCTAATGCTAAATTATATTCTGTATAACCACTGTCAGTAGAAATTACTACTTTTTTTCCATTACTTTCAATATAATTTTCAAATATATTAGAGAACTTATCTGCCATTGAATTTAAAGTAAATGCATCCTCAATTTTATTTCTACAATTTTTACTAATCTCATCTAAATTTTTTAATACCCTTTCAACTTGCTTAACATATTCATCTATTTCATTATTATATATAGTCTTATTTGCATTTTTGTTATAATGTACAACTCCACCAACTTTTTCATCAATAAGTTCTGTTTGTCCACCAACGTCAGTTGAAACAACTGGTACACCCATAGATAATGATTCATATGAAGTTAAAGCAAGTCCCTCTAGTGATGAACAGTTAACAGTTATATCACTAATTGCATATATCTCTGCAGTTTCTTTTATCATACCTAGCATAATAAAATCATCTGTTATCTTACTATTAACTGAATTATATAAGTAACCATCACCTGCTATTACAAAATATAAATTTGGATTATTGCAATGTAATCTCTTACATATTTCAACAAACATTTCTGGTCTTTTTTCTTCTGATAACCTTGCGATAAAAGAAATAATCTTTTTATTCTTAGGAATATTATATTTATCTTTCAATTTATTTTTATCGTACTTAACAGGATCAAACTTTTCACTATCAGTACCAATATATATTGTCTCAACATTATTCTTATTAAAATCATTAATTAATTGTTTTTTTGTGAAATTATTACAACAATAAGTTTTATCTAAACAATAATCAACATCTTTACTACATCTTCCAAAACCACTTCTAGGATCCGCTAAATCTATAGAATGAATATAATCTATACAAGGAATATTTGGATATTTTGCTTTTATAAAAGGTAACATATAATAACCATAGTGTGAATTACTAACAAATACTAAATCAATTTTTCTTGATTCTATTATATAATCAACAAAATTAATATAATCACTTCTATCCAAGAAAGTTGACATATCATATACTTCATTACAAACCATTTCAAAGTCTTGTCTTATTGGATTATCATTTGGTGTTGTTGTCAAAACTATTGATTCAAATTTATTCTTATCAAGTCTTTTAATTAAATCAAGATTAAAAAAATCTGCTCCACCTGTTACCATCCAAGGGAATATAAATAATATTTTCTTTTTTCCATTTTTTTGATATTTTGGTAATATCATATCTTTATGTATTTTAACTGTGTCATACTTATTAGCTTCTCTAGGAAATTGTATTGGCTCTACATCATTTGTAATTTTACTTGCTGTTTCATTTATATATTTCATAGCTTGTTCTTTATTTTTATTAGCTCTAGATAATTCTCCTGTATTGCTTGTACGATACCAAAAGATAGGAGCATTAACTCTTATTGGAATCTTCCCCTTTTCTAAAAGTTTAAGCCATAAGTTCCAATCTTCATACATTGCCTTTTCTTTTATACCAAAGCAACCAACTTCTATCAAATCTTCTTTTTTTACCATAGAAGCAATACAAATTAGATTGTCTTCCTTTTCTTTTTCAACAGTTAAATATTGTTCCCAAATAAATTCTCGATCACCAAAATTAACCATTGTTGTATAAGCAAAAGACGCTTCACTATGAGTTTCTAATGTCCAATATAAACACTCTAACATTGTTTTATCTGGGATATCATCACAATCAAGAAAGAATATATATTTAGAATCTTTATTTGATTTTTCTATACCATAATCTCTTGCCACAGAAGGACCACCATTTTCTTTATGATATACCACAACTCTATTATCCATCTTTTCTATTTCTTTAAGTTTTTCTAATGATTCTTTATCCTTAGATCCATCATCAACAATTATCCATTCAAAATATGGATATGTTTGACTAAATACCGCGTTAGCAGTTTCCATTAAAGTCTTACCACCATTATAATAAGGTGTTATAATACTTATCACTGGATTCTCACTATTTATTAATTGTCCTATTTTCTCTATTTTATCTCCAGGTTTTTTACTATAATCCATTTTTATTCCTCCATCTTGTTTTAATTTTATCATATTTGTTTCTTATTTTTATACCTAATGTATTATTTTTAATTTGTTCTATATCATCATAACTCTTCTTTAAATCTTTATAAAGTTTTTGAGTTAAATCAAATAATCTTTTATTTTCTTTTTCTAGTTTACATACTTTTTTTGAATAATCATTTAATCCATCAAATAAATTCTTAAAATTTCCTTGACCATTAAAAGGAAGAATATCCAAAAACACATTGTCTTTAATAGATAACCTATTTGAAATATATTGATAATTTTTATTTATTTCATTAATAAGTTCTTCTTCTTTATATTTATATAATTCATCCAAATCATTTTTTAAATTAGATCCATTAAAATTTTCTTTTACAGCCTGTTCAATATTTTTTGAAGTTATAAGTGAAATATTCTTATTATAACCACAAACTACAGTTGGTTTCTTTGATGCCACAGATTCAAGTGCACATCTATCTACACCAAGTAAAACATCTGCGTTTTTAATTTCACTTTGAATATCAACAACTTCACCCTTAAAAAATATATCTGGATTATTTTCTTTTACAAATTTTAAAATATCTCCATCGCCTACGACAGTCATGCTTATGTTTGGATTATACTTTTGTTTACAATATCTATAGTATTTAATTGCAGTTTCAATCGAGTCCTGTTTTTCCTTCGATATTCTACCAAAAAGTAAAAATCTATTATAAGGATAATTCAAAGATGTTACCTTTACATCTGGGAACTTCGAAAAATCTATACTATTATTAATTATCATATACTTATTTTTAGGTTGATCAAATAATAATTTGTTTTCCTTCATAACGTTATTTGTTATTGCAATTATTTTGGAAGCATATTCAAAATATATTGGAAATAAAATTTTATATACATCATACGTATCCATAAACCATTCACATGTTTTAGGAATAATGCTATGTAGATATGCAATATATGGTGTCTTTGTTTTAAATACCGCAGGTAATATATATAAAACACATGGAAATTGATGAACATATATAAAGTCTATATTATTTTCTATAATAACATTTTCAATCACTTTTACCTTATCAAAATCTATATAATTTTGTAGTTTATATTCAAAATCTATAATTTTTACGTTTTTAATTTTTTCAATTTTTTCACATAATTTTCCTTTTTTGGCTAATACTACACAATTTATTCCTCTTTTGCTGAATTCCTCAATCTGAGTTACCGAGAAAGTTTCAACACCACCAACATTTAATTGTTCGAGGCAAATCAATGCATTTTTCATAAAATCCTCCACATACAATTATCCTCTATAATTTATATATTATTATATATATTATTATAATAAAAATATCATTTTTTTACAACTATCGGTAGTCATAAAGTATTATAAAATTTATAATATTTATCTCTTATTTTTTTTGATATTTTTAAGTTATATATAAATTTAAATATTTGCTGTCTAATAAATTCAATAATTATTCCAAAAACGAATATACAAACTATTGCTACAAAAATATGAAATATATATTTAACAGAATAAATAGTTCCTGTTCCTATTTTTAAAAACTGGTAAATTCTAAAATTATTTTTTATTAATTGATTGTCATGGAACAAATAAACTCCTAAAGATAATGAAGCAATTTTATTAACAAATTTGCTTTTAATATTTATTGTAGAAAATAATGAAAAATAAAAGATTGTCTGTAATATTATTATAGGATTACTATAGGATAAATTTCCATTTATAAAGTTATTTGCAATTTCATCAATTATTGAATTAGTTCCTAATATAGAGATTGACGTATTAGTTAATAAATAATTCTGGAAAACACAAAAGAAAAATCCAAAAATACATATTATTCTAAATTTATTAACATTTACTCTCTTAAATATATAGCTTTCTTTCAAAGGATAAATTCTTAGATAAGCACCTAATAAATACATAAAAATAAACTGAGATAATGTAAATCCATCATTACTAATTATTTTATTATTTGAAATAAATGGTAATACAGAAAAAATAATAAAAGCAATAAAAAGTAACTTTTTAAATTCACTTTTTTCTAAATTTTGAATTAATTTATTAAGAAAAGGACTAATACAATATAAAATCAAATAAACCCTCACAAACCAATATTCTGTAAAGTTAATAATAAAAGTCTCTTTAAATATTTCTAAAGAATTCATTGTTACGTATCCAGTAATGGATAATATTATTAATATAACTATTCTATAAAATAAATTCGAATTTATTAATGCCCAAACGTTAGATTGCTTAAACTTGCTATTTGATTGAAAATAACCTGTCACCATTATATAAGAATTTACATGAACTAAAGTTATTAAAACAATAATATTTAAAATGAACTTAAGTGTACTATTTTCACACAATGATAATGCCTGTCCATGACATATTGTATGAAATGTAACAATAAAAAACATTGAAACAATCCTAAGCAATTCATAATTTGATTTTCTTTCAGTACTACTCATAAGTTAATCCCCCTGCTATTATTTCTACCCTACAATTAAGTTTACAGTTATTATACAAAACTGTCAATAGAATATAAAAAAAAAGGATGAAATCATCCTAAAATTATTTTTCTTCTAAGTTTTCTGAAATTATAAATCTTGGTCTTGCTTTTGTCTCACTATAAACTTTTCCAATATATTCACCTATAATTCCTATACTAATCATTTGTATACCACCAATAAACCAAATAGAAATAGATAAAAATGTCCAACCATCAATAGTATTTCCTGTTAATTTTCTAATTAATGAATAAAACATAATTATAAAACTTATAAATAGGATTATAAATCCAATTGTACAAATGAATCTTAAAGGTTTTACGCTAAATGATGTTATACCATCCCATGCAAAATTAAGCATTTTCTTCAATGGATATTTAGATTCACCTGCAAATCTTTCATTTCTTTCATAATATACTACATCACTTTTATAACCAATTAATGGAAACATTCCTCTTAAGAATAAATTTACTTCTGAAAAATCTTCTAAATTTTCAAGAACTTTTTTACTAGTCAAACGATAATCAGCATGATTATATACACAATCAACACCAAGAAATTTCATAAATTTATAAAAACCTTCTGCAGTTACCCTCTTAAACCATGTATCCTTTTTTCTAGCACTTCTAACACCATAAACTATTTCATTACCTTCTTTATACTTTTCAAGCATTGCGTCAATTGCGTTAATATCATCTTGTAAATCAGCATCCATACTTATAATAACATCAGCATAATTTTTGGCAGTCATTAATCCTCCTAATAACGCATTCTGATGTCCTCTATTTCTTGATAACGAAATTCCTGTAAATAATGGTTCCCTTTTATTAATATCTTTAATTATATTCCAAGTTTTATCTTTACTTCCGTCATTTACATACATAACTTTACTTTTATTTGATATTATCTTTTTCTCTATTAAACCTTCCATTTTTACTTTAAGCTGTTTAGTTGTTTCTTCCAATACTGCTTCTTCATTATAACAAGGTACAACAACATATAATGTTGGAGTTAAATTTTTTTCTTTTTTCATACTATCACTTCTTTCTTTTACAATTTCATTTTTCAATTCTGTCCTTTTTCTTTTTGTAAATATATTCATTGACGATACAATTATTATTGGCATATAATTTATTAAATATCTCGAACTGCTTTCCCAAAGCAAGAAAAACAACAAAACACCAAACAATGATATATAACAAACATTTATTTTATTTTCTTTTTTTCTAATAGATTTTATCGCACCAATTAATATCATTATATACATTAAAACCATCAGAGATGTATTATGCATAACTGTTATATTTATATATTTTCCTTTCATTTGAAATAAATTAGAAATTAACGATTCGCTACGCATTAAACTATCATTTAATAAAGCTGGTGCATAATATGTTCCATCAGACCAAGTAAACAACATCTTTCTATACAAAAACATAGTATAATTCAAGACACCATAATCTTTAAATTGTTCCTTAATTTTTTTAACATTTGCATTTTTTCTAGAGTCAGTTGTTTTGTATGATAATGTATAATTTACTGAATCAGGATTATACCAACCAATAAATTTTTTACCTTCACGGTATGAATCATGTTCTGTCATTCCCATCATAATCCAGTGAGTATATGGCATTTTTTTATTATTGTTAGAAATATCAAATGAGAAAACATTTAGATTTTTTTCTATGAATCCAAAGGATAAATAAAATACAATCATACTAATAGAAATAATACTTATTGGTTTAAAATATCTCTTAAAATCATATTTAAGTACCATGTCAATCAATATTGCAATTATCATAATAATTACTGTAAACTTCAGTTTAATTCCAAAAACAGATATAAATGCCATTAATATAAATATTAAATCAATATTCTTTTGATTTATTTTTTTCTGCCATATTGAATAACATAATAATATAAATATTGGAAACATCATCGTAACAGTATCAGTATAAAATACTGGAACATATATAGTAAATGCACAACATATCATTGCAATAATAAGACTTAATATTGCTTTTGATTTATCAAACATAATCCTTACGGTAAAATACATTAATACTATTGAAATATCAATCAATAAAATATTAACAATAATTGTTGCATATAGACAATTAGTAACTGATAATTGAATTTTAAATATAGACAACACTTTAAATATGATTATCTCAAAATATAATAAAGCATTATTATTTGGAAACATTTGAAAATATGAATTATCTATTTCATCTGCATGACCACTTGCAAAAAGTCTTGCGGAATTAAATACGTCATTCCAATCCCAACCTGGATATGATTTAAAATAATAAAATACAAGACATTGAATTATAATAATAATACTTAACAAAATTGTAACTATTATTATTTCCTTCTTAAGACTAATATTTAATAATTTTGAAATTAAATATTTATATAATATAAAGATTATTAATCCAACAAATATTGTTCCTATAATAATTGATATTGGTGATACATTTGATATTAAACTTTTGGTATCAAATATTGTTCCCATAATAATGCTTGCGAATAAAAATGTAAAAACTACTAAAAAAAACATTATAAATTTTTTGTTTCATTTTATACTCACCTCAATAAAAATTGCAACACTTTATTTTGTTTATCATTTTTTGCAACAAAATTAGTAATGAATAAATCACATTCTTTACCTTTGAATTTTTCAAATGTTTGATATGAATCAGAAAAATTACTATATCCATTTTTGTGATTTAAATATGTATATTCTACTGATCTGTAAAATTCATTACAGTTTGTAAATGACGCTATTATAAGAATAAAAATTAAAACTTTTTGAATCAAATAATTTCTTTTATTATTTTTGTTAATATTATTTAATTCTTTAATTATAAGTATATACATTATAATTAACAATGGAATTGTACTTCTATTTCCTAAATCTGCTCCACCAATATAAAATAATGGTGCAATTGCAAAAAATAGGAAACACATTATAACTTGTTTGTAATTCTTTTTATTAATGATAACTATATATACTAAGAATTCTAGTATAACAAATAATACATAATTAATAATTGTATTCGCTAAATCGCCATTTTGATATGCAGTCACAAACCATATTCCCTTTTTTGACTCATTTAAAGTATACATAAAGACAATCGGTAATACTGATATACAACCAAAAAAATTAGGTATTGTTAAAAGTTCTTTAAATCTTTTAAAATTAATTAATGAATTCAAATCTTTTCCAAAAATAATATTACAAAAAATTAAATATAAGAAGCCAATCATTGGAAATGGTCCAAATGGAACTAACAGTGCAAAGAAATAACCACAAGTTTTATAATCTTTCTGTTGCAAGTACAACATTACTGCTATCCATGCCGGCAAACTCTGATTGAATACCCAAAAAAGCTGAGTTACAAAACTTGACATACAAAATATTCCCATACTTGTATCAATGTGTGCCGTACCAATAGGCATAATACTTGTTCCATTTATCAAATTTTCAATAACTTGTCCAATAACATTCAATCCACCGAATGCAATGAATATAAAGAAATAACGATATTTAATATCTTTCATATATCTGATGACATAATAGAAAAATAGCATTACAAATATAGTTTGCCATATAAGCATAAATATACTCGCAAGTTTAAAACCAATAATTTTTCCTAAATATGCTCCTGGTAACCAAAATGCAAAATAATAATTTAGAAAAGCACTATTTCCAAATTTGGAGCTTTCATATGAAAGATTAGTATAATCATATCTAACAGGCCAACTATGATTAATTAAATCTCTAAATATAGCATTTCTACCATGATAATCCCAATTTTGTTGGAAAATACCACCTGCACCTGACATTAGATTTAAAACAATAATTAAAATTATAAAAAATATAATCTTTTTTTTGTTAAAAATCTTTTTATATTCTGATTCTTTTAATGGTTTATATTTTTTTATAACAAAAAATGTAGCAATTAATAACATTATAATTAAAGGTACTGAAATTCTTCTTTTAAACCAAAAAAATAATTGCATACAAATTGGAATAACCAAAACAAAAATACCTAAAACATATAAAAATTTATCTACTTTTACATATTTTCTCATTTTAATATCTCCACATTCAATAGAAACTTTCTCTATTGTATCATTTTTTACAATATATGAATTTTCAGCTTCCATCATCATTGGTTTATCTGAATATGAATCCGAATAAAAATTGTTTATTTTATTTTTAGTGAATTCATTATATCTTTTAACCTTTTCCTGACCATAACAATTTTCAGAAATAAATTTACCATTTTTCTTATCAACAATACTTGCAATAATATTAACATGCAAAATTTTTTCTAATGGTTTTAGCAAAAATTCTGGCGATGCAGATATAATAATATCATCATTTTTTTTATTATCCAAATACCATTTTTTTATTTTTTTTGTATTTTTCTTCCAAAATTCTTCAATATATTCATCTATATTATCTATCTTTCTTAGAAAAGAAAAGAAACACTCTTTTAAATATTTTTTATCCTTCAAGCCTAAAATATATAATATATAAGTAAAAAGCATAATTGGTAATAAAAGAATTATACTTGGCTTTTTTCGTAAGCAAAACAGGTAAAAATCAACTGATGAATCTCCATCATATATTGTTTTATCAAAATCATATACATTAATCATAATACGTACAACAAACCTCCTATAACAACTATATAAAATATTGAAACTATTATTAGCTTTTTATCTGACAATATTACCTCTATCGGATCACCATATGAATTACCTTCAATATCTAAACTATATAATTGTAAAATAACCATAACTATCGGAATAGTCCAAAATAAATAATCATTACCTATTCTTGAAATTGTCGATGGATCAACACACCATAACGAATATGAAACAATAGCCAAAGCAAGACAAACATACATATTTTTATCAAGAAATTCTTTATTATAATAACTTAATACACTCCTACTTTTATCACCATTTTTTAATATTTCATTTCTTCTTTTTCCAAATCCTAAGTAAAATGAACCAAAAATAACCATTAAGTATAAAAATTTTGAAACTTCAACATTGACAACAATACCGCCATACATTACTCGTAAAACAAATCCTGATACCAATATAACAACATCGATAATTGGCATATTTTTTAATCCTTTACTATAACAAATATTTAGCAATATATATATTAAAGGAATCAAAATTACAAAAATATTTTTTGAATGTAAATAAAAGAAATACATAATAACTGAAATTATAATTGCAAGAACAAACATTATAATATATGCCTGTGTTTTTGATATTGCACCCGACGCAAGTGGCCTATTTTTTTTAACAGGATGCATTCTATCTTTTTCTATATCACTTAAATCATTTAATACATAAACTATTGAAGATGCAAAACTAAATACAACAAATGCAAATATACATGTCAAAAAACATTCTGTATTCAAAAGTTTTTTACCAAAAAATATTGGTAAAAACACTAAAACGTTCTTTAACCAATGTTTAACTCTTATTAACTTCAAAACTTCTTTCATTCTTGTTCTACCTCCATTCTCCAACTATAAATATACTTTATTTTCTTTTCATCAATTTTTTTTACAATATTATAGTTTATATTTCTATCATTTAAATTATATATATAACCATATAAGCCATCTGTTGATAATTTTAAATTAACATGTTCTCTATTCTCCAATTCTGTTAAATCATTATTTATATTTTTAAATGATTTTAATAATTCATTATTGTTATTAATAAAATATCTAGCATTTAATAATACAACAATCGATGCAAGTAAAATTGATATTTTACAAAAAATATTATCTTTATACTTTTTACAATAAACCATAAGTAATATACTTCCAACAATCAATAAGTACAATTGAGGAATATACCTTGCCCACCAATTTTCGCCAACTAAAATCATGGTTAATGCAATTGATATAAAAGGTAAAACTATATATTTTAAATTATTATTTTCATATTTTATAAAAATGATAGTTGACCTTATGAACAATATGACACATATTATCAATGCAAGCGCAAATAACGGTCCAAATCCCCCTATTCTTACATCTGGTAACATAAGTTGTTCTATTTCTTCAGGATATACTTTAAAAGGTAATTTAAGTTTAGGATCACCAGAATAATATGTAACATTTTCTGTTTTTGAGAAAATAGAAAGCAAAAATTTTTCTCCCATACTTTTAGTTTTAAATGATTTAGGTTGCATCGTTGTAACAATGTCTACCTTATCATTACCAATTATAGGATATAATGGATTATGATGATCAATTGTATTTTTTACATACGATGATGAACCAACAATAAATATTGCAGTAACAAACGTTATTATAAATGCTAAAGTAAACGATTTAAAGTAGTTAAAAAATTCATTATATTTCCTGTATTTTATTATCCAATAAAAATAAAATACTGCTGCTATAATTCCAGAATATAACAATCCTGTATATTTTAAATTTGAAAAAATTGTGCATATTGAAATTATACAAATCCAAAGTTTTTTATTAATTTTAGACATAGGATTAACTAATAAAAGCAATAATAACTCTATTACAAACATTATTCCCATTATACTATCAACATAATAAGTAAAAAATTGAGATAGTGTTATTGGATTAAGCACCAACAAAATAGAAATAAATATAGCCCATTTTCTTGATATAATTATTTTTAAACAATTGTATGCAATTATTAGTAACATTATTGAAAAAATTAATGTTATACATTTACCACTTTCAATATTATTTGTCATATTATATATAATCGCAGCACTAATCCATGACGCTTTTGGATAATGCTCAATCCATAAATTAATTTTAGTTTTTTTGTCAAATTTTACGATATCAGAATTTCTTTCTTGAAAATCTGTACTAGACTCATAATATGGATTCCAACCATTTTTTATAAATGCTATCGCTGTTTTATGATATGAATTTCCATCAACTGTTAAATCATATGTTTTATTATATAAAAATGGAAGAATTATCAATAAAAAAAGATATACACCAATTACACCAAATTTACATATATTTTTATTTGATGGCATTTTTATTAAATAAATAATTAATGGAATTGAAATACTAAGTATTTGTATTAATCCCAAGCAATTTTGAAATTTAACTAGTTTACATATCGTATATAACACATATGAAAATAAAAAATAACAACACAGTAAAAAAAACAATTTCATAGATTCTTTATTAAAAATATCGGTATTCATATTCATTTCTCCTAACATTGATAGTCCAACTTTTTTATTATTTCCTATGTTTTGATTTTAACATATTAAGTGATTAATGTAAATATTATGTCTATAAATTAAAATAAAAAACCTTAATTCATAAGAAATTAAGGTTTTTATATAATTATTTATTTCTTGCATCGAATTTTTTTCTTTCTTCAGTATTAAGAATTCTCTTTCTCATTCTAAAGCTTACTGGTGTTACTTCAACGAGTTCATCAGTATTTATATATTCTAGAGCATATTCTAGAGTTATAGGTCTTGTTTTCTTAAGTACTACAGTGTGATCTTTACCTGCACTTCTTGTATTTGTTAAGTTTTTACCTTTAACAACATTTACTGCAAGGTCATTTTCTCTATTATTTTCACCAACAATCATACCTTCATAAACATCTACACCTGGTTCAACAAACATAACTCCTCTGTCTTCTAATGCACCAAGTGCATAAGCAGTTGTTTTACCATTTTCCATAGAAACTAAAACACCTAAACTTCTTTCACCAACTTCAGCATCTGCTTTTGGTAAATATTCTCTAAATGTATGGTTAAGTATTCCATAACCTTTTGTCATTGTCATAAAGTCTGTTGTAAATCCAATTAAACCTCTTGATGGAACTATATAATTTAATTTAACTAATCCTGGTAAATTAGTCATACTTTCCATTGTTCCGCCTCTTTTACCTAAAGCTTCAATAACTGGTCCAACATTTTCTTCTGGTACTTCTATTTGTACATCTTCATATGGTTCACAAATTTTACCATCAACTTCTCTTAAAATTACTTCTGGTTTTGATACTTGAAGTTCAAATCCTTCTCTTCTCATATTTTCAATTAATATTGATAAATGAAGTTCTCCTCTACCAGAAACTATCCAGCTTTCTGAATCATTTGGTTCAATTTTTAATGATACATCACTTTCAGATTGTTTTCTAAGTCTTTCTTCTATTTTAGAAGCAGTAACAAATTTACCTTCTTTACCTGCGAATGGTGATGAATTAACTCCAAAAGTCATTTGAAGTGTTGGTTCGTCTATTCTTAAATGTGGAAGTGCTTCTTCCTTGCCTTCTGTGCATATTGTTTCTCCAACTTCTAAATCTGGAAGACCAGCAATAGCAACTATATCTCCTGCTTTTGCTTCTTGTACTTCTATTCTTTTAAGACCTAAATAACCATATATTTTTTGTATTCTAAACTTTTTAATACTTCCATCTAATCTAACACATGATACCATTTCATTTAATTTCATTGTTCCACGTGCTATTCTACCTACACCAATTCTACCTACATAATCATTATAATCTAATAATGCTGGTTGAAATTGAAGTGGACTTTCACTATCCATACATGGTTCTGGTACTTCATTTATAATTAAATTAAATATGTTATCCATTGTTTTTTCTTGTGTACTTACATCAGGATCCATACTAGATGTTCCATTAATTGCGGATGTATATACAACTGGGAATTCTAATTGTTCTTCATTAGCATCAAGTTCTATTAGTAATTCTAATATTTCATCAATTACTTCTGCAGGTCTTGCTGCTGGTTTATCTATTTTGTTTACTACAACTATTGGTTTTAAACCTGCTTCCATTGCTTTTTTAAGTACGAACTTAGTTTGTGGCATAACACCTTCATAAGCATCTACTACTAAAAGTACACCGTCAACCATGTGCATAATTCTTTCTACTTCACCACCAAAGTCAGCATGACCTGGAGTATCTAGAATATTAATTCTATAATCTTTATAGTTGATTGCGGTTGGTTTAGCAAGTATAGTTATTCCTCTTTCTCTTTCAATATCATTTGAGTCCATTGCTCTTTCATTTACTTCTTCATTATCTCTAAATGTACCAGATTGTTTTAATAATTGATCTACAAGCGTTGTTTTACCATGGTCAACGTGCGCAATTATTGCTATGTTTCTTATTTTCATTTTACTTCACTCCTCGTTTTTAACCTCTGCTATTATATCATATTTTTTTAAAAATACAAATATCTTTATAGGTTATATAAATAAATTTGTCACAACTATTACATTTTTTATAGATTTTTTTGTAAAAATAGTTATAATAATATACAAATTATTAATCAGGTGAGTTTATGGATAAGAAAAATTTAGAAGAAATAAAGAAATGCATTTTAAATAAAGATTACATAACAGATGAAATGTATATTGACTATATTATTAGTGAAGTAATTAATAGAGATTTAATAGAATATATTAAAGAAGTTGAATTTGATGATGATAAAATATGCGAATTTAATAATCAAGAAAAATTAATAACTATTAATCCAAATGAAATATTATATGAAAATGGAATAAAAGGAATACCAGACTTAGTAAATGTTATAAGTAGGAAAGAACAAAGAACTGGTAAATTAAAAGATAAAAATAATTATAATTTATACAATTATTTTATTATTAATCACGAAATAGAACATGCAAATCAAGTAAAATTATTAAATAGACTTAATCCAAAGGAACATTTAAATGAACCATATATTTTCTGGAGATTTTTATTACTTATAAAGGAAGTACTATTAGAAAATAATTCTATTATCTATTTGAAGGATATGCCATATAAGGTTTACCATGATTATTATATAAGTGAATATGATGCAAATATAAATTCATATATAAACACACTTAATTTTCTTAATAATCTTGATTTAAGGGAAATAAATACAAATATTGAAAAATTTAATACGATAATTGCTAAAAATTTATTATATTTATATAGAGACATAGAAAACAAAAGAAAGCTTAGTACTCCAAGTAAAAATTTTATAAAATTACACAATCATGTAAGAAGATTATTAGAAAGCAGAAATATATATAATCCTGAGAATTTTTTTGATATATATAGGGGTATAGAAAAACCAAGCTTACAAATTGAAAGACTTAAACTTGGTTTTCAAATTAGTAAAGATACATACGAATACTTAACATTAGTTTCTAAAGAAAAACATAAAACTTTAAATCTATTTAATGATATTATGAATCTTTAATTATTAACCCTATGATGAACTTCACTTGTATAATCATTTATATTAGAAAATGTATATCCCATATCTAATGCATCTTTTATAATGCCATCTAAAGCATCTTTAGTAGAAACTTTTATATCATGCATTAAAACCATATTAGTACTATAATTATGGTTTTTTAATGCACTAATAACATTATTATATACACCCTCTTTATCTGCGCCTGCAGCATCACCAGAATCTATATTCCAGTCATAATACTTATATCCATCTTCTGTTACTTTTTGTGTAAGTCTTGTCATAATACCGTTATTAAATCTGCTTATTGTATTACTAGATCCCCCAGGAAAACGAATATATTTACTTTTATAACCAGTTAATTCTTCCACTTTATTACTAATAGAATTTAAATCATTAAAATAATTTTCTTCAGACGAATAAATAGTATTGTATCTATGTGTGCATGTATGAAGTCCTAATGTATGACCTTTCTCAATTATCTTTTTAGCATATTTATCTAGACTACCAGAACATGTAACAAAAAATGTTGCTTTTACATCGTATTTATCAAGTGTATTCAATATATCTTCTGTATAATTTGATGGTCCATCATCAAAAGTTAAATAAATTACTTTGCCTGTTACTTTTTTAGTATAATCTTGATTTTGTTCTTTTGCTTCTCTTTCTTTCTCTGCTTCTTTCTCATTTATAACTTTTTCTAAAGATTCTTTTTTTTCGTTTAACGACTTATAACTATCTTCTAGTTTTTCTCCTTTTTTTGTTTCATTAGCAATTTCTATTTTTAATGTATTATTTTCTTTTTTTAAATTTTCATATGTGCTCTTTTGTTTTTCATATACTTTTATTTTGCTATCATATAATTTATAAAAATTAAATAAGCAAAATAATAAGAAACAAAATGATATAAAAAGTAATACCAAAATTATTATTTTTTTATTTTTCATAAGTTTTTACCCTATTTTCAAGTTCACCAATATATTTATTCATATTGTCTTGTGCTTTTTGCTTACTATCATTTTTTTCTTTTATTTCATTTAATTTATTTGTATTACTTTTTATTTCTTCTTTTGTACTTTTTATTTTTGGATTTACATAATCACTTAAAACATCATATTTATTATCAAATATTTTAGTTAAAATAAATGTTATTACGCCAAACACTATAAAAGCAACTATTAATGATATGGCTATTTTCTTTTTCATAATTACACCCTCTAATAATTATTCATTTAAATATTTAGTTAATTTACTTGCTACAACTTTATAACCTATCTTATTAAGATGAAGTCCATCTACTGTATAAATTCTTTTCATATTACCATTTTTATCTGTTAAATTATCATACATATTTATATATGTACATTTATTATTATTGCATATTTTTTCTATTTTATTATTTAAATCTTTAATATTATCATTTGTTCTTGTTTCTACTATTTCTTTATTTAATGAATTATTAACTGGATAAATTGACTCTAAATATATTTTTGTATTACTATTTTTTTCATATATTTTATTAATTATTTCTTCAATATTATTTTTTATTCCATCATTATCAAGTCCACTATAGACTAAATCATTTGTTCCAATAAGTATAAATACTTTTGTTGGATTATATACAAATACTCTATTTTCCATATTATCTAATATATCTTTTGTCATATTACCTGCAATCCCACTATTATATACATTATAATTAGAAAAATATTTATCTAGATCACATCTACTTGTTATAGAATCACCTAAAAATACTATTGATTCTTTATTATAAGTATATCTCTCTAATCTTTCTAATCTTGAATTTAATTTTATTATTTCTTGTTCATTAACACATAAAAGTATCCCAACAAGTAACATAAATGAAGCCCCTATAAAAATTACTAACGATTTTAAATTTTTCATATTACCATTTCTCCTACACTATAATAATTATAGCATTAAAAAATAAGATTTAAAATATTAAATCTTATTTATGCATATATTTCTTTAATTCTTTTGTTATCACTTCATAACCTTTATCAGACATATGAAGTCCTTCCTTTGTATATTCTAATTTTAAATTACCATCTTTATCTTCTAATAAACTATACATATCCAAATATGTACAATTTTTATCATTACAATATTGTTTTAATTCAGAATTAATTAAAACAATATCTTTATTTTTTCTTTTACCAACACAACTATGATTTATTTTTGAATCTTTTTCATTATTGATTGGATAAATAGACTCTAAATAAACTGTTGCATTAGGTAAGTTTTCATTTAAACTTTTTATTATATTCTTTATATTTTTTATAATATCTTCATTAGATACATCATGTTCTAAATCATTAGTACCTATTAATAAAAAAATTGTTGATGGATTATATACATATGCTCTTTTCTTTATATCTTTATAGATATCAGAAGTTTGATTACCACTTATACCACTATTAACAACTTTATAATCATTAAAATATTTATCTAAGTCATAAAAATCTGTTATTGAATCTCCTAAAAATAGATAATTAGTATAATTTTTATTTTTCTCCTGTAAATCTGAAACATTTTTAGAAAGTAATTCATTTTGTTTTACTGAATCATTATAAAGTTTATTTTTATTTATAAGTAATAAACTCAAAACAAAAATAAATGTTGCTAAAATAAAATACATGAATATATCAAAATTATTTTTCCTTAAAATATCTTTTTTACGCTTACTAACATTTAAGACATCATTTATATCCTGAATATCCTTAAATTCTAAATTTACTTTTTTTCTATTTTTAGGTATATATGTATTATCAGAATCATAAAACAAAATGATTTTTTTACAATAATCTGCATATTTTTTATAATCATTTATACTAAAAATAAGCACTTCTTCTGCCCTTTCAGACAAACTAATTAATTCATATTCATTTTCTACATTTATTATCTTAATATTATCTTTAGTAATTTCAAAATATTTAGAATTTATTATAATTTTTCTGTCACTTTTTCTTAATAAATTAATTATTTTTTTACAAAATGTTTTATTTTTATTGCCTAAATCAACAAATATCATGTTTTCACCTGCCAACAGACTATATAATATCATTTTGTAAATATTAATTCAATATAAGTATGTTTATTTTACATTTTTTGTACTTTAAATCACTCAATATTTTTCATTTGTTCTTTATAATATTCATCACAAATTTCTTTTGTATCACCCATTTTTACAATCTGACCATGATTAAGCCAAATCACCTTATTACATAATTCTTTTATCGATTCTAACGAATGTGAAACATATAAAACAGTTGTTCCACCTTTAATCATTTCCATCATTTTATTTTTACTTTTTTCTTGGAATCTTAAATCCCCTACGGATAAAATTTCATCTACTATAAGTATTTCAGGATCCACTATTGTTGCGATAGAAAATGCAAGTTTAGCAGTCATACCTGAAGAAAAGTTTTTTACTGGAACATCTAGGAAATCCTTTAGTTCTGAAAATTCAACTATTTCGTCAAACTTACTATCTAAAAATTTTTTAGAATAACCAAGTATTGCACCATTTAAATATATATTTTCACGTGCAGTTAAATTCATATCAAACCCTGCTCCAAGTTCAATCATAGGAGAAATAACACCATCTACTTCAACTTTTCCAGATGTAGGTTTCATAACCCCGCTCACAACTTTTAAAAGTGTGCTCTTCCCTGCACCATTACTACCAATTAATCCTACAACATCACCTTTATTAACACTAAAAGTAACATTTTTTAAAGCATAAAAATATTCACCTTTTTTCTTTTTTTTACCTTTAAAAAAGTTTATAAATGCTTGTTTTATAGAAAAATCTTTTTCTATATCCATGTTAAATTTCATTGTAACATTTTTAATTCTAATCATAATTTCACCATCCAATTAAATATAATATATAAATTTATCTTGCTTTTTTCTAAACACATATGCACCAAATAATAACATTCCTACACCAAACAATGTAACAATTCCAAGAGTTTGTAACGTTGGCATCTGTTCATATACAACTATAGTTCTTGTAGCTGTTAAAAATTGATACATTGGATTAAAATCCATTAGTCCTTTTAATTCTTTTGGTAAAATTTCTATACTATAAAACACAGGAGTCAAATAATTCCATATTGTAAGTACTATACCATATATATGAAATATATCCCTCAAGAAAACAGATACACATGATAATAATAATCCCATACCCACTGTAAACATAAGCATACAAAAAAATATATATGGAAGTATTAAATAATACACATTAATATGACATGTATAATCACCAAGTCCAAAATATGATAATAAAATTATACCTAACCATGGAATTAAAGTAAGTAAAAAATCTATTCCTATAAATAAACATTTCGAAATCGGAAATACATATTTTGGTATATAAATTTTATTAATTAAACTGAAGTTTTCTACTATGGATGTCATTGCCATATTTGATGCTTGACTAAAATAGTTCCATAAAACTATACCTGTCATTAAATATACTAAATAGTTTATACCTTCTACTTTAAACTTAAACATTTGTGAGAATACTATTGCCATTACTGTCATCATAAGTATTGGATTTAATAAACTCCATAAAACACCTAGCACAGACCTTTTATATTTTACTTTAAAATCTCTTGATATTAATTGTGACATCAAAAACCAATATCTTTTAAAATTTGAAATTATTCCTTTTACTCTTGTCATAAAACACCTCTTTAAATCATTTCATATAAAATTATAACATACATGTACTATAATTCAAATAAAACTAAGAAAAGTTATATTTGTTATTTTATTCACTAAGTAAAATTATACAATACTTTTACTAAAAAATAAAGGTTAGTATAATTAAAAATATCGTAAATTGTCTTTAAATGTAATATTTTTTCTGGTATAATCATTATAGTTATTATGATAAGGGAGGTAAACATAATAATAAGCGCCAGACCATTAAATTGGTGACGAGGATTGATAGTTATCGAAATTTCGGCGGATTCTATCACGGATAAAATTTTATTCGTTAGATATATAACAAAAAATAAAATTAAGATTATAACAAAATATATATCACAAGCAAAATTACAAAAAGAAAGTGAGACAATAAAAATGTGTGGAATTGTTGGATATATAGGAAAGAATAAAAAGGCAAAAGATGCTGTTATAAAGGGTCTTGAAAGACTAGAATATAGGGGTTATGACTCATCTGGTATTGCATATGTAAATGATAATGAAGTTGTTATTCAAAAAGAAAAAGGCAGAATTAAAAATTTAAAAGATGAAATAAATTTTGATGAGAAAAGTAATATTGCTATTGGGCATACTAGATGGGCAACTCATGGTGAACCTAATAAAAAGAATTCTCATCCACATAAAAGTGGAAAAATTACTATTGTTCATAATGGAATAATAGAAAATTATATAGAACTTAGAAAAAAATTAGAAAGTTTAGGATATGAATTTAAATCTGATACTGATACAGAAACTGCTTCTGCTCTTTTAGATTATTTATATAAAGAAACAGGAAATATAGTAGATGCAATTAAAAAATTTAAAGAAGAAGCAAAAGGATCATATGCTCTTGGAGTTATATGTGATGATGAACTTGACAAATTATATGCAGTTAAGAAAAATAGTCCTTTAATTATAGGTACAGGAAATGATGAAAATTATATAGCATCTGATGTACCTGCTATACTTGATTTTACAAATAAATATATTGTTCTTGAAGATGGTGAATTTGCCGTTCTAGAAAGTAACAATATAAATGTATATGATAAAAATAATAATATTGTAAAAAAAGATATTAAAGAATTTGAAGGAAGCGCTAAAGATATAGATAAAAATGGTTATGAAAAATATATGGAAAAAGAAATCCATGAACAACCAGAAGTAACTAAAAAAATGATGAATGAATATATTGATGATGATAGCAAAGATGTTATTAAAGGTATGCCTGATTTATCAAAATATAAAAATGTTACTATAGTTGCTTGTGGAAGCGCTATGCATGCTGGTTTAATTGGTAAACATTTAATTGAAGAATATGGTAATATACCAGTAAATGTTGAAATTGCTAGTGAATTTAGATATAAAAAATTATTTATTGATAAGGATACATTAGTAATTGCTATATCACAATCTGGTGAAACTGCTGATACATTAGAAGCTGTTAAAATTGCAAATGAAAAAGGATGCGATACACTTGGTATTGTAAATGTTAATGGAAGTTCTATTGCAAGAGAAACATCTAAAGTATTATATACAAAAGCTGGTCCTGAAATTGCAGTTGCAACTACAAAAGCTTATTCAGCACAAGTTACTCTTCTTTCATTCCTTGCTTATAGTTTAGCTAAGAAAAGTAAAGATAAAGAAGTATTAAACGAAGTAAGTACATTCTTAAGTGATTTAAATAGATTACCAATATTAATGCAAGAAATACTTAATAATAAAAATGAATATAAAAATTTAGCAGACAAAATATATGATAAAGACAATATATTCTTTATTGGTCGTGGTATAGATGAAGCATTATGTATGGAAGGATCCTTAAAATTAAAAGAAATATCTTATATACATAGTGAAGCATATGCTGCTGGAGAACTTAAACATGGTACTATTTCTTTAATTGAAGAAGGTACTCCTGTATTTGGTATTGTTACTGATAAAAAAATTGCTGATAAAACTATTAGTAATTTAAAAGAAGTTAAATCAAGAGGTGCAAATGTAATATATGTTACAACAAATAGTTTAAATAAAGATGGTGACTTCTATGATGAAAAAGTTATTATTCCAGATACTAACCCACTATTACAACCACTTCTTACAATATTACCACTTCAATTAACTGCATATTATGTTGCTAAAAACAAAAATTGTGATATTGATAAACCAAAGAATTTAGCAAAATCTGTTACAGTAGAATAAGAAAATAAGAGTTCTAATGAGCTCTTATTTTTTCATATTATTTTTAACAATAAAATACCTTTATTTTTTTCTCTTTCTGAAGTGGTAGTTTAACATATGAAAAAATTATAATCAAAGCACAAAAAATCCATTTTTAAAACATTCTTAATTCAAAAATTGAATTTTTGAATGTTTTTTTATGCAAAAATTAAAATTTGGTACAAAAAAAGATATCTTTTAATTCAAGATATCATTGATTATTGAAAGCCATTTTTCTTTTACAGAATCATATGAATAATCTTCTGCATTTAATCTTGCTTCATGACCAAACAATGCAAGTTTTTGTTTATCATTTAATAATTCTAATGCTTTTTCTTTCATTTCTTCTTTATTTCTATTATTAATTATATAGCCGCTAACATCATCTTTTATTATTTCTGTCGCACCTTCTGCTGATGAAAATGCAATTGCAGGTATACCAAATGCAGCTGCTTCAAGTAAAACAAGACCAAAAGATTCTTCATAAGAAGTCATTAAATATAAACTCATATCATTTAATTTTTCTCTAATAAATTCTTTATCTTTGTATCCATAAAGAATAACATTATCTTTTAAATTTAATTCATTTATTTTTTCTTCTATTTTTGTTTTTTCCTCTCCATCACCTATTATATGAAGTATACATTCATTATCTTCTTTATTTATTAAACTAAATACATCTATTAAATCTAAAAAACCTTTTTCATGTGATAATCTTCCAATAGAAACTATATTTTTATTTTCTTTTTTAGATTCTCTTTCTGGTATATAATCAACACATAATGGAGAATACAATACCTTTGTTTTACCTTCTACTTTTTTTTCATAGAATTTAGTTAATTTTCTTGAAACAGGCATAAAATAATCTATATTAGTTAATGATTTTAAAACTCTATCTATATATTTTTGATTATTATTATGATGAGCATGTTCTTGTGATATTAAAATTCCATTACCTTTATAATATTTATTTAAAAGTTCAGTTATCTCTACTCTAGTTGAAATAATTAAATCACTATCGCACTCTTTTATATAGTTAATCATTAATTTCTTTTTTAAATATAGTATTCTTATAGATTTAAATCCTTCTTTTATTACTTTAAAAATATTTAACTTTTTTAAAGCACTTTTAAATTCTTTCTTATTTGGTCCACCATTATATAAATACTTGATTTTTATTCTATCATCTAATTTATAAAATGGTTTACCATATATGTTATAGTTTGAAACAATTTCAATGTCATAATTATCTATAAGCATATTTGCTAAATTACTAATCGCAACTTCTATTCCACCATATCCTAAATGTAAACATAAAATTGTAATTTTTTTCATTTTTATCACTTACCTTAATTTTTATCTATAAAATCCTCTACTAATTTTACAAAATTATCATTATTACTTTTATATTTTTTAGGCTTAAACTTATCTATATCTTTTATAATATCACCTAATGAAGAAAAATCATCTAAACATATTATATATCCTTCTTTAGCAAATTCCTTTGCTATTTCAAGTTGATGATCATTTGTATGTTCACCATATTTTTCAAGTCTTGGAGCAGCAATTATTTTTTTATTAAATTTTAGTCCTGACATAATAGATCCAACACCCGCATGTGTTATTAATAAATCACATTTTTTCATATAATCATCAAATTTATCCATTGGTAATAATTTATATATTTCCATATTATTTGATTCAAATTCTGTATAACCAGCTTGTACAATAACTTTTTCTTTTATGTATTTATTTTCTATTGCTTCTTCTATTGCTTCTAAAAGTCTTGGAAATCCCTTATCTTGAGTTCCGAGTGTAACAAATATCATAAGTACCTCCTAAAATATAAATCCACCATAAACGGCTTTTGGATAAATTTTTAACATGTTTTCCCATTGTACTATAAATAAATCTGCGATTGGATATATAAGTTTCCCAGTCTGTGTTTTTCTATTTATATTAGCCATTGTCTCTATATAAATTATTTTACTTCCAAATATCTTTCCCAAATAACATATTGGTCCTGCAGTATGAGTTCCTGTTGTTACTATATATTTTGGTCTTATTTTAATAAAATAATATACACTTATAAAACAATTAGCAAGTAATTTAAATGGATAAGTAAGCATATGATCCTTAGTTCCAAATACCATGTATCCCATTTTTTCTTTATATTCATCTTTTAATTTTTTTGTAGAATCAGTTTTTTCTGTTATAAGATATGAATCATATTTACCAAAAATTTTTTTTAATTGTAATAATTCTTTTAAATGACCACCAGTTGATGAAATAAATAATACTTTCTTTTTTTTCATACTATACTCCTATTTTCTTGTTACAAACTTATATGAATCATGACACATATCTTCTATTGTTTTAGTTGCGACAAATCCAAGTTCATTTTTTGCTTTTGTTGGATCTGAATAACAAGTTGCTATATCACCATCTCTTCTTGGTGCAATTTTATATGGAACTTTTACATTATTTGCTTTTTCATATGCATGAACAAGATCTAGTACACTGTATCCTGTTCCTGTTCCTAAATTATAAATAAATAAACCTTTACCTTCTTTTTCTAATTTATTAAGCGCAAGTACATGTCCTTTTGCTAAATCAACAACGTGTATATAATCTCTAACACCTGTACCATCTGGAGTATTATAATCATTACCAAATACAGATAATTCTTTTAACTCTTTAGTTGCTACTTTTGCAATATATGGCATTAAATTATTAGGTATACCTTTTGGATCTTCTCCAATAAGTCCACTTTCATGTGCTCCTACTGGATTAAAATATCTAAGTATTATTATGTCCCATGAATTATCTGATACATAAATATCTTTAAGTATTTGCTCAATAAATAATTTTGATGTTCCATATGGATTTGTTGTTCCACCTATTTTACAATCTTCTGTAAGTGGTATTTTTTCTGGATTACCATATACTGTTGCGGATGATGAGAATACAAACTTTTTAACATTATGTTTTCTCATAACATCAAGTAAATTAAGTGCACCTGAAATATTATTTGTATAATATTCAATTGGTTTTTGAACTGATTCACCTACTGCTTTAAATCCAGCAAAATTAATTACAGCATCTATTTTATTTTCTTCAAATACTTTATTTAAAGCATCTTTATCTAAGTAATCTATTTCATAAAATTTAAAATCTTTACCTGTTATTTTCTTTATAGCATCTAATGATGAACTTTTACTATTTGAAAAGTTATCTATTACAACTATTTCGAATCCTTCATTTAATAATTCAACACAAGTATGTGAGCCTATATAACCAGCTCCACCTGTTACTAATATTTTCACATTATCACCTCTATAGTAATTATATCATTAAACAGTTAAAAAAACTAGAGTTATCTAGTTTTTAGCATTCTATATATTTTGCAATAAATTTTTGTTATAAACTTATTTTTTTCTATTAATCTTTTTAAAAATGATCTATTTTTAATGTATTCGCTATGTTTATAATCAATATTATTATCATTTAAATATTTAAAAGCATCATCAATAAATTTACTTTGAGTATCTTTATCTATTTGATATCTTTGCTGAATTGTATAATTAAGTAATACAGATACAGTAAGTTCATCCAAGTATTTACCACTTTTATATTCATTTCTTACAATGTCAAGTTGTTTAAATATATCAAAAACTCTTTTATCTCTTGTCGTTGTCTCACTATTATTGTGTATTGTATAATAATTTAACTGTTCATTTATTTTACCTATTTTTTTACTATTTTTAATTGAAAGTGCTACAAATGATAAATCTTCATATTTTAAAGTTTCGCTAAATTCTATTTTATTTTTTACAAGCATATCCTTTTTATAAAGTTTATTCCATGGAGCTAAATTAATTTCACATAATATTTTATTATTTTCTTCATAATTTGTTATACAAAAATCTGATAAATTAAATTCTTTTAATTTGTTACCCTCTTCGTCAACATTTACATAATCACAAACACATAAGTCCAAATTATTTTCTTTTGAATAATTGTACATTTTGCTAATAAAATCTTCTTTTACATAATCATCCGAATCTATAAAACAAACATATTCTCCTTTTGCTTTTTTTATGCCTAAGTTTCTATTATAGCCAATTCCTTTATTTGTTTTATTTTTTATATATACTATTTTTTTATCATTATAGGACTTTATTATTTCTTCTGCATTACCAGGGCTTAAATCATTAATAACAATAATTTCATAGTCTTCAAAATTTTGTTTTAATAATGAATCAATACAATTTTTTAAATATTTTTCTGTATTATATACTGGAACAATAACACTTACTTTCATTTTAATACCTCATACTTTATTTTATATAATATCTTTTTTATTTTTCTTTTAAAATTATCATTTGATAAATAACTAATTATTTTTAAATCTTTTATTTTCTTTATATATTCTTTTTTAAGTTCATCACTTAATGAATTATATTTATCAATGATACTATTTGCATAAAAACTTTTAACATTTTGACTATTTGGAATATTATTTAAATATTTTATTGCTTTAGTAAATAAAAATAACATATCATCCATTTTCTTTTTCATTTTTTCTGTATCATTTGATGACATTATACTTCCATCTCTCTGAACATAGTTATAACCTAAATAATTTATTGATTTTACTTTTTTAGCAGTCGCAATTACTAAAGGAAGTAATCCATAATCTTCATGATAAACATCTTTTTCAAACTCAAATTTATTATCTAAATAATATTTTCTATTAATAACATATAATGCAGCCATTTCAATAAATTTATATCTAACTATTTTTTCAAATGCATCTATCCCATTTGTAACGTTAAATTCTTTTTCTCCATAAGGAATAATTTTATCATTAAAAACCATATTTAACTGATATCTAAGTACATCTAAATCATCTATATCTTTATTTATATTTTCAAGTAAATTTTTTTCTACATAATCATCTGAATCTATAAATAATAAATAATCTCCTGTTGCTTTTTTTACACCATTATTTCTTGCTAGACTTAAGCCCATATTCTTTTGTTTTATATAGATTATATTATCATATTTTTTAATATATTTATTTATTATATCTTCTGTTTTATCTGTTGATCCATCATTAACAATAATAACTTCAAAATTTTTATAAGTATTTGAAAATATGCTTTTTAAACATTTATCAATATACTTTTCTGTATTATATGCTGGAACTATAATGCTATATTTCAATTTATTCACCTTCTATTAATTTATCTATCATATTAATTTTTTCTTCATTTATTTTCTTAAAATCCATATGTTTAACCTTAGATTTATCTTCTTTTAATATCTTATATACTTCTTCATTAAACTTATCTTGATTTTTTGAAACAATATAACCAAAATTTTTTATATCTATGTTTTCATCGCTTACTTCAATAGTTGATATTATTTTCTTATCTAATACAAGTGCCTCTAAAAATGTAACTGGGAATCCTTCATGATCAGATGTTATAGTAATATAATCACTTAATTTTATATATGGATATGGATTAGATTTAAGTCCAAGCATTTTTATATTTTTTTCTAAATGCTTTTCTTTTATTAAATCTTCATAATATTTATAATCTTGTCCATCTCCTACTATAAAAAAGTCAACATCAATATTATTTTTTTTACAATATTCTACTGCATTAATCATTCTTGATACTCTTTTAACTTCTTCATCTAATCTACCAACAAAAACAATTAATTTATTTTTTGTTCTTTTTTCTTTAATTTTTTCATTTGATAATTCTAGCACTCTTTCATAATTTATAAAATTATTAAGTACTATTGATTTATCTTTAATACATGGCATAATTTCAATTAAATTATTCATTGATTCATTTGATACAAATATTACTTTTTTAAAACTATTTATATCTTGTCCTAAAAAGAAATTAATTGTTTTATCTTTGTCATTAAACTCTGTAACATAATCACCATGAATATAAATCATATTATTTTTTGATGCATATAAACTAAGTAAACTACATGGTTTTGAGTAAGTCGCATAACAAATTGAGCAATCATATTTATCTTTATGTAATAATATAAATTTAAGTCTCTTAAAACCATTAACTATTTTTCTATATATTACATTTTTACTATGGCTCAAATTATAATTATATATTTTTACATTTTTATTAATCTTAGGAAGTAATTCACCTTTTTTATTTTCTAAAAATAGTGTTACATCATATTTTTCATAATCTAATTTATTTAAAAGTTCTATTAAGGCGTTTTCAATACCACCTGTATACATTGTTGTCATAAACAATATTACTTTTTTCTTATTCATATTACTCACCTCTATTTTTATAAAATTGTTCCCAAAGTTTATTACCACTTTCTTTATCGACATATTTAATTATATTTTCTTCTTTTTTATTTCTCTTTTCTAAATATTCATCAAAACTTTCTATCACTCTTGCTGGATTACCCGCAACTACAGAATTATCTGGAACATCTTTCGTAACAACAGAACCTGCACCTATCATTACATTATTTCCAATTCTAACATTTGGAAGTATTATTGTATTACTTCCAATAAACACATTGTTTTTAACTTCTATACAACCTGATTGATATTCATAAAATCTAGAAAGTCCCATATTATTAAGCATAAAATCTGATACATCATGTGTTATAAATAAAACTCCACTTGTTACAACTACATTGTCATGAAATTTAATAAGTTTTGGATCTGCTGGTATTTTTCTTGGTTGAAAAAAGAAATTTTTTCCTACTCCTGCAAATACATTATGTTTTACCAAGTATTTAGTTCTTGTTTTAGAATCCAAAACAAGATATAACCAAATTTTTCTTAATTGATCCTTTTTGTATCTTCTCATAATTATTCCTCCATTTTAAATTCATTATAGTATACTACTAAAATTACTGATATAAAGATTGATACTGCTGGTGTTGCAAGTACATGACCTGTTAAAAATGCACACAATATTGAAATTATTATTGATATTATCATAGATGATTTTTTAATATTTAAAAAATTAGATTTAAATTTTTTAAAATATGATTTAAATATGTAAAATATTGTTTTAAAGTATGTAAATAATATTATTATAAATCCTATTATACCTTGATGTAAAAATATATCTAAATAGTCCATCTCAACAAGTTTAATTATTTTACCATTCAAAAAGTATCCAATTCCAAATAGTTTTTGTATGATATTTGAACCTAAATAAATATTGAATGTTTTCTTAAAAAATGATAATCTACTTCCAAAAACAAAATGATCGATATTATGCATAGTAAGTAAATCGCTAACATTTTTTATTTTCAAATAATTTAAATGTATAACTAAATTATCATAAAATGGTGTCATAGTAATTAGCTCTATACTCGCAAGTACAAATAATACAAATGCTGTACATAAAATTATAAGTTTCTTATATGATTTATTTTTTATCAAATTAATGACTGCATATAAAATATAATACATAAGTACTATTAGAGCACATAATATTGGAGCCTTTGTTCCTAGTGTTAAAAGTATATAACCATATATAAGTAAAAATAATATTAAATATAATTTTTTTCTTTTAATAACTAATTCACTTATAAGTAAAGGCGTAATTACACTTATTAAACTTCCTATTGCATTTGCTGAATAAAAGAATCCTACACTGCCTTCTTTTGAATATGCATAACTATCAAATCCAATATGAAATAAATTAGGTACAAATACAAATAACATATATATTAATAAAACAGAATATATTTTTTTTCTATTAAATTCTCTATTATAAAATATTTGAAATGTAAATATTAAAGATATTGGCAAATATATATTATTTAACAAACTTTTTATTTCATATGTAATATTAGTGTTATCCTTAAATAATATATTGCAAAGCATAAATATTATAGAATAAAGCATAATTAATATTAACATCTTTATATTTATCTTTTTTCTTTCTACAAATATCAAATAATATAGAGTAAACAGTAAAAATACTACTCTAATTAATGAACTAACTGTAAAATCTACATTAAATTTATAAAGTGCTACACTAGTTGCTATATCCAAAACTGGTTGTATAAATAAATATATTGTAAAAATTGTTATTATATTTCTTCTTAAAAAATTATTGATTTTATTCATTTTTCGCTCCTTAATTATTACCATATCATAATAATTATATCAAAAATAAGTAAACAAAAAAAGACATTTTATTCATCTAAAAATGTCTTTTCACTTTTTTCTTTTCTTTTTTCCTCTTTTTTTAATTTTTTTAGTTCCTTTTTAGATAATTTTTCTTCTAATTCTTCATTATTTTCTTCAATATCTTCATATCTAATTTTATTATAATTTGGATCATCTATTTCATTTAATCTATTTTTTAAATATTTCTTTTTAAATTTAACATTTTTTGATAAAAGAACAATTATGATGATTGTAAATAATAATACTATTGAACCAAGTATAATGAATGCTAATTTACATTTTTGAATTAAATTAACATAAAGATTGGTTTGTTCATTAAAGAATCTTTGAAGTGTATTATCTTTAGTATCATATTGATAAAAATCTTCTTCTCCTGTTACTGTATTAATACCATATATAACTCTAAAATCTGATTTACCATATACAAATCCTTCTATAGTTCCATCATTATATTTGAATGTTGTCTTTTTATAATTATATGGTATATCATCTTTATCTTCTAGTTTTAAAACTATAACATTTAAATCAGCAGATGATATCATATTAAATTTACTATATATATTTTTTCTTTCATTATATATAAAGAAATTTATTTTTCCTTTATCATCTTGAAGTGCAACTAAAGTATAATTTATATTATCATTGTAACAAGCATTAATTTTTTCATTGCTTATAGTTATTTCTTTTTCAGTAAAAGTAGTAGGTATTTTTAAACCATCTAATTTTCTTACAATTGTATATTCTTTACCAGCAGCTTTTACTTTAATAGGGTCTTTTTCTTTTACAGTTGCATTTATTATATATGTTCTTGTACTACCATTTTCTGCAGTTACTATAACTTCTATTTTATTTAATCCTTCTTTTACATCTATTTCTCCTGTTCCCTTTATAGATGACTTTGAACTAGTTGTTTCTGCATTTATTTTGATTTTTTCTACATTGTTTTCAAGTTCTACAGAATATTCTAAAGTATCTTTATTAAATTCTGGATTTAACTTTTGATCATCTATTGATAATGATTTTAAACTATTATCTGAATCTTTGTCGTTTATGTTATTTTTTGACGAAGACGATGAACTTGATGATGAACTATTATGTGAATTAGAACTTGGAGATGGTGCGACTATATTAATTGTACATGAATTACTTACACCACCAGGTCCAATTAATTGATCACCATCTGCAACATCAACATTTACAAGTCTAACAGTTGCTGTTCCAACATTAGTTGCTGTAAATGAATACAATTTACTAAGAGTCCCATCTTCAGATATTGCAGAATTTGAAAAGTTAGCGTTTAACTTTGAAGATGTCCATTCTACACCGCTAGCTCTCCACATTAGCATATCTCTATTATTTCCCGAATAATTTCCAGTAAATGTTACAGTAACCCTATTACCTACTGTCACTGTACCTGCAGAACTACAACTAATATTTGCACTTGATGCATGAACATCAAATGCAGGTATGATTAATAATCCTAATAATAATATTAAATATTTAATTTTTTTCATTTTATCACCTATTGTTCTATATTATATTTTCCTAAAAAGTATCCTTTAACACGGCTATAATCTATTGATGTTATTTCATTATCTTTTGATACATCAGCTGCCTTGAAATATTCATTAGATAAACTATATTTTCCTAAGAAATATCCTTTAATACGACTATAATCTATTGCTGTTACTTTTCCATCACCATTTACATCACCTTTTATAACAATCTTATATGTTTTTGATGTATTATTGACTGATATAGTTATTCTATCTCCAGTTGATACTATTCCATCACTTGTTTCTGTTCCATTACTTAATGTATATTTTATATTTGTTAAATTATATGTATTTCTTAAATTTGAAATCAACTCTTGTCTTGATGATGACATTCTAATACCTGAAACATATTCTCCATCAATATTTAATCCTGCTTTACTAATAACATCTGATGGTGTTGCATTATTTGAACCAACTTTTATTACTTTTATCGTATATTTTTTCTGATTTCCATTTGCTGCTGTTACTATAACATCTATATTTGTTTCTTTTCCATCTAATTTTTTATTACCTAATTCATTGATATTAGCAAATTCAGATACAGTTTGTGCACTTACTTTAACACTATTTACATTTTCTGGTACAGTACAAATATAACTTGTTGTAGATGAATTAAATGATGGATTCAAATTACATCCTTCAACACTTAAACTTTTAAGTGTATTATCACCATTATTATTAATTGATAATGATGTTGCTGCTGGTAAATTTTTATATACAGGAATTTTAAAATAAAGTTTGGAATCAAGTATACTTCCATCTGCATATGCAGCATGATTTTTTCTTGCTTCTCCAGGAGCAACTCTTACATTTTGTTGATACTGATGATAGAAAACACCATTTATTGTATTAAACTTTTGATAATATATTGTATCTTGATTACTATTAATATACTCACTTGCAAGCTTAGCAGCTCCACCAACTATTGAACTATATGGATTATTCCAGCCATTGCGTTTTGCATAATTCAATGCATTTGCAATAATTGCTCCATTTCCACTTCCACCTGCACCAAAATTGAAGAAATTAAAGTATCTCTGACCGTCTCCGCCATCCATATTAATAGTTCCGCTCTGACCTTTTACACCTTGTTCTTGAATTACTCTACTTACAAGATGAAATGCACTTACGTTTGCTTCTTTACCAGCTTGTACAAATGTATCAGAATATGATTTATTGCTTCCATTATAACTATATGAACCACTCATAAATGTTCCATTAAGCATTGATTGAACTGCATTTGCAGATTGTGTATTTTGATCAAATGACAATTGTTCAAACATAAATACAGTTTTTTCAGTAAGCCAATTCCTTGGATCCATATAAAATGAAACTGTTTGTCTTGAAGCCGCATACCAATTGCCATTATCAAATGGTTTATATTGACCATTAACATACGCACCATTTTCAGTTGATCTTAATTTTATATCTGCAGAAGACTGAATTAAATTTCTATCAACTTGCGCCATTTCACCTTCAATAGAACTATTCCAATCAATAGGTCCACTAACTTTAAATTCCCAATTTGGATGAATAGCATGTAATTTTTGAAGAGGTAATATATAACTTTCAGGGAATCCTGCGTTTCTAAGAGTATTACCATAATTGTCATCTGTTGTATATTCTTGACAACCTTTAATCCATGCAGAATTTATATACCCAGTATAATTACTTGAATAATAATTAGCAAATACCTTATAATATTGTGTCCCACCTTGATTTACAGTACCAAGAATTTCTAAATAATCAGTGTCTGAAAAACTTACTGGTGCACCATCAACATCTCTAACATAATCTCCACCTGGAGTACTTCTCAAATATGATAATTCTGTTAAATTACGGCATATTGTAAATTTTGTTGATGCCGAAACATTTTCTAGTTTAAAGAAAGATAATAATAAAATGACTAATAACATCATAAAATACTTCTTATATTTCACTTTATCCCTCCTTATTATTTATAATACATTATAGCAAATTTTTTAATAATTTTAAAGAGATATAATAGATATTTGTAGTTTTTTGTAAATTTATAGTAAAAAAAGAATGACCTTTTTTGCCATTCTTATTCATTTAAATTATCTTCTTCTGGAGTTGGTGGTGTTGTTGTTTCTTCTTTTACACATGAACCAGAAGAATCCTTTTTATAACCAGAATCACAAACACATGTTACTCCATCAGCACCAAGTGTTGAGTTTGCTCCACAAGATACTGTAGGTTTCTTTTCACAAATTCCTGATGAATTTTTTGTATATCCGTTCTTACATACACATGTTTTACCATCTGCACCTAATTCTTCATTTTCTTCTGTACATGTTTTTTCTGTACTTTTTTCGCATATAGCAGTTGTTTTATTTCTTGTATAACCATTTTTACATACACAAGATGTTCCATCAGCACCTAGTTCTTCATTTGTTCCACACTTTGAATCTTTCTTTTCACAAACTCCTGATGAATTTTTTGTATAACCATTCTTACATACACATGTTTTACCATCAGCACCTAATTCTTCATTTGTTCCACATTTTGAGTCTGAACTTGTTGTATCTGATTTACTAGGATATGATGCTACACCACCATATAAATCTGCTCCTATTACTTTTTGTTCATATTTATTATCAATACTAAAACTAAATGATGTATCATATTCTTCTTTTACAAGTTCAAGATTTACCTTCATTGCTTTTACTATTGCATTTAACGATTGAGTTGATGGTACAAATTCGTATAAATTCATTCCAGCAACATTATCAAACATTAAACCACCTGAACCATTTAAATATGTTTTTTGAATTTTTATAATATCATTTGAATCTGATAATGAATCTGAATTTAATAAAACTTTTTTAAATACATTATAGAATCCTAATATTTGTTCTCTTGTTAAATTTGTATCTAGACTTACACTAATAGCATCAAGTACTTCATAAAGTTGATTAATGCTCTTTATATTTTTCATTTTATTTATTATACCTTTTATAACAAGTTGTTGATTTTGTCCTCTTACAAAATCATTTCTTGTTCCTTTATTCCATTGTTTTCCACATTCTGGAACTTCTTTTCTATTTCTAGATAATGCAAGTGCTTGTTCACCATTTAAATGTTGCATTCCTTTTTCAACAAATATTAAATCTGCACTTTCTAGCGATCTTACACTATTACTTTCACAGAAACTATATGGTACTTCAACATCAATACCACCTAGTGCGTTAACTAATTTTATAAGACCTTGGAAATTAACTTTTGCATAATAATCAATGTCTATTCCTGTAAAGTTCTCAACTGTACTTATCATACAAGAATCTCCACCTGCCGCAGCATGTGTAATCTTACTTCTTGCATTTCTATAACATGTAATAGGTACAAATGTATCTCTTGGAATACTAAACATTGTTGCAGTTAAAGTTTTTGGATTAAATGTAACAAGCATTATTGAATCACCTAGTCCACTTGCTTTTGATATATCTTCTGTTGGTGAATCAACACCAAGTAAAAGCATTGTAAATGGTTCAGTAACCTTTTTTGTACTTACTTCTGTTGTTTTATCTACTTGTTTTTTCATTCTTTTTGAATATGAATCAAGTTCTTTTACTTCTTCATCTATTTTTGCATATTTATCAATTGAAGAATATTTATCTACATAACTACCAGATACAAACATTGAACCTACTTCACCATCATATAAGTCATTTAACATACTCATATAATCATCATATTTAACTAAATTTGATTCCTTAATTTTATCTTTTTTAATTATTTTTTGGGCAAGTACATACCCTTCAGTATCATTTTCATCACTTATAATACCAATTTTACCTTCTTTTGCTTTATTTAAAGTATTATAATCTCCTGCCTTAAGTGCGATTAAAGAACTTTTATAAGTTACTTCATCTTTATTTAATTTATCAATAAAACTAACACTTTTGCTTATTGTAGAACTTACAAAGAACTCACCAGTTCCAATTATAGCAAGTACTAAAATAAACATTATATATTTACCTACTTTTGCATTTTTCTTAAATCTAAAATATCTAAATACTACAAAAATACTAACTAATCCTAAAGCAATCATTACAATATATCTAATTAAATCCTCTATACCACTTAATTTAGATAAATTGTATATTAAGTATACAGTTATGCATACAAACATTCCAACAATAACCCCTGCAAATAAATTTAAGCCCTTATAAACTTTTTTATTTTTGACTTGTTCTTCTTCTTTTTTCTTCTTCATTTATTTATCCTCCAACTTATTCTCTTAAAATTATAACACTATATAAATTCAAATACAATTTACATACATATTATTAATTTACAAAGTCTTGACAGTCAAAAAAAATCAAAAACATGATTTTTTCTTTTTTTTACTAATAATTTATATCAAGAAGCTATTAAAATATTCTTCAAAAATTTTTTGAATATTTGTAATTAAATCATTAAATATTCTAGCATTTTTTTTATATTCTATGTAATCATTATATGTTTCTAATTCTTTATATAAGCTTTCAAGTTCTATCTTTTCTATTTCAGCATCTAAATTTTTATCTTCTTTTTTTATTATTTTTTGTTGTAGTTTTTTTATATCAGTTATTATTTTATTTACTTCTTTATTATTATCAAGATTCTTTTCACTTTTCTTAAAGTTTAAATATTCACTACTTTTTAATATATTTTTTTTTAAATCATTAACATCATTTATTATGTCATTCATTATTCTTTTTCTCCATTTAAACTCCAAGTTTTTGCTTCTGTTATTTTTACATTTATTATTTTACCAATATCTTCTTTATCACATTTTACATTAGTTAATTTCATTGTATCTGTGTAACCAGCATATAATCCGTTTCCTTTTTGTGATTCACCCTCTATTAATACAGGTACTACTTGTCCCACTAATTTTTCATTATTAACAAGTGCATATTTATTAACTATTTCATTTAGTCTTTGAAGTCTTTCTTGTTTTACACTTAAAGGAATTGGATCATTCATTTTAGCAGCGGGTGTATTTTCTCTTGGTGAATATATAAATGTAAATGCGCTATCATATTTGCATTTTTCTACTACATCTAATGTTTCATTAAAATCTTCTTCTGTTTCACCTGGGAAACCTACAATTATATCAGTTGTAAGACTTACATTTGGAATCATTTCTCTTATTTTAAGTGCAAGATCTAAATAACCTTCCTTAGTATAACGTCTACCCATTAATTTTAGTATTTTATCACTACCTGATTGAACTGGTAAATGAATATAAGGCATTACATTTTTATAATCTCTTATTATTCTTATCATTTCATCTGTAAAATCCCATGGATGTGATGTTACAAATCTAACTCTCTCAATATTTGTTTTAGCAACTTCTTCAAGTAATTTATCAAAAGTTACTCCATCTTTTAAATCTTTTCCATATGCATTAACATTTTGTCCTAAAAGTGTTACCTCTTTATAACCATCTTTTACAAGTTTATTAACTTCACATAATATATCTTCTACTTTTCTACTTCTTTGTTTTCCTCTTGTATATGGAACTATACAATATGTACAGAACTTGTCACAGCCATACATTATATTTACATATGCTTTGTATTTATTATCTCTTCTAACAGGTAAGTTTTCAACAACATCACCCTCTTTAGAAAATACTTCAATTACAAGTTCATTACCGTCAATCGCTTCACTTATAAGTTTTGGTAAATTATGAATATTATGTGTACCAAATACTACATCCATCCATTTGTATTTTTCTTCTATCTCATTTACTACTGCTTCTTCTTGAGCCATACATCCACATAAACAAGTGATTATATTTGGTTTACTCTCTTTTAAATGCTTAATTCTACCTAACATACCAAATACTTTATTATGAGCATTTTCTCTAATTGCGCATGTATTTAATAAGATAAGATCAGCATCTTCCATATTATCTGTTTTTGTAAATGACATATCTTCAAGTATTGCACTTATTGTTTCTGAATCCCTTTCATTTGCTTGACAACCATATGTAATAATATGGTACTTTTTATTTATTCCAATTTTACTTAATTCATTATTCATTATATATGCATCTGTTAAAACTTTTACTTCTTCTTTACTTCTTTTTTTAGCATTTGCATATGATGGTTTTATATGTGCTTGTTTAATCATTATAACGCCTCCAAACTTAAATTATTATATCATTTATGACTTTCTTTTTCAACAACGTTTAAACTTAAATTTAGTGCGCTTACTATTTTTAAGACTACACTAAAAAAATTGATATTTCTATCAATTTTCCATAAGTTTATACATAACATAACTTTTTGGTTTAAAGAAACTATACTTTAATATATACTTTTGTTTTAAATTAAAGAAATATTTTAATAATGGTATATCTTTTATTTTAAAGTATACTTTTTTGTTTCTTAAATACTCACAAGAATATAATTTACAAGATATTGATTTTATTTGACATCTATGATTTTTTAAATTTTCACATAAACCACCTCTTGCATCACTATAGCAACAACCATCTTTATGCATTATCTTTGGATGATTTCTAAAAAATACACATACATCATCTTTAAAATCACAATAATTACATTCTAAATATTTTTTATCTATATAATCACAAACAGTATCATATATAAAACTATATCTTTTACTTTTATCTTTTATATTTATCGCATGCATTATATTATAAAGTTCTATATTATCATCTTTTGTTATTAATTTACCATTACTTATTATCTCTAATTTTTTATTTTCATTATCGCATATATTTAAGATTTTTCTTGTTTTCTTTATTACCTTTTTATAATTATTATTTTTTATTTCTACTACTAACTTTTCCATATTATTTTTCTATTTTTTCTTTTCCACCCATATAAGGTCTTAAAGCAACTGGAATATTAATAGATCCATCTTCATTATAGTTATTTTCTAGGAAAGCAATTAACATTCTAGGTGGGGTAAGTACTGTATTATTTAATGTATGTGCATATACTTTTTCTCCATTTTCATTCTTATAACGAATACCAAGTCTTCTTGCTTGAGCATCAGTTAAGTTTGAACAAGATCCAACTTCAAAATATGTTTTTTGTCTTGGACTCCATGCTTCTACATCAACACTCTTATATTTAAGATCAGCAAGATCACCAGAACAACATTCTAAAGTTCTAACTGGTATATCTAAACTTCTAAATAGTTCAACTGTATATTTCCACATTTTTTCATACCAATCTTTACTTTCTTCTGGTTTACAAATAACTATCATTTCTTGTTTTTCAAATTGATGAACTCTATATACTCCTCTTTCTTCTATACCATGAGCACCAACTTCTTTTCTAAAACATGGTGAATAACTTGTCATAGTTATTGGTAGATTTTCTTCTTTTAAAAGTTCACCCTTAAATTTAGCAATCATAGAGTGTTCAGAAGTACCAATTAAATATAAATCTTCTCCTTCTATTTTATACATCATTGCTTCTTTTTCTTCGAAAGACATAACACCATTAACCGCATCACTTCTAATCATAAATGGTGGAATACAGTATGTGAATCCTTTATCAATCATAAAGTCTCTAGCATACGCTAAAACTGCTGAATGAAGACGAGCAATATCTCCCATTAAATAGTAAAAACCATTACCTGATACTCTTGCTGCGGCTTCTTTATCAAGTCCATTAAAACTTTTCATTATATCTGCGTGATATGGTATTTCATATTCTGGAACAAATGGTTCACCAAATTTTTCAAGTTCTACATTTTTAGTATCATTTTCACCAATTGGAACATCATCCGCAATCATATTAGGAATTTGATACATTATTTCTTTTATATCTTTTTCTAAAACTGTTTCTCTTTCTTCTAATTCTTTTAATTCTTCATTAATTTTAACAACTTGTTCTTTTAGTGATAAACCTTCTTCTTTTTTTCCTTCTCTCATAAGATTACCAATTTTATCACTTATTTCATTACGGTCTTTTCTATAGTTATCTGCTTTTACTTTTACTTCTCTATATTCAGAATCTAAAGCAATAACTTCATCAACAAGACCTAATTTCTTATCTTGAAATTTTTTCTTAATATTTTCTTTTACCTTTTCAGGATTTTCTCTTACAAACTTAATATCTAACATATTTCTTTCTTCCTTTCTTTCTAATAAAAAAAGAATGGTACTTAAGGAGTGCATATGCACGGTACCATCCTTTATTTTACTTAATTTAGATAACGGTTTATATTCCCGCCGGCTATTAACCGGTCTAGAAAGTAGATTCATAAGTTTTTATTACTAATTTACACCATCCATTAGTTCTCTATTAAATAAAATACTTACTACTAGTCTTTCATCAACAATTTACAATATCATTTTAGTATTTTTTTTAGCATGTGTCAATACTATTAATTGTTAAATCTAAGTAAATATCCATCTGGATCTTGAAGTAAAAATTCCTTGTCTTCATATATTATATCATCTACTCGATATTTTGAAGTTTTAATTTTTCTAAATAATACAATTTTTTTACTTATAATGCTTTCATAAAATGAATCAATATCACTTACTGTCATGCTTATGTTTATTCCATTACCAAATGGATACTTCATTTCACCAACATTCCAATTATTATTTATTTCTTCTATCATTATTTGATTATCTTCAAGATATAAGAAACAAAATTTATCCTCTTTTCTTTCATACATTATTTTAAAACCTAAATTCAAATAAAATTTTTTACTCTTTTCTATATTTGTTACACTTAGTTCTGGTATTAAACTATTAAATTTCATTTTAATCTCCTATTATAATTTTTTATATTAAATATATAACTCCATCATTAATAAATAATAATCAATCTTTTTTCTATCTGATACTATATTTAATTCTTTATAAAACTTTGATACATACTTTTCACCTAAATTTCTTCTTATTGATTTTTCACATATTGCAAGATCAAACCATTTATCAGCAATACCACATTCACCAACATCTATAAATCCAGAAAATTTACAATTTAATGAAAATATATTAGGTAAACTAGTATCACCGTGAGAGAAACATAATTCTTCTTCAAACCTATTATCTTTAAGATATTGTAATAAATTTTTTGTATTACCATATTTTTTTAGAGTTTCTTCTTTTAAGTCTTCATCTTTTACTAATCCGTTATTTACATTTTTTTCAACTAAAGACAATTTATAGTTATTAGATACATCAAATGGACAATTAGAAATATCAACATTATAAAGATTATCAAATGCTTCTTTTATTATTTTAATTGCTAAATTTGGATTTTTAATATAATAATCTGAACATACCATTTCACCTGAAATTGCTTTAGTAATCAAAAATTCTGCATTATCATCAAATTCAAACATAACAATTTCAGGTACTAATAGTTTACCATTTAACCATTTTAAAGCATTAAATTCTTGAATTAATAAACCTTTTTTTGCCATTTTTAAATAATATATTTGATTATTTTTAGTAATTTTTATAACATCAGAATCTGAACATCCAATGTTAATTTCTTCTAATTTAGCATTCTTTATGAAATTTTCTATTTGTTTTGTAATATTATATCTAAATTTTATCATCATAAATTTCCTTTCTTTTATTAACTTATAATTTCTTAATATCTATTATCATTCTTGAATGATAACCATTTTTATCATAAAAATTAATTCCACTTTTATTATAAGCAAATACATCAATAAATGAATATTCACAATTATTTTTTCTAAAATATTCTTCCATTTTATTTAATAATATTTTACCTATATTATGATTTCTATATTCTTTTTTTATAATCAGTTCCGTTACCTCTCCTTTTTTTGGACACTTGTAATCCAAATAATCATTTTCATCATATTTTGGTATTATACCCATAATAATACCAACTACATTTTTATTATCAATATATAAATAGCATTTTCCTTTATTATTTTTTATTTCTTCTAAATCAACTAATGCCATTTTTTCTCTATAAGCAGCACTAACTATATCTAAATTATCTTCATCAATACTTACAATATATTCTTCAAGTTCAACAAGTAAATCTCTAACATCTTCTAAATATTTATCTTCATATTCTATTATCATTAAATCACCTATTCAAATATTGATGTATCAACTCTAACAATAATGCCTTTTACATCTTTATCAATTTTTTTCCATGTTGTTTCTTCTACTACTTCAAAACCAACACTTTTAAATAAATTCAAAGTATTTCCTCTATCTAATTCAAATGTATCATATAAATAGTGAATATTATTTTTGTATGCTTCTTTAATAAGTAATATTAATGCATCTTTTGAGTAGCCTTTACCTCTATATTTATATTCTATTAATATTCCACATTCATATCTATCATCATTTTTATTGTACTGATAGTTTACATAACCAACATATTCATTTATTTCGTTATCCTTTATATACGCAAAAAATTTATTTTCTTTTATTCTTTTTTCATATGATGCTTTCCATTTATCTTTTGGAAAATCAATGCATCCTGTATCATAGTGGTATCCATCATAACTAACATTATAACCCTTATTATAACTCATAGTTTTTGGATCTTCTTCTAGTTTTTGTTCATAGTAATATTCTTCTAATTTAGGCACAACTAATTCTATATTTTTCATAATTATACCCTATTATAACCCCACCAATTTGGAATTAATTCTTCTAGTTTAATTGTTTCTTTTGTTTCTAAATTAGTTATTATTTCAATATTCTTACTATTTTTATCAAGTTGCATAAGATATTCTCTACATGCTCCACAAGGAAAACCAATCTTTCCATCTCCACCAAAGCATATAAGTTTAGTTATTTTATTTTCTCCATGTGTAATCATATTTGCAATAGCATTTCTTTCACCACACATACCTAAGGATGATGCTGTATCAATACATGTTCCAACATATATATTATGATTTTCTGTAAGTATAGCTGCTCCTACACTACCTGCTGAAATCATACCAGAAACATCTCTTCTATTCATAACACTTCTTGCTTTATCAGCCATTTCTTCCCAAACAGTATTTTCACTATATAAATATTCTATATGAATTGCATATACTCCATTTTGTTTTATTGTTTCTTTATAATTCCCTATTTTTTCAACATTTTTTATTGCCTCATCCTTGTCATTAGTTGATGATGTTGTATATCTTGTTCCTTCTAACATAAATAATTCTTCTAAAGAATTATAAAAATTTACTTCTTTTATTTTTACATAAAATTTACCTATATTATTGCTATTAAATTCAATTATATCATTAGAATTTAATTTACTATAATCATATTTATTATCGTTTGCTCTTATTTCTACTCTCTTTTGATTATTTTTGATAGCAAGAGCAGCTCTATCATTAATGTCTAATTTTATTATCATAAATTTTTACCTACCTTTATTTTTTACAGAAAAAAATTCTGCGTAATGCAGAATTAACCATAAAGATAGAAATTTCTAAAATTTTACTATGCTAAAAAATTAGGAGATATGATTAACCCTACACTATAAATTTTATTATTTTGTAAACTATTCATTATATTTTTCATGACTAATCACACTCCTTCCTTTGAAATATTTACAATTCAAATATATTATACTTTCCATTTTTTGTCAATTAAAATTTAAAAGATCTCTGATTTTCAGATTAATTTTAATAATTTAATATAATTATTTTTTTAATTTTTTTACATTAATACTAGAATTTATAGAAGTATTGCCACAGGATTTATCTTCATCCATATATATTTCATTTAATTTAACATTTTCAAAATCATCAATTGCAAAATTTGAATTTATTCCTATGCCGAAAATTGTAATACCACTTTGGGAAAATATTTGTTCGAATATATCAAATAAAAAATCACCATAATCTTGAGATTCATTCAATATAACATGTTTTTTTTCAACTTTATTATTGGTTAAATAATATTTAATATATAATAATGCTGGTACATCTGATGGTAAAATTTTATGTTTTTTTAGTTGCTTCAATGTTTCAGATTTAAAATTTAGTAATTCCACATCTGTTTTACTCATATAATTTTCAATGTTACATATAAACATTGAATAAATATCAGTAACTTTTCTATTTAATCTTTTGAAATAATCTTTTATAATCTTTGTTCCCTTATCCTTTAAGAGCTTTTTTAATTCATTTGATTTTAAAACTTGTTCTCTCCTCAATGGATCATCATATGATAAATTCTTGTATATATCATAATATTTTTTGCACAGCCTATCGACAATATTTTCATAATTATCTTTAAATTGTTTTATAAAATACATACATGCCCAATCATAATTAGGTACAGCCTTATAACCACTAAATAATGCATTTCTTATCTCATCTTTATTGAATAAAACTTGATCATCTATTTTTAAATCCTCACTAACTATCTCGCCATTGAAATATGAAGTCAAAAATTTAGTAAGCATATTTTTATAAATCATTGATTGTTTAAAATCATTATATTTATCATCTTCATTCAACATTGACAATTTCTCATTAACATATTGACTAGTGAATTCAATTATACTTTGTTGTGAGATATCCTCAGTTATAAACTTTCTTAATTTACAAGACAAATTTTTAGAATAATCATCATTTGGATTTACACATAAAATTTCATCAGAATCAATTTTATAGTCAGACGAACAAATTAAATATGCAATTCTATATAATAAAACATCAATTAAGCAAGCACCATTAACAGAATCAACAATCATTTTTTTATTAATAGGATATTTTATTATTTTATTCTGAATTGTCCTTATTCTATTCTTTTTTGTTTCATCCATATCAATATTTTGTACTAAATCAGGCTTCATAATTTCTTCAAGAGGAATCATTTCTGAATCTCTTTCTACTATTACTTCCAAATTTTGAAGTTCTAATTTTAAATTTCGTATTTTAGCCATTAATGAAACCTCTTTCAATTCTGTCTGGTATAAAATTGGATTATCATGCCAATTGTCTCCTTGATAAATTGCAACTGTTCCTTTATATTTTCTTACCTTTGCTAACTCCTTCTCTAGTTTATCAATTTCTTTTAAGCGAATATCATATTCATACTGATGTATTTTTTTCATTTTTCCCCCATAATTTTGTATTAAAATTACTTTTATTACATTTATATTATATATTTTTATGTCTAAAATAAAATTTAATATCATTAAAACATGTAATATAAATACTAATTAAAATAATTTTTTTATTTTCAATTTTGTTTTTTATCTAAATAATCTGCTAAAGCGTTATATGCATCATTATTCCAAATTTTTAATCTAATATCATCAGAATAATTTCCTAAAGTTTTATCATATCCTTCCGGAATAAATATGAAATCCCAACTCCATCCATATATTCCTGATTTTTCTTTTGAAATTTTTCCTTTAGTTATTGATTTAAAAACAACAGGATCTTTACCATATTCACAATAGGCATACGCTTCAATAAAACATGCATTTCTATTTTCCACATTTTCAAGTAATTTTAAAATGCCCTCTTCACCTAACTTTTCATCTACATAATGTGTATAAGGTCCTGGGAATCCTCCAAGTTCTTCAATAAATAAACCTGTATCATTTTTTAAAACATTACACTTCAACTTTTCACTTGCTTCTTTTGCAGAATGAATTGCTATTTCCTCAACAGTATCCGCTTGAATCTCAGTTGTATCCATTTTTACTTGTTCTACTTCAATTCCTAATGGTTCTAATATTTGTTTTGCACTCAATATTTTTGACCAATTTCCTGTAACATAAACAATCTTTTTCATTTTTATCATCTCCTTTTATTAATTATAACATATTTAAATCTTATTAACTATCCTTTTTTTTAATTACAAATAACCAAAAAGCCTTAGGCTTAAACCATTTTTTGAACTCAAACAATCTTCTATAAAATTTGTAATAATGAAAACCTGTTCTTTCAACGATAGTTCCTCCTGAAATTTTAATAAATTTTTTCCACTCTTTTATAGTTAGTCCTCTTTCATTACCAAGCATTTTTTCATTCATGTTGAAATATGTACTAGGAATACCAAAAACTACATACCTTGAAATCTCTAACTGTTGTTTTAATATTTTTATTATATCTTCATCATTAAAATGTTCTAAAACACCATTACTATAAGAAACATCAAAACAATTTTTTTTAAACTGCAAATTCAAAATATTACCCTCAACATATTTACAAGGTTTAATAATATTTGAATTTTCCGCAATTTCTTGGGCGTACTTTAAAACAGATGGACTTAAATCTAAAGCCATAACATCTAAGCCTAAATTTTGCAAATATCCTGCCACAATACCTGTACCACATCCAAGTTCAATAACTTTTTTATTTTCTGCATACTTGATAATTTTTTTTATAAATTTCTTTTTATATTTTAATTTATATTCAATATATTTATCTGGTGAACTAAATTCATCAATATCAATTTTATATAACTCATACCATTTTTCATCATCATTTTTTTTCTTATCTTCGATTATTTCATCTATTTTTTCATTTATTTTTCTTACTATATCATTTTCTTTATCATTTTTTCCTATCACAAGTAAATTGTAATCACTATTATTATATCTTATTAAATCTTTCAATTTCTTATTAAATTTTTTTATAATATATTTTTCCTTATTGGTATAATTTTTATTATTTTGTATCCCAGTTTTTTTGATTGATTCATTTAAACCCACATCAAAGTATACCATTAAATCTATTTTTTTTTCTTTGTTTTTTAAATATGAAAACAAATTATCCATAAATATAGAAAAATCTGGCATTTTTTTGTTCAATAATAGCAACTGATATAAATATGTAGAAAAATAACTTCTATTAAATAAATTTATATCATTATTTTCATCATAGGATCTTTTTCTCAAGTATAAATAATCTATCGTATGAGCTAACATTTCTTCTTCATTATTAATTTGTTTCTTGAATGGAATAAATAAATCTTTATCAACCATTTTTTTGACCGAATTATAAATGTTAGAATTATAATATATATCATAATTTTTATTAGTTTTATAACTTATAGAATATGTATTTTTAATCTTATCAATAACTGTGGCATTTATTCCACCAATTGGTCCTTCAAATACAATATTAATCATCGCAAATCACCTCCTAATTTGATACATAAAATGATAAGTCTGGTACAACATCTATAAATCCATTATAGCAATATCCTTTTTTAAATTTATACAATCCGTAATCCTTGTTATCATATTGATCTTCTTCACAAAAAACTCCACCAAGATCATAACTTGAAATTTTATTATCGATACAATATCGTATCGATTCCCACTGCAAATTATACATTCCTAATAAGTTTCTATTGTTAGTAGAACTAACACCATATAGATAAATTAACTTGTTATTATATATAATATCAATACTCATTGCCAGTGGAATATCATTATAATATACTTCAAAAAAAATAAGATTCTTTTTAAACACTTCAATTAATTTCTTAAAATAGTCAATAGTATGTGGATTAAAACTATGTCTTTCTGCAGTTTCTAAGTAAAGTTTGTAAAATATATCCAAATTTACTTTTTTTGAAAATTTACTTGTAAGTTTTTTTCTATAAGATCTCCTTGTATTTTGCCTAAATTTGCTAGGAAGCTTATTAATCATTTTTTCTTCATCAAAAATTATATCAACAATTGCAAGTTTGCATGAATCAAGTAAATTTATATAATCATCTTTTTTAGTTATAACAAACTTATGATTTGAGGAAATTTTTTTTAAGTCATCATATTTTAAATATGGATTTATAACTAGTTTGAAATAACTATTTTTTTTCATCCATAATTTAATTTGTTCTAAGAAGCAATTTATCAAATTAAAGTTAGAATTTATAAAAACTGGGCCTCTTGGTGCATACAAAAATTTTTTACCATTCTTTTCTTTTACTAACAAATTACATGTCCATACAATTTTATTATCAACAATATAATATAAGAAATATTTCACCTTTTCGTTTCTTATGACATTCCATTCAACACTCTGCATATAGTCACTATTAACATTTTTCTTTAAAAAAGCTCTAATTTTATTTACAACAGAAAAATCATTATTATTTAACTCATAAAGCATGTTTATCACCTATTTCTATAAAAATTATTTACAAAATCCTTATTTTTGGCTAATATTAATCTTTTTTGACTGCAACATGGCCCCCTATCAATAATATCAAAAAAATCACTTGTTATTTTTTCAAAATCATCAGTTGCGGATATTAATAAAAAATCATATTTTAGTGCATTCTCAATTGTTTCTTTCATACCAAGTAAATATCTTTTCTTATTTCTATCACCAAGTCTACGCAATAATTCCTCATTAGAAGGTGGAAGTAAATATATCATATCAGTATTATGATATGTTTTTTTGATTTCTTTTGCTGATGAATAACCAACATTAAAAATAACTCTATAATCGTTCAATTTATTAAATTCACTTTTAGGAATGCCATAATAGTTATCATTATAGATACAATATTCTATTAAAACATCAGACTTTATCATATTTTCAAATTCATTTTTAGAAACAAAATTTATTTTTCCAACCTCATTTTTTCTTTTTTCTCTAGTAGTCATTCCAATCGCTTCAGAAAAAACAGGATAATTATTTTCTATATATGTTACCAACTCTGATTTTCCAGAACCAGATGGTCCTGATATAACGATAGGACTATTTTCATATTTTCTCATATAATATACCTCAATTTAATTTATATTTTTTAAATCTGTTTCCCAAAGGAAATAAACCCAATCATCTTTTTGAACATTATAGACATACATTATGTCTACATCATTATTAAAAATTTCAATTTCATCAAAACCTTCATCTGCAATAAGTGAATAAACGCCTAATACCGTTTTATTTTTTTTCTTCAATAAATCTATTACACCATTGGTGGTTGTTCCTTTGTATATTATATCTTCTAATAATATACATTTCTTCATATTATAATCTAAGTTATCACTTATATATCTAAATTTACCATAATCATGACAATTATCCGAATTACTCATTTGTGTTTGAATCATAGATACTCTTCTGATTCCTAACATATGCGATAAAGTAACCAACATTGGTAATCCACCTCTTGCCATACCAATCAACTCAATATCTTTCTTTTCTAAATCATAATTTTTTTTGATTTCTTCTGCAATTATTTTACATGCATTTATATAATGATCATAATCAAATTTAACAATTTTGTTATTTGATATTAAATATTTTTCTGTATTATTGTTTAAACATTTTTTCATATAAAATCACCTTACTTCATTATCATTTTTCATTTTTGCAATAAATAACATAAATGGAGTATCAGCAATTGCAATAATCCATTTAAAGCACAACATCGTAATAAATAGATTTTTCAAATCTATAAAAGACATAGTTCCTGAAAAAGAAATTAAGATAAATATAAATGTATCAAAAACTTGACTAATAATTGTACTAAAATTATTACTTACCCATACTCTATTATACTTTTGCTTTAACTTATTATATATAAAAGCATCACATCTTTGGCTTATATAATAAGCACATAAGCTGCCAGCAGTTATTCGAGGTATATAATTAAATATCACCAAAAATGCATGTTGTGAAAAATCAACCTCACTTGGTTTATATTGTAAAAATATATACATCAATATTGCAAATACAATCATAAATATAAAACTTAGTTTTGTAGCTTCATTTGCTGATTTTTTTCCATATTTTTCACTTAAAATATCTGTAGTAAGAAATAATGCCCCATATGATATATTTCCTAATGATATCGTTAGGCCAAAAATATTGGATAATTTAATCGTTTGAATATTACATATTATAACCAATATACACATCCAAATATATAATCCATATTTTCCAAACTTTTTGTAAAAAACAGCTGTCAAAGTAAAGGAAAAAATTAAGTAAATAATGGAAATAAAAAAATTATACATAAAAACACCTATTTTTTATAAATTTATAAAAATAAACCTTTCACAAACAATTATAATATATAATCATGAAATATATGGTACCATAAAAAAAATATAATATTTTTATTATATTTTATAATTCTTGAATTAAACTCAAATTCAAGGTTTTAATATCATCTTCATCCTTAGAATATCCTGTAATATAAATAAAATTTTTATAATATGTAAATGAATATGGCACAAACTTTCTTTGTTTATTATGATATTTAAAAGTTAATTCTGAATTATTGTTAATTGCTTTAGATATTATATTATATTTTTTTTGTAAATCTTCCTTATCAATTTTAATATTTCTTTTTTCATCACTAGAATAAATAACAATTGCTCTAATTTTTTCAAGTGTAAGCATTATGTTTTGCTGTTCTTTTGTATCTAACTTATCTAAAATACTTTCTATTGAATCTATATCTAAATAATCAAAAGAAATATTATAATCATGTTTTTTATTATATACATATCCGAGTGTGTAAGAAATTCTGTGTAAATGGAATCTAACCATGATATTATGAAACCAT
>ERZ827440.492-NODE-492-length-55641-cov-5.910841_pt1 | contig 55641 bp, 98 predicted proteins | sample MGYA00519774_ERZ827440 | MGnify/ENA primary metagenome ERZ827440 (study PRJEB31778, sample SAMEA3449302) | human gut metagenome | biome: human gut; feature: human-associated habitat; material: faeces | place: United Kingdom | collected 2010/2012 ... | reverse complement strand
TAACCTTAAGGTTATGTCTGCTATGCAGAATTACTGACAACATGGGGCAGACTATATGGTTTGCCCCTTTGATTTTGAAAGAGAGGTTTTATTATGGCTGAATATACAGCAGTAGCATTACAGACTGTGGCAGCAGGAGCAGACGTTGCTTTTACCGAAACTGCCGTAAATGGAAGTAACTGTATCAATCATAGAGAGGGATCCGGAATTGTGAAGTTAAGAGGTATCACTAATCAGTGTCGTGCAAGATTCCTTGTAAGTTATTCCGGCAACATTCAGATTCCCACTGGTGGAACTGTTGAGGAAATTTCCCTTGCACTGGCAGTAGACGGAGAACCTTTGCAGTCCACAAGAATGATTGTAACTCCGGCAGCAGTAGAGAATTTCTTCAATGTTTCTGCACAGGCTTACATTGATGTTCCTCGTGGATGCTGCAGTACGGTAGCCGTTCAGAACACTTCTACGCAAGCTATTGAAGTGCAGAACAGCAATTTGATTGCCGTTCGTGAAGCGTAGGAGGTGAAAAATCATGGATGTTAAAAGAATGCATGAAATGATTGAAAAACTTTCTGAATGCGCTAAAACGCAGTTTGACAAAGGAATTGACAAAGTAGATACTTGCGAAATGGGAAAAGTCATCGACATGATGAAAGATCTGTCCGAAGCCATGTACTACCGTGAGCTGACAAAAACCATGCAGGACTATGACCCGGACGAAGTCATGGAAATGTTTGATCGTTACGGTGACGGTAGTAAACGTTTTTATGACCATTACCGCTATGCTGACGGCAGATTTGCACCTAAAGGTCGTGGAACCTACCGCAGAGGTTATGAAGAGCCACCCTATTACCATATGACCCCGGAAATGTATCACCGTGATATGGACAGAGACATGGGGCGTATGTACTACACGGAAACTTCTTCATCCGGTATGCGTGATGCAAGAGAGGGCAGAAGTGGCATGAGCCGCAGAACCTACATGGAAAATAAGGAACTGCATAAGGCAAATACACAGCAGGACAAAGAAGCAAAAGTCCGTGACCTGAACACCTACATGACCGAACTTGCAAACGACATGACGGAGATCATCAACGATGCAACACCGGAAGAAAAGACGGTACTGCGAAACAAACTGTCTGCACTGGTAACAAAAATCGGTTAAAACACTTAAGGGGCTTATTTAGCCCCTTTTATGTTGGAGGTGGTAAGTTGTTCACGATAAATGGAATGGACTGGAATTTAAGGCTCGTAGGCAGTCACAGTCCTATGTTGATGCGTTCTGACGGTACATATACGTTTGGCATGACAGACAGGAACACAAGAGATATTTACATATCAAATATGATTCATGGCAATTTCTATGATCGTGTGCTGTGCCATGAATTGTGCCATGCGTTCTGCCTGTCCTACAATTTGACTATGGATATTCAGACAGAAGAGATTGTTGCTGACTTTTTGGCTACCTACGGAAGAGAAGTGTTTGCTGTAGCTGATGAAATTATAAAAAATTACATGAGAATGCTTGCGTAAATTTTTCTTGAATGATACAATGTAGGTGTTCAGGTTATAATTTAAACCAGCTGAACAGTAGCAATACTTTTCAGTAAAAGCGCATCAGGCATTTATTTTAAAAAGAAGAGTGTCCTTGTCGTGGAGGACATTCTTTTTTTGTTTGTTTAAAAATAAGAGCACCCTTGCGGATGCCCTTAAAATCCTATATTCTATTGTAATTTGATAACTTCTTTGTTGCCCGTCCAGAAACTTGTTTCGTATTCCAGTTCAATACTCTGCGCATCCTGCGGAACTACAAATGCAATCTTGTAAGATGTTTTTCTGCCGCTTGAAATATTCGCATTCAACGAAGAGTTATCCACAACACTGTAATTCTGTTCACAATCTGTATCGTCTGCGTAACACTGGAAATCGTAGATGCTTACATACTTATCATCTTTACTGTTGTTCTGATAGGAAACATCAATCATAATGTATTTTGTTCCATCAGCAGGAGCGTTCCAACCGTATTCATCCTCATAATCAGTGTAGTCAAGGTCAAAATCATTAATAGTGACTTGCAAGCCGTCCGCATCGAATGTGTAACCGGGAGAAATAACAGTACCACTGGGTGCTTCTACCTCTTCAACCTTTGATTCCGGTGTACTTTCTGATACTGCGGTAGAACTTTCTTGTATTGCAGAAACAGATGCCTGTGTGCCGGTAGATTCCTTGTTACTATCGGATACACTATTTACAAACAATGCCATAATGGCAAAAATAATAATTCCGATAATAGAGCAAGTCAGTCCTGCGATAGCAGTGCCGTGTTTCTTGTCTTTCTGACATAGTGCAATGATAGCAAGAACAGCACCTATAATTCCCGGCACAATTCCGAAAGCTATACAAGCTGTCAAAATACTGATGATTCCTAAAATCATCGAAGCAATTCCTAAACCACTTTGTTTCATAGAGTAATTACCCCTTTCATTTTGAATTTTATAAAATTTTAACACATTTGTGATATTCTGTCGATAAATAGATGCGAAGTATTGAAAAAATTTTAATGTGTTTCTTTTGATACCCCCGTAGGTCTGCATTTTCAACCGAAAATCTCGTTTTCATAGGTTTTTGAAAGAAAAATTTTTCGTCAAAATATAATGCAAAAATTTTTAATCCCCCCTGGGTAGCACTTTTCAAGCTGAAAAATCCGTTTTCAGAGTTTTTTCGCAGATTTTTTCAGACCGATTCAAGGCGTGGAACATCTGCACACTTCTGCAATGCGAGTCCTGGACCTGTCACCGTGTCGCAGCTTTCGCAAGGTCTCCGACTGCAGAAAGCATGGAATCATACGCAGACCGCAACAGCTCCGCAGATTCCGCAGACAGACCACCGGCGGCACTCTCAACCTTTATGACGGTTTCCAGCCGTTCCCCGGCATCCGCTACGCTTTCCATAATGTCATATACATGACCGATTCCCACTTTTCGCATTTTGTATAATCCCCTTGTAATATTTGATTGTACACCAAGACAGCGCAAGCCGTCAAGTCAATATGTTTGGGAATCTTTCCAAAGCATAGAAGAGCAGCGAAAACAGATCAGCATATACCCATAGCACGACAAAAAGACGGTTGCAAGCCGTCTTTTATCTGTTTTCCAGTTCAAAAATTGCCCATCGCAAAACTGCGGCTGTCTCCGTGTCTTTCTCTCGCTCCGCACACTCTAACAGCTTGTATAGTCTTTCAATGTTCTTTTCTTCCATCCTATGGTAACCTCCTTTTTTTTATTTTTGGGTAAATTTCACCCATAAAACCGCCGCCGGTAGTGATCCGGCGGGCATCCTCTGCGGCGGCTATTGTTCGCAGTTTATATCTGCAAGCTCTTTGCGTATTTTCTTGATCTCTGCAAGGTATACCGGGTTATCTTTGCAGGCTTCGAGGTTGTCCAGTCGTCTTATTAGTTCTTCTTTTCTGCGTTCGTTTTCGCTCATGGCGTAATACCTCCATATTTTCAATTTTTCCCGTTTCCGGGTAAAAGCAAGCCGGGGAATCGAACCCCGGTGTAAGCCTGTCTTACTTGCTTAATTACGCTATTTTTTCAACTTTTCGTCTTTTCTTTTCGTTTTCTTCCCTTGTTATACTGGAATCATCAAAAACAACATTGTAACCGCTATTTTTTAATGATTTTGCCATCTTGTAAGGATTAATTTTTGGAAAGCTACAAACGTATTCTATAACGTTCATTCTTATATACCCGTTATCGTCCCCGAGTTTTTCAAGGTCTTTTTTGTAAAGATTAAAAATTCTTATTTCTTTTTCCTGTATTGTTTCTTTTCTCATATTATCAACCATCCTTTCATCATGCGCCCTGTCTCATCGGTGCAGGTAGGGCAGTTCCTGCAGACAGCGGCAGATTCCGCCGTTTCGACTTAATTTTTCATTGCGCAACCCGTCCAAGTTTTACAAACTGTACCGTTACAACTTATACCGCATTTTTTACAGCTATAACACATGGTATTTAAATCGTTATAATAAATGTTATATGCTTCTTGTCTTTCCGCCTGTCTAATTGCAAGAACGCGCTCAAATGCTTTTTTTACAGTCGGGAGAACAGCCGCGCCGCTTTTAATCGCCTTAGCGAGTACCGCCATTTCATCGGCTGTTTTATCGTAAATGTGCGAAATTATGTTATTAAATTCGTCCTCTGAAATATTAAGCTCTTTTAAATCCTGTTCGTACGTTCTCATGTTTTCCCTTTCTGGTCTGCCTCATCAGAGCCGGGCGACCATCCCACGGCTGACGCTCCAGGGCGGAGCGTTTCGGCTAACTGTAAATATATTCTGCTTTTCTAATCTTTCCTTTGTTGATAAGATTTGAAAAATGCCTTGTAGCTCTATCAATACCTTTATCATTTTCAAAATCTTCATAAAAGTAATAAATTGTTCCAATTTCTCCAGATGAAAAATCAAATGTGACTTTTACACCAACACCAGAGATATCTTTTCTGTTTAATTTATTCTGCATTTCCTGTCTTGCCATTGTTTTATCCTTTCTGCCCTCGTAACCTCTGGGGCGGTGCATTTTACTGTTTACAATACTGATAATTCAATCTGTTCCAGTTCCTCCCAGCTGAATCCTATCCGGTGCATATCCAGCGCCGCATCACTCTGTATGGCTGATGCCTCAGTTGTCAGCTCCCGGTTGAAAATCTGGCAGAAAACCTTGTAGGCATTAACTGCGCCCTCGTAGGTAAACACTTGAAGGTTTCCAACCTTGGCTCCGTATGTTTTATTGATTTTAATAGCTCCTGTCATGTTTGTTTCCTCACTTTCTTATGCTTCTATTGTTCGATACCCTACTAAAAACACCTCTTTGTCGTTCCAGTCTTTTATCTTTGCCTTCCTTTCTTCACTGTGCCTTTCGTTAAAGCGTCCGGCGTGCTGTACTTCCACATATTTGACAACCTTTTCGGTTCTTCCAGTAATCTGAAATGTGATTCCACTTTCATAGTATCTTTGTCCTATTTCAAATTTTCTCATGTTATTTTCCTCGCTTTCTTTTTTATGTGCCGGTGTTCGCTTGGTAGGTGTCACCGGCTTTATTTATTTGTTGAGATAACTATATCATATAAAATTATAAATTGCAATACATAATTGCATAAAAATTAAAATAATTATTGCAATAATAATATCAAGGTTAATTGTTGCAATATTGCAATTATAATGATACAATAATTGCAAGCAAATATTGAGGTTATAAATTGCAATACACAATATTATAGGAGGGCAAAAATGAAAACACCGGAACAAATAGCAGCAAACGCAAGAGAGAGAGCAAGACGGCAGAACGAAAAAGCAAAAGAAAATTGGGATATAATCTCTTGCAGGTTACCAAAAGGGACGAAAGAGCGCATTGCAGATCTAGGACTTACCGCAAATGGTGTAATAAATACGGCTGTATTGGCTTATTTAGACACTTTGGAGAGCCAAGCGGAGAATTTACCACAAGAGCCGGGAAAGACCGCAGAAAAGGAAAATACAGAGCGTACAGAGGTAGAAGAAAAGGTTGCATTGATGCAAGCAAATGAAAGATTGCATCAGCTCCAGGAGCAGAGGAGAGCAGAACGGAAAGCATCGGAGCAACCGCAAGTTGTAGACGCTGAGGAATTTTTAAAAAATATCAATAAATAATTGCAATAATCTATTGACATGTTATATAGCATGATATATAATCAAGATACAAAAAAACGAAAGGAGCGAACGAAATGACAGGAACACCGGAGCAGATCACAGCAAAGAAAGCCGCCCGGATCCGCTCAAACGTCCGGCAGTTCTTCCGGTACTACCGGGATCAACTGGAAACAACGGAATCCGAACGGCTGAAAGAATTTAACCTGGCAGAACTCCAGGCACTGGAGACGGTGCAAGCGGAAACGCTCCAAGCACTGGAGAACATGACAGACCCGGAGTTATTGGCCAGCAAAACCGCATACGGTGACAGGGCACTAATTGACCGGATCACAGCGAGAGCGGAACGGATCAGAAGAACAGAAAGAGCAACAGCATAAACAAGAATTAAGCAGGTGTAACAGCCTGCTTTTCTTGATCTATTTTCACTGCGATATTTTAACGTGCTAAATTTTGTAGACAAATTGTAGACATTTTGTAGACGCAGATTAAATAAAAGAAGATTAGATAAAATAAAGGTTAGATAAAATAAAAGTAAATAAGAGCAGAAAGACATTGTATAACCAAGTATATATAAATACTAGAGCAGACCAACTGCCACTATGTGCCCATCTGCAAAAATTACCTGTCTGTCTGTTAAAAAATCCTATTTGCCAAATTTACACGGATGATATTTTTTAATCGCATGATTTTTATATGCTCAGGATCACCGGCAGACATACCACCACAACAAATTGTCAAACACGTAAAAGGTTGTTGTAGATTTATAAATAACACTTATGGTATGATAAAAGCAGTTAGGGAGCCGACGTTAACACGGTGCGAGTGACAGCGGAGCAAATCCAACCCCCTCTGGATACGCAGCCGCCCAGATTGTAACCAAGACCACCGGAGCCGGCAGACCGGAAACGACAAGAAGTCACTAGCTTGTCACTTTTTTAGATTTATGTTTTTACCTGATCTGTGGAGGAGATCAAAAGACATAGGTTTATTGAGTGATGCTTGTGATTTTTTTATTGCAGATTTCAGGAGGTGTAGAGCGGTGCAGGACGTCAGAGAGATTCCAAACATTGACGAGATTAAAAAAAATATCCGGAAATACTTTGACGATTATTGTGCAGCTTATGGCATCGATGACATGAGATCACAACGGCAACCGGTTTTTAATGGTGCCATGCAATATATATATAACAATTATATAAGACCTAGTAATGTATTAAAAGATATACCCCAAAACGTAGTGGATAATAGTATCAACCAAATGCTAACTAACTACAATGCGTACAACATAGATCTGTTGTATGAGGTTTATTTATATCTTAGGGAGTTAGCTAATGCTTATGATATGACTGCTACAGCTGATACATTTAAGATATTAACAGGGATATCTAAACAGGCTTTGAGTGCATGGAGGACTAAATCAAGTACATCGAGCATGGACGAGGTCAGAAAAGCTTTTGTAAATTGGTTAGATGATGCAGATTGTGATCAGCTTGTTGCTTTTAATCTGCGGAATGCGCTGGGAGCAACGGAACGATTAAACAACGACCACGGGCGGAAACAGACCACACAGCAAGAGATTGTACACAAGATAACCAGGACAGCCGACCAACTTCCACGATTAGACACAAATTTTGGACAAAATAAATCAATGTTGACCGATTCCGGAACGTATGACAGTGACAATACAGATGCAAATGAGTAGCAACAAGTGCGGAAACGTGCGGAAATAGGGGATAGTTAAGGACGTGTCAATAAAGACTGCGCGAAGCACGAATTTTGCGCATAGTTGAAATATGTTGGTGATGATGGGGGAGGGGGTTTATAGAAATTCGGAAACCCGCCCTACTAAGTACAGTAAACTACCCAAAAAATAAAAAGGCTTCGACAGGAGGTGATACTAACATGGAGTTATCTTACACACAAAACAAATTGCAATTTAACAGACCGTCATTTAAGGACGAACTTAAAGATAAGCTTGGAACAGTTTGCTGTAACTGTGGAAGTAATTTGGATGTAGAGTATCACCATGTAGTTCCTTTGGCATTGGGAGGAACAAACAATATAGGGAACATTGTACCTCTTTGCCATGTTTGCCATCAAATTGCACATGGATCATTAAACATAAGGGTCATAAAAAGAGCGGAGAAAACAGGAAGACCTAAAATGTTGCCGGTATCAAACTATTTAGAAATTTTAGAGGAGTACAAAACTGGAAAGATAGGCAAGAAAGAATGTGAGCAAAAACTAAACATTTCCGGTGGAAACAAGCTATCTGACAAGTGGTACTACAAAGAATACCTGAGAGACAATCACATCAAGGTTATAAAGAACCGAGTAGATATGCTTAGTATTCCAAAGTGCCAGAAAGTGGATCATTCTGCAGAACCGATTGCAAGAGTTATTTATGATGACGGACGGGAAGAAAAGTTTTACAGAGAATGTGGATGATTTTTAAAAAATTCTCAAAAATAAAAAAGCCTTTTAGGAGGTACAGCACATGATTTTCATTTACATAGTTTTAGCATGGATACTGTTTCAATTACATGCTCCTGCATGGGTATATATCCTGTTCATCATCGGAGTATTTTTAAGAGCGGTAGTCACTGGTAGAGATTAAGTGTATGCAGATATTTGGGAAAGAGATAAAAGACGAATGTTCAAAATGCGGTGAAGTCCTGCAATGTGAGTTGTTTCTGCAAGGTCACGGAATCAAGAGAGACCGTGAGAACGTTACGGAAATGGTTAGCTGTCAGATGGAGCACCAAAAGAGCAGACTTGATAAAGAGCCTAAAGAAGATTTACCAGTTAAGGAGAAATGTGAATTGCCACCGGAGATTAAAGAAATCTACACAGAGGTTTGGAAAATCCATAAAGAGTGTGCTAATCCGAAAACGGATGAAGACTGGGAATATCTTATCCGTCAAGGCAATCTGCTGATTAAAATGCATAACAATAGCCAGTTTGCTAAAGCACTGGTAATGGCAATGATCGATGAAATTGAAGGAAGGACGAAGAAAAAATGCTTGGATTCATGATTTTAAAAATAATGACAACGTTGGTATTGACAGTTTTAGCAATATCTGCTTTATGGTATGCTCCAAAACAGAAAACAGCATCAGACGGAGTTATTTTATTTGCGTTCGCAATGTTCCTTGCATTTGGAATAACTTTTATGTGGGTATAATTTATGTGGTTACCGGAGATTATGCGAATTATCCCATATCACAATGTTGAATGGGTTAAATTCATAAAGCCATTGTTATTGCCGAATATCCGGTGTTGTGTTGGCATTGGATATGTGGCAGAGAAATCAAGGCATCAAGAGTGTATGTAGCCTGTGTGTGGGAAACGAAAAATGGAAATATGCGTTCGACAACACCAAGTTTTTCAAAGTACCGTACACAGGCGAGACAATTTTTTAGATAAAGATAGGGTGTTTCACGGAAATAATCCGGGAGCAGATGGTCTCTCTCCCGGAGTTTAGGACTATCGCCAAGCGGTAAGGCACAGCACTTTGACTGCTGCATTCCCAGGTTCGAATCCTGGTAGTCCTGTTTCGCAGATGTTTTCTTCTTTTGGTCTTTGCCATCTGCGAATATTCCACCTACATGGAATACTCCTTTCACCTCATAGCGGAATGCTGTTAAGAGCCGTCGCAAGGCTCGTGAGGGTTTTCCACGTAACCGCTTGAAGCCTTGCAACTATATAGCGGAGAAAACTTTATCTGCGGTGATAAGACGATACCGTGATTGCAATAATCGGTAGGTGGCAGATATGTGTGCCAGAAGTTTAGTCGTGGTTATACGGCACAGGTTTTGGGGAAATATGCATAGTGGCGATTGCAGCGGTCTGTAAAACCGTGACATTAGAAACACCGAAGGTTCGACTCCTTCTTTCCCCACGATGTCGGATCGCAACCGACTAGCAGGTAACTGGCGGATGCCCTGCGAAAATAAAAATAGCTATAAGTGTTGCGCTGCGTCAGCGCCTTAAATGTAGGCATACAGCTTATGGAAACGCACATGATCGGTTAGTCAAGTGGTAAGACGCCACCCTTTCACGGTGGTAACGCGAGTTCGAATCTCGTACCGATCATTGGGATGTAGCGCAAATGGAAAGAGCAGTGTCCTTCTAAGGCATAGGCTGTGGTTTCAAGTCCCATCATCCCAACTTGCAGAAATAAAACACAGCGTGAGATACGGTGGCGGCACAAGGTGTTTCGTAAATGTACAAGTCAGGTAAACAGCTGGGAGACACCCTACCGATAAACAGCAGAAAATCATAACGCTTGTCCCTGTCCGCAGGTGCTGACTAACTGATGCATAATATCTGTTTCTGCAATTATTCGGTCAAATTACGCTGTCTGCCAGCAGACGGTCTATGTTTTGGCTGAAACAGTGATGCAATATGCTCTGCGATTGTAGAATGCAGAGTAACCCCGGGAATATTGCATCTCAACCATGCATAGCTTCAGTGGAAGAGCGGCATCCGCATAGGATGTGTGTCGGCGGTTCGATTCCGTCTGCATGGGTTACGGAGGAATTTTGCATGAATGGATTTCACCTTATTCTTCAAGATTGTTGTCAGTATTGTAAAGATTTTGAACCAAAACTGATACAAATGAATATAACAACAGTATCTGACAAAAGCGAAAAATACTTAAACAACATTACTTGCGAAAATCTTGATAAATGTGAACGGTTAATGGAGAGGTTGAAAAATAAGCATGTGTAAATTTTGTAAAAACTGGCATGACGAAAATACAATCTGCGGAGAATACATTAAAATTCATAAATGTGCGAATGAAACAGAATTGACAGAAGCACAGATTTTGAAGAATTTCGGAGACAATAAACCCGCCATTGTTATTTTTGCAAATACAGCGGCTATGGGATATTTCAATATTGAGTTTTGCCCCATGTGCGGCAGAAAGCTGGTGGAGGAATGACGTGTCATGATTGTGCTTACCTTGGATTTGATAGAAACGAAGTTGTAGGGATGGCTGAAATGTGCAACCATCCGGAAAAATGGATTCCTGGTGCTGGATTTGCTGACAGTGAACATGAGTGCGAATTTTTCAAAAAGAAATCAGGAGTTTCTAAATGGGATTCATATTCCGAAGATGAAAAAGAAAAGGCCCGGGAATATTTCCAAGAATACTATGTTCAAAATCCTGTTGGCGATTTAACATGCGAACAGGCTTGGGCACAGTTCGTTGAATATTTAAAAACTACTGATTCAAATGCATGATTTGATAGGAGTATTGAAGAATGAGCATGGCAGAATTAATGGAATCAATAACAGATGAATTAACTGAACAGTTGGAATATGACGCATCTCAGCGAGAAATTAAGCAGGATAGTGAAATGTCTTTGGTTGAGTTTGCAGAGAAGATTGCACCATTTCCGTTATCTGAATTTCAAAAACAGTCAATTCGAGAATACGAGGAATGTGAGAAAAGAAACTTACCATTGTGTCACATTCCACCAAGAAACGTTGGAAGAGATTTTATATATCAATTGATTGAAGAGTGGAAACGTCAGCATTATTTGACAGATGCACGTTGCAGCAAGTGCAACCGCCTTTTAGGCAAATTTAACGGACAGGCTGAAATCAAATGCCCGAAATGCGGGAAAATCAACAGAATCGGTGTAAATTTACCAAAGGATAAGGTTTTTGATTTTTTAGAAACAGAAAAGCGAATTTCACAGGAAAGGATAAACGAATACGCAGAATGTTTTGATGGTGTTCCTGTTAATGACCATACAAGAAAGGAACTACTAAAAAGTCATATAAGATTTTGTGACAGAATATTAAAACTTTTGAATTAAATATTTCAGAGCACCAGCCGTAGAGTGCCTACGCAGAGAGCCAAATTTCCAAAATTTTAGGAAAGGAGGCTCTTTTATATTGGCAAGTCAGAGCCTTATATCGGCAGTAAACAGCTATGACAATTACATACAGCGCAAGGGAATTGATGAACAGGTCATTGATGCGTACATAGAAGCCTGCAGAGTGGCTATAAACGGTGAAAAGGATATAACTTATGGCTTACAGATAACAAACCGTTCTAAAGTCATTGTAGAGCGTTTCTGCATGGAAAGAACCGGAGGAACCATATGGGATTTGGAAAAGTATTCCTTCGCAAACAAGACGCACTATTCTCTGACAGATAAATTGTACGATGTTTTCCTACTGGAAGCACAAAATAAGGTTGTGGACAGTGCCTACCGATACTTGGAAAAGAAAAGAGAACCTAGAGAGCGGTTCTATATGCCACGTAGAAAGCAATTTCTTAAAATCGGTCTCATGGATGCAATTCAAGGCATGATTGATGATAAATACGACATCCTCTGCGTGTCTCTTATACCTGGTGCTGGAAAAACCACGGTCGAGAAAATGTTAAATGCGCTGGTTGCCGGATGGTTTCCGAGAGATTTCAACCTTTTTTACTCCCACAGTGGAGATATTACACGTATGTACTATGACGGTGTGTACGATATTTGTACAAATTCTGACGAGTACACTTGGAATGAAATTTTCCCAAATCTTTCTGTTACCAGTACTAACGCAAAAATGGAGCAGTTTAACATCGGCAAATATAAACCATTTCCATCTGTTCAGTGCACATCCGTAGGAAGTAAAAACGCTGGTAAAGTACGTGCATCTAAGTTTTTGTTCGTAGATGACATGATCGGTGGCATTGAAGAAGCTATGAATCCTATAATTTTGGATAAATTGTGGGACAAGTATGCGGTAGATGCAAGACAAAGAAAGACACAAGATACTGACGGAAAGAATTGCAAAGAGATCCATATTGCTACCAGGTGGAGCGTAAATGATGTAATCGGTCGGATCCAAAATATGTATGAGGGGAATCCGAGAGTAAAAGTAATTGCAGTTCCGGATATTGACCCAAAAACAGGATTAAGCAATTTTGACTACGAATTTTCCGGATTTACGGTTGCTTTTTTTGAAGATCAACAATTACTCATGGATGAAATCTCTTATAGGTGTCTTTACAAGCAAGAGCCTATTGAACGTGAGGGATTGTTATTTCCGGAAGAAAAAATCAGACGTTATCTTAATCTGCCACATGGGGAACCGGAAATTATTACCGGGCAATGCGATACCAAGGGAAAAGGAACCGACTTTTTTGTTCTTCCGGTATTGCAAAAGTATGGAGAAGATTATTACTGCGTGGATGCTGTTTGTGACAATACTGCGGATTATGAGATGCAGTATGAAAATGCGGCAAATGTACTTGTTAATAATAAAGTGCAAGAGTGCGAATTTGAGCGTAATGCCGGCGGTGACCGTGTGGCGATGGAAGTAAATAAGCGTGTAGAGAGTAAAGGATGGATATGCAACATCACAGACACACCGACAGAGACAAACAAAGAAGCAAGAATTTTCCAGTGCTCTAACTGGATTTTACAACACGTAATATTCAAAGATCCATCATTGTATAAGCCTAACGAACCATACGGTGTAATGATGTCGTTACTGAAAAGGTATTCTGTTTCAGGAAAAAAACAGTTAGATGATGTGCCTGATGTATTTTCAAACTTTGCATTGCGAATTACAAACGGAAACAGGGTAGCAAAAGTAGAAGCAATTCAAAACCCATTCTCTTTCGGACGGAGGTATTGATATGACAACCAAAGAATATTTAGGGCAGATAAGCCGCCTTAATCGGATGATAAATAATAAACTCACGGAAATCGCACAACTCAAAGATATGGCGGTAAGCATATCTGCTACGCAAAGCGGTGAAAGGGTACAGACTACACCGAATTTTGACAAAATAGGAACAAAATATGCCAAAATTGATGAAATGGAACGGAAAATAGATGGCATGGTGGACGAACTTGTCGATAAAAAAGAGAAAATCATACAGCAGATAGACAGCATGGAAGATGAAAACACATACAATATTCTGTTCGCAAGGTACATAGAAAAGAAAACTTTTGAAGTGATCGCAACAGAAATGAAATATTCATGGAGACAGGTTGTCAGACTTCACGGAACTGCATTGAAACAGTTTGAAAAGAAATACGGAGAAGGATATTTGAATGAATGATGTCATTGAATGTCATATATAAAAAATGGTAATGTTAAACTGACAAAAATATTTAAGATGCTTTCTAATCCTCCTAAAAGGCAAACAGCCGGGAATACCGTCTACGTTATGTGGGCGGTATTTTTGTGCGCAGAAAAGAGGTATTTATGATTTTTAATCAAAAAATTAGAGTGTACTGTCCGGGATGCGGAAGGTTGGTCGGTGAATGCAGTTCAAAATCACACATCGACAAGACATATAAGTGCCGGAATTGCAATAAAATGGTTGTTTACCATACGGAGACCGGAGAACGTGAGATCAAGAAACTTCCAAAAAGATACCAGAGTAGCGGAATGACATTTATGTAGGTGGAAATATGAACACTATGAAATTTCAAGACCTTGTCAAAGGTTGTCATGGTAGAAAAATTGCATATACGGATGTAGAGCAGATAACCGAAGACAACATTGTAAAGGTTATTGGTGATTGCATCGGTGTTTTTAATTACAATAAGTCAGTTATAAAGTACTTGTGGGAGTACTACAAAGGAGATCAGCCGGTACTGTACAGAACAAAGCTGTCAAATGAGGATATAACGAACAAAATCGTTGAGAATCATGCTTATGAGTGGGTACAGTTCAAGGTCGGTCAGACTTACGGAGAGCCTATTCAGTTTGTCAGCAGAAAAGATGATGAAGCTGTAAATAAGGCAGTAGATGAACTGAATGATTACTTAGCAGATGCAAATAAGCATGAGAAGGACATAAAAGCTGGTGAGTGGCAGTCGGCAACCGGAACATCATTCAAAGCTATTCAGATTGTGAATGGAGATGTGCCTATCCGTGTGGTTGCACCTAATCCTCTGAACACGTTTGTTATTTACAACCGCAGTTCCGAAGAACCGATTTTGGCGGTACAGGAATTAAAAGATGAAAATGGCGAGTGGTACAAACTCTGCTACACGGAATCCCATGAATGTAAGATAAAAAACAGTGCGGTTGTTCCTAATACATGGAAACTTCACGGATTTGGTGGAATACCGATTGTAGAATTTCCGAACAACCATGAGCGGTTGTCTGATATTGAACTTGTTATAGATTTGTTGGATGCAATCAATAATACGCAGTCAAACAGAATGGATGGTATAGAGCAATTTATCCAGGCGTGGTACAAATTTGTAAACTGCGAGATTGACGAAGAAGAGTTCAAAAAAATGAAGATGAACCATGCGTTGGTTGTAAAGTCCATCAATAAAGACAATAAGTCTGATGTGGACGTTATGTCGCAAGAACTTGACCAGACACAAACACAGGTTTCCAAGGATGATTTAACAGACAGCGCACTTTCAATTTTGGGAATACCGAGCAAGCAAGGAAACACTGGCGGTGATACGCAGGGTGCGGTTGAGCTGAGAAACGGATGGGATTTTTCAAAATCAAGAGCAAGGCTTAAGGATCCGGTTGTTAAGACAGCAGAGAAGAGACTGGCCAAGGTTGCGCTTAATGTTATCCGCATTAAGAAAGAGGATCTGAAAATCACTCTTAGAGATTTTGATGTGCAGATCAACCACAGTCCACAAGATAATATGTATACCAAGTCGCAGACATTACTGCAACTTCTGCAGTGTGGTATTCATCCTCTTATTGCAATCAAAACGGTTGGACTTTGGGGAGATTGTGAAAAGACTTTCAACCTTTCCAAACCTTACCTTGATGCTCTGTGGAAAACTGCTGACATTATCAACATGGAAGAGCAGATGGCAAAAGCACAGGAAATTGTAAAACAAATGCAAAATAAAACAGTTGCCTAGAAATAGGTAGCTGTTTTTATTTTATAAAAATTCGCAAAGCCGTGAGCGTACAAATCGGCAATGTCACTCGGTGTCGTTGCACCGTAAAAAAACGTAGGACATAACGGAGGTAATTTATGAAGAGAGAAGATTTAGCGGCAATGGGATTAACTGATGAACAGATTGAAAAGGTTATTGCCGAAAACGGCAAAGATGTTCAGACAGCAAATGCCAAGGCAACCAAAAACAATGCTGAACTGGAACGGTTACAGGGCATTGAAAAAGAGTTTAATGCCATGAAAGACCAAAATCTTTCCGAACAGGAAAAGGCAGCGAAGCAGTTAGAGGAAGCAAATAATCGTATCGCAGAGTTGGAAAAAGCACAGACTTTAGCAACTCAGCGTACAAGTGCGGCTGACAAATTCAAAATCACATCAGAACAGGCGGCACAGGTTGTAAAGGATGACGGCAGTTTTGATTTTGATGTTCTCGGAAAAATTATCTCTGATAAAGAGACTGCTGCGGCACAAGCCAAGGAGCAGGAGATTGCAAACGGATCTACTAATCCTGGAGGTGGAATTGCTGGCGGTGGAAAAGATGACAAAAAAACAGAAGCCGAAAAAGCGGCTGAAAAGATTGGCAAGACTTTAGCTGGAACAAACAAAGAAGCCGAAGCTGTAGTTAGCCAGTACTTATAAGGAGGTACACAAAATGAAATTCTCTGAAACAAGTGTAACTACCCAGTTAGAAATTCTTAAGAGAAAGCTGGGCGTTGAATTATTTGTTCCTATTAAACTGGATGCAAGTGCTTTCACTAATGGTGTGTGCAAGGCTGGTAATCCTATTAGTGCGACAGGAAAGAAAGTAAATGGCGGAAGCACCGATGATGCAGCAGTAGGTATTTTGCTTAACGATGTTTACGATAGCAACCCCAACGGAACTATCATTAAGGCTTTTGCCTGTGTAAATGAAGCAAATGCTAACGCAAATGCAGGTATTACCATTGCCGATGGTGTAAAGACAGGATTATCACTGATTGTATTTGAATAACTGAAACCGACTACAGACAGATGTAGCCGCTGACCGCTGAAAGATAGCGGTAGAAAGTGAGGAAATAATGAACATTAGAGATGCCTACAATGCGAAAGCAATCGCACTTGTGCATACAGAAGTTGCAAGTAATAAAATTGCATATCTTGGTTCCGGCTTATTCCCCGCCAAGAAGAAAATGGGACTGGATTTGAAGTGGATTAAGACTTCTAATGGACTTCCTGTTACCCTGAAAGCATCTAATTTTGATGCAGTTTCCACTATCAGAAGCCGTGAAGGATTCAAGATGCAAGAGACAGAAATGGCATTCTTCCGTGAATCTATGATTATCAAAGAACAGGACGAACAGGAAATCATGCGTATTAAGGACAGCACAGACCCTTACGCAGCAGAAGTATTAAGCAGAATTTTTGATGATGCAAATACTCTTGTGGAAGGTGCTGATGTAGTTCCTGAACGTATGATTATGCAGCTGTTAGCACCTACAGAGGATGGTTCTCCTAAGATTTCCATTCAGGCTGATGGTGTTACTTATGCTTACAACTACGACCCTAACGGCACTTACAAGCAGAACAACTATGCGGCATTGTCCGAGACCACAGACCAGTGGAACGATACTGAAAACTCCGATCCACTGGACGATGTAAATGTTGCTCTTGATTCTGTGGAAGCTGTTACAGGCGAGAGACCTACCATTATGATTGTCTCTCGTAAGACCATGGACTATCTTAAGAAGAACGCAAAGATCAAGTCCGCAATCTTAGCACAGAATGTTACAGCTAACGTTCTGATGACTGATGCAAGAGTTAAGGAAATTTTCTCTAACGAACTTGGTATCAATATCATTGTTTACTCTAAGCAGTATAAGAACGAATCTGGTGTAGCAACCAAGTTTTATCCTGATGGATATGCGACATTGATTCCTTCCGGTTCACTTGGAAATACTTGGTACGGAACTACTCCTGAAGAGCGCACTTTGATGGGCAAGCCTACCGCAGATGTTTCTATTGTGAACACTGGTGTTGCTGTTGCGGTTTCTGTTTCTGAAGACCCTGTACAGACTAAGACAACCGTGTCTGAAATCGTACTTCCTTCCTACGAGAGAATGGATAGCACCTATGTAATTAAGTGCTACTAATCGGAGGTATGCTGATGAAATTTGATTACAAAGTCAAATACAAAGGCAAATGGTATCTTCCGGGAGAAGAAATCCCGGAGGAAACCGTCACCGAAGTAAAAGAAGAAATCCCGGAGGAAACCGCATATACTAAGACGGAAATCAACCGTATGTCTACGGCAGACTTGCAGAAGTTAGCCGCAGAACACGGTGTCTCAGGTGCGGAAGAAATCAGCGGTGCGGAACTGAAAAAGATTCTGATTGAAAAGTTTGAACTTTAAGAGGTAGCACATGGCAGAATATACGACTTTGAAGCAAGTAAAAATCCGTCTGAAACAATTTCATATTGATTCTGAAAGTTCCGAGGTCGTGTTTGACCATTTGGAAGAAAATCCTCTTTTGGAACAACTTATCAGTCAAGCAGAAGCCGACATCAGAGCAAAAAGAATGTACCCGGAAAGCTACACTGAAGAGAAGATTGCTGCGGATATGAAAAAATTTCAGTCCGTGGTGGTTAATCTTGTCGTGTATGACAGATCGCAAGCCGGTGAAAACTTCATGGCAAGCTATTCAGAGAATGGAGTGTCGAGAACATGGAGAGACCGGGAAGAACTGTTTGTGGGTGTTTTCCCATTTGCAAAAGTTTTATAACCCCATCGAAATCGAGGGGTTTAGAAGATTGTGCGTGACCATGTTACGGATTCCGGTAATAAGGTTGCAGGCGGCACACTTTAAGGGTGGTGGGCGGTGTGCCAACAAATAAACAGTTAGGAGATATGAAGTGAAAGAATTTTTATTACAGACGTATACGATTGTTCTGCCTATTTTATTAGGCTACATCGTCTGGCTCCTAAAGCAGCAAAAGAAAGATAGGGATGCGAACAGCAAGGGAACAATGCTTCTTTTGCGTGTGCAACTTATTGAGTATCACGATAAGTACATGAAGTTAGGAGAAATTCCAAGCTATGCGTATGAAAACTTTGTTGAGATGTACAATGCTTATCATGCGCTTGGTGGAAATGGAATGGCAACTAAAATGTATGAAGAAATAAAAGAAATAAGATTGAAGAACGGAGGTAAGGAATGATGGATTTTTCACAGGTAGGAACTTGTGTTGCAATCGTGGTTATCTGTTATCTTGCCGGTATTGGAGCGAAGCTGATTCCGGTTATTAAGGATAACTACATCCCGGTTGTTGTCGGCATTGTCGGTGGCATTCTCGGAGTAGTAGGAATGTATGTTATTCCGGATTTCCCGGCAAATGATGTACTGAATGCGATTGCGGTAGGAATTGTTTCCGGCTTGGCAAGCACTGGTGTAAATCAGATTTACAAGCAGGTGAAGAAAGATGCTTGACATTAACAAGCAGGAAATGAAGTACTCACGGCAGGGAGAAAAAGTCACGATTTATGACCGGGACGAAAACGGAGAAATAAAGTACATCGAGATGGACGGAGAAAGGATTCCAGTGGTTTTGAGAGAAACTACTGGATATTCTGAACCCGTCCTTTTTTCTGCCAACATCAGTAATAAGCTGTCGGAAGTACTGGTAAAAGAATTTGGTATTGATGATTCCAGTTCGTACTGTCAGATTGTGACCGACAAAGGCTATTTGCCGATTAAGGCAGGGGACGTTATCTGGAAGAAGTCAGAAGTAGGCCGTGACGATGACGGACTTGTGGACAACAAGACTGCGGACTATGTTGTCAAAGGTGTTGCAGACGAGGGACTGACAGCAGATTTGTTTTTGTTGCAAAAGACGGTGAAGTGATATGGAAAAGACAATCAATATCAACCTGTTTGACCAAAAGTCCATACAAGCGGCTGTAAAGGCTCTTAGAGACTATGAAAATAGCTTAGAGTATAAATGTAGGCTACTGGCTGAAACACTGGCAGAAAAGGGCGTAGAGATTGCTAGGGTCCAAATTGCTGACCTTGATGCTATATTTACATCGGAACTTTTGCAAAGCATTCATTCGGAATATGTTGGATCCGTAAAAGGTGGCGGTGTTTGGGCGGTGGTTGCAGGTACAGACCATGCGGCTTTCGTAGAGTTTGGTACTGGTGTTGTTGGAAAGCAGTCGTCATATCCATATCAACTACCAGAAGGTGTTGACTGGCAGTATGCAAGCGGTAAAACTATCAGGCAACTTGCGGATGGGAGATATGGGTGGTTTTATCCTGCGGATGATGGCAAATGGTATTTTACGGAAGGTATGCCGTCAAGACCATTTATGTACCTGACTGCAATAGAACTTCGTGATATTGTATCACAGACAGCAAAGGTGGTGTTTGGTAGTGGATAATGAATATCAGTGGGTATCAGATTTCAAAGTCAAGATTGCATCGTACTTAAAAATGAAGATACCGCAGAGCCATCCTAAAGCTTATGTGACGGACAAAAGCAAGGATTTGTCAGACCCTACATTCCCTACGGTGTACTTTCATGCTATGCCGTTCGCAGAGACAGGACAAGACCTTGAAGCACGTTCTGTTAATGGAATCACAGCATCATACCAGGTGGATGTGATAACCAACAAAAGTCAAGAAGAAGCCGAAGCTATCATGTCTACGGTTGCCGGACTTTTCAAACGTCTGCGATTTCAAATAACTTCCATGCCAGAGTTCAATAATACTTCGCAGGACACATACAGAAGCACTGCACGGTTCAGAAGAACAGTAGGTGCTGATGATACATTGTAACTATTAGAGCCATATGGCTCTATTTTTTTATGCAAATTTAAGGAGGTATAAATTATGGCAGCAGCCGGAATTTCTACTTTAGGTATTACTTTCGGATATGGTACAGAGACAACCGCCGGAACAAAACCTACAAGTTTTAAGCAACTTACAAGAATTAATGCCATTGGCGGCATCAACATTGAACCGGAACAGATTGATGCTTCTGCGTTAGAAGATGCAATCACCAGATATGTAAAAGGTCGTGCAGATACTGGTGGATCTTTTGCAGTCACAGTCAACTTTACATCAGAGACCGTGGCTGAATGGACTGCACTTATCACAGCCTACAAGGCTCTTACTGGTGGAAACAGAATGTGGTTTGAAACTGTCATTCCCGGAGAAGAGAAATCTTTCTTCGTTGTGGCACAGCCACCTGAGCAGATTCCACAGCCAGAGATCGGACAGAATGAACTTCTGACGATCGAAATGAATCTTACCATTGAGGAATACAAGGGATTGGATGCTACCGTTGCACTGACAACGGGGGAATAGCAAGTCAGTCAGAAACAAATAACACTTCCGTGGCTGACTTTGATGAAGCGGTAGATGAAACATTAATTTAGCAAAAAGAGAGCCGTCTTCGGGCGGCTCCTTTCCAACAAAATGTTGGGGAAAGGATAAAATATGCTGAAAGTAAAATTTGGAGAAAAGGAACTGAACATTAAATTTGGTTACGAAGCAACCGTAAAAAACAACATTATTAAGAAACTGGCAAACCTTGAAAAGCAGGAAGACGGCATTGAATCCGTGAATAACATTCTCATGTTACTGCCGGAACTGATTCTTGTAGGTTTACAGAAATACCACTCTGATGAATACGGTTTCGACCCTTACAACAAAGAGCAGAAAGAAGCAAAGTTAAGCGAGGTTTATTCCATGCTTGATGATTATTTCGATTCTGACGAATCTGACATTCAGAAATTATTTGCTGATGTGCAAGGAGAACTGCTTGAAAACGGTTTTTTAGCGAAGCTCCTGAAACAGGAGCAGGAGAAGAACTCCAAGAAAGCACCGGAGAAGTCAGAGAACTAACATGGGAAATATACTGTAAAGAAGTACGTCCTATGTGGCTTTTATGCACAAAAGGATACGGATTTACAGTAAAAGATATAGATTCTTCCTGCCCTGCGGATTTAGAGCCTTATGCAGAAGCGTACAAGCTAGAAATGAAGCAGAGAGACAGAGAAATGTGGATGTGGTGGGGAGAATATGGACTAGCAGCAACATCTGTTGCCGTAGACCATTGCCTAAACGGTCGAAAAGCACAATCGAAGTATATTGACAAGCCTATTATAGAACGTGCTGACATTGCTAATAATGAAAAAGAAATTCAGAAGCAAAGGAAAGCGTTCCTTGCAGGACTTATGGCAATGCAGGCTAATTTTGAATTATCACATCCCAAAAAGGAGAAACAAACATGAGTTTAACAGGAATTGATGTGTCCTCATACCAGGGGACGATTAACTGGTGGGCGGTAAAACAGAACGGTATTGATTTTGCTATTTTGAAAGTCATCCGTAAGGATTTGAACCCGGACAAGAAGTTTGAAGAGAACTGGAAAGGTTGTAAAGAGCACAATGTCCATGTGCACGGAGTATATGAATACGGATATATTACAACGGTTGCAAAATCACGATCTGATGCAAGAAGAGTGCTTACTATTCTTAATGGCAGAAAAGTGACAGTATATCTTGATGTTGAAGATGCCGTTATGAAAGGTCTTGGCAAAAATATTATTTCTATTATCAATGCTTACGGAAAGGTAATCACCGATGCAGGATTGCCATTCGGTGTATACACTGGGGAAAGTTTTTACAAGACATACATTAAGCCTTATGGCGGTGTGAGTTATCCTATGTGGATTGCACGGTACGGCAAGAATAACGGCAAGTGTAATGTGAAGTATCAACCGCAAGTACCGAACATGGTAGGATGGCAGTATACTTCTAAAGGTCGTGTAGGCGGCATTGTAGGCAATGTAGACATGAATGTATGGTACAAGGAGTTAGATGCCGTATATGAGGATTCTACAAGATATAGAAACCCTTATACAGAGCCGGAAAGACTTCTTTATTACAAGCGTCTGGCAATGATGAAGGGAAATGATGTCAAGTGGGTGCAGTACGAACTTGTAAGGAAAGGCTTTATGCCGTCTGTAAATGCGAAAGGTAAGACGAACATTGACGGATATTTTGGAAAAACCACTTCTGATGCAGTAAAAGCATTCCAAAAGAGTGTTGGAATCACTGTAGATGGAAAAGTCGGTGCGGTTACAAGGGCATATCTCAAAAAGTAATTTTAGGAGCGGTAGGTGTCACAGCTTACCGCTCTTTTTCTTGGAAGTGGCAGACACTTCCTTTTTTATTTCGGTAAAGGCGGTGCAGTATGGCAGATATTGATAATCTTCAAATAAAAATCAGTGCGGATGCGAACAAAGCAACTAATGCGCTGAATAAACTTGCATCAAGTCTTACGAATTTTCAGAGAAGCTTGTCTATTGATACATCCAAACTGACAAGCATTTCTAATAGCATACAGAGTATCGCAAATGCCGCCAGTTCCATGAATACGAGCGGTATTAAGAATATCTCCACATTGACAAATTCCATTAACAGAATGGGGAAAATAGATACAAGCGGATTAAGCAGGATTTCATCTGCACTGAAGACTTTTTCTGCTGACATGGCAGGAACTAAAGTAGATGGAGTAGTGGATATTGCTAGCATAGCATCTTCGATTTCAAGACTTGGTGGTGTGGCATCCGGCAGAGCAATCACGAACATTCCTTTACTGGCAAAGAATTTGAAGCAGTTATTTACAACTCTTTCAACCGTTCCAAATGTCAGTGAGAACATTATCCGAATGACAAACGCACTGGCAGGACTGGCATCTACCGGTGCAGCATCCGGGAGAGCCGCAAACTCTTTAGGACGTAATCTGAACACCTATACGGTAAGCGCAAGAAGAGCCACGAAAAGCACATTTAGCCTTGCTGCGGCTTTCGGCAGATTCTACGCAACATATTTCCTTGTGATCCGTGGAATTAAAAGTCTGTGGAAGTCCATAGAGGGAACTACGGACTATATCGAAGCATTTAACTACTACACGGTAGCATTTAACAAAGTAGGCAAGGAATGGGGCAAGGATTTTGAAAAATTCGGTTACGACAACGCAGAGGATTATGCGCAGAGTTTTGGAAGCCGTGTAAATGAACTGCTTGGTAAAATGTCCGGTCTGAAAGTAGATGTAGATGGTGGATTGATTTCTGAAAGCGGAATGAAGAACCTGGGACTGAATTTACAGGAGATTACGCAGTACGCTTCACAACTTGCATCTATTACCAACTCTTTAGGGCAGACCGGAGAAGTTACTACGGCAATTTCAAAGTCCATGACAATGCTTGCCGGGGATATTTCCTCTCTGTTTAACGTGGATTACAGTACAGTTGCAACAAACTTACAGTCCGGTTTGATTGGTCAGTCAAGAGCACTGTATAAGTATGGTATTGATATCACGAATGCCACACTGCAGACTTATGCTTACAGATACGGCATTGAAAAGGCTGTATCTGAAATGTCACAGGCAGAGAAACAGCAGTTGCGTCTACTGGCAATCTTAGACCAGTCCAAAGTATCATGGGGAGACTTGGCGAATACAATTAATTCTCCAAGTAACATGATTCGTCAGTTTACCAACAACGTAAAAGAAGCCGGCATGGTACTGGGTCAGTTGTTTATTCCGGTATTGCAGAAAGTACTTCCTGTTATTAATGGTGTGGTAATTGCGATTAAGAGACTGCTTGTCAGTGTGGCAAATTTACTGGGAATCAAGATTGACTTTTCGTCATTCGGTCAAGGTGTATCCGGGTACAATGAAGAGTTGGAAGACACGGCAGATGCACTGGATAAAGTTGGTACAAGTGCAAAAAATGCAAAGAGCGGAGTACGTGAATTTGACAAACTGAAAGTTATTTCAACTCCAAAATCCAGTGGTTCCGGAAGTGGCGCTGGTGGAACAGGAATTGACCTTACCAAGGAAATCATGGATGCTACTGCAGAGTACGAAAAAGTATGGCAGGAAGCATTTGACAAGATGCAGAATACAGCTCTTGGCTGGGCTGATAAGATAGAAAAACTTCTTGAGCCTGTGAAAAAGTTATTCAAAGATTTATTCAATGGTGATTTCTTCGAAGCAGGACAAGATTTATCCGGTATTGTCACAGGAATATTTAACTGGATGTCCGATGCTATTGCATCTGTAGACTGGTATCAGATTGGACAAAACATAGGACAGTTTCTTGCCGGTATTGACTGGACTGCTGTGTTTACATCTGCCGGAAATTTCATAAAAACTGCCATAGATGCGGCAATAGACCTATGGAAAGGAAGTTTTGATGCTGCACCGATTGAAACTACGATTCTAACAGCAATAGGACTTTTGAAATTCACTGGCTTGGGAGATATTTTATGGACAGCTATTAAAAAGTCTTTAATTTCGTCAATGGGTGCTAAAGAGGGTACAAGTTTCGGAATTGCATTACTAGGATGGATAAAACGTGGGATAGCAAGCATTTCAACCAAAATAGGACTTGTAATAGAAGGATTATTTAATGGAATGTCATTTAGCGAAGCAATAGCCGGAGTATTTGGCGGTTCAGCATCTTCCATAGCTGCATTTGCGACAACGTTTGCAGGAATAGCTTCTACTGCTGTTGGGGCTGTAACAGCAGTAGTAAATTTTGTAAAAATGCTAAAAGAAGGTTTCAGCTGGTTAAATGAGATACTTATGGTTATTGGAACCGCTTTAGCAGCTGTCGGAGCCGTACTTTTAGGAGCACCTGCATTAGTTGCCGGAATTGTAGCAGCGGTTGTAGCAGCAGTTGCTACGGTAGTAGTTGTAGTAAAAGACCATTGGGAAGAAATAAAAGAATGGTTTTCTGGAATTCCAGAATGGTTTTCAGAGAAAATATTCACTCCAATAAAAAATAAAATAGGGGAAGTAAAAGATTTTGTTTCTTCTGTCTGGGGAAATATTACTACATGGTTTGAAACAAATATTGCAACTCCTATAAAGAATGTATTTCAAGGAATTTATGACAGAGTTAATCAGATTTTTACCGGATTATGGATTGTTGTAAAAGCAGTTTGGATAATATCATCGGAATGGTTCTCAGAAAATGTTATAACTCCTATTGTAAATTTCTTTACAAATTTATGGAATAATGTAAAAGAATTGTTTTCATCTTTATGGGAAAACATAAAGTCAATATGGAGTGTAGTATCTGAATGGTTTAGCACTAATATAATTGAGCCGGTTTCTGAGAAATTCACAGAATTTGGAGTAACAGTTTCAAATATTTTTTCAAGTTCATGGGGAAATATAAAAACCATTTGGGGAAAAGTGACGGATTGGTTTTCGACAAATATAATAACTCCTTTACAAAATAAATGGAGGAATGCAACAGAAATGATTTCAGGATTTTTCACAAACTTGTGGGACGGAATAAAATCAGGTGTAAAAAGTGCAATGAACGCAGTACTTGGAAACATAGAAAGTACATTAAATTTTATCATAAGCGGTATAAATTTTGCATTAAAAGGATTTAATAAAATTGTTTCTTGGGGTGCAAATATAACTGGAGACAGTTGGAGTGGAGTAGATTTAATACAAAATGTTACCATTCCTCGATTTGATACCGGTGGTTACGTGCCAAGTCGATACACAATGTTTATGGCAGGAGAAAACGGTGTACCGGAGATTGCCGGGACAGTAGGCGGAAAGACAGCGGTTGCCGGTGGAGTGGAAATCACTGGAATCAAAGATGCCATCAATTCCACGGCACAACAGGAAATTGCACTTCTGAAACAGAATAATCAGCTACTGCAAGGAATCCTTGAAAAAGAGTTTGGAATAACAACCGATCAAATTGGAATTGCAGCAAGACAATACGGTCAAGAGCAATTTAACCAAAAACACAAGAACGTATATGTATTTTAACACAGACAGCACTCTGAATGGGTGCTGTATATTTTTATGCAATAAGGCGGTGGGCGTATGTCAGCATATCAAGGATGGCTTTTAAAAATTGGAGATTACGTTATTGACCAGTCAAGATTTATAGCCGCTGAAAGTTATCAGCCGGCTATAAATATGCAAGATGTAGACCCGTGGACTGATGCAAATGGATACGTACATAGAAATGCTGTGGAGCTAAAAGCATTAAGTGTTGATTTTTCCACGCCTGCGATGCTGACGGATGACGATTTGCAAGAGTTACTGTCCGGGATACGAAGCAACTTTATTGATGCAACGGAACAAGGATGTAATATCACGGCATACATTCCATTTTTAGGTCAATATGTCACACAATATGGATATATGGCTGATATAAAACCTACAATCTACGGAACTTATGACGGAGAGATTAAATACAATCAGATAGAATTTTCATTTGTCGGAGGTGTAGCGAATGAGTAACTATACCTATGCGGATTTGTTTGATAAAAGTGCATCCAAAAAGGAAATCACGATTGAAACAGAGGACAAGTCTGTAAAAATCACCAACAGCGAAATCCATTTTGAACAGTTTGAATTAAAAGAAATACTATGTGATGATGATTACCTTACATTTGGACAGTGCAATGCATCACAGTTAAAATTCAAAATTTCCAACGTGTTCACAAGCATGATTGGGAAACAGATAAATGTTTCTGCTGTGATTAATGGACATACTGACACACCGTTTGTTTTCGGAAAATACCGTGTCATTTCCGATAAACCAACAGATGATAAGCGTTACAGAAATGTGACGGCATATGACGTTATATACGATATTGGAGAATCAGAAGTATCTTCCTGGTATAACGGGTTGAAATTTCCTCTGACCTTAAAGCAGTTCAGAGACAGTTTTTTTTCATATTTTGGTGTTGAACAAGTAGCAACCACATTACCTAATGACAGCATGGAAGTGGCAGAAACAATAAAACCAAGCGAACTTTCTGGCCAGACGGTCATGGAAGCAATCTGCTCAATAAATGGATGCTTTGGCCACATTAACCATGATGGAAAATTTGAATATGTTTTCCTTAAAGAAATAATATCAGGTTTATATCCACAGAAAGGATTATATCCACAGAAAGGATTATACCCTAGAAAAGGTTCTGAAAAAGAAAAGGTTACTGGTGGAAAATACAAATCAGTTAAATATGAAGATTTTGTTTGCCAAAAAGTTACAAAAGTGCAGATAAGACAATCAGAAAATGATATTGGTGCAGTTTACCCGGATACAGAGATTACCGAGAACGACAACAGTTATATTTTGCAAGATAATTTCCTTGTTTATGGAATGGGTGCAGATGCCCTAGAAACGGTTGCAAGAAATCTGTATGAGGTTATTAAAGTTGTAAAATATAGACCTTATAACTGTGAAAAAATAGGAAATCCTTGTTTGAGCCTTGGAGAAGCAGTCAATGTATATACGGCTAAAGAAATCATAGAAAGCTATGTGTTGAGCAGAACATACAAAGGAATCCAACAACCGACAGACACCATATCAGCAAGCGGAAAATCTCCAAAGTACAGTGAACAGGTAAATGGAATTAACAAAAGTATAATTCAACTCCGTGGAAAAACAAATGAGTTAGAACGTACTGTTGAGGAAACACGATCTGAGATCAAGGATGTAGAGAGCGGATTGGATACGAAAATTACGCAAAATGCAGGAAAAATTGAAGCAGAAGCGAAAAGGGCAACAGATACAGAAGTAGAATTGGCAGCGGCAATATCTTTGCAGGCAGACCAAATCAAATTAAAAGTATCAAAAGGTGATGTCAGTTCTCAGTTAAGTGTTGAAAGTGGACAGGTAAGTATTTCTGGAAACCGTTTTGTATTGGAAGCAGATAACTGTAGCATATCAGCAGATGGAACTATAACAGCTAAAAACGCAGTAATGACTGGTAGTTTTAAGTCTATAGGGGAAGACGGAAGTTACACAGAAGTATCATCAGGTGAAATTAAATTTTATAACGAACTATTGCAAAGCACAGGATCTATAAAAGGATTGGGACAATATCTTACTATTGATGCTTCAATGGTAAGTGTAAGCGGAATTTTAGTGGTAGGAAATGGAGCAACATATGATTCACAATATGTAAAAAACATATCAACAACTTCTCAAATATTGGGCAGTAAGACAGTACTGACAAGTGCCACATTAAGTGTCACAAAAAATTATATAAATGGAACCGTATCAGATGTATCTTTGGTAACACAAACAGCCAATGTTGCTGATTATCCTGGACATAATGTTAATTTTATTACAGGAGTTTCATCACTTGGAGGTTTGCTCACTGCAACATCTGGAATTGTCACACTTATGACGTAGGAGATTTATTATGGTAAAAAAAATATTTATTCTTCAAACGATTATTGGAAAAACAATGAAAGAAGTAATGGAAGAAAGGCAAGAAATTCAGCAATATATAGCTTTTACCATTGGAATTTCCACGTTTACGGAAATCAATGCAACATTGTTTAGCACGGAAGATGGCGATGGTTTTGAAGAGTTTATGAAGCAACTGATTGACATGTCGGATACAGTGGTTGCACAGAGCGGATATGAGGTATCTGAACTGTGCAAAAATCTGTATGCATATGCAGAAGAGCAAGGAAAAGAAATCTATGTAAGGGAGAATTGATATGGCAGCAAACTTTGAGATTAAGAAATTAAAAAGCAACCTTGTGACAGTATTAAATCAAACACCGTTGCCTATCGAGGTGAAAAGGCTTATACTGTATGAAGTGTATTCGGAGACTAAACAGTTATCAGATATGCAGATTATGAAAGAGGAAAGCGAGGTATCTGCAGATGGCGTTGAATAAGGTTTATACCAGAATTAACTGGGAAGATTATCCAAGTGAAAACACGGATTTAGATGCATACAATCTTAATCAGATGGATTCTGCTATTGATGCGTTGGACAACCGTATCATATCACAGGATGCCTTAAAAGTAGACAAGTCTGCAATAAACGGAAATATTGCTGATTGGACTATGGATGAAACAACCGGTATTATTACTATTACAAAGTACAATGGAGAAAAGGTTATTTTTGACCTTAATATTGAAAAAATTCCTGTTGGCTTTTCCATGTCTGATGATGGAATAATTACCATGACTACAGAAGATGGAACACAGTTTACAGCTGATATTGGTTCTATGATTCCGGTGTTGACATTTGAAGATTCTGCAACCATAGCTGTATCCGTGACTGGTACTGGAAAGAATAAGACTTATTCTTTTTCGATAAAAACAGGATCAGTAACAGATGATATGCTTCAGCCTAATTATTTAGCAGATATTAGAGTAGAATCCGCAAATGCATCTGCTTATGCGCAATCCGCAAATGCAAAATCTGTATTGGCTGAATCTTATGCCGTAGGTGGAACCGGAACAAGAGAAGGAGAAGATACAGATAACGCAAAGTATTATATGGAGCAGGCAAAACAGCAAACAGGAGGTATACCTACAAAAGTTAGCGAATTAGAAAATGATGCTGGATACATTACAAAAAAAGTTTCTGATTTGACAAATTATTATGACAAAACCACTGTTGATGAAAAAATAGATGCAATTCCAAAACCAGATTTGACAAACTATTTGACCAAAACTGGTGATGGTAGTAATTTGACTGCGGCGTTTGAAGAAGCAACAACTTTAGAGGAATTAACGACAGGAGAAAAGTTATCATCTATTTTTGGAAAGATTAAACTGGCTTTAAAAAACCTTAAATCACTTATAAGCCTTATCGGAACTACCGATATTTCGACTATTGGTGACGGTACTATCACTGGGGGATTAAGTGATGTAAATGGCAAGTTAGTAAACATAATCCGTTATACAACTATAAAAGGGAATACCGATGGAAACGGTATAATATACATTGGTCAGCAAGCCCCTGATGGTGCCATGCCAATATTAGTACAAATTGGTGACTCAACGAAATGGCTTGAATGCACAATACTGTCTAAGTCAATCGACAATGCACAACATTTTGCAGCTAGAATAAGAAATGCTGATGGAAGTGCTTATGCTAGCATAAAGAATATGGTAATTGGTGTATTGTGGGGAGTTTGATTTTAAAACAAATAATATGTATATTGGTGTGTATTATTAGGATATCACATATGTTGCAACTTTGTTCCATATCGCATTTTTTACATACCACACTATTATTTGATTTTTCCATATTTCAATTGAATAACATGATACTTCGTCTAATTTAAGATTAAATACAATTAATGCTTTGTCTGTTTGATTATAGTCAGTGGTTATTACACTTGCTACCAAGCTTGCAAAACCATAAGTTACTAACTTGCCATTTACAGAAGTAGTCATAAAAAATATTTGCGAAATAACAACAAAAAAGAGCATGGTGTAAAAGCCATGCTCTTAATCTATTTATCTGATTCCCCAGTCAACGTCATTGTTGACGAAACCAACCACATATCCTATCATGTCATCAATAAGATTTTCCGGGAGTATGCTGTTCGGAGACATAAGCGGAACATATCTCCATTTTCTTACACCATCTTCAATTATATGTGTTTTCACGACAATATAAATCCCACCATTGCTTGTTACGATACATCGTTCACCGTATTGCGGTTCACGATCCGCTGCAAGGAGAATAATTTCCCCAGGCAGATAAAACGGCATATAGTAGTCGCAAGGAATTTTCACACCGATATAAGCCTTGGATTTTATGTCTTCCGGCAAATTGTCTATGCACATGGGTTCCACAGCATTTGTGGTTGCGATAATTCCATTCATAAGTTGTGGATTAAGGACAGAAATATACTTGTGCGATTTTTCAAGACTGAAATAGATTTTAGCTTGGTGACGTATGAAGTAACGGATAAGGTACAGAGAGTGTTCCGGCAGACTGCGGCATATCTTGACAGATTCCAACATCTTATCTTCCATAGTTCCGCAACCTACCAGTTCGTCTACACTGATTCCAAAGGCTCTGGCAAGCGCAACAGCGGTCGATAGCTTCGTGTCGTTAGAATTACCGTATAGTAGTGAATTAAGCGTAGAATAAGGCAAATTAGCTTCATCAGCAAGCTTGTAAACCGTCATGTCCGGCTCATTTAGAAATTCATGGAGATTCCCACGAAAACTTAACATATAATTTACTCTGTTGACTGATAGATGTGTCGATATTTCTTTGATTCGGTCTTTTTTCATCATGTTTTTTATCCCCCTTTCACATGATACACTTGTAACATCCCTTGTTTCAAGGGACTTCAAGTTCTGGCGAGGGCGGTGTTTATTGGCGTTTTCACCGCCCTCTTTTGTTGATATTTTACAACAATAAAAAACGTGCGTCAAATATATTGATTGTTAAGAACATATGTTCTACAATGTGTTTGTTCGCTACTTTAGTTCGTGAGGAGAAACACGAGGAGATGGGAGAGGGTTACATGAATAATTTGAGCAATGAAGAGTATAAGGAGAAAATAGTAGAAGCTATTTCTGATATAGAAAGCAATGAGTTTTTGCGGTTCATATACAGTTTCATAATTTCAGCAAGAAAAAAGTGGCTATAATGCCACTTTTATCTCTTATATTCTTTTGCAACCATTCTTGCATATTCCATGATTCTATTTTGACCTTCTTCGTCACAAGAATTGAACAGGTCTATCAATTCTACAAATTCATCAGATAAATCCGGATTCGGAAATCTATATTCTTTTCCAGTAGCGAGGTAATCTAAACTCACATTAAAATAATGAGCAATATCTACCATTTTTTCGATCTTAGGGGAACTTTTACCTTTTTTCCAGTCTGAGAACGTAGAAGCAACAACTCCTGTTGCTTTTGACACATCAGCAGCCTTGACACCCTTTTTTTTCAATAACTTTTCAAAAATTTCGTACATACATTCCTTCCCATAAAAAATTAGGAAATCCTAAAAATAGGTATTGACAAATAAGGATATCTCAACTATACTGAAAACAAGTTAGGAAATCCCAATTTTTTATCATAATATTTTCGCCAAAAAGTATTATATAGGAAATCCTAACAAAATGCAATATAAAAGTTAGGAAATTGCAATAAAATAGGGCGATAAGAAAATATTTCCTATCGCCCTAGCCAGAACTTGAAGTGTCTCAAAAACGCCAATAAATGAGACAACTTTATTATATAGCATTTCCTAACTAATTTCAAGAGAAAGGAGCGTTTTGATGTATAAAAAATTTAAGCAACTTTTAGATGCTAGAGGTTGTACAACATATAAGGTTGCGAAAGACCTCGGATTTTCTCCTACATTGTTTTCCGACTGGAAAAGTGGGAAGAGCAATCCTAAAGCAGATAAGTTGAAAAAGATTGCTGATTACTTTGGGGTGACGATTGAGTATTTCTTGGAATAGGAAAGGAGAACTGTTATGCAAAGCCAGTTTGAGAGAGAACTTCTCAAAACCTTAAAGAGCATTGACAGTACTCTGAAAAGAATTGAGAAGTCCATGAATGATGAAGAGAAACAGCATACGACCATTTGTAATGCAGTTTCTCATGCAATGAAAGGAGAACATGAATGAAAAAATGGACTTACCGCCAGAAGAGAGATCTTCTTGACAAATTAGAACCTTGGATCACTGCATTGGTTCAGTTCATAAGTGCATTGGCTGGGGCGGCTGTAGGAATAGCTATCTGCTACTTTTTCTAAGTGGTATGTGGCAGTTGCAGTTATTAAAGCTACAACAAACGGTATGAGTATATTTCTCAAAAATGAGAGAAATAAATGTTCTTTATAGAATCTTCCTTTTGAAGACAAAGTAAATGTGAACATTTCACGATTTATGGATGAACTAACTATGGTGAAATATCCCTTTTCCTTTAAGGATAAAAATGCTTGGTAAACATCTTCACCATTGTAATTCCCTATTTCAGACAATGAAATGGAACATTCAGAAGATTTTACAGTTTTTCTAAGTACTTTTCTTTCGATTTTGAGAAGCATATGAAACCTCCAGTTTTTTAGAACATTATACCACAGAAAGGAGAACAATGAACGAATTACAAACATCAAACATGAAAACACCAATTGAGATTGCACTGGGTGTTGATGAAAACGGAATGACTACCGCAAAAGCACTGTATGAGTTCTTAAGCGGAGAGAAAAGCAACTTTTCAAAATGGGCGAAAAGGAACATTGAACAGAATGAGTTCTATGAAGAAAACAAGGATTGGTGGGGGTTCGTCACAGTGACGAACGGTAACGAATGCAAGGATTACCGACTAACTACCGACTTTGCAAAACATCTGTCAATGGAAAGCCATTCTGCAAGGGGCAAAGAAGCAAGACAGTATTTTATCACCATAGAGGACAGGGCGAAACAGGAAGTAATAAATCGGTCACAACTTTCTCCACAGATGCAGATGGTTATGCAAATGGCTGAAAGTATGGCGAGACAGGAGCTGGAACAGAAGAGACAAGCGGAAAAGGTAAACCGCATAGAGCAGACTGTCTCCAACATGAAAGATATTTTCACGAAGCCTATCGGAGACTGGAAATCGGAAATAAATGGAAGGATACGGGAGATTTCAGTTAAGAGTGGAATTGGATATCAGACATTATATGGACAGCTGTACGGTGAACTGGAAACGACAGCACATTGTAGCTTAAATATGCTTCAAAGGAACAAGATAAATAAGATGAAAAAGGCAGGGAATAACGAAACAGCTATTAAAAACGGCACAACTAAAATTCAAATTATTTATGAGAAACCGCAGTTGAAAGCAATTTTCGAGGGAATCGTAAAGAATTACGCAATGAGGTACTGCTCATAGAAAGGAAGAGGAATGGGAAACAAATATTTGAAATTGAGTAACAGTGTAATTACATCAACGGACAACAAAGGGAAGGCAATGTACTTTACAAAAGTAGACAGTGCCTCCACATTCCAGAAGTTGTTCTATGATGAAGAAGCTTCGTACGGTGTATCTGTAACAGATATTGAAGTAGAAATGGGTAATGGAGTAAGTTTTACAAATGCAATTTTAACGACATACATTGCAGAGGAAGAGGACGGATCAAATATGTTTTTGGATGTCATTATCAGTGACTTACTGGGTACGTTCGTATCCGAATGGTATTAAGCCTATGAGAACAACAATAAAGATGTTTCTTCCTATTATAATAGCACTCTCCATCACATTTACTTCCACAGCACAGCCATCCGGTAGTTTTATCTCCGAGGAAGCGCAGGAATCGTGTGTAAAGTACGGTGAGGAATATGGCATCTGCCCGGAACTGCTTATGGCAATGATCGAGAAAGAATCTTCCGGCAGACCGGATGTGGAAAGTGGCGGTTGCAAAGGTCTGATGCAGATTTCTGACAGATGGCATAAAGACCGCATGGAACGTTTGGGAGTGACGGACATCTACTCTGTGGACGGCAATATCCATGTGGGAGCCGACTACTTGTCGGAATTATTTGAAAAGTACTGTGATGTAGGAATTGTCCTCATGGTTTACCACGGAGAGAAGAACGCAGCTACAAAGACAGAATTAAGTGATTACGCAGACTGGATATTAACCAGGAGCGCAGAACTGGAAAGGATGAATGGAAAATGACGAACAGAGAGAAGTATGCGGAACAGATTATTGACATGGCACTTGATAGTATAGAGATAGCTGTGGACAAAGAAGGAAAGTTATGTGATTGCAATGTAATACTTTGTTCCGATTGCGCATGGAGTGATAAAAGCAGATGCAGGGAAAGGTTCAAAGAATGGGCAGAGCAGGAATATGTTGAACCACCTGTTGACTGGTCGAAAGTGCCTGTGGACACGAAAGTGTACGTAAGAGATTCCGATAGTGACCCTTGGAAACCTAGATATTTTGCAAAATTTGAAGGTGGGGAAATATTTACATGGACTAATGGTGCTACTTCTTTTTCAAGGGACAGCGTTTGTGATTTCTCATGGTGGAATCAAGGAAAACTTGCGGAGGACACCGTATGAGTGCCAAAAAGCGGTTTACCGTCAAAGGGTGCATCGGAAAGATATTTTACAGTCCGAAAGAATGGGAAGTTGACCGTGAAACAGCATTCTATTACAGAATTGTAAACCGCAATACCGGGAAGAAAAAATGGTTAAGAAAGGAGTATTTTTATGCAGAAGCGACAGATTATCCCCATCGTCCGTGCGAATGAGATTCTGATTGCAAGACTGTTAGATGCAGGAATCTTGTATATCAGCGAAGAGGACAACATGATCCACGTAACAGAAGACTGAAAGCCGGAGGAGTGAGGAAATGGAAAGGAAGATAAGAAAAATCTTGGTAGAACTGGGGCTGAAACAGTACTTGCCGGGATTCCAGTACATCATCGAGGTTGAAACGCTGATGTTTGAGAACCGGAACAGAAGACTTTCTGAAATCTACCGGATTATCGGAGAGGAACACAGCACAACCAAGGAAAGCGTGTACCGGGCGATCAAGTGGGTTGTTGATAAGATGAACCCAAGCACAGAGCTATACAAGGAGATCAATGAGACAGACAAGCCGGTCTCAATCTATATGTTTGTTAATTCACTGTATTTATATCTTTGGGAGGATAGGAAAAATGAGGATTAAACACACCTTTTTGCAGAATTTCTGCAAATTCTATGGTTCTAACGTAGTGGACACTGATTTATACGACCGGACAGAGGTTTCCGGTGTAAATGAAACAGGTAAGTCCACGATCAAAAGAGCAATTCAGTATATTTTTGGATGCCGTGACGAGAACGGCAGAGAGATCACCGGAATCAGACCGCACGATAAGGACGGCAATGACATCGACGGAGATATTACCGCAGAAGTTACCGTGGAGATTGACGGTACAGACAAGGTTCTGAAAAAAGTATGCCGTCAGAACTTCAATAAAAAAGGCGAGTTTACCGGCAATGTCACGGATTACTATGTGAATGATATTCCCAAAAAGGCAGCAGATTTTGAAGCATTTTTGGAAGAGAGTGTATGCGGAAAAGATAAGTTCTCACTTTGCATCAATGCCATGACACTTCTTCTGAAAGGTGGAACGGATCAGAGAGCAATTCTTGCTGATATGTTTGGTCAGCACAGTAATGATGACATTTGCAATCAGTTTCCGGAGTTTGAAGCATTAAGGGCTGTTCTGCAGGACGGCACGGTTGATGAACTGAAAAAGCGTTGCAATACGCAGTTGTACGGCACAAGGGGAAGAAATGGAACCAAGGGTTTGCAGGACCTGTTAGATGAAATTCCGAGCCGTATTGACGAGGTGAGCCGTCAGAGAGTGGATATTGACCTTGCTGATCTGGAACTGAAAAAGAAAGCTTTACTGGATAAGCTGTCAGAGAACATTAAGCAGCAGACAGATACGCAGAACAGCATGATTTCCTACGATAAGCTGTCTGATGGAATCATTGAGTTAAAAGGTCAGTTGAGCGCATTGCAGCAGAAAGCAAATGAAAAACTGGATGCGGATAGAAGAGAGAAGCGCACAACACTGAATCAGATTCAGAATGAGCATCAGAAAGAGTTGCTTAAGGCAGACACCATTCGTGAAGAGATCACGGAACTGGAAAAGCGTATCGCACAGTATGAGCAGAAGAGACAGGAATTGAAGAAGAGTTGGGATTTGAATAAAAGCCTTAAATTTGATGAAAATTCTCTGATTTGCCCCTACTGTGGACAGGAATATCCGGAAGAGAAGAAAGAGCAGTTAAGAACGGAGTTTGATACGCATAAGGCACATGAACTGGAACTGATTACCAAAGAGGGTTCTTCCTGTGCTGACCATATCAAAGCGGATCAGGAAGAACTGGAGCATAAGCGTGAGGAACTGAAAAAGACCGAGGATGAAGTGGAGCGGTTGGAAAAAGAGATTGCCATTGCTGATAATGCCTTAAATTCCATTCCGGCAAGCGTGGATATTTCCAACACAGAAGAATACAAAGCTATTCAGTCACAGATTGCAGAGAAAGAAGCTGCCATGCACAAATTCACTGACATGAATCTTCTCAGAATCCAGTTAAAAGGTGATGAAGAGCAGATCCGCAATGATATTTCTGTGGTTGATAAGTTTTTGGCGAGTGTAAGCATTAACGAGAGTGTGGATAAGCGTATCACAGAACTGGAACAGGAGCGCAAGAACATTGCACAGAAGATTACGGATGTGCAGGCACAGCTTGACCTGTTAAAGAAATTCAGCCGGAAGAAGAACGAACTGTTGGAAGCTGATGTGAACAAGTATCTTTGCTTCTGCACTGTGCGGATGTTTAGACCTCTTGTGAATGGTGACACGGAAGAATGTTGTGACTTTACATACCGTGGAGAGCCTTACAGCCGAAACATGAACCACGGAGCAAGGATTCTGACGGAAATTGACATTTGCAATGCGTTTCAGAAGCGGTGCGGTGTGGAATTGCCTATCATGGTTGACGATACCGAAAGCCTTGACCCTTGGAAGATTCCTGATGTTGACAGTCAGTTGATTATGTTCCGCAGAAGTGATGATGCGGTTTTGAAAGTGGAGGAAGTGAAAAATGGAAAAAAGTAATTAAGAGTTACAAAGGGTTCAACAAGGACATGACTTGCCGTGGATTTCAGTACGAAGAAGGCAAGGAGTACGAAGAGGAGACAGCAGATGCCTGCCACAGCGGATTCCATGCTTGTGAATATCCTCTGGATTGCCTTGGTTATTATTCTCCGAACGAATCTGTTTACCATGAAGTGGAGCAGAACGGTGAATTTGACAGAGGTGAAGATGATTCCAAGGTTGCATCCACAAAAATAAAGATTGGTGCGAGATTGGATATTTCTGGACTGGTAAAGGCGGCCATTGATTTTACTATGAGTAGAGTTAAAAAAGAAGCTGAAAGTGATGAAGACTACGGTGCATCCTCTGCCACAGGTAACTGCGGTGCATCCTCTGCCACAGGTAACTGCGGTGCATCCTCTGCCACAGGTGACTGCGGTGCATCCTCTGCCACAGGTGACTACGGTGCATCCTCTGCCACAGGTAACTACGGTGCATCCTCTGCCACAGGTAACAAAGGTGCATCCTCTGCCAACGATTCCGAGAGCGTTGCGGTTGCATGGGGATACAAAGGGAAAGCAATGGGTGTCATTGGTTCCCATATCGTTCTTGCTGAATGGAAATATATTGGCAGTAAAGAGGATGACAGATACGACAGAGCAGAGCAGGAAGCATGGGAGTTTGTCGGTGCGAAGATGTTCCGGGTAGACGGTGAAAAAGTGAAGCCGGATACATGGTACAGATTGGAAAATGGTGAACTTGTGGAGGTGGAGAATGCAGATTAAGAAAGAGACAGTCATTTCTGTTCTGACAACAAGCGGAGAAACAATCAATGCCGGTGACACCGTGATATTCAATTTTGATGACAAGTGTTGCGTGGGTGTGTACCTGGGACTTTCAGACCGTGGAGCCTTGAAATTCAAAGGCAAAATTGCTGATACGGATGTGACATTTCATGTGATGCCTAGAAGCATCAAGGAGATTTACAAAGCTGATGTGACAGTGCATCAGGGAGTTGCAAGTGGATTTATGAATGAGCCGGAAAGCGAGGAAGAATAATATGGAAAAACGTAAATTTAAGGTTGGAGAAAGATATACAAGCAAATTGTTTGTAGACAAAGGTGCTGTAATTGAAATCACAAAAATCAGTGGTGACGTTGTTTCTTACAAAGATATTGCGGGGAGGACTTATAGTGTAAAAAATTTTGAAATTGGTTCTCTATTTTCTGACATGTTGAAAAAAGTAGGAAGTGAAACAATCGTCATCTACCGCAATGACAACAAAGTAGTTGCGCTGGACAAGTCCACTGGCGAGAAAGCAGAAGCAAACTGCAATCCTGCTGATGAATTTGATTTCCGTACTGGTGCTAAGTTGGCTTTTAATCGACTGATGGGCGAGGATGTGAAGCCTGATAACGGTGTCCGTGAGGTGAAGAGGAAAGCTAAAGTCGGTGAGTACATCAAGATTATAGATGCAAAACCTCTTCTTATATCATATGAAAACGGAGAGATTTTCAGAGTAATTGGTATTGGGAACGTAGGATGTAAGGTTAAAAACTCTGTTAAAAGTTGTTACGTATGGCACGAAGAGTACGTTGTACTTGAAAACTACAAACTGGAGAAAGAACCAGAGAAGAAAGACGAAATCTGCGTGGGAGATACCGTAAAGGTCACGAATACCAGTAAGCAGTACAACTTATACGATACATGGAGTGGTCTTTTAGGATACAAACAGAATTTTGTAATAGGTTCTGATGTTAAAAATGAAGACGAATACAAAGTTTTAAGAATTAAAAAACATGATAGGTTTGCAAGTACTATTGCACTGATTCAGAATCCCAAGACAACCAAGGTATTCATCATAGGAATTGACGGCATCAAAAAGGTAGAAAGGTAGGTAGAAACATGGCAGACGAAAAGAAGCAGGAAAACACAGGAATTGTGGAATACGAATCAAATGGGGAAATTGTAAAAATTTCCCCAACAACGGTAAGAAAGTACCTTGTAAGCGGTGGTGGAAACGTATCGGATCAGGAAGTAATGATGTTTATGTCTCTTTGCAGATATCAGCATCTTAATCCTTTTTTGAAAGAAGCATACCTCATTAAGTTTGGAAACAATGATCCTGCTACGATTGTTACCGGAAAAGATGTTTTTACAAAAAGAGCCGATGCAAATCCGAATTATGCAGGAAAAAAAGCAGGAATTATTGTTCAGAAGAAAGATGGTTCCGTTGAAGAAAGAGAAGGATCTTTTGTCCTTAAGGACGAATCTATTGTAGGAGGTTGGGCTAAAGTGTTTATCAAAGGAAGAGAGACACCGGAGTACCAGTCAGTATCTTTCGATGAATATGTTGGAAGAAAAAAAGATGGAACAATAAACGGTCAATGGTCTAAAAAGCCTGCAACAATGATAAGAAAAGTTGCTGTTGTACAGGCCTTAAGAGAAGCTTTTCCGGATAAATTCCAAGGTTTGTATGCACAGGAAGAATTTCCTGATGTTTCCGATGTGAAACTTGATGTGGAAAAAGTTGTGGCAGAAGAGGTACAGGCAAATGCAAACACTATCGAGTTTCCTGACACAACATTTGAGGAAGTACCGCAGACCGCAGAGACGGACATTGCCAGCGCAGAGACACCGGATTGCTTTAAGTAGGAGGAAAAGGGATTATGATTTTTGTAAAAGTAGGTATTGTACTGTGGGTTGCGTTTTTTATTGGTCGTTTTTTTGTAAGTTCATCTATTAGCGCAATAGAAAAAATCACTCTTGCATACACCGGAAAACTCAAAATGACACCGATGAGATTTATCGTGTTTATTTTATTTATCTCAGCTATTGCATGCAGTTTCACAGCGTTGATTTGGTTTTTGTTTTTCAGATAGTGAGGTATCCGCTGATGAAACTAAAATGTTTAGGCTCCGGTTCTTCCGGTAACTGCTATCTTCTAACGGCAGATAACGGTGAAACACTTTTACTGGATGCAGGACTTTCTATCATGGACATAAAACGTGGTCTTAACTGGAATATAAAGTGTGTTGTGGGTGCTATATGCACCCATACGCACAAAGACCACTCATTATCCGTATCAGACCTTGAACACATGGGAATAGCAGTATTTAAGCCATATGAGAGTTTAGAACCTATGGAAATATGCTTTACTGGTGGAAAAATAATGGCATTTGATCTTACTACACTGGATGGTAAGTGGACACATACCAACGCTGATGGTTCAGAATGCCCTTGTTATGGATTCCTGATTACTCACCCGGAAATGGGGAAATTGCTTTATGTAACTGACACGGAATTTGTTAAGTGGCGGTTCCATGAATTAAACCACATCCTTATTTCATGTAACTATCAGAAGAAGTACATTACAGAGGATTCCAACGATGCTAAGAAATCCCATGTGTACCGTGGTCATATGGAACTGGAAACAGTAAAGGAATTTGTTCTTGCGAACAAATCAGATGCCTTGCAGAACGTCATATTGTGCCATTTAAGCCGTGATAATTCTGATGCCAAAGAATGTGTCACAGAGGTAAAAAAGATTGATCCATTGGCGAATGTAGACTATGCGGCAGCAGGCAAGGAATGGATTTTACAGAATGGAAAGGAGTGCCCGTTTTGAGTGGTGGAAGTTTTGGTTATTTGTGCTACAAGGATGTCAATGAGCTAATGGAGCCGTCAAGTATCTCCAACCTTGAAATTATGGTGCAACACTTACAGTTGTACGGTTACGAGGACATAGCACGAGATACACAGCGGTTGATTGAGTATATCCGGTCGGCAAGTATCAGAATTGAGGTTTTGAGCGAGAATCTTAACGGTGTTTTTCATGCGGTAGAGTGGTATGAGAGCGCAGATATTGGCAGAGAGACCATGATTGCAGAACTGGAAAAGTACAGAAATGGTGGTGCGAATGGCTGACACATTTTATAGACCACTTACACCGCAATTAAGAAGTGAAATAATGCAGAGCATTGATTCTAACATATCCGAACTGAATACCTGTCAAAGCAATGCTTTAGTCAATATGCAAAAAACAGGATATGGGGCATTGAGAAATATTATAAATGCCTTGCCGGACGGATATTTGATTCCATTTGAAAGGCGGTGATTCGGTTGGCTGATTGGAAGAAAATCTATGCTATGAAAGCAGAACGTGAGAAAAAAATAAAACAGATATGCCCCGAAATATCGAATGTTAGCGGAATCTATTTGTTTTACAGAGTGGACGAAGCAGGAATCAGAAGAGGGTATTGTGGGCAAGCTGTCAGACTTTTAGAGCGCACATCTTCTCACCTTGCGGAATACGACCATATAGCATTGAGCCTTAAAAAACATGGCTTCAAGAGCAAAGATAATCCGCATGGGTGGTCATTGCATTTTTTAACCTGTGGGATATCAGAACTTGATGAAAAAGAAGTCGAGTATATTAAAAAATGTTCTGATAGTGGTATTCAGATGTACAACGTCACGGCAGGAAGCCAAGGTAAAGGGAAACAAGTAACAGGGCAATATAAACAGCCTAAAACTTATTCGCAAGGCATACAGCAAGGCAAAATCAACCTTGCAAGGGAACTGGCGAACATTGCCGACAAGCATCTGATAATCAGTTTGAAGCCTGAGAAGCAGAACAATTCCGTGTCGCAAAGACAATTTGTTCGGTTTATGGAACTTTTGCATGGAGAAAAGGATGGTGAAAGTAATGAATAAAACAGACTATGAAGTACTTTTACAATACGTTGAAGAAACTGACAAGGAGTTTTATGAATCTCTTTCTACTCAAAAACAAATTATGTATCTTTGCTATCAATACGGAACTGAATCTTTTAAAAAGTATTTGTTTAAGTATAGATTTCAGCAAGTATGCAATAAATTAAAGGAGTTTTTCAGAAAATGGTGAAATACGAAGGTGAATGCTGCGGATGCGCAACGGAAGCTTATCCATGTCTCGGCAATAGGTGCCCGAACATAAATGTGAAACATTTGTATTGCGATGATTGTAAGGAAGAGGTAGAGGAACTTTACGAGTTTGACGGTGTACAGTTTTGTAAGGAATGCCTGTTAAAGCAATTTGAGAAGATTACATGAGCGAAAAAAATTACGATTGTAGCTGTTGGAATGAGTACCCAAACACAATGCACTCAATCAACGGACGTACTCACAAACCGTATCAAAGTGGTAGATGGAAATGTGTTGATTGCTACGAATATGTAGGAAAATCAGAATACGGTGCTACTCATTGCAAAAGGAAAGAGTCAGAATTTGAAAAGAGGTAACATAAAATGCCAAAACGATATGACAATCCGCAGGAAATTTTGAAAATCATGCGGCAGACAGAACTTTTGAAACAGTCTGCGGAGAGAAGTCCATTCACCGGAATACTGACACTGTTCTGCTATACCCTGTGGAAAGACTACAAGTACTCACAGACGAGACTTTCCGACTTCTGTGGTAAATTCACCGAGTACAACGAAAAGTACGAGAATGAGCCTTATACGGAGCTGCAGAACAGGCTTAACGATTTTGCAGACTGGACGATTGAGTACAAGGAATTTACCGAAGCTGATTATCCACATTACAAGTCGGTTGTAGCGCAGAAATGCATCCAGGAACAGGTCAGATGTAACAACCTTATCAATGAGTTGTCCACAAGGTACATCCTATATGGAATGGTGATCCTTATGGAAGATGGATTCGGTAAGAAGAAGCTGACGAATTTCAAGGATAAGTTTTCTGACCACATGGACAAAGCTGGAGACAAGTGCAACGGAAAGGATTTCATGGATTTATGGAGAGAACTGGTGGAAAATACCGGGATCTATATTGAGAAGCCTATTTTTGAGTAAGGAGTTCTATATGGCAGAAAAAAGAATGTTCAGCGCAAAAATAATTGAGAGTGATGCTTTTTTGGATATTCCTGCTACGGCTCAAATGCTTTATTTTCACATCTGCATGAACACGGATGATGACGGATTTGTGAACAATCCACGGAAAATCATAAGGATGTGTGGTGCATCTGATGATGATTTGAAGATACTGATAGACAGCAGATTCCTTTTATCTTTCGACAGTGGTGTCGTGTTGGTGAAGCACTGGCGCATTCACAACTACATTCCACCGGATCGTTACAAGCCGTCATGCTATGTGGATGAAAAAAGCAAAATAGGTGTGAAACTAAACGGATCATACACTACAGACCCTAAAAAGATGGTTTCCCCAGTAGAGGGAAATCCAAAGAAAAATTGCTACGACAAAGAAATCAAACTTGATAAGAGGTGATATAGATGCAGATGACAGGTTATGAATTGTTGGCGAATTATGAAAAAGCAGAGGACAAGGATAAACAGATTCAGATTCTTGCAGATTTGAACCACATTCCGGTTGACATGGTGTGTTTTGTGATTGACAACAGAGAAAAATTTGAAAATTTGGAGACACCATTGTCCACAGAAGAATTTGCAAAGTGGTGTGAGACGGAACTTGACCGTGTGGATGCTCATATCCATGCACAGGAAATATATTACAGAGAAATTTGCAATGTATACAGAATCGCAAGTACATACGGAAAAAGGAGTGTAGCTGTATGAGAGAGGGAACATGAAACTTTCAGAACGGTGACTTACTATACATGGCTACACATCCGGTTGCTGATGATATTAGAATCGGACGGGCAAAACCGTATGACTGCAGCTACCCTGTGATGGAGAGCAAGCCGAGGATTGCGGAAAGGAGCAAGAATGGAAAGACTGACAGAAAGAAAAAGAAATTTTAATGGAACTGCTATAAGCAAAAAGTCAATGATAGACAGAGAAGGATATCCTACGGTAAGTGATTATGCATCAAAAGTACTTACAAAATTAGCAGATTATGAGGATGCCGAAGAGCAGGGATTGCTCTTGCGGTTGCCGTGTAAAGAAGTGTACACAAAATCAGGAGACATAGTATATCTTATTTATGATTATGAAGTGGTTGAGTGCACTCATTGCGGATTAGGTATAAATCCTGTTGACAGAAAAGCATATATTGCGCTTGCGACAGATGAAGATATTTTCCCGTACAGAAGACCTATTCCTGAATACGATTTAGACCCTACAGATTGGTGTACAAATACAATCGATGCAGAAGTAGGTGAAATTGGCAAAACAGTATTCTTCACAAAAGAGGAAGCCGAAGCCAAACTGGCAGAAATAGAAGGTGCGGAATGAAGAGAGAAGAAGCTGATTATATGCAAGATACGAGTAATAAACAAACAGAACGTATTAAAGTTAGCGAATTAGATATCATTGTGAATATGATAAGCGAAAAACCTTATTACGGAATCAAATACAAAGAAGTCGGAGAGGACTATTACCACATTGGATACAGTTCGTATAACCTTGATTTTGTATTGGAATGGAAAGATAAATGCTTTGAGGTTGTTAGTGAAAGAAAAAGCGTTGCTGGTTGGATTCCAGTAAGCGAGAGACTGCCGGAAGAATCATATGGATGTTTGGTAACTGTTATGGATTGTGAGCCGTCAACACAAACGGATTTTGAAAATATACTTCCGTATTTTGTCGGATATGACGGTCACGGATGGAACAATGCAGACGGAGAGAAAATTCCATTTGAAGTTATTGCGTGGATGCCACTGCCGGAACCGTACCGGGAAAGTGAGGGAGAATATGGCAAATAGGAACACACTGCATAGCAACAAATTGGATGCTTTTCGCAAATGGCTTATCAAAACCGGATGGACGATTGAAGAACCGAAAGGTATATGGGAAGTATTAAGAGCGAAAAAGGCAGGAAGACAGAATCCCTTGATTGTCTATCAAAAAATGAACAAAGAGCATTTAAGCGTGCTGGACAGAGATATTGATGTCATCAAGAGATTTTTGCAAGAAAAGTAGGTAGAAGATGGTGAAATGTAATAACTTCAAGAATTTAGGAACAAAGGATAACGGGTTTGATGCGTACTCATGGTGCGAGAAAATCAACGACTGTCCGCATGAGGACATAGAAAGAGATTGCGAGCACTACGCACCTATGACCAACGCAGACCGGATCAGGAGCATGACGGGCGAGGAACTGGCAATGGCGCTATTATGTGTCCTGCGGAATTTATTAAAAAGTGACAAGGTATGTAAGGATTGTACATTGTCATGGTTACAGAAAGAAAGCGAGGAATGAAGATGCAGGATAGATATTTATTCCGTGGAAAGCGGATTGATAACGGAGAGTGGGTTGTTGGAAATTGTATTGATGATGGTGTAACAGGGCAAGTATTTATTCATGCAGTTGGTAACTCGGTAAATGAGAGTGATAAGGTCGGAGAAGAAGGGTGTTTGCAGTTTGTGGCATTTGAGGTAGCACCATCCACCATCTGCCAGTGTACCGGACTTAAGGACAAGAACGGCAGGGTGATTTGGGAGAATGATATTGTAAATGGCAGTATTAAGCGTGGAGCGGCATTTTACAGATGTTTGGTTCTGTGGAATGAGTGCAAGGCAAGATTCGATGTGAGAGCTCTGTGCTGCAATTTCCAAATGACACTTGATGAGTGCACAGATGATATTTCTATGAGTGGTTTTGATTATGAGGTTCTCGGTAACAAGTTTGACAATCAGGAACTGTTGGAGGAGTAATATGGCGACATGCAAACGCAAGAATCGTAATTGTCGGTATGTGTATAATCAAAATTCTTACCAGTGCAAGAAATGTATTGAGGAAAATTTAAATCAATATCCGATTACCTGCGAAGATTGTCATTACGGTGGTTGGGGAATATGCAATAAAAGGGGTAAGAATCAGCGGAGAATGAGACCTTGTGAGGATTTTAAATGGAGTTAAGGAGGAGTGGATATGACGGAGAATGAAGCATGTAAAAGAATTAAGTATCGAATGCATACGGCGGGACAGGTATCCGCGGAATGTGGAATGAAAGATTTGGAAATGGCAATCAAGGCACTGGAAGAGGTGCAGCAGTACCGCCAGATCGGCACGGTGGAGGTATGCCGTGAAGCTGTGGAGAAGCAGACAGCGATTTCAAGAGAACTCATTGAAGGAAAATACTTCTGCCCAAAGTGTCATAACCTAATGCCTTATCCGGGATATTGTGGGTGCGGGCAGAAAGTGTATTGAGAGGAGGGCGAACGATGGGAAGACTGATTGATGCGGATCATTTGTTGTTTCTTCTCAACTCGGCGATAGAGTTGCGGAAGAAATTACGCAGAAATACATCAGATTTAGATATGATGGTTGATGCTGTTAATGATGAGCCGACCGCCTACGACCCGGACAAGGTTGTAGATCAGTTAAACGACAAGTTCAGAGTCGTGCGAACTGATGAAGACTTGGAATGGAACAGGGCAATGGATGAAGCAATTACAATCGTGAACGGAGGTGGAGTAGATGGCAATTAAACCGATTTTATTCAATACAGAAATGGTTCGGGCGATTCTGGATGGGCGGAAGACCTGCACCCGTCGTATATGCAAAGATGCAAATGAGTATACCGTGCCGGATATGGAATTTTACAATGCCGACAAGAGAACTTATGCAGTACATAACTTTGCTGATAAGGAGCATATGGAACAGTTAAGTACAGCGGAGAGAACCTGTCCTATCTGTCCGGGTGATATCCTGTATGTTCGAGAAACTGTATGGCAGAAAATAGGGTATTATTTGGATATTGACGGAGATACAAAACCGTCATGGTATAACGAGTTTAAGTACGTTGCATCGGACGAAAAGCCAGAAACGGGGTGGAATTATAGTTGGGCTAAGCGTCCATCAATCCACATGCCGAAAGAAGCGGCGCGGATCTGGCTTAAGGTTACGGATGTAAGAGTGGAGCGGTTACGGGAGATTACACCAAAGGACTCTGAAAATGAAGGCGTTGGAAATCTTTTCTACGAAGATATAGGGTACAGTGAAAAAAATTATGGAACAGAAGTAGATCCAGAGTATGGGATTGCAAAGGAGCAATTTGCTTGGCTGTGGGAATCAACCATCAAGAAATCCGACATTGACCGCTACGGTTGGGGCGCTAATCCGTGGGTGTGGGTTATCGAATTTGAACGGTGCGAGAAGCCGGAAGGAGTGTGATGCAGATGGAACGAGTTGATTGTACCAACATTGAAAATATCGAGGTTAAGTTTGATGAATATGAAGTACTTTATCAAAAAAATAACGACTTTAAGCGGTACGTTGACCGCTACTGTACCAAGCATCGTGTCAGCGTGGATGAAGCCTTACAGCACTATCTGGTGCAGATGGCGGGCAGGATGTACAAGGAGCAGGCAGAAACGATTGTAGGAAAGGAATAACGAATGCCCGGTAAACCGGGTTGGTGCGCAGTGAATAGGGGTGGCGTACCGAAAAATTACAACACCGTGGCTATAAGGCTTATTGATAAGCGTATGTAGAGCAAACGAATGGTGATCCACGATACAGCATTTGTAGCGTGGTGTTATGGCAGAAAAGCTAAAGGTATGTTGGATCAGCGCAGGAGTATCATCCTTTATGGCTGGATACCTTGCAGGAGATGTTGATAAGTGGATTTACATTGACATTGCCGATCAACATGAGGATAGCATGAGATTTATCAGAGATTGCGAAAAGGCAATCGGAAAAGAAATTGAGGTACTTAGATCTACGGAATATGGATGTGTGGAAGAATGTGTCCGAGCGTTCGGAGGATTCCGCAGCGCAGGCAACGGATTTGCCCCATGTACGAACTGGCTGAAAAAGCGTGTACGTAAGCAATGGGAGCAGGAACATAAGCAATACGACCTGACATATGTGTGGGGGTTCGACCTGCGAGAGCGCAACCGGGCAGAGCGGACGGTAGAATCTAATCCACAAGCTGAGCATGAATTTCCACTGATCGACCGGAATCTGTCAAAGGAAGAGGTTCACGGACTGTTTGAGCGGACGTTCGATTTCCCCCGACCGAAGATGTATGACCTGGGATATCCGAACAATAACTGCATCGGATGTTTCAAGGGTGGTATGGGATATTGGAACAGGATCCGCAAGGACTTCCCGGAAGTGTTTGAGAGCCGGGCACAGTTGGAACGACTGGTTGGGTACTCCATTCTGAAAGAGAGTGACGGGACGCCGTTATATCTTGACGAACTGGATCCCAACCGTGGAGACATGAACACAGAAATATTCCCGGATTGTGGAATCATGTGCTATTTAGCACAGAAATAAGAGAAAGGAGCCGTAATGGATTTTGGATATTACAACATGGATTGCATGGATGGGATGAAAGAGTTCCCGGATGGTTACTTTGACCTTGCGATTGTGGATCCACCGTATGGGATTGGAGAAAATGGGGATAAAAACCATACAAGAGGTAGACTGGCAAAAGTAAAGGATTACAAGAGTTTTAGCGGAATGGATATAAATCCACCAAACGAAAAATATTTCGATGAACTGTTTAGAGTGTCAAAAAATCAGATTATTTTTGGGGCAAATCATTTTATAAGCAAAATGCCGTTTGATAGTAGTTGTTGGATTGTTTGGGATAAAGATAATGGAAATACTGATTTTGCTGATTGTGAACTTGCATGGACTTCGTTCAGTACTGCAGTAAGGAAGATTAAATATAGGTGGAACGGAATGCTTCAGCAAAATATGAAACACAAAGAAAACCGTATTCATCCTACACAAAAACCGGTAGCACTATATGAATGGCTCCTAAACCGCTATGCAAAGCCCGGAGACATTATCCTTGACACACATGTAGGAAGTGCTAGTAGCTTGATAGCCTGCTACAGAACCAACCATCCATATGTTGGCTTTGAACTGGACAAGCATTATTATGATTTGTCCAAAAAGAGATTAGATGCAGAAATGGCACAAATGCGATTATCTGATTTTATGCCGGAGGTGATGCCATGATTAACGGAGAACTGATTGTTAACAACTTTGCTATATGCAGAGTAAGTGAAATCAGGAACTAAAAAATTTGAGTTTCTATTTTAGTTCCCACTCGATAACTCAAAAGCAAGTTAAAATTCCCCGGTAACACGGGGGAGAAATTGAACTACCGAGGAAAATTCGGTAGTTCGGCAAGTTAAAAGGTGGTGAAAATTATGGTTATAAATGCAAAATGTAATGATTGCAAGGAACCAACGAAATATGTGGTTGGCTTTTTCGATGGCAAGAATGGAATCCACGGTTGCCTTTATGGTTGCCACAACGAAGAATGTGAAATAAAGCAAATAATGGAAGCATCTGCATCGAAAGATATTCAGGAAATGGCAAGAATACAGTTAGCCAACGGTGACAAGGATATGTACGCAGGCTATATTGCAGCACTCAGAAGAGATGCGAAAGTGTCCATGTTTAAGATGGCACAGATTGCCGGATGCGATCCTGCGGAATACAGTGCGTACGAGCACGAGCGGAAAGAGTTCGATCCGAAAGTGTATCAAAGATGCAAAGAGTACCTGAATACGGTGAGAAATTAAGTATGTAACTTAGGATTTAGCGGAGAAATGACATGAGCTGCATTGGGTGTATCTGTGAGCACTGTGCTAATAGCGCAGAATGTTTTGACCATTGCCAGGGAGAGATGGATGAACCGTGCTTTAACTGCGATGATTGCATTCACTGGGATGGCAAGACAGGACGGGAGATGTGGAGGGACGAGTGCCTTAAGTACAAGATAACCGAGTACTGGGCAGATCGTCTCCGACGCAAAATGAAGATAGTTTAGGATTTAGTGGAGAAATAAAAATGACAAAAAGAAGATGTTTGAAAATACATCACCCTGAATCTGTGTGTATGGCAGAGCGATTTGTTTTGTTTCATAACACAAGATTTAGAATCGGATTAGCATATCATGAATATTGGTGTTGTGAATGTCGCAAACAAAGGAAAATATGGTTTATCTGTTAGTTATGAAAAATGAAAGAGAGACAAAATATGAAAAAAATACTGGATGCCTGTTGCGGTAGCAGGATGTTTTGGTTTGACCGCCAGAACCCGGATGTCATTTTTGCGGATAATCGGGAGATAGAAACAACCTTGTGTGACGGTAGATCTCTTTTGGTAAAACCGGATGTGCATATGGATTTCCGAGATATGCCGTACCCTGATAACAGTTTTAAGATCGTGGTATTTGATCCTCCGCATCTTATCCATGCCGGTACAGGGTCATGGCTCCGGCAGAAATACGGAGTGCTTCCGGCAGATTGGCCAACGTACCTGAAAACCGGATTTGATGAGTGTATGAGGGTGCTGGAGGCGGACGGACTGCTTGTTTTTAAATGGAATGAGGATCAGATCAAATTATCGGAAGTGCTAAAAGCATTTGGGAAGAAACCTTTGTTGGGAGATCAGAGAGGTAAGACAAGGTGGTTGCTCTTTATGAAGTAAACTGAAATAGAGGGTCAGCCGTTTGACCGTTCAAGATGACCTTATAAACTTCTGAGACGGTACCACGATATTTAGCCTTCTGCCGAAAAACGAAGGACGGTTTTGCTGTTTTTGCGATAAGAAAGCAGCATCTAAACAGAAAGAGGGATGAAATGTCACGACTTATAACATATCAGTCCGGTGGATTTACAAATTACGGAATCAGCTATCGAAAATATAGTACGGAAGAATTGGAGGAAAAAGCAATGCAGGAAGAAGTTAATACAAGGGTAAAGACCAAGGAGACCGAAGTTGATTACATCACCGAGATACATAAGGATATGGTAGAGAATGGTAAGCATTGGTATACCAACTCTTATGATTTTACGAACGGTGATAGGGTTAAAATCACTGTGGAAATACTTAAGTAAACTGAAATTTAGATAAGGAGAATGGCTTATGAAGTTATCAAAACTGACTAAGCCAGAACTTGAAGAAATCTTCCGGAACGCCAATTTCACGGAAGAGGAAGAAAAAGTGTTTTGGTTGCTTGCAGGAGGTAAGAGTTTAGAACAGATATCTGCAAAAACTTTTCTTCCGATAGCAACCGTAAACAGAAGAGTAAAAAGTATAAAAGACAAAATCGGAGGTGAAGAAGTTATGAATAAAACGGTTCCTGTATGGGAAAAAGTAACACTAACACTTGATGAAGCTGCCGAATACAGCAATATAGGAATAAATAAAATCAGAGAAATTTCCAACAATCCAAGATGTAATTTTGTAATTTTTGTAGGAAAAAAACGTTTAATAAAGCGCAAAGAATTTGAAAAGTTTATCTCTGATAATGTGGAATTGTAGACAATTAAAGCCTTATGTGATAAAATATCAGATTGCATAAGGCTTTTCTCATAATTGGAAAGGAGTGTAAAGTTTTGGGGAAAGACCTAAAAGGAAAGGAATTGGGACAAGGAATAAGTCAAAGAAAAGACGGATATTATGTGGGAAGATACACTTCAAAAAATGGAAAGCGTATTCAAAAATTATTTTTAAAGGTAAAAGATTGTCAAAAGTGGCTTGCAGATAACCAGTATTCAGATGCGCATAGCAATATTGACTTTCCACAAGACATAATTGTAAACGCATGGTACGAATACTGGATTTCTATAAAAGAGAAAACAGTAAGACAAAATACGGTAAGAAATTACAGAGAAAGATATATTAAAAACATTGCTCCTGTTATAGGACATAAGTTGCTGAAAGAAGTAAATACAATGCATTGTCAACAAATTATGAACAATATGTCAGATTACGGTTATAAGACCACTACAATATATCAAGCAAGGATAGCACTTTATAATATGCTTGATTATGCCTATCAAAATGACATAATTACTAAAAACCCATGTACTAAAATGGTAAAGTACGACATAGGAAAACCGTCGGAAAAGAAAGAAGCACTTACTATTGAAGAGCAAAAGAAATTCTGCCATGAAATAGTTGGTTGCCCTTATGAATATCAATATCTCTTTATATTACAAACAGGATTAAGAACAGGTGAAATGGTTGGGTTGGAATGGAAAGATATTGATTTTTGCAAAAAAACAATGACTATTTCTAAAACTATGGAGTACCGACATTCTACTAAAGAGTGGAGAAAAGGAGACCCGAAAAGTAAATCTGGGTATCGTACTATTCCATTGACAGATGAAGCAATTCGATTGTTGAAATTACAGAAGAAGAAAAATCAGTCATTACCTTTTATATCTTTGGAGTGGAAAGATGCCGTATTCGTTTGTAGAAAAGGTACGCCAGTTAAAAATAGCACATACGACACGATGCTTTTTAAAGTATGTGAAAAAGCAGGTATACGAAAAATTGCAATGCACATATTAAGACATACTTTTGCAACGAGATGTATTGAAGCAGGAATGATGCCAAAAACATTACAGACACTTTTGGGACACTCAAATATAGGCATAACAATGAATCTTTATGTGCACACGACAGACGACCAGAAGCAGAAAGAAATAAGTATGGTTGCAGATGCTTTGAAAGTAATTTGATCTAAAGTGGTACATAATTGGTACATAAATACAAATTTTAAAGAAAGAAATGCCGTAAAATCAAGGCATTTAAGAGGTGATGAAAAAATATGAAATTAGGTATCGTTATATTTTACCATATTTCACGTATTTTCTTATAATCTTACAAAACCTTACAAATGCAGTGTTTATCAGTGTTTTCGACATTTTATTCTTTAACGTAATTTAACATAATTCTTTATAATTTAATAAAAATTGGTACATAATTGGTACATAGAAAAGCCTTATGCAAATGATATTTTAACGAGAGGAAAATGATATTTTCACTCTCTTTTTTTATGCAAAAATTTAATCATAAGGAGGGATGACCTTATGGGAAAATTCAAATTTTCAGATGAAACACTGGAACATATATTCAGCAAAGAACGTACAAGGGAAGTGCCGATTAAGTATCAATCAATCATGGTTCATGTGATCGAGGAAGTTTTAGGAGAAACGGGTAATGCTTATGAATTTCAGTCCGTTGGGACTTATGAACAAGCCGACATATCAGACACTTGATGAAGTTGAAATTGCGAAACAGATAGAATCAATGGAAGAAAGGGAGAATAGCCATGCCGCAGCCGATTATGAATCCGAACTATTTCAATCCGCAGTATAGAACACCTATGTACGGACAGTTTATGCCACAACAGGAGCAATTCCAACCACAGCAATTTATGCAACAGCCACAGCAAAACACAGTACAGATGTACGGTCGTATTGTACCGGCGCAAGAGTGCATAGCACCGAATGAGGTTCCTATGGATGGAAACACAGCATTTTTCCCAAAACAGGACCTGTCGGAGATCTATGCTAAATCCTGGGGAGCAGATGGAAAAATCTATACAAGGCTTTACAAGCCTGTTTTAGATGCAGACCCTAACAATTTACCGCCAGACACAGAAAAGGCGAAATTTGACCTATCAGACGAAGCCACAGCGGTATTTATGAAGCGTTTCGATGAACTGGAACAAAAGATTGAACAGTTGAAAACTTCGCAAACGCAAAGGAAAACTCCACAATCGCAAAGAAAGGATGATGCAGATGCTTAAGTCAATGGGGAATCCGCAACAGTTTATACAAAATATGATGGGGAACAGCCAGATCATGTCTAACGACATGGTAAAAAACGCTTATGGGATGGCTCAAAAAGGTGATTTCCAAGGAGTAGAAAATCTTGCGAGAAACATCTGCAAAACGAAAGGTATAAATCCTGATGATGTAATAAGACAGATAAAAAGTCAGTTTCCTTTTTAACAGCATATTAGAGGTTTGTGCACAAAACCCGGGAGACCTCTTTATGAATAAAATTATGGAGGTAATCTAATATGTTTGAAACAAACAACAGTCCTTTTACCATGCCTGTTATTCCGGCTGCCGGAAATGGCTACGGAAATAATGGTGCATTTGGTGACGGTGGATGGCTCTGGTTCATAGTCGTAATTTTTGCGATTTTTGGAGGTTGGGGCGGTAATGGATGGGGCGGTAATGGCTCTAATTCCAGTTACTATACCGATTCTGCACTGCAAAGAGGGTTCGACACCCAGTCTATCATCGGTAAACTGGACGGAATCAACAACGGTCTGTGTGACGGATTCTACGCTGTAAACAATGGTATGCTTACCGGATTTAATGGCGTAAATACCAACATTTTACAGACTGGCTATGGCATCCAACAGGCTATCAATGCAGACACCGTAGCAGGAATGCAGAATGCTAACGCTTTACAGGCACAGTTAGCACAGTGCTGCTGCGATACCCGTGAAGCTATCCAGGGTGTAAACTACAATATGGCAACGAATACTTGCGCATTGCAGAACACCATGAATAACAACACTCGTGATATTATCGACAGCCAGAACGCCGGTACAAGAGCAATCCTTGACTACTTATGTCAGGATAAGATCGCTACTCTGCAGGCAGAGAACAACGATCTGCGCAGAGCCGCTTCTCAGGATCGTCAGAATGCTCTTCTGACTACTGCCATGAGTGCACAGACACAGCAGATCATCAACGCTGTGAATCCTGCGCCCATCCCGGCATACCAGGTTCCCAACCCTAATGTATATTACGGATGCGGATGTGGTTGCAACACTGGTTGCGGATGCTAAAACTGCATATCGAGTAACTTAACCTTAAGGTTATGTCTGCTATGCAGAATTACTGACAACATGGGGCAGACTAT
>ERZ827440.491-NODE-491-length-55803-cov-6.934455_pt1 | contig 55803 bp, 50 predicted proteins | sample MGYA00519774_ERZ827440 | MGnify/ENA primary metagenome ERZ827440 (study PRJEB31778, sample SAMEA3449302) | human gut metagenome | biome: human gut; feature: human-associated habitat; material: faeces | place: United Kingdom | collected 2010/2012 ... | reverse complement strand
TATGCTACGGTTATCGGACAAATAGCGTCTTGTATTGTTGCGCTTGTTTTTCATTTGAAATTGAATAAGTCGATAAAAAACGGCATAAAATATACAATAATTCTTGGTAATACCAGAAAGCAGCAAAGAATCGTCAACGCCATGATTAATAAGTTAACAACAACCTTTACATAAGTGATTCCCGTTCCTCTTTTTTCCATAATAACCGCCTCTTCCTCCTGTTGGCTTCTGCCCCTTTATGATATACGAAGTGCTCCGTTGCCTTGCAACTCTCGCACTTCTGCCCCCATTCGCACTCCGTTGATTTTTTCAAAATCACTCCTTGCTCATGTGGGTCGGGGCACTAAGCCAGTATCTTATCCTGCAAGCAGGAACGATCTCCGGCTTCTGCCCCTTTATATCAGATAGCTGTCCAACAAATCGTAGATCTCTTCTCTCCCCTGTTTGGTCTGTGCGGAATAAGGAATCACAATTGTTCCCTTCACCACCTGCAGACCTTCTTTGATCATCTTCACATGCTTCTGAACCTGGCTCCGGTTAATCTTATCAAGCTTCGTTGCAATAATGACCGGTTCATAACCCTGATTGCAGATCCATTCATACATCATCTTATCATTTCCGGAAGGCTCATGCCGGATATCAATGAGCAGAAATACTGCCTTTAACTGTCTGGAGCTGTGCAGATAATTTTCAATCATCTTTCCCCATTTGGCCTTTTCCTGTTCACTGACCTTTGCATAGCCATATCCCGGGAGATCGACGAAATACATGGCATCATTGATATTATAAAAATTAATGGTCTGTGTCTTTCCCGGTTGTGCAGATGTCCTTGCTAACGACTTTCTGTTCATCAACGCATTGATCAGAGATGATTTTCCGACATTTGATTTTCCTGCAAACGCAATTTCCGGTTTTTGGTTGTCCGGCAGTTTACTTGTATAACCGCAGACAGTCTCTAAATTTACCTCTTTGATAATCATGATTTCTCCTGCTTTCCATATCCTGATGTTTCTATGCTGTAAAAGCCTGCTCTAAAACCTCATCCATGCTTTCCACATAGACGATTTCAAGTCCTTTGGTAATCTCTGCTGAAACCTCTTCTACATCTTTTTCGTTTTTCTTCGGAACACATACGGTTTTAATTCCCGCATTTTTCGCTGCTAATAGTTTTTCTTTTAAACCTCCGATCGGAAGCACTCTTCCACGCAGTGTGATCTCTCCTGTCATTGCAATGTCAGCCCGTACTTTTTTACCTGTCGCCGCTGAAAGCATTGCTGTTGCCATCGTGATTCCGGCAGACGGTCCGTCTTTTGGCACAGCCCCTTCCGGAACATGGATGTGTATATCGTTTTCTTTAAAAAATTCTTTGTCAATGCCCCATTTTTTACTGATGGCACGGATATAACTAAGTCCGATCTGAGCGGACTCCTTCATCACATCGCCAAGCTGCCCGGTCAATTTAATATCGCCCTTGCCCGGCATAACATTGACCTCTATCTGCAGGGTATCTCCACCGACGCTTGTCCATGCCAGTCCACGCACAATACCAATCTCATCCTGTTCATTCGCCTTGTCAAAGCTGTATTTTTCTTTTCCAAGATATTTTTCTAAATTACTCTCGGTGATCTTGATCTTTGTCTTATCTCCCTGATAGATCTCTCTGGCTGCCTTCCGGCAGATTTCTCCGATCTTACGCTCTAAATTACGCACTCCGGCTTCTCTGGTATATCCGGAGATCATGCGGCGCAGTGCGGAACTGCTGATCGTAAGCTCCCCGTCTTTGAGACCGTTTTTCTTCATCTGTTTCTGGATCAGATGCTCTTTGGCAATATGCTCTTTTTCATTTTCCGTATAACTGCTGACTTCGATCAGCTCCATACGGTCTAGCAGCGGTCTTGGGATATCCTGTACGGAATTTGCCGTTGCTATGAAAAGCACCTCCGATAGATCAATAGGAATCTCTACATAGTGGTCACGGAACTTGTTATTCTGTTCGGAGTCCAGCACCTCTAACAGTGCGGAAGCCGTATCTCCTTTGTAGTCACTGCTGATCTTGTCGATCTCATCTAATAAGATCAGCGGATTCTTCACGCCTGCACTGCGCAATCCGTTCACTAAACGTCCCGGCATTGCTCCGACATAAGTCTTTCTATGTCCACGGATCTCTGCTTCATCACGGACACCGCCTAAGCAGATACGGACATATTTTTTATCCAAAGCCTTGGCTACTGAACGTGCAATACTGGTTTTTCCTGTTCCCGGAGGTCCTACTAAACAGATGATCGGGCTGTCTCCCTTGCTCGTCAGGTTACGGACTGCTAAAAATTCTAACATTCGCTCCTTGACCTTCTCTAAGCCATAGTGGTCCTCATCAAGAATACGCTCTGCATTCTTTAAATCCTTATTGTCTTTTGATGCCTTATTCCACGGCAGTTCTAACAATGTCTCGATATAGCCGCGTGTTACCGCACTCTCCGAAGAACTCGAAGAAATATTCTTAAAACGGTCAATCTCTTTTTGGATCCGTTCCTTTACTTCTTTCGGTGCCTTTAACTTCTTTAAGGACTCTTCGTATTGTTCTGCATCGCTCTGGGTATTGTCTTCCCCTAATTCCTCACGGATGACTTTTAACTGTTCCCTTAAAATATATTCTCTCTGATTCTTCTCTACCTTACTCTTAATCTTCATCGCAAGGTCATTACGGATCGTTGCAATGTCAATTTCCCGTAAGAGAATTGCCATCAGAACTTCATAACGCTCGGTAATGGTAACTGCTTCTAATATCCTCTGTTTCTCCTCATAGCCGATTGGAATGCTGTTTGCGATCGTATCGATCAGACGGTCTAATTCATGGATCTCCTGGATCGGTTTTGCCGCCTCTTTGCCATTCTTGGAATTGTAAGTACAAAACTGTTCATATTTTTCTTCTAAGCAGCGGATCATTGCCTCTCTGGCATTTTCAGGGATATCCTCTAAGCCATCCTCTGTAAAACGGATCACTTCCGCTAAAAGATATTCTTCCGTCTCCGTAAAACAATTCAGCTCTGCACGCTCGATGCCCTCGACTAATACACGCACAAGATCATTCGGCATTTTAATGACCTGTTTGATCTCTGCCACTAATCCGATGCTGTACAGATTTTCTGCTGTTGGCTCTTCCTCTTCCGGATTTTTCTGAGTCAGAAGAAAAATCTCCTGCTCATCCATCATTGCCTCTTCTACTGCCTTTATTGATTTTTCCCTGCTAACGTCAAAATGGGCTACCATGCCTGGCAGTATGGTTAGCCCTCTTAACGCAACAGTTGGTAATTGTTTTATAATACTACTCATCAAATATCAACCCCTGTTTATGCGATATTTTTTTCAATCATTGGTTCCTTTTCTTCTTCTACAGAATCTTTTGTGATCGTACATGCGATTACCGATTCATCGGACGGCACACGATACATCAGATCGAGCAGAATGCCTTCGACGATCGCACGAAGTCCTCTGGCTCCGGTTTTTCTCTCGATCGCTTTTTTCGCAATTGCCTCTAATGCTTCTTCTTCAAAGTTCAGACGCACTCCGTCTAATTCAAAGAGTTTCTGATACTGTTTTACCAGTGCATTCTTTGGCTCTTTCAAAATGCGGATCATTGCCTCTTCATCTAATTCATTCAAGGATACGGTAACCGGCACACGTCCGATAAACTCCGGTATCAAGCCAAACTTAATGAAATCTTCCGGTATTGCTTTCTGGAATGCTTCGCTGATCTTCTGGTGGTTCTTATCTGCAATTTCTGCATTGAATCCCATCGAACCCTGCTCTGTTCTGGCATCCACAATTTTTTCTAATCCGTCAAACGCACCTCCGCAGATGAACAGGATATTTGTGGTGTCGATCTGGATCAGCTCCTGATGCGGATGCTTTCTTCCACCCTGTGGTGGTACACTTGCCATTGTTCCTTCTAAAATCTTTAAAAGCGCCTGCTGTACACCCTCACCGGAAACATCTCTTGTAATCGACACATTTTCGGATTTTTTCGTAATCTTATCAATTTCGTCAATATAGATGATACCGTACTGTGCACGTTCCACATCATAGTCTGCTGCCTGAATGATCTTAAGCAGGATATTTTCCACATCCTCACCTACATATCCGGCTTCTGTCAGTGTGGTTGCATCTGCAATTGCAAACGGTACATTTAAAATACGTGCTAACGTCTGTGCTAACAGTGTCTTACCGGAACCGGTCGGTCCTAACATCAGAATATTACTTTTCTGAAGCTCCACATCTAAATCCAATGGAGCAGTAATTCTCTTATAATGATTGTAAACTGCCACAGACAGCACTTTTTTTGCTTCGTCCTGTCCGATAACATATTCATCTAAAAATGCTTTCAGCTCTTCCGGCTTATAGAGATGAATCTCCTCTGCCATGCCTTCCGGCTGCACATTTTCCTCTTCTTCAAATTCTTCCTCGATAATTTCTGTGCATACCTCTACACATTCATCGCAGATAAATGCACCATTTGGTCCCGCAATCATCTTACGGACCTGTTCCTGTGACTTTCCGCAAAAAGAACATCTGATCTTGTCTTCTATATTACGTCCTGCCATATACTCTCCCTTCAATCTACAACGAGGACATCCCAAAATTGTCAAATCTTCATTTTGAGCTGCCCTCACTTTTTACTCACAATTATCTGTTTGTAATGATACTGTCAATGATACCGTATTCTTTTGCTTCTTCGGCACTCATGTAATAATCACGCTCGGTATCCTGTGCCACCTGCTCGATCGGTTTTCCTGTGTTCGCAGCGATAATCTCATTTAATTTTTTCTTTGTCTTTAAAATGTTCTCTGCTGCGATCTGGATCTCCGTTGCCTGTCCTTTTGCTCCGCCGGACGGCTGATGGATCATGATCTCAGCATTCGGCAATGCCATTCTCTTGCCCTTTGTACCACCGGCTAACAGGAATGCTCCCATACTCGCAGCCATACCGATACAAATGGTAGAAACATCACACTTAATATACTGCATTGTATCATAAATTGCAAATCCACAGGGTACAATGCCTCCCGGTGAATTAATATAGAAATTAATATCCTTCCCCGGATCTTCTGACTCTAAGAATAACATCTGTGCCACAATACTGCTTGCAGTCACTTCGTTTACTTCTTCTCCGAGAAATATAATTCTGTCTTTTAATAATCTTGAATAGATGTCGTAAGAACGTTCTCCACGGCTGTTCTGTTCAATGACATAAGGAATATAACTCATGATATAACCTCCAATTTATAAAAACTTTATAAAATAGTGCTTAAAATCTACTACAGACCGGTCCTGTGATAGAACCAGTCTGCAATTCAACGCTTACTATTTTTCTTCTTTATCTGTATCCTTGTCTTCTTCTTTTGCTTTCTTCTTTGGTTTTGCTCTCTCTTTTACGTTTTCCATAATGAGATCTGCTGCTTTCTGAAGTGCAAGGTCATCTTTAATTGCCTGAATCTCACTCTCAGCGGCATATTCTTTTAAGCTCTCTACATCTGTTCTGTAAGCTGTTGCCAGTCTCTCGAACTCTTTATCTAATTCTTCATCAGATACTTCGATGTTTTCTGCTTTTGCAATCTCCTCTAATACAAGAGAACTCTGGATACGCTCAATTGCATCCGGACGTACCTGCTCTTTTAAGCTGTCAATCGTTGCTCCTGAGAACTGCATGTACTGCTCCATGCTAAGTCCCTGCTGGGAAATTCTGGTTGCAAAATCGTTGATGATGTTCTGAACCTGCATCTCGATCATTGGTTCAGGCAGCTCCATTTTAGATTTATCAATGATCTTACGGATTGCCTCATCCTCTTTATCACGTTTTGCAGCAGCTTCTTTCTGCTCCTGAAGTTTTTTCTTAACATCCTCTTTGTATTCTGCAAGAGTATCGAACTCGGAAATATCCTGTGCAAAGTCATCATCTAATTCAGGAAGTTCTTTTCCCTTGATCTCGTTGATCTTTACTTTAAATACTGCAGGTTTTCCGGCTAAATCTTCTGCCTGATACTCTTCCGGGAAAGTAACGTTTACTTCTACTTCCTCACCTGAGTTCTTGCCGATCAGCTGATCTTCAAATGTATCAATGAAAGAATGGGAACCGATCACTAACGGATAATTCTCTCCCTTACCGCCTTCAAATGCCTCTCCATCTACAAATCCTTCAAAGTCGATGACTGTTGTATCTCCATCAGCAACCGGTCTGTCTTCGATGGTAATGCTGCGGGCATTGTTTTCTCTCTGTCTTTCTACTTCTGCATCTACTTCTTCGTCTGTAACAGTCGTATCAATCTTAGTAACTGTTACGCCCATGTACTTGCCAAGTGTTACTTCCGGTTTTACGGCAACTGCTGCTGTAAAAATGAATGGTTTTCCTTTTTCTAACTGAACGATGTCAATCTCCGGCTGGGAAACAACATCTTCACCGCTCTCTTTTACTGCTGCTCCGTATTCTTTCTGGATTAAAAGATTTGCTGCATCTTCATAAAAGATTTCCGGTCCATACATTTTCTCTACCATGTTTCTTGGCACTTTACCTTTACGGAATCCAGGAAGACTGATTCTGTTTTTCTGTCTGTTGTATGCTTCCTGTAAAGCTTCCTCTAATTTCTCGGCAGAAACTTCGATGGTAAGTTTTGCCATGCTCTTTTCGAGATTCTCTACCTGTACACTCATGATTACAATTTCCTCCTTATATATAAATACGATGTACTTCCATGCTTAGGACTGCGAAAAAGGACAGAAAGCTGTCCTTTTAGCAGTCATTTAGAAATTATAGCACAGTGTCAGGAAAAATACCAGTTTTTTTTCAAACTTTATTTACTTTTCTGCACATCACGAATCAAATCATAGTTAGAATCCTTACCTTCTACGAATCCGGTTACCGGAGTGGTCAGACCGTTGAAGTCGTGGAAGTTCACAAATGCATCTTTGATCGTCTTCATCAGTTCAGGATCTATCTTGTTCGAGAATGCAATTGCATCCTTCTGAATGTTACCGGTCTTAGAAATAATTCTAATCTTAGACATATCGGCACCATTTTTCTCTGCTTTCTCATAAGCCTCGTTGTAAGTTGCACCTGCATCGTACTCTCCGCTCAATACACCTGCGATAACCTGATCATGGCTTCCTGCAAATGTAACTTCGCCGAGGAAGTTCTCCGGATCATGACCATCCTGCTGGATACTGTATCTTGCATAAAGATATCCTGATGCACTTCCTTTATCTACATATCCGAAATGCTTTCCTTCCAGATCGCTGATGGAATTGATTCCGGAATCTGCTCTTGTAATAATATATCCGTTGTAATAATCTTTACCGTTTACTTTTGGTGTTGCTACCGGTGTAATGTCTGCAATCTCACATGCAGTTGTATATGCCATTGGTGAGAACCATCCACCATCTAAAATACCGTCTTTGATATGAACACCGAGGGAATCGTAGTCCTTAACAATCATAACTTTTGCTTTCTTGCCAATGGATTTAAAGATCCTCTCTAAGATCGGAGCATACATCTGCTTAATGTCTTCCGGTGAAGTAAACGGATTGATTCCGATCGTGATCTCATCTTTATCCTTGATCTCACACATCAGATACTGCAGTTTCTCGCACTTGTTGTTCAAGTTATCACAGCCTTCTAATAAGGAATCATTCTTTGCCTGATGGCTCTCGATCATCGCAATGGATTCTCTTGTCTCATTATCACTGGATGAGATGTGATCCACTAAATCATTCAGTGCATTTTCCATATCTGCGGACACACTTACGTTTCTGTTAGAAACATTGGTAAGCTGTGCCATGCTCTCTTTCATATTATCAACAGAGCCCTGTGTCTGGTTTAAAACCTCTACGGTCTTGCTCATCATATCATTCAGACGATTGATGGAATCTCCGGAATGTTCGATGGACTGATGTGCACTGCTGACATTTTCTTCTAATTTCTTGACGATCTGCTCGATCTCTCCGATAAAGCTGTCTGTCTCATTTGCAAGTTTTCCTACCTCACCTGCTACAATGGCAAATCCTTTTCCATGCTCACCTGCGCGGGCTGCTTCAATGCTTGCATTTAAGGATAACAGGTTGGTCTGCTCTGAAATATTTTTTATGTACTCTACAATCTTCTGGATGCTCTTAGAGGATTCTAACAGATTTTCATTGGTCTCCTGTGTTACCTTAAAAGTATTATCTAATTCTTTTAAGATCTCATAAGTCTCCATGACGGTATTACGTCCGCCATTTACCTGATCCAGTGTCTTGTCAGCCTCTGCCTCAACCTTGGTAATACTGCTGTTGATCTCTTCACTGCTGCTGCTAACCTGACGGATGCCGTTCTCTACTTCTTCTACTTTCGTCAGATTCTCATTTGAAAATTCTGCAATCTTATGGTTTTTCGTTACGAGTGTTGCAAAGGCTTCTTTGTTCTTCTTTGCAAGCCAGGAGAGCTGCTGGGTATCAAAACCAATTGTCTCCATCATATGTCCCATTTCACCATAGATCTTTTGGTACTTTTCTAACGCTTCCCCTGTATTTCCAGAACCCGTATGCGCTTTTGAACCGGCATTTTTATTTCCAAACATACTAATTCCTCCTTTATGCGTACACTTTCTCTTATATATATTGCCTTTATTATAATACATATTTGTGATTTTTCCAAGATAATTTAGCTTTTTTTTGTATATTCTTGTCAATAAAATATCTATTTTTGATAAATCCACGCTTCATCATGCGTTTTTCTTTTATAAACACAGAACAAAATTATTTTCTTTCAAACAAAGAAGTCCGAAATATGGGTTTCCACATTTCGGACTTCTCATCACTCCTCTATCTTCCGGACATCTGCTCTTCCTGCTTCATGATCATTTTCTTGACCATCTCGCCTCCGATAGAACCAGCCTGTCTGCTGGTTAACTCTCCGTTGTAACCCTCTTTTAACGGTACTCCGATTTCGGATGCAACTTCCTCTTTAAAACGTTTCATTGCTTCTTTTGCTTCTGGCACTGCCATGCTGCTTGTGTTAGAACCTGAACTTGTATTTGAGCTCATAGGTTTCACCTCCATAATTTTTACTGTAATCTATTCTAAGACTGCGTTGCCGCTTGTCTTGATACTAGTATGGTTGTTTACAATAAAAATATGTTGGTAAGTTTTTACAAATTCAATTAATAGATCATATGTGTTCTGACATCTGCAACAACTTCGTCATCCATGAAGTAGCTGACAATGGCAAGTCCGAAGTCAAATGCCGTTCCCATGCCGCGGCTGGTAATGATATTTTCATCCACTGCCACATTTTCATAAATGACGTTGGCACCTTTCAATTCGCCTTCAAATCCCGGATGGCAGACAGCAGTCTTTCCCTCTAAGATCCCTGCTGCTCCTAAGACACTCGGTGCGGCACAGATTGCAGCCACCAGTTTTTTCTGCTCTGCAAATTCCCGGATGATCCCGTTCACTCTTTCGTGATCCCCTAACTGCAATGTTCCCGGCATTCCGCCCGGCAGGATCACTCCATCTAATGTATCAAAATCCACATCTTCAAATACCGCATCTGTCTGGAATTTGATCCGATGGGAACCAGCCACAATATCTCTTCCCATAATGGAAATGGTCTCTATTTCTAATCCTGCTCTCCGGCAAATATCCACAACAGCAAGTCCTTCAATTTCTTCACAACCGTCCGCAAAAAAGATTCCTACTTTTGCCATGCTCTTTCCTCCTGTACTGACTTTTTTATTTTCTTCATTATAGACTGTCCCCTTTTGTTTGTCCAGTTATGCTTCTTTGATTTTACAGTTGTTTCTTTGATGCAAATTCATTATAATAGAGTCGTAGCATCAGACAGATCATTCAGAGAAATGGAAAGGTGATTTATGGGTACGTTTATCATATGGCTGGTTATCGTAGCTTTGATTCTTTTAAGATCAGCTCGCCAGAATAAACAGGAAAAAGCAAAAAATGCCAAAAATACGAAAGGCTATACTTATCCAAAAACACATCCAACCGAAAGTTACCCGAAATCTTCCCCTGTATCCAGAAAACATTCTAAACCGCAGGAACCAAAGGAAAATGTCTTTACGAGAGCAAAACGAAATGTCTCTGAAGATTTTTCAAAAGACAAACTTTCAAATCCGACAGAATTTTCAAAAGATGTCCCGCAGAATATGGATACTAAGGTTACGAAGACCGTTACAGTTCCGGTCGCTGACTCTTCCGGGAATCCGGCCATGAACTCCGTACTTCCTGACTCCACAACTTCTGATGAGACCTCTGAAGACCTGATGCGTACTTTAGATGATCTGATAGTCAAAGGCTATGAACCGCATCTTACGTTTGAGCGGGATTTTGTAGCAGAGGGCATGGAACTTCTAAACAGATATTAATTATTAGAAAAGCAGGCATGATTTATGGAAAAACAATTACCACAGCCCGGTTGGAGATACCGGCATTTTAAAGGCGGACTTTACCAGATTGTCACACTCGCGCTGAACACGGAAACAGGCGAGGATATGGTAGTCTATCAGGCACTTTATGATGATTTTAAGGTCTACGTCAGACCACTTTCGATGTTTCTGAGCGAGACAGATTTTGTAAAATATCCGGACAGTACACAGCCGATGCGTTTTGAGCGGGTAGACACCGATACTGATACTAAGAATGATACCGTTGTATCGGAAGATACTACGGAAGAACTTCCGGACGGTATTTCTCCACAACTGATGGCTTTCTTAGATGCGGATTCTGACGAAGAACGTTATACGATTTTAAATGAAATGGAAGATATTGTAGATGACCACATGATCGATACGATGGCAGTGGTATCTGATCTGGTCATTGAAGATGGACCGATCACCCAGCGTTTTTTAGAATTAAAACGCTGCATCCGTACCAGAATCCAATATGAATCAAAAAGATTCCCACGTCACATTTCCTGACGTGGGAATCTTTTTAGTTCTTCTTATATGATCTTTTACTTATTTCTTTTTTCTTTTGCTTAAGGAACTGTTCTGGTATTGACCGGAAAATGTCACATCCTCACCGAACCACTCCGGTGCCTCAAATGCTTCCGCCTCTTCTTTTGTCGGGAACTCCACCTCCGCAAGCTGCAAAGGTGCCAGTTCTCCTTCAAAAATATCCAGTTCGATCATATAGTTCTGATAGGGCATCTTATAGCGTTTCTTTGTGATGAGAACACCGTCTGCCTTTGGCTTTAGATGTTCATATGCCTCTTTGGTCAGTGGCAGATTGTACTCCTCTCGTACTAACAGACCTTTTCCTTTATAGGTCAGTGTATAGGTGTCATCAGAACGTCGGATACGCACCACCGGCTCTATACACAGATAACCCTGTTCTAACTGCCGACATTCATATTGTTTTAAATCTTCCGGCAGTTTTTTTACTAAAAACTTTCGCTCAATTTCTAATGCTTCCATTTTTATTTCCTACAGATATCAATATAAGATTTTACTACTTCCACCAGCTTTTCGTAACTCATGGAGGTTGTGTTCAGGCAGAAATCATAGTTTCTGGCATCGTTCCACTCTTTGCCCGTATAGTATCTGTAATACTCTGCACGATATTTGTCGGTCTTTTCGATTTTTTTGATAATCTCTTTTTCCGGCTCACTGGAAATCTCCTGTACACGTCTGATACAGTCTTCGCGCGGTGCATAGAAAAACAGACTGATGACATGGTCAAATTCTTTCAGTACATAATCCGCACATCTTCCTATAATAACGCAGGACTCTTCTTCTGCAAGCTGTCTGATGACCTTTGCCTGATAGTTAAAGAGGTTGTCATCGGATACAAACTCACCGCTTTCCGGTGGAATGATTTCCCCCCGGTATGTTTTTTTGACGATTCTGAAAAGCGGAGATTTTTTTAATTTTTCATCCACCTCGCCAAATAAAGCTTCATTGATTCCGCTCTCATCAGATGCCATACGGATCAGCTCTCTGTCATAGTAGTTGATCCCCAACTCTTTTGCGAGAAGTTTTCCTAACGTTCTTCCGCCACTTCCGTAACTTCTTGCAATTGTAATTACCGTATTGCCCATACAAACACCTACTCTCCTAAATATGCTTTTTTAATGGATTCATCATTCAAAAGATCTTTTGCATCTCCCTCAAGTACGATCTTTCCTGTCTCAAGTACATATGCACGATCTGCAATGGAAAGTGCTTTTTTCGCATTCTGCTCTACCAGTAAGACAGTCGTACCTTCTGCTGAAATCTCTTTGATGATGTTAAAAATCTCTTCTACAAAAATCGGTGACAATCCCATGGACGGTTCATCCATCAACACAATTCTCGGTTTACTCATTAACGCACGTCCCATGGCAAGCATCTGCTGCTCACCACCGGAAAGAGTTCCTGCTAACTGGTTCTTTCTTTCCTCCAAACGTGGGAAGCTCTTGTATACCCGCTTTAAACTCTCTTCGATCTCGGTCTTATCTTTTCTGGTATAAGCTCCGAGTTTTAAGTTCTCTAACACGGACAACTGTGCAAATACACGTCTTCCTTCCGGAACGTGTGCCATTCCCATAGATACGATCTTATGTCCCGGAATCTTTGTAAGCTCCGTTCCTTCAAACTGAATGCTTCCTGCCTGTGCATTCAGCATTCCCGTAATGGTCTGCAATGTTGTGGTCTTTCCGGCTCCGTTTGCTCCGATCAGTGCAATGACTTCCCCCTCTTCTACATGGAAGGAAATTCCCTTGATCGCCTGAATCACTCCATAATATACTTCTAAATCTTTTACTTCAAGCATTGACATTTCAAATTTCCTCCTATTCTCCCAGATATGCCTTGATAACTTCCGGGTTATTCAGTACATCACTGGTTTTTCCCTGTGCAAGCACCTGTCCGAAGTTGAGTACCGTCAGTTCCTCACAGATACCGGAAACCAGCTTCATGTCATGCTCGATCAAAAGTACGGTCATATCGAACTTATCTCTCACAAAACGAATCGTTTCCATCAATTCTTTTGTCTCATTCGGATTCATTCCGGCTGCCGGTTCATCTAACAATAATAGTTTCGGGTCTGTGGCTAATGCTCTTGCAATCTCTAATTTTCGCTGTTTTCCATAAGGCAGGTTGGAAGCAAGGATATCTGCTTCATCCTGAAGGTCAAAAACCTCTAGCAGCTCCATTGCCTTCTCATTCATTATTTTTTCCGTCTTACGATAGGACGGCAGACGCAGGATTCCGCTGAGTGTGGAATAAGTATGCTCATTGTGAAGTCCGATCTTCACATTATCAATGACGCTCTGCTGATGGAACAGACGGATATTCTGGAACGTTCTTGCGATTCCATGTTTGTTGATATCGATCGTCTTTTTACCTGTGATATTTTCTCCATCTAGGAAAATACTTCCATCGGTTGGTTTGTATACACCGGTCAGCATATTGAATACCGTGGTCTTGCCGGCACCGTTTGGTCCGATCAGACCATACAACTGACCTTTTTCTATTTTCAGATTAAAATCATCTACTGCCCGAAGTCCTCCAAAGGAGATTCCAAGACTTTTTACTTCTAATAATGCCATCTTATGCTTCCTCCTTTGTCTTTTTTAATTTGCTCTTCATGCGTTCTCTGAACACTCTTGCTCCCGGTGCCCAGTTAAAAAGCATCATTGCGATCAACAGAACAGAGTAGATCAACATACGGTAATCGCTCAGTCCTCTCAATAACTCCGGTAATAAGGTTAAGATCACTGCTGCAATGATAGAACCTCTGATATTTCCGATTCCTCCAAGTACTACAAATACCAGGATCATAATGGACATATTGTATCCGAAGTTTGCCGGAAGTGCTGTCAGTGTTGACAGGTTATGTGCATAGAGCACACCGCCGGCTCCTGCAATGGCTGCTGAAATCGTAAAGCTCATCAGTTTAAATTTGGTTACATTGATTCCAACGGATTCTGCTGCAATACGGTTATCACGGATTGCCATGATCGCACGTCCGCTTCTGGAATTTACCAGATTGTATACAACGATCAAAGAGAGAATGATCAAGATCACACCGATGGTAAATGTGGACTGGTGTGGTGTTCCGGTAATTCCTTTTGCACCATTAACGATCAGTTCACCGTCTGTATCCATGTTTAATGCTGTTGCATCCTTAATGGAAAAATGAAATCCTTTTGAATCACGTCCTACATAAAGTACGTTCATAACGTTTTTAATAATTTCACCAAACGCCAGTGTTACGATTGCTAAATAGTCACCACGCAGACGCAATACCGGAATTCCGATCAGGAATCCGAAAAATGCTGCAAACACGATTCCGATCAATAATGCAATGATAAAACGAACGGTCGGGTTCATGGATGAATCCTCCATACATTTTGTGAAAAATGCACTGGAAAATGCTCCGACACACATAAATCCTGCATGACCCAGACTCAATTCTCCTAAGTAGCCGACACAGAGATTCAATCCGATCGCTACGATAGAATAGGTACAAAGCGGTACTAACATTCCCTGCATCAGACTGGACATGGAACCGCTCATAACCATTGCCTGAATGATCAGATAGACAATTACTACCATTGCATATGTAATAAATGCATCTTTTGAAGATTTCTTCATTGTCTTAAAATTCATTTTACTTTTCATCCTGCCCACCTACACTTTCTCATTTACTGTCTTACCTAAAATACCGGTAGGTTTTACAAGCAGAACAATAATCAATACTGCAAACACGATCGCATCGGAAAGCTGGGAAGATACATAGGCTCTTCCAAGGATTTCAATGACACCTAACAGGATTCCTCCGATAAATGCTCCCGGGATGGAACCGATTCCTCCAAATACTGCTGCGGTAAATGCTTTGATACCAGGCATTGCTCCGGTGTACGGAGTCAGGGTCGGGTATGCGGAGCAGAGCAGTACACCTGCAATGGCTGCTAAACCGGAACCGATCGCAAATGTTAAAGAAATTGTTCCATTGACATTTACTCCCATCAACTGTGCTGCATCTTTATCCTCTGATACGGCTAACATTGCCTGACCTGCTTTGGATTTTTTGATAAAAAGCATCAATGCGATCATAATAATGATGCAGGCTGCAACTGCTACAACTGTTACTCCTGAAATTACCAGACTTCCACCGGCTAATTTCAGTGCCGGAAGTGATACTACAGAAGTAAAGGATTTTGTATCTGCACCGAATATCAGCAATGCGATATTCTGAAGCAGATAGCTGACACCGATTGCTGTGATCAGAACCGCTAACGGTGTTGCTTTTCGCAACGGTTTATATGCGATCTTCTCAATCACTACACCTAATACCGTACAGATTGCTGTCGCTGCGATCACGCTCGGCAATGCCGGCATTCCCATACCACTCATCATGGTAAATACTACATAACATCCAATCATGATGACATCACCATGGGCAAAGTTCAACATTTTTGCAATTCCATACACCATCGTATAACCAAGTGCGATAATTGCATAAATACTGCCCAAACTGATGCCGTTAATCAAATACGATACAAAACTCATATGGACACCTCTTGCTTTCTTATTTTTTTCTTGCGTTTTCCATAACAAACTCTTTGATAAAAGTAATGATACAAAGCAGACGGTTCTATCTTGTATCATTACTTTTATGTGGTAACGTCTTATTATAGCACAGTCTTTTCATAAAAACAACAAAGGGGGTGCCTTACGGCATCCCCCACCATTGGTCTTTTTTGAAATCCGGAATTTACATTCCTACATATTCACCGTTCTCAATTACAACTGCTTTTGGATCTTTGTTTACTTCACCGCTCTCAGACCATGACATCTCATCACCTGTTAAACCATCGATGGTAACTTTTGTCATTGCACTCTTTAATGCATCTCCCATATCAGTTACGCTCATATCAGGTGTTACTTTTGCTTCTTCCATAGCTGCTTTGATCGCATAGATTGCATCGTAAGCGTCTGCTGCGAACTGGTTTGGTACTTCGTCATATTTGTCTTTGTACTCTTTTACGAATTTCTTTGTTAAATCATCTGTTGCATCTGCTGCGAATGGTGTTAAGAGCATTACGCCTTCAGCAAGTTTTGTATCAAAGTTCTTAACTGCTAAAAGTCCGTCTAAACCATCACATCCGAAGAATTTCGGCTGATAACCCATCTGATCTGCCTGCGTTAAAATGATAGATGCTTCTGTGTAGTAGATCGGAAGGAATACTAATTCTGCTCCTCCGTCCTGAGCTTTCTTTAACTGTGTGGAGAAGTCTGTCTTAGAATCTGCTGTAAATGCTTCTTCTGCTACTACCTCAAGTCCCTGATTCTTTGCTTCTTCAATGAATTTTGCTTCAATACCTGATGAATATACATCAGAACTGTTGTAGATGACTGCAACTTTCTTTGCTAACTTGTTCTCACCGATATACTGTGCAGATTTTGTTCCCTGGTTCGGGTCTGTAAAGCATACCTGGAATACATTGTCACCGGCAATAACATCTGTAGAAGATGCGGATGGTGTAACCTCAAACATGTTATCCTGTGCTGTCTTATCTGCTACTGCAACACATGGTGTTGTTGTAACAGTTCCCATAAGTACCTGCATACCCCAGTCTTTTAAGGTATTGTATGCATTAACGGATTTCTCTGCATCACTCTGGTCATCCTGGAAGTTGAACTCGATCTGCTTTCCATTGACACCGCCTGCTTTATTAATCTCATCAACAGCGATCTGTGCTCCGTTCATAACTGCTGTTCCGTAAATTGCTGCATCACCGGTAGTAGGTCCGATACCTCCGATATAGAATTTGTCTGCATCTTTCTTCGCTTCTTTAGAACCGCATCCGGCAAAACATCCAACTGCCATAGCGAGTACCAAAAAGATACTTACTGCCTTTTTCATAATAAATTCCTCCTTGTTCTCTTGACATTTCTTAACAAGAATCTTATGCCATCTAAACGATTCTGTCAATACACTTTTTCACGAAAATTCAAGGAAATTCGTGCAATTTTCCGCATTTTTTCACAGTCCATAACCCTTTGATATGGTACCCATAACCCATGTTTATATTTGTTTTATATTTGACTAATTTTAATCCCCACCTTATCTCCCTGAATCACCAAACCAAAGACGAAATCCTTTTTAATAAACAACCGAGCGTCCACAATAATACTAATACCCCCTTCACACTGTAAATAAATTGCCCAAATGAATATGGAAGATTTCCTTTTGTGCAATGGAGATGAAACTCAAGAAATCGTGAAGCCCACTGGCGAACACGATTTCTGCATTCAGAGGTTCATCGGAATGTCCTGCACAAGGAAACCTGAAATATTCATTTGGGCAATTCCCCACAATGATTCAGCTACTCTTCCAACACCCTATCCCATACAAAAAGGACTTCGGGAATTCTCCCAAAGTCCTTTTCCTTATCGTCACACGACTACTATTATTTCTTTGTTGTGTACATGAAGTACTTCATACCAAAGAGGTTTGCATAGTCGCCGGATACATTGGATTTTTCCATGTACATATCATTGTACTCATAAATCGGTACAACTGCCCATGTATCCATTAACATATCCTCTGCCTGATGCATCAGATCGATACGTTTTTCACTATCTGTCTCTACACGGATTTCTTTGATCAGCTCATCATATTTATCCCAGTTCTGTGGAGCCCAAGCTTTTACATCTCTACCAAACTGTGGGTCATTGTTTCCGGAATCTGATGTGAAGATCTCAAGCATGTTAATCGGGTCATCATAATCTAATAACCATCCCTCACGGGCAACGTCATATTTACCCTGCTTACGATCCTCTAAGAATACGTTCCAGTCCTCAGAAGAAATCTTCATGTCAATACCGATTACTGCTAAATCCTGCTGAATTGCCTCAGCGATTTTCTGATGGCTGTCCATTGTGTTCAGGATGTAGTTTACGGTAAGTGCAGGAGAAATCTTGTAAGATCCGTCTCCGTTGTCTTTAAATGTATATCCGCAGTCCTCTAAAAGCTTCATAGCTTCTTTTGCATTGTCTGCGCCTGTCTTCTCTGCATCGAAATATCCGTCTTTCTTGAATTTTCCGCCGTTTCCGTCAGATACAAGTGCCGGGATGAAAGAGTTAGCCAGTTTCTGGTCTGTCTGAGCTACAGTCTCAACGATGTATTTACGATCGATCATAAGACTCATTGCTTCACGCATCTTAGCTGCCTGCTCCGGAGTCTTGTCTTTGAACATCTCACTGTTTACGTTGAATGCTACATAGTATGTTCCAAGAGTATCGATTACATGGAACTCATCGCTCTCTTTTGCTTTTGCGATCTCATCAGTAGGAACTTCATCGATGAAGTCTAAGTCACCGCTGTTGTATGCAGCATATACTGCTGTCATATCATCACTTAACATGAAGTGAAGCTCTTTCATGCTTACATTCTTTGCATCGTAGTAGTTATCGTTCTTAACATATACCATGCTCTCGTTGTGGCTCCATTTGTCTAAGGTGTATGCACCGTTGCAGACAAATCCTGCTTCCTGAGCCCATGCTCCAGGGTTAGAACCATCTTTATCAGCTGCCTCTACTGATGCCTGTGGTACCGGCATGAATGTAGGGAATGCACATAAATCCAAGAAGTATGCACATGGGCTTGCAAGCTGTACGGTTAATGTATAATCGTCATCAGCTGTTACCTTTAATGTACCATCATCATTTTTGTCAATTACATCGAACAGATAAGAATAATCTGATGCTGTTGCTTCTGCTGCTGCACGATTCCAGCTATATGCGAAATCTTTTGCTGTCAGCTCGCTTCCGTCACTCCATTTAGACTCGATCAGCTTAAATGTATAAGTTGTCTTGTCTTCGGAAATCTCCGGCTCTCCATCTGATAATGCCGGTACTAATTTTCCGTCCTTGTCATAGGTATAAAGACCTACGAAAGAGTTTACTGCTAAACATCCGCCATCTACAGAACTGTTTAATGCCGGGTCAAGGTACGCTGGTTCAGAAGCTACGTTGATGTTTAACACATCTGTGTTTGTGCTCTTTTTAGACTCTGAATCAGATTTCTTGGCTGCATCCTTTTTGTCGCCGCCGCCACATGCTACGAGGCTGACTGCCATGGCTGCCACCAATAAGGTAGAAATAAGTCTTTTCTTCATTTCTAATTTTTCCCTCCTGTTTTCTTTTTATGTTTCACTCCACTGTGGAGATAGAAACCCTGCTCAGATTATTTATTCCAGCATGCTACAAAATGCTCTCCGCCTCGGTCTGTTAACGGTGGCATCTCCTTTGCACACTGCTCTGTTGCATACGCACATCTGGTACGGAACGGACATCCGCTTGGCATATTCAACGGACTTGGAACGTCACCCTCTAATACGATACGATGGCTTTTTCTTGCAGTTTCCGGATCCGGAATCGGAACTGCGGAAAGCAGGCTCAGTGTATACGGATGAATCGGATGGTTATTCAGCTCATCGGAAGGAGCAATCTCCATCATTTTTCCAAGATACATTACTGCAATTCTATCAGAAATATGCTGAACAATCAACAAGTCATGTGCAATAAACAGGTATGCCATGCCAAATTTTTTCTGTAAATCTTCAAACATGTTGACAACCTGTGCCTGAATGGATACATCCAATGCAGATACCGGCTCATCACAGACGATAAATTTCGGTCTTACTGCTAATGCTCTTGCGATTCCGATACGCTGTCTCTGTCCACCGGAAAACTCATGTGCATAACGTGTTGCATGTTCTGCATTCAATCCTACATATCCCATCAGTTCCAAAATTCTGTCTCTTCGCTCTGCACGGCTGCTATACAGTTTATGTACATCCAGCGGTTCTCCGATAATGTCCTCTACGGTCATTCGCGGATTCAGGGAAGAATATGGGTCCTGAAATACCATCTGCATTTTCTTTCGGTATGGAAGCATATCTACATCAATGCTCTTATTTTTTACCGGTTTTCCATTTGCATCAACAATGATCTTTCCTTCTTCATCGTACTGCTCTCCGCTGTCGAACAGAACATCTCCATCAAAAACGATACGTCCTGCTGTCGGCTGATACAGACGGAGCAGTGTACGTCCTACTGTGGTTTTTCCACATCCTGACTCACCGACTAATCCAAGAGTCTCTCCCGGCTTGATGGCAAATGAAATATCATCCACTGCCTTTAACGGAATGGTGTGAAATCCTTTACGCACCGGAAAATACTGTTTTAAGTGGCTGACTTCCAGCAGATTCTTTTCCTCACTCATTCTTATTTTCCTCCTGTGCTTCATACATTTTCTTTACATTCATCCAGCAGCTCGCCAAATGTGTGTCACTCATGCGAATCTCCTGTGGTACTTCATCTAAACAGATCTTCATTGCTGCCTCACAACGCGGGCAGAATGCACAGCCTTTCGGCATATTTAAAAGGTTGATCGGCGTACCGCCAATCGGAACCAATCGTTCATTCATGTTGTCTTTTCTCGGAATGGAACGTAACAGTCCCTTGGTGTACTCATGACATGGACGATAGAAAATATCATCTGCCGTTCCACGTTCACAGACACGACCACCATACATAACGATGATCTCATCACACATACTTGCGATGACACCGAGGTCATGTGTTACCATGATGATCGCCATTCCAAGTTTTTTCTGTAAATCCTGCATCAGTTCTAATATCTGTGCCTGAATGGTTACGTCAAGTGCTGTGGTCGGTTCATCTGCGATCAGAATATCCGGCTCACAGGCTAATGCCATTGCGATCATCACACGCTGACGCATACCACCGGATAACTCATGCGGATATTGTTTCATACGGCTTTCCGGCTCATTCACTCCTACGAGTGTGAGCATTTCGATCGCTCTTTCTTTTGCTTCTTTTTTATTTTTATCCGTATGAAGCAGAATTGCCTCACACAACTGATTTCCTACAGTAAATACAGGGTTCAGACTGGTCATCGGGTCCTGGAAAATAATAGAACACTTAGAACCGCGGAAATTATGCAGTTCTCTTTCACTCCACTTTGTAATATCCTCACCCTTATATTTCACGGAACCCTCCGTAATCTCTCCTGTCTCTGCTAAAATCTGCATGATAGAATATGCGGTCACGGATTTTCCTGAACCGGACTCTCCAACGATTCCTAACGTCTTTCCTGCTTCTAAGGTCATGGACAATCCGTTTACGGCATTGACATCTCCTGACTCTGTATGGAAACATGTATGGAGATTTTCGACTTCCAGCACATAATCTGTATTCTTTACTTCTTCGCTCATCTCTGCATCTCCTTACTTTAATTTTGAATCAAACGCATCTCTTAATCCATCACCTAAAAGGTTAAATGCCAGTACGATCAGACAGATCGTGACTGCCGGGATAACCAGTTTGGACGGATAGGACTGCATTCCTGCTCTGGCTGTATTTGCAAGACTTCCTAACGATGTCAGCGGAGCTGCAACACCCAGTCCTAAGAAACTCAGATAACTCTCTGTAAAGATTGCAGATGGGATCTGAAGTGCCGTTGTAATAATGATAACAGACAGACAGTTCGGAATGATATGTATGCTTAAGATTTTACTTCCTTTTGTTCCGATACATCTTGCTGCTAATACATACTCACTGCTTTTTATGGAAAGCACCTGTCCTCTGACAAGACGTGCCATACCTACCCAGTAGAGCAGTCCGAATACGATAAATATGGAGATCATATTCGTTCCCAGTTTTGAAAGTGCCGTACCTTCAATTGCCGGTGCCAGCGTTACGTTCAATACAACGGAAAGTAAGATGATCATCAACATATCCGGCAGGGAATAGATGACATCGACGATACGCATCATTACCATATCGACTTTTCCACCACAGTATCCTGCGATCGCACCATATAGCAGTCCGATGATCAATACCATGATCGATGCTACCAGACCTACTGCAAGGCTGACTCTTGTTCCATAAATAACACGGATAAAGTAATCACGGCACAGACTGTCTGTACCAAAGATATGCGGGAATAATTTTTCACCGGTTTCTTCCATATACTGGAGTTCTCTTGGGGAGTATTCCATCATACCAAGGTTCTTTGCACTCTTATCACGGACACCGTTTACCGTTATGATTTGATCATAGCTGTAAGGCACGATGTGCGGTGCAATGATAATAATTAAAAGAATTAAAATCAACACGACCAGACTTCCCATTGCCAACGGGTTCTTTTTTAAACGTCTGATACCATCCTTAAAGAATGTTGTGGATTCACTCATAACATCCTGTTGCTTTTTTTCCTCTTCCGTAGCCGCTCTGAAATAGGAACTGTCAAATTTTGATAAATCGACCTGAGCGGACAACAGACTCTTTTTCGGACTTCCATTTTCGTTCTGCATAAATCTCTATCCTCTCTTATTCAAATGTGATACGCGGGTCGATAATCTTATAAGCAATATCCGTAAGCAGGTTTGCAATTACCATGAGAACCGCTAAGAAAATTGTCGTTGCCATAATCATCGTATAGTCACGGTTTGTAATACTTGTAACAAACGCTGTTCCAAGACCACCGATGGTAAAGATATTCTCTACTACCATGGAACCTACCAGAATATAGGCTACCATTGGTCCTACATATGTAACGACCGGGATCAATGCATTACGAAGTGCATGTTTAAAAATAACTCTTCTGGTACTTACACCCTTCGCTCTTGCTGTACGCACATAATCCTGATTCAATGCGTCTAACATACTTGTTTTTGTCAGTCTTGTGATATATGCCATTGGATAAAGGCTCAAAGCAATGACAGGCAGTACATAATTCGGATCACTCGATGACCAGACCGGAACCCATTCCAACTGTAAACAGAATACTAACAGCAGCAGGGTTGCCAATACGAAAGACGGCATTGCCGTTGCCAGTGTCGTAAAGAAAATAATGACACGGTCGGGCCACTTATTTCGGTTCAGCGCCGCAACACTTCCTAACACAATTCCCACGATGATTGCGACAATCGCTGCCATTCCTCCTAATTTTGCTGATATCTGGAATTTGGACCACATATCTGTCCAGATGTCACGTCCGCTCTTTAAGCTCACGCCCCAGTCACCATGCATCAGATTTTTCAGATACATACCGAACTGAACATATACCGGTTTGTCCAGATTGTAACGTTCTTCTAAAGTTTTTTGAACTGCCGGGCTTAATGCTTTTTCCGTATTGAACGGTCCACCCGGTATCAGGTTCATCGCAAAAAACGTAATCGCACTGATTACGAATATCGTCACGACGGCAAGAAACACTCGTTTGACAATATATTCTTTCATTGGTTTCACTCCTTGTTTCCAGATTATATTTTATATGAGCATTTCCTCTCACTTTTGTACGACAGGATTTTTATTTCCTGACAGGTATGTACTTTTCCATTTTACTATGGCAAAGTGTTATCCTGAAATAAAAAAAGGGCGAGATTTTTCCCGCTTCATCGCACCCCAAAATATAATCTATTTTTTAACTCATAGCTTTGTTGTATTTTATCATTTTGACCGCCAGTTTGTCAATAAATTTGGGCATATTCCATAAAATTCATATTCATGCATGATTTTTGGTTTTTTATACACAAAGAGGGCTTCCTGAAATACTTCAGGAAACCCTCTTTTGTCATCATTGAATACGGGCAACAGGACTTGAACCTGCACGGTCTCCCACTAGAACCTAAATCTAGCGCGTCTGCCAATTCCGCCATGCCCGCTTAACATATCCGTTTTCCTATTCTAATGGATTCTGAACTCCTTGTCAATTCTTTTCGTAATTCTAAACCAACTCTAAACTTCCTTAAAAGTTTCTTATAACTGCTGCAAGGCAGTTGAAAAATGTCAGAAAATGCCATACACTAGGAACGTCAATATGTATTTTATGGGGGAACAATCAATGAACGTATTAATGTTATTAAAAAATAAATCCGAAGTCGCTTTTGTCTATGACACCAACACACTCCGTCAGGGTATTGAAAAAATGCATGCCCACGGTTATTCTGCCATTCCGGTGCTTTCTAAGGATGGCACCTATGTCGGAAGTGTCAGCGAAGGCGATTTTCTCTGGCATATCTTAGAATACCGCAACAACGACTTACGGGTACAGGAAAATTATCAGGTCAGCGACATTCTGCGCAAGGACTTTAACCCTGCCGTTAAAATCGATGTTTCCATGGATGAGTTATTAGAACGCTCCATGAACCAGAACTTTATCCCCGTCGTGGATGACCGTAACTTTTTCATCGGCATTGTAACCAGACAGGATATCATCCGAAGCATTTTAAAGGAACTTTAATCCTCCTTTTTTAACTCCATTCTTTTATACCGGAAAGTTCCCCATGGTTTGATGCTGTCATGTTCACAGACCACCTGATAGCCTGCTTTTTCATAACACTTCACGGCTCTTTGATTAAATAGGCGAACTTCCAGATAGACAAGGCTTTCCGGATACTGTTTTTTTACATAATCCGTAATGGTTTTTACAAAGTCTGCCCCTTTGCCCTGACCGCACTCTTCCGGCCGCATTCCAAGTCCTATCTCAACCTCGCTGTTTTCATCCTGATGCATCTTAAAATAGCCGATCAGCTCTCCTGCTTTATTTAGCACTCCGCGGTACTCCTGCCCGCGTACTTTCGCATCCGCGATTTCCCAGTGATTTCTGACCGCCATTTCCCAGGAAGAATAACTGTACAGGGAATATTCTCCTTCATATTTCCAACCGCAGATGTCTTTTGCATATACTTCTTTTAATGGTACGATCCGATACAGACCACTGTTTTCCAGACTCCGGATGACACGCGCCGGATTTCCCACTGCGATCACATGCGACGGAATATCTTTCGTCACGATACTCCCTGCACCGATCACTACATTATCTCCGATCGTAACGCCCGGCAGGACCGTAACGCCTGCACCAAACCACACACTGTTGCCCACCTGAATCGGTCTGGCTGTCTCCAGTCCGCGGTTACGCTCTGTTTCATCCAACGGATGCTCTGCCGTTGCAAAGCAGCAATTTGGTCCTACAAATACATTGTCACCGAATGTTACTTTTGCACAGTCTAAAATGACACAGTTGTGATTGCTGTAGAAATTTTTTCCAATTTCAATATTATATCCATAATCGCACCAGAACGGCGTGGTAATATAAAAGTCTTTTCCCGCTTTTGCAAAAAGTGATGCAAATATCTCACTCTGCTCTTTGATCTTAGATGGTGGAAGCTGGTTTGCTGCAAAGCACAGATCCTTGCACTTTAACCGGTCTTCTTTTAAATCTTCATCCAAAACGGCTTCATAGACCATGCCTGCTAACATTTTTTCTTTTTCTGTCATAGCTGCTCTCCTGTCTTTGTTTTGGATGCATTTTACCATATTATTGATTCAAATTCTATAGAGGTTTTCTTCCTAACATCGGAAAAGCCGAAGTTTTCCCTCTCCCGTAAAAACTGCCACTCCGCTGAAGCTGAAAGGTAATGAATCCAAGCACAAACATCAGTGCGATCAGAAAATAGGCACCGATGCAGACAGAGATCAGTTTTTCCGATTCATATTTCCGTGCTAATTTTCCAAACAGGCTAGAACACGGAAATGCAACCACCTGTGTCAAGAGCAGCGCGAGCAGCATACTGCTGTCGCTGATGCCCACATCTTTTCCATATGCGGTTGAATTTGCTGCGGAGATTCCACTTGCCGTTGCCATATTTTTAAAATAAATCGGTATGATCGTGGATACCAGCATCACAAATGCTGAATTACCCACATCATATAATACCCATTGTTTTTCTAATTTTGTCATTTTCTCTTTTTCCATCGTATACTCCTAATCCACGCCAAAGGTATACTGATATACCTCATCACACGGTCCCTTATCCCGATATTCACAGATCAACTGTACTGCTAACGGAATTGCATCCTGATACAGCCTGCTGCACCTCCTGCTTTGTTACTTCCGGAAAAAATTCCGCAATGACACCGGCACAGGTTGCATCTGTCGGGATATGGTTTGTCAGGTGCAAAGTGATGGGATTGTGTCCGTGTTTTTCCAATAGCATCCGGTCGAATTCTACTTCGATCTCCGCATGCGTCACTCCGCTCTTTTGCATCTTTTCCTCAATATATCCATGACAGCTGTGGTCTAACACAAAGTGACAGATAAATCCATACAGATAGGCAAATCCGCCACGGTTCGCCGGCAGCTCCTTTCCCTTCTTCCATGCCTGTTCAAAGAATTCTGCCGCCGGTCTGGCATGTAAAGCGGACCATATGCTTTGATCTCTTTTTGTATCTCTTTTGGTAACTGTTTGTAAACTGCTTTTCCAAAGCAATCATGTGCATAAGTAGATGGCACGTTTTTCCCTCTCTTTCCTCATTTTCTTTTCACATCTCAGTATAGTATGCCCGAAAAAACGTTACTATCATGCTTTGAAAAAAACTCGGTAAAATAAATGTAAAAAGACTTACCACAAAACTGTAGTAAGTCCATGTTACTGAGGCATCGGGGATTCGAACCCCGGACAACTTGATTAAAAGTCAAGTGCTCTGCCAACTGAGCTAATACCCCATATTTATTTTAATTTGCTTAGTGCCCAGTTCCGGAATCGAACCAGAGACACGAGGATTTTCAGTCCTCTGCTCTACCAACTGAGCTAACTGGGCATTTCGCTTTCTTACGTCAGCAAATAGAATTTTACATGAAAGATACATAATTGTCAAGATATTTTCTACAATTTTTTATTTTTTTACTTCTACCAATGATTGCAACAGGCGTATGCCCGCTCCGGGTTCACACGCCTGTTACTGCTAAATGTTCTATGAATGTTTTATTTTCGCAGTGCTCCTAAAGCATCCCATCCTTGATCACATCGTGGTCCCTTAAGATTTTTTCTACGACCGTTCCTTTTACGACGCGAAGCAATGGTTTCTTTAACACATTGAGTGGTCCCGGCAGGGAAATCTCTAATGGGGATTTTCCATCCATCAGTTTTACACTGCTGTCTAAAAGTTCGCGGATGTCATAGACACTGCCCCATACCTCCGGCACACCACGGTCTACACCGAGAAGTCCATAGACTGCTTCCATTGCGGTTCTGACCGAATACTCTGTTGTAAATACCGTATCTCTCGGTGTCTCGGTAAACTGTCCTAAAAATGCGAAGTTGACACATCCATCCGGGATGACATCCGGGCGGTCGCCCTTGGTCCTTGGCATAAAGAATGCTGTAATGTATGGCATCATGGTCGGTACGGAAACGGCACTGTTTTCTGCAAGATCATCGATCTGGTCTGTCGGAACTCCGATATGATACAGCCACTCCTGTGTAATCTCTTTACCGGTACAGTCTTTCATCGGTTTCTTAATATAATCTCCCGGAACATCCGTAAAGAGTCCGTATACCCAGACGCATACTTTGTCTTTGTCCTGATCTTTGAACTGTCCCTGACGATTGATCGTCCAGCTTAACAGCCAGCTGGAATCCTGACAGCTTACAATACCACCGGTGACTACTTTTCCGCTTCTCGGATCACGTTTGCAGATGTTCGTAATATAAGGAATGATCTTATCATCCAATGTGGTGATCGTTGCAGACTCCCAGTTTGTCTTTGCGACATCTGAGCAGAATTTTTCCGGATGACCGAATGCCGGATCCTGTTTTGCGATGTTTTTCCAGAGGTTCCAACAGCCGCTTGTTCTGACTTCTGCATCTCCATTCGGTGCATGGTTCTGATCACCGTAAATGGTACCCTCTGTACAGCTTCCGTTGGTTACAAAGACTAAATCGTTTTCTGTCAGCATAATGCCGTTTTCTACGCCTTTGACTTTACACTCAATCGTTTTTGCAATTTTCTTATTGCCTTCAAATTCAAAAATAACATTGGTTACTTCCGTATTGAACTGGAAGTCTACGCCCGCATCCTCAAGATATTTCTGCATCGGAAGGATCAGGGAATCATATTGGTTGTACTTTGTAAATTTTAATGCACTGAAATCCGGAAGTCCTGCAATATGATGGATAAATCTCTGGAAGTAGAGCTTCATCTCTAAGGCACTGTGCCAGTTTTCAAACGCAAACATGGTTCTCCAATAGAGCCAGAACGTGGAGTTAAATACTTCTTCGTCAAATACATCTTCGATCGTTTTATCATACAGATCTTCATCCTTGGTCATGAACAGCTTCATGATCTCCATGCAGCCCTTCTGGCTTAAGTTAAATTTACCGTCTGTGTGCGCATCTTCGCCACGGTTTACGGTTGCACGGCACAGGGAGTAATTCGGGTCTTCTTTATTCAACCAGTAATATTCATCTAACACGGATATGCCCGGTGTCTCAATGGAAGGAATACTGCGGAACAAATCCCACAGACATTCAAAATGATTTTCCATCTCACGTCCGCCACGCATCACATAACCTCTGGTCGGGTCAAAAATACCGTCACAGGCACCGCCTGCAATATCCATTGCTTCTAAAATATGGATATGGGAACCCGGCATCTGTCCGTCTCTTACCAAGAAACATGCCGTTGCCAATGCTGCCAATCCGCTTCCTACGATGTAGGCATTCTTCTCATCGACACCTTCCGGCTTTTTCGGACGGGCAAATGCCTCGTAGTTACCATTGGTATAATAAATTCCCTTGCTGTTCTTTTCATGTTTTCCAAGTTCTGTATTACGATACTCTTCTTTTCCGGAATTACTTTTATTTTTCTTTGTTGTTTTAGTCTCCGGTTTCTTATGATTTTTTGCTGCTACGGCTGCTGCACCTGCGCCTGCTGCGAGTGCTGCCACACCAATTCCAATACCTGTTTTTTTACTCATAAAAAATTCCACCTTTCTTCTGTCGGCTTCTGATTTTTCTTTTCAACTTCATCCTATTCCTCTCCGCCTTTTTTTCCAACTTACAAAAAAGGCAGAATGATAAATTTTTTATCATTCTACCCTTTTTGATAAGATTCATCCTTTTTTATTCTGCTCAAAATTCTGAATTGAATTCGTGATATTGCCATGTAACATCACACTCATTCTTTCCACAATCTCATGATAGTCTTCTTTCATCCCCTGCTTGATCCAGTCCAGCATCAGACCGACAAAGCCGTATTTGTGAAAATCTGCAATAAAACTTTTATTTTCCTCCGATAAACCTGTTCCCTTGCTCTTTTCCTCTACTACGCCGATGATCAGTTCATAAGTCAGCTTGTACAGATAATTCTCTATTTTTTCTTTGCTGACAGAATGGTATACATTGGTAATAAACGGTTTATTTTTCAATACCACTTCAAAAATCTGCTCTAAGCCTTCCTGCCAGGTATCATAGGTGCGCTTGTCCTGTAAAGCACGTTTTCCATCCTCTACACACGCCCACTCCGCCAGATCGTAGATGTCCTGAAAATGATAATAAAAAGTCATCCGGCTGATCCCGCAATCCGTTGTCAGGTCATTGATCGTAATTTTGTCCAAAGGTTTGCTTAACAGCAATTTTTTCAGTGATTCCTCTAATGCCCGCTTGGTTGTATTTGACATAGCTCCTATCCCTTCCCATGGCGTAACTTACCGCTTAGTACTATTCCTCTTCTTCCTCTTCCGGCAAATCCCAACCCGGGTTCTCTTTGTCTGCGATCTGGGCGATCACATCTGCTAACTCCACATCACTTCTCAACGTCTGTACTGCGGACAGATTGACCGGTATGACACCACTCATGTCATAATGCATCTGCTGGGAATCGGCGCTTCCAAGATAGGTTGCTAATGCGATCGTCATTTCAAAATTCTCACAGTCCGGATTGACTCCGATACATTTTGCTTCTGTCACACACTTCATCTGCTTTGTCATTCCATCTATAGTAAAAACAGGAAGTGCTGCCACTCCGAGATTTTCTCCTAAGGCTTCTTTCATCTTGTCATAAGCTGACGCATCCTGTACTGCTGCCTGTACGGTTCCGTCTTTCAGTCCTGTGATCCCCGCATTTCCATCGGTATCGTTTAATACCTGCGGATTGGAACGGAATGTTGCAAGCCATGCATCTACTGTTTCCTTTGCTAACGGCTCGGATTCCTTCTGCTCGCCATTTTCTGACTGTGTGTTATCCTGTGTGGATTCTTCCGGCTGCGCTGCATCCGTTTGTGTGTTGTCCTGTGCTGCGTCATCTGTCTGAGTATTATCTTTTGTGCCGTCTTCTGTACCGTCTGTTCCGTTTTCATCCTGCTCCGGCACCTCTACGACATCCTGTGCCTGATAAAACGCGTTTCGATAGTTCTCATCGTCTAATGGATATGCCAGCACTCCTTTTGCAAGAATCGTATCTAAATTCTGCACATCCTCTTGGGATAATGTTCTCTTATCATAATATAAAACATATGGGTTTGCCTCTACCGGGATTCCATATACTTTCTGCGCATATTTCGACAGATCACCAATGCTCGTTGCATTCGAAGAAAGTACATAGTCTTCGGTCTCTCCCCAAAGTCTTGTCAAAAGACGGCTCTCGACAAGTTCTGCGGTCTGTGCACTGTTAAAAATAAAAATGTCCGGTGCCTTCTCGCGGTTTTCTTCCATCTTCTTTGCCGCTTTTTCCTCTGTATAGGCTGCATACTTAAATTCTAATTCTGCATCCTGATGTTTTGCCGCAAACATATCACATCTGGTCTTTAACCAGCTTCCCTTTTCATCTGACAGATCTGCTTTGCTTCCCCAAATCGTAAACTGATATACCGGTTTTGCTTCTTCGGTCTCTGTCTCTTCTCCGTTTTTATTTTTGGATGATTCTTTATTCCCTGATTTCCCACAGGCAGCCACTGCTACCGTCATCATAACGAGGACAAGGAACATTGCGAATAATCTTTTTTTCATGATCGATACCTCATTCTATGATTTCTTTTTTACCGAACTATCATACACCTTTTTCGCCTTTTTTGCTACTCCTATTTCCCTATCTTAAGAAAAAGACAAAAATTTCGCGCTTTTCTTTCCATTTTCATCATTTTAGTGCTATAATGAAATAAAGTATACTGTTACAGCACATTTGTTTTATTTTTTTCAAAGGAGGAGGACAATGACTACCATCAAAGACATTGCAGACCGCCTTGGCATCTCACTCAGCACGGTCTCCAAGGGTTTAAATGGTGCGAACGATATCAGCGAGGAGCTTCGCCAGCTTGTCTTAGATACAGCGGTTGAAATGGGTTATCAGACAAAGAAAATGAAAAAGGAGGAGTTCAAAAAACTCTGCCTTTTTATTAAAAATATGGATTACGAATCTCCGGAGGATTTCGGCTATGACATTATTCTGGGTTTTAAACAATCCGCTTTCCGGGACAATTGGAACGTCGATGTGATTCCGGTTACCCCTGATTTTCAGCTTTCTGAAAAATATGACACCTATATGCTTAAAAACGGATACAGCGGTGCATTTTTTGTCGGCTTTTCACTCCACGACACCTGGCTAGACCAGTTGCGGGATACGAAGATTCCTGCCGTCTTATTCGATAATTATATTCCGAACAATCCTCATGTTTCCTATATCGGAACGGATAATGATGAGGGTATTGATGCTGCGATTGAGCATCTCTATCAGCTTGGTCACAGAAAGATCGCCTTTTTGAACGGCCCGTCTTATTCAATGATCTCTAAGAGCCGTCATCAGGCGTTTATCGACAGTATGGAAAAACATGATCTGATCGTACATCCTGAACTGGCTGTCTATGGTGATTTCTCTTCGGAAACTGCCAGCGAGCATGTTCCGAATTTCTTAGCCAGTGGTGTCAGTGCGATCCTTTGCAGCAGCGATGTCATTGCAAGCGGAGTCTTCTCGGAATGCCAGCGCCGCGGATGCCGCATCCCAACCGATGTCAGCGTTATCGGTTTTGACGATCTGCCGATCTCTTCTACCTTACATCCGCTTCTGACTACGATCCGTCAGGACAGACTGGAGTTAGGAAGAACCGGTTATTTTTCTTTAAATTCCATGCTGCACGGTGTAGCACTCAGCAGGACACTTCTGCATCCTGAATTAGTAGTGCGTGCTTCTACGGCAAAACGGACAAAATAAAACACTTCACAAAGCACAATAAAGGCGGCCTGAGCAAATTCTCAAGCCGCCTTTTTTCTCTTATTTTTTCATATCAGCTTCCTGCTGCAATTCCTATTTCTTTGTTGTTACTTTCACACTCTTACTCCAGTCGGAATAATATTTCTGTTTTCCAACTGTTTTATAGGTACGGATTCTTACATAGTATTTCTTCTTTGCTTTTAACTTGGAAATCGTCTTCTTTGTCGTACTGTTCTTGTTCACAGTCACGGTCTTATTTCCACTCTTGAACTTGCTGTCTGTGGAATACTGGATCTGATAACCTTTTGTCTGTGTGGACTGTTTTTTCCATTTTGCTTCAAATCCTTTTTTCTTAGCACTCACTTTAGAAAGTTTTGTGCTCTTCGGATTGATCGTATAGCTTAAGGTCTTACTTCCTGAATACTTGCTTCCCTTGAAAGTAATCTTCACTTCATAGGTTCCGACATTTTTTCTGCCACTTGGCAGTTTTACCTTATAATCCGTGTTTACCTTCAGTTCTTTTCCTTTGCTGTCCTTAACGGTTACGGACGGTGTCTGTTTCTTGCCGTTATAGGTATATTTTGTCTTAGATAACTTTATCTTTGATACCTTGGCAATCTTTACCGTTTTGGTCGTTGTTCCACATCGTGTACATGTGGTTGTAATCTTTCCGTCCTTGCTTGCAGTTGCTTTCTGTGTCTTAGTCGTGGTGCTGTGACCTTTTGCTGCAATGCTCTTTCCTGTGGAAAGTTTTTTATTACAGTTCTTACAGTAAGTATCTCCGGTATAGCCTGCTGCTGTACAGGTTGCATCTTTTTGATCGCGTACTTCTGCGCTGTGGCCTTTTGCTGCGATGCTCTTTCCTGTGGAAAGTTTTTTATTACAGGTCTTACAGTAAGTATCTCCCGTATAGCCTGCTGTTTCACAGGTTGCCGCTTTCTGGTTCCGCACTTCTGTACTGGTATGTTTGCATGTCTGTCCCGGATCTGACGGATCCGTACTTCCACCGGAAGCGGATTTGGATGCCTCTGCCGTATTACCATAAGCTCCCATATTTGCCCTGTTTCCATTTGGAGACGGCTCATTCGCATAAGCCGCTGATGCTTCTCCTGCATCAATGCATGGACTTGTCACGGTATCTTTTACCCATGTCGTACCATTCCATCTTCCTGCGGCAGATTTCAGATGGAAATCTCCACTTGCTGCATCTGCAAAACATGGATCTTTTGCGATACAGCCTGTGCCATAATCACTTAAGCTGTCATCTTTTGCTGTTCCATACAGGCAGGAGTATGTGATATTTTTTCCTTTATCTTCCTGCGCATTCGTTCCCTGCAACTCCAGAGTGGTTGTATTCCCCGCGATAATACTGTTTTTAATAACCGGTAATACATGACATCCGTATAAGATACCTGTATTACATCCTACAATCGTCAGATGATCCAACTGCATCTGCTTTCCTGCATTTTCTATAGCACTCTCACTCTCATCAAGACTTGAGACATATGCCGTAATACCCACTCCCTTTGTAAAGTTATAAATCCGGCAGTTTGACACTTCTACTAATGTCGCTACATCCGGATAATAATTTGTCCAGAGATAAATACCACAATCGCTGCTTTCTCCGTCTGTCCCTCTTCCTGCAATAGACACATTCTGAAGCTCTATCCGGCTCGCTATGGATCCATCCGATGATCCACCCCTGATATTGATATTAAGTCCCTTTTCAACGTCTTTCATCTGGCAATCTTTCATATACAGAGTTGCCGGTAGTTCCTTTATCGGCTTACTATTTATTTCAACTAATTTCGGACTGATGGTAATCTTTTTTTCAAATGTACAATTTTCAAAGATAGTTTCCGCACTTGCATCTTCATAGTTTCCATCTGTCCATGCTCCATTCAGATAGATATAATTTGCATAATAGCCATTCTCTCCAATAAAATGGATCGGCAGTGCTTTCGTTCCCTTTGCAATGAGTTTTCCTGTAGACTCTACCGTCAGATCTTTCATATAACAGGTTACGCCCGGTGCAATGGTCACTGTTCGTGCATTATCAACAGTCGGACCCTGCAAACGGTATGCCAGTCCTTCAATTTTTCCAAGATAACCGGTCTGTCCGGTAATCGTTTCCGGCTGCTCCGGTGTCGATCTTACTACTTCCGCATATTTTCCTATGTCTGCACTGTAGTTACAAGTATTTGCCGCATAGGCCTTTGCTTGATCCGCATTAACATTTGCACCAATTCTGATCTTCAATGGTGCATACTGGTTTGCATTTTCTCCGGTTGCATCCGTATTCCCAATAAAGTGATTGCCTTCCACTTCATAAGTTGCACATCCGCCTCTTAACCAACATGCCGGTCCTTTTAACTCATTGCCAGTTGTATTATGAAATGTATTATTTCTGACAACCGCGTTCGCAGACCATTCAATATAACTCATTCCCTCAGAAATCGTATTATTGTAATATCCGTCTGACTCAAAATTGTTGCCTTCAACCAGGCAGGATAAATTCTCCGGATAGACATACTCCGTTCCTGTAGATTCTAAAGCTCGCCCCATTCCACGAAATGTTGAATTGGTTACCTTAATCTCCACTTTCCTGTCCATGGCATGGAAATAGATTGCCGAACTTCCATCCACTAATGAAGTCCCTGCTGCCGTTTTTGCCGCAACCACCTCACTGCTGTCAAAGGTACACTGATTTACTGTAAGATTAAAATTCCTGTCCGTCTCATCAGATGTACTGTCTACGGATAACATTCCTTCCACATCACTTGCTAAATATTCTCCACCGTTGATAAACTGACAATATTCAAAGGTTGCACCTTCACAGGTCCGCTCTGTATCTTCCTCTATCTGTGTATCAAATATAATCCCTGCCCAATTCTCATCATTTGTATCATTTTTAAAAATGATCGGTTCTTCTGCCGTTCCCTTTGCAGTAAGAGAACCATACAGAATCCTAAGACCTGATGCAGATTTTACATCTGTTTGGTCAATCTTACCATGAGAAGTATTCCCCTGTCCGAAACAGATCGTCGTTCCCGGATCGATCGTTAAATCTCCGATAATTACAGGGTTGATCAGGGTAGAATCCGTTATAATATAATAGATATTATCCTTTGTCCAGTGCTGTGAACCCTCAATCCTTCCATAAACCAGTACTGTATTTTTTTCATCCGCAGACTCTGCTTTAACCTCCGTAGTCTCTACTTCCGGTGCTTCTGCTCCCGTTGCTTTAACCTCCGTAGTCTCTGCTGTCTTTTCCTGTGCTTCCTGCGGTGTGTCCGCATATGCCAGAACCGGGCACATGGTGAATACCAGTGCAAACGCCAGACCTGCTGAAAGTATCTTTTTCATAAAGCCTTTCATATGCTCCCTCCTTTTCTTTGTTTCATATGATTATTCATAATATAGCTTTTGCCCTTCTATTTGTGCGTATTATAATATGAAGCTGTTAGATTTGCGGGAGAATTTCCGTTTTAGTCATTGACTATTTTGGTAATTCAGGGAATTGCTATACAAGAAAAAGAATGCACAAAAAAAGCATGCATAAAATGCATACTTTCTTATTGCTTTCAATTATCATGCCGGCGATCGGAATCGAACCGATACTGTGTTTCCACAACAGGATTTTAAGTCCTGCGCGTCTGCCAGTTCCGCCACGCCGGCAAAATGGATGGAGGTGGATTCGAACCACCGAAGCAATATGCAGCAGATTTACAGTCTGTCCCCTTTGGCCACTCGGGAATCCATCCATTTCATTGTCATTTCAAAATCTGCCCTGACAATGAGATATTATATCATATGAATTTTTCCGATGCAAGATATAATTTTTATTTTTTCAAATTTTTTTTGTCCTTTACTCCGGAAGTACTTCACCGGATGTCTCTTTCAGACGCAGTACCACCGCCGAAAATTCCGTCAGGGTGATGTTCAGTTTTCCGCCCTTTACCTCATAGGTCACCGGATTGGTAGAAAATCCCCCCTCATGGGAATACATGATCTGCTCTAACTCACATTCTTTTGGCAGTCCCACCGGCCATACGACCATCTCTACGCTACGGCTGACTGCATCGTTGTTAAGTACCACTAAAAAATGTTCCCTGCGATTATAACGCGCATAACATAAGAAGTTGTACTCACCCCAGACGAACTGTATCGAACCGGTCTTAAATGCTTCATGCTCTTTGTGAATCCTGATCATCTCCCGATGGAAATTCAAAAGATCCATATCCTCACTTCCCCACGGATAAGTCCTGCGGTTATCCGGGTCTGTAAATCCTACCTGTCCTGCTTCATCTCCATAGTAAAGAGTCGGCGCTCCGGGCCATGTCATCTGAAAGACTACGGCTTCTTTCATCACGCCTTTGTTGATGCCTCTGCCTGCCGCATCTGTTCCTAATTGTTCCGCTCTTCCTACTTTTTTATTAGTACGCGTTAAAAAGCGGGAATGGTCATGGTTAGACAGCTCATTCATGGCACACTGCAAAGAAGATGTCATAAAGCGTGTCATATGATGACGCATTGCTCCCTCAAAATCTCCCGGATTTCCAAAGCACTCACCACGATATTCATCACTGTGTTTTTCCATTCCGGTCAAAAACCAGGTGATCGGCTCCATGAACGCATCGTAGTTCATGATCGTGTCCCACTCATTTCCTAAAAGCCACGATTTCGGATCACCATAGTGCTCTGCTAAGATCACCGCATTCGGATTTGCCTCTTTGACCGCTTTTCTGAATTCTTTCCAGAAACGATGGTTGACCTCCGGACTGTGTCCTAAGTCCGCTGCCACGTCCAGTCTCCAGCCGTCTACATTATATGGAGGAGATACCCATTTTCTTCCGATATCCAGCACATAGTTCCATAATTCCTGTGAACCCTCATAATTCAGCTTCGGAAGTGTCTCAAAGCCCCACCATCCCTCATAGCTTCCGTTATCCGGCCATGCTTCCTGATTCTGGAATGCAAAAAAGTCACGATACGGACTTTCCCCGCTGACGTAAGCTCCCGGTGCGTATCCGCCCTGTTGCTCGTATAATTTCTCACGGTCTAACCATTTGTGGAAGGAACCACAGTGATTAAAGACTCCGTCTAAAATAATCTTCATGCCATGTGCATGCACTTCTTCTACAAATTTTGCAAAATATGCATTGCTCGCCTCTAAGTTACGCTTATCGGTCACTCGCGTAATATAACGTGCCGCCTGTGTATTGTCTTTGCAGCCTTCCGGTAAAACTGCTCCTTCATCGACCACAATGTTACTCACATGCGGGTCGATATAATCATAGTCCTGACAGTCGTATTTATGATTAGACGGTGATACAAATAACGGATTAAAATAGAGTACTTCGATTCCAAGCTCCTGCAAATAGTCGAGCTTTTGTCTGACTCCCTCTAAATCTCCGCCATAAAATTCACGGACACTGATCCCCTGCGGACAGTGTGCCCAGTTCTCTACATGCTTTGTAGGACCATCCACATAGTAATACTCGCCGTCTAACACATCTCCTGCCGGATTTCCATTATAGAAGCGGTCTACTAAGATCTGATACATGACCGCTCCCTTTGCCCATTCCGGAGTGGAAAATCCCGGCACGATGCAAAAATAATATTCTTCTCTCGGTTTATTGTTCACACCGTATCTGTCATAGTAACATTCCAAAATTCCGGTTACGACTTTGAAATAATAGAAAAACGGTTCGCTTCCAAGCTGGATCTCTACGGAATAATAGTCAAAATCCCACTTGGTCTCTGTCCTTTTCATCCGGTGCTTTTTCTCCCCGGAACAGAGCCAGACCATATCCACGTTGTCACGCTTTGTTCTGAAACGAATCGTTACTTTGTCATTTTCCCTTGGTTCGGCAGGACTGCGGTAATCCTTAGTTCCATCTGAAAACAATGCCTTTTTACTGAGCACCGGACGCATCTGCATCATATACCGCTCGATCCTGCTCAGATCATAAATGGACTTCTGATTCATACTTCAACCTCTTTACATATTTATGTGTCAATTATAACATATTCCTTTCTCCCGAAAAAGGGATATAAAACAAAAAAGACAGTCGTTAAACTGTCTTTTGGGAGAAGGTATTTTTACTATGGGGTGTAGCAAAAACTATATAATGTATTGGGGGGTTTTTACGGTTATTATTGTAGCATCTGTCTACAGATAAGTGTGCACAAAATTGATAATTTTTTCACGAACTTTCTGTACAGATTATACAGACCCTTTTTACATACCCTTCTTTTTTAGAATTCATTTTTCACAATTTTCGTGTATTTTCGCTGTTTTTCTTTGTAATCTGCCTTTTACAGTCCGGAACGGTTTTCAAACAGTGCTTCGAACTCTTCTCTGGTGATCTTCTCTTTTTCTAAAAGAAGCTCTACGCAGGCATCTAACACATCTTTGTGTGCACTGATGATCTTCTTTGCCTCTTCATGGCATTCGTCAATAATTCGTTTTATTTCGGCATCGATCTTGGATGCAACATCCTCGCCGTAACCACGGGTATGTGCAAGATCGCGTCCGATGAATACTTCATCGTCCTCGTTTGCATAGTTGATCAGTCCTATATCCTCGGACATACCGAACTTCGTTACCATTGCTCTTGCTAATGCCGTTGCCTGCTTGATATCCTGGGATGCACCTGTTGTAATGTCATCAAAGATCAGTTCCTCAGCCACACGTCCGCCTAAGTCTACTGTGATCTCCTGTAACATTCTGCCCCTGGTATTAAACATTTCGTCTTTTTCCGGTAATGGCATGGTATATCCTGCCGCTCCTGCGCCGGTCGGTATGATCGATACGGAATATACCGGTCCGACATCCGGAAGTACATGGAATAAGATCGCATGTCCTGATTCGTGATAAGCCGTGATCTTTTTCTCTTTATCACTGATAATACGGCTCTTCTTCTCCGCCCCGATCCCGACTTTTACGAAGGAACGGCGGATATCTGCCTGTACGATATAGGCACGATCTTCTCTTGCCGCTACGATCGCCGCTTCGTTTAACAGGTTCTCTAAATCTGCACCTGTGAATCCTGCGGTTGTCTGTGCGATCTGCTGTAAGTCTACATCATCGCCTAACGGTTTATTTTTTGCATGAACTTTTAAGATCTCTTCACGGCCACCGATATCCGGTCTTCCCACATGCACTTTTCTGTCAAAACGTCCCGGACGCATGATTGCCGGGTCTAAAATATCCACACGGTTCGTTGCTGCCATGACAATGATGCCTTCATTGACACCGAAACCGTCCATCTCTACTAAGAGCTGGTTCAACGTCTGCTCACGTTCATCGTGACCGCCACCCATTCCGGTTCCTCTGCGCCTTGCCACTGCATCAATCTCATCGATGAATACGATACACGGTGCATTTTTCTTGGCTTCTTCAAATAAATCCCTGACACGGGAAGCTCCGACTCCGACAAACATCTCTACGAAGTCTGAACCGGAAATGCTGAAAAACGGCACTCCTGCTTCTCCTGCGATGGCTTTTGCAAGTAAGGTCTTACCTGTTCCCGGAGGGCCTACTAATAAGACTCCTTTCGGGATTCTTGCACCTAACTTTGTATATTTTCTCGGGGAACGCAGGAAATCTACGATTTCCTCTAACTCTTCTTTTTCCTCACGCAGTCCCGCTACATTGTCAAAGGTAACCTTCTTATTCTCATCGGTGCTCATCTTTGCCCTGCTTTTTCCAAAATTCATCATTTTGGAGTTGCCGCCTGCTCCGGCATTCTGATTATTCATCATCATAAACAGGATGAACATTGCCGCAAATACTACTAGCAGCGGTAACAGGGATGTCAGCCAGTTCTCCGACGGCACATTCCGCATGACATAAGAATCAAAATCATATTTCTCCATCAACTGCTGTGCATCGTTTACATCGGAAACATTCAGTTTGACACTCTGTTCATTTTTTAATGTGATCCGCAATACTCCGGTCGGGATCTCGCGGTTCTGCTGTATCGTAACTGCTACCACTTCATCTTTGTCCAATGCTTTTTCAAATTCCGCATAGGTGTATGCGCCTGCCGTATCCTGGCTGTTACCCAACAGATACCAGACCAGGATCACAATCAGAACCAGCCCGATATAAAATCCGATTCCTCTATAATTTTTCTTCAATTAGAAACCTCCTTTTACTCATTAAATTCCAGCACTCCAATATAAGGCAGATTTCTATATCTCTGTGCATAATCCAGTCCAAAACCAACTACGAATTCGTCCGGAATCTCAAATCCGACATAATCCACACTGACATCTACCACCCGGCGATCCGGTTTATCCAAAAGCGTGCATAATCTCAAACTTTTCGGATTTCGTGCCTTTAAATTTTTCAATAGATAACTCAGGGTTCTTCCTGAATCAATAATGTCTTCCACAACTAATACATTTTTGCCCTCTAACGGGTCATCTAAATCTTTGATGATCTTCACTACTCCGCTTGACTTTGTATCATCTCCGTAGCTTGTTACGGACATAAAATCCAGCATGACCGACCCCTTGATATTTTTTGCCAGTTCACAGGACAAAAATACAGAGCCTTTCAGGATACAGATCAGCGTAATTGTCTCATCTCCGATATCGGCACTGATCTTTTCTGCCATTTCCTTAATTCTTTTGTTGACTTCCTCTTCTGGAATCAACACCCGAACTGATTCAGTCATTTTCTTTTCCTCCATTAAATCGTACTTCTAATATTCTTTTTGTCTCCTGACTTATCTTATAATAGGTACTGATACGGTACCCGACAATCCAGAGTATGTGGGCTCCCTCTGCTAAAAGCGGAATTCTGCCCCGCTCCTTTGCCTCTACTTTTTCATTGACAAAGTATTTTTTCAGCTTCTGGGTCTTCCCCTCTTCATTACAGCAAATATAATCCCCCTCTTTTCGGGTTCTTGCTGACAAATCACTCTTTATCTTATCATAGTCGAACCATTTCGTATACGTTTTTTGCGGAATTTCTTGTGAAAAAGCTGTGTCCTCTAACAATCGCATCGTAAATGGTCCACAGGAGATTCCCTCTGTTCCTGCCTGTTCGATCTCACTTTTGGGGCACAGTACTTCTCCTATGCTATCCTGCACTGCTTCTGTTTTCCGGCACAGTCTGATCCCTTCATAGATACGGTATGCCTGCACTCCATAAGGCAGGGATATCCTTCTTCCGCACTGACTGGAAAAAAGCTGTTCGAGCAGCTCAAGATGCACGGTTGTGATGTCCTGCATCGCACCCGCCGCCTGTTCTAATGCCAGCTTTAGCACTTCTTTTTTTATCAGGGGATCTTGTGTTTCAAACGGTTCCTTTCTTATAAGAATGTCATCTCCATGAATGCTCACACAGGTTTCTGCCGCCTTTTTTGTTTGCCTTCCTATATAGGACTCCGCTTCTTTCATAATGTCTGCGGTCTTTTGGATATGGGCTTCTGCCTGCGGATTCATTTCGATCAGTCTTGGCATGATCTGCGCCCGGATGCAGTTTCTGGTGTAATGCTCATCACGGTTTGTTGCATCCACACAATAAGGCTGTTTTTTTTCTTCTAAATAAGACAGGATTTCTTCCCGTCCGGTATGCAGAAGCGGACGGATGACATTCCCTCGTACCGGAAGGATGCCCCGCATTCCCGACAATCCGCTTCCACGGATCAGATGAAACAGCACTGTCTCCGCATCATCTCCGCGGTTATGGGCAACTGCGATCTTTGCCCCGCCCCAGCTTTCGGCTTCTTTTTCAAAAATTTCATAGCGCATAAGCCGTGCCGTTTCTTCTAACGTCCGTCCACACTGTTTTGCCTCTTTTGGCACATCAATATAATGGCTTTTACATTCAACGCCAAGCCTGCCACACATTTTTTCTACAAATTCACAGTCTGCAAGGCTCTCCTGTCCGCGGATCCCATGCTCCACATGGACAACCCGCAGTTCAAACGTCATTTCTTTTTGCAGTTCTAACAGAAGGAGCAGCAGGCATACGGAATCGGCTCCTCCCGACACTCCCGCTATGACCCGGCTGCCCTCTTCTATCATATGATGTTCTTTTGTAAACTTCTTTGCTTCTTCTAACATTATTTCTCCCAGATGCCTGCCGTTAACACGGTCATGTCATCCATTACTTTTCCTCCTGTATAGAGCATTACCCGCTCTAAAATTCCCTTTGCAAGTCTGCCGGGATTGTTCGTATCTAAAGATTCTATGATCTCTCCCATCGTCTCTTCCGGCTCATCCACATGGAGATATTCTAGCACACCATCGGATACCATGACAAGAAAATCCCCGTCTTCCAGCTGTTTTTTTACTCCATCTATTTCCATTTTATAGGACACTCCGACCGGCAGGCTGGTGGATAACAGGCACTCTACTCCTTCTTTTCTCCTGATAAATGTTGCCGCCGCTCCCACTTTATAAAATTCTGCCTCTCCTTCATAGAGGTCTACTGCTGCCATATCGATCGTTGAAAAAATATCCTCCTCTCCGCGGATGACCATCGCCGAATTCATCATGCGGATCGCCGTTTCTTTGGAAAAACCTGCTTCTAAAAATTTTTCCATCAGCTCTATAACCGTCTCACTCTCTTTACACGCATCGATACCGGAACCCATACCGTCCGACAGACATAAAATATCCTGCCCGTTTTCTAATTCTAAGAATGAAAAATTATCACCGGAAACCACCGCCTCATCTTTCGTCAGACGTGCGACTCCGTGGATCGTATGATATTTGGCATCTTCCTCAAAGACAATTTTACACGGCTCGATACCGATCAGATTTCTGCTGTCTTTGTGCTGTATCATCGTCTTTCCCATTCCACGGCTGACTGCTTCCCTATATTCCTTGACCGGCTGACAGCCCGCTTTTGTCCGTACCGTTGTAACCAGTTGCAGTCTCCCATTTTGTTTTTGATACAGATGGATATTACTGATGAGAAAACCCCGGTCTTTTGCTAAAAAACGCACCTGCGACAGCATATTTTTTTCCTGCAGGGTCAGATCTTCATAATCCTTTGCACAATCTTCCATGATAAATGCCATGGCGTCTAACTGCTGGGCTATCATTTCCCGGTTACTCAACAACCTGTTGTACCATGCCGCATTGACTTTCATCCGTTCAAATATCCGGACCGCTTCTCTCGTGATATCGTCTGCATACGGGCAGCAGTCCCGAAGCCTGTCCTCATATTCTTTTTCTGCTCTTCCGAATTTTTCTATCGACTCCATCAGACTGCCAAACAGACCGTAGATCGGACTGTCTTTTTCCCAACAGACCTGGCACATGTCACAGGACACACAGATTTTTCCGGTAATCTCGTTTTGTACCTGTCCGATTTCCTCCTCCGATGCTTTTTCCTGCCCGGCACTCATTTTCACAAATGCCTCAGACAGTCCGTTGAACGATTCTGCATAATTTAATAGACGTTGCTCTTTCCGATCTTCTTCTTTTGCGATCTCCATGATCTCTTTGCCGTGCAGCAGCATATGTAGCACACGGCACCCTAAACTGACGACTGCAAATATAAAAATTCCTTCTAATATAGAAGTGGTGATGTATCCTCTTCCTTTTACGGACAGCAGATTACCGCCAAGCGATATCAGCGTTGTCACCGCTCCCGCCGTCACTGCTGCATATCTGGCTCTGCAATTTTTATCTACCCATTCGATCAGATGGATGATCAGGATAATTCCCGCCATTGCCACTCCGTATTTGGTAAGCTGTGTCACCGGCAGGAAACATGCCATTCCCACAAAACACGCCCCGAGCGTCAGCCAACGGCTTTCCATACTGATATAGAGTGCCGTAAAATATGCCGGTATCAACGGATAGCAGTCTGCGATCTCCACCTTGCAAAACAATATTCCCAATACATATAGAATAATCTCTTTTGTCCTGATTCTTTTCATAAAAAAACCTCCAATCCTGTTTTTTCCCTTTGCGGGCGACTGAAGGCTATTATAGTGATATTCTTTTGCGATGTTTGTCAAAGTGCGGAATCGTTCTAAAAAACTTTTCTCCAAAATTTTACTTCGTTTCCCGTATTTATGGGTTTTTAGGGAGTTGATGTTTTTGAAGGGGGTGATGTTTATATTTGCGTGAAGTACGCAAACCCCTCTTATCCATCTTTTATACAAAAAGAAGCCGACTCCCTGCCGACTTCTACTTCTTCTTGAATATCACTTCGTTATCATATACCAGACCCAGTCTGCTCTTTGCCATATCTTCAATGAACTTCTGTGTCTTGGTGTATTCCTCGTAATCTTTTATCTCCTGCGAACGGTTTTTTTCATCTTCTAACTGTGTTTTTAAAGAGGACTCTTTTGCCATATAAGTCTCTTTCTTATTGTACAAACCTACGATCTGCACTGACATCACGATCAAAAGTGTTGCCACAATAATGGAAATCCATATCTTTCCATTTCCGTTCTGCTTTCTTTTTTTTCTCCGTCTGCCCGCCATACTATCTTCTCCCAACTTAAAGTTTCTTAAGATTCTTTAAAGTCTGTATAATACAATTTTAACTGCCTGCACTATTTTTTTCAATCCCTTTTTTAAAATAACCATAATTTTCCTGAAAAACAGGGAGAGATATTTTACAAAAAAAGGACTGACAAAATGATTGTAAAACAACATTCCCAAAAGAATCCCGCCAATGGAAAATCCCCGCACCAGTCCATCGTTGGTACGAAATACCATGCCAAAGACCAACAGGGCGCAGACCACCCAATAGCAGACATCTTCTATGGCTGTCCAAATGACTCCGTGTGGGATGACCTGTCGGAATATCCGAAAAATATCATAGAGTATGATCAGTCCTTCGCCTAAGGCAACCGAGATCAGTAAAAAGATCAGTTCCTGATGGATTCCTTCACTGACCGCGATCATCGGAACAGTTTTCCTAAGAAGTTTTCTGCTTTTTTACCATAGTTCTCTACCTCAGAATAGACCATGCTGGTCACGATCCCCTGAACATCCACCTCGCCCTTGTCAAGTGTCAGGCGGCTGACGTGGAGGTCCTCGCCTTTGATCTGAAGCATTCCCATTTCTGTCTCTAAAAGAATTTCCTTTGGGTCAAAAGAGATCACATCCCGTACTCCGGTAAAATTTCCGGTTCTGCGATTGCCAAGAATGATTTTATGTGATTTTGCAGCACTGCGTTCTTCCATCATATTTCCTCCTAATCTGAGAACGGATGTCCTCTTTACATTATATTAGGAAGAACTGTGTTTATTCCTTTTTTACAGATAACGGAACATATCTTTTGCGTCTTCTTTTTTCGTACTTTCTGCAAGGCTTACCACTTCTACCTTGACGTTTTTTTGTCCAAACTGGATCTCTATGATGTCCCCCGGCTTTACATTGACCGATGCTTTCGCTGTTTTGCCGTTTACCGATACTCTTCCTGCATCACACGCCTCATTTGCAACGGTTCTTCGTTTTATCAGACGGGAAACTTTTAAAAATTTGTCTAATCTCATCTTTTCCTCCAAAAAAAGCTCAAAACCGAAACCGGTTTTGAGCCATTTTATATCAATCAGTAAAATTCCGATGATTAAGCATTGATCATGTCTTTTAATGCTTTACCAGCTTTGAATTTTGGTGCTTTAGAAGCAGGAATTACCATCTCTTTTCCGGTCTGAGGATTTCTTCCTGTTCTCTCTGCTCTCTCAGATACTTCAAATGTACCAAAGCCAACTAACTGGATCTTCTCACCTTTCTTTAATTCTTCTGCAACTACATCTGTGAATGCTTTTAAAGCTGCCTCTGCATCTTTTTTAGATAATTCTGTTTTGTCAGCCATTGCTGCAACTAATTCTGTCTTGTTCATTTTAATATGTCCTCCTCTAAATTCTATCTTCGAGATTTTTTCCCAAATTACCTACAAATATATTTATACTTGTTTTTGTGCAGGTTGTCAAGAAAATTTACCCATTTTATAGGGAATTAGAGCATTTTTTCTATCATTGCAAGGACTTCTTTTCCAAGACTTTCTGATTTCGCATCTGCCTCCTCTAAAGAGGTTCCTTTGATTCCGTAGTAGAACTTTACTTTTGGCTCTGTTCCGGAAGGACGAACGCATACCCATGCATCATCTTCTAACTCATAATAGAGTACATTGGATGCCGGCAGACCGGTCGGAGTCACCTTACCGTCTGCTAAATCCGTAATGGTATCTTTTTTATAATCTCTGACTTTTAATACCTTGTAACCACCGATTTCCTTTGGTGCATCTGCACGAAGTGTCTCTAAAATGGTCTGGATCTTTTCAAGTCCTTCGATACCTTTTAACGTAATGGCTTTTACATCGTCTTTGTAGTAGCCGTATTTCTCATACATATCGATCATGGCATCCCATAAGGTCTTACCCTGTGTCTTATAGTACGCTGCTGCCTCACACAGAGTCATGGAAGCTACTACTGCATCTTTATCTCTTGCATAAGTTCCGGTCAGGCAGCCGTAGCTTTCTTCCATACCGAATAAATAGGTTCCGGTGCCTTTTGTTTCAAATTCTAACATTTTCTGTCCGATGAATTTGAATCCTGTTAAAACTTCTACAAGCTGTATACCGTAATATTTTGCGATTGCATCTGCCATGTTAGTAGATACAATAGATTTGATAAATGCTCCGTCCTTTGGCAGTCCCTCTCTCTCTTTTCTCTGACCGATCACATAATCTCCGATCAGACATCCGGACATATTTCCTGTCAGTGAGTGGTATTCTCCGGTCTTAGAATCCTTTACATATACACCAAGACGGTCTGCATCCGGGTCTGTTGCAAGCACTAAGTCCGCATCTAACTTCTTTGCCATGGCAAGTCCTAATACAAACGCTTCTTCTGCCTCCGGATTCGGGTAGCTTACGGTTGGGAATTCGCCATCCGGTTTTTCCTGCTCCGGTACTACATAGACATTCTGGAAGCCAAGCTCTTTTAAGACTCTTCTGACCGGGATATTACCGGTTCCGTGAAGCGGTGTGTATACAATCTTAAGTGTATCTTTTACCTGATTGATCGCATCCTGATGTACGACCAGTTTTTTCAGCTCTGCAATATACGCATCATCAATGGCTGCTCCGATCACTTCATAGAGTCCTGCTTTTTTTGCCTCCTCTTTTTCCATGGTCTTTACTGTTGCAAAATCGGTCACTGCCTTTACCTCATCCATGATCCCTTTATCATGTGGCGGGGTAATCTGTGCGCCATCTTCCCAATATACTTTATATCCGTTATACTCCGGCGGATTGTGGCTTGCCGTAATATTGATTCCTGCGGTACATCCGAGTTTTCTGACTGCATACGAAAGCTCCGGGGTCGGTCTTAAGGATTCAAATACATATGCCTTGATTCCATTTGCCGCAAGGCAAAGTGCTGCTTCGTCTGCAAACTCCGGTGACATTCTTCTTGAATCAAAAGCAATGGCAACGCCCTGTGCTTCTTTTCCGACTTTTTTAATGTAGTTTGCAAGTCCCTGCGTTGCTTTACGGACCGTATAAATGTTCATACGGTTCATTCCTGCTCCGATCACGCCTCTTAAACCTGCGGTACCAAACTCCAGCTCTGTATAGAACCGGTCTTCAATCTCTTTGTCATCTCCCGCAATACTCTTTAGTTCTGCTTTCGTATCCTCGTCAAAATAAGGATTGTCAAGCCAGCTTTGATACATTTCTTTATAACCCATGTTCATTCCTCCTGTGCATTTTTTATTTTAATCCAGTATTGTGGATATAAAATCGCTGATCTGTTTTAACCTGTTATTATCCGTAGATGTACTCGAAGTACCTGCTGTGCCTGTACTCTTTTTTGTCGTACTTCCGCTGTTTTCAGAAGTACTCTTCTTTGTCGAACTTCCGGTGCTTCCCGTACTGTTCTTCTTCGTGGAAGTCGTTCCTGTGGAACTGTTTGCAGAACTGCTCGACTTCTTATTATTCAATGAGTTCGTTGTGGAAGAATTCGTTCCTGTGGACGAGGAATTGGTTGTTGTCGATGATTTCTTCTTCTCTGCCTCTTTGTCCTTCTTCGCTTCCGTACCCATGTTAATGGTGATCTCGGATTCTGCGGAACCGACTACCAGCTTTCTGGTAAGTGTTCCATATTTCTCTGAAGTTACCGTCAGCTTGTGTGTTCCATACTTCAACTCTACCGGCTGTGAAACATCTGCTGCTTTTCCATCAATGGACAACTGCGTTCCCTCCGGCTGAAGGATGAATTTAACCTTACCCATCTTCGGTCCTTCACCCTTATATTCATCCAGATTCAGAACCGTTGTCTCATTCCTTTTGACAGTTACTTCTTTTGTATCTCCATATCCGTCATTTGCGGCGGTTACCTGATAGGTTCCCTCCGGGATCTCCACATTCATATCTTTTTCTATCTTATAGATGTGCTTCCCGCCAATGCTGATACTTCCGCCTTCAAATAGATCCGTATGTGTCAGCACAATGAAACCGTGACCACTGGTGACATTGACCGAGATGATCTTTTTATCCATTCCGGCAACCCGCAGCTTATCATTTCCGGTGATCGTGTCTAAAGATATCTGCTCACCATCTAAAAAAACCAACAGTGAATCATCATAATAATATTTGGTTTTTCCGATCACGATCATGTTCTTCTCTTCATCTATCGAGAATTTCCCGACGTTATCCTGCTCCCACACCTGATCTGACTGCTGTATATAGGAAAGTTTGCCTTCCTGATTGGCTGTTCCGATCTGGACCGGACTGCCTTCTGTAATATTTCCTTCACTGGTAAACTCTCCGTATTTGTCTCTGTATGCAGTCGCATCCGAAATCCCATACTCGGAAAATTTTCCGTTTTTTACTTTCTGAAGGCGTATGGTCTGTGTCTCATCATCTATCCGATAGACGATATAGACGTCTTTCTTTTCTTCTGTTTTTTCTTCTGATTCTTGTTTTTTATCCGATCCTTTTGTTTTTTTCTTGGATGTTTCTGTCGATGTATCCAGTTGCGGAACTTTATTTCCAACTGTGACATTGCTCTCTTTTGCCTTGCCGCAGCCTGCCGTCAGAAGCATTCCGATAAGAATCGTCACGAAAATGATTCCGTGTTTTCTCCTGTATTTCATAGGTCACCTCATCTAAATTTTATTATACATGATTCCCTAGGAAATGCCAATATTGTTTGTTACGGAATACACTTTTAGGAATAGGCAAAATGCTTCATATACGCTAAAAACTGTTCCCTGTTTTCTTCTTCCGCTTTGATCTTTTCTAACTTCTCTAAATAACGCCCAAATCCCCACGCCTTATTTGCATTATAGTAATGATTCGCGATTTTCCAGAACTTTTCCGGATAGGCAAGCCGCAAATAAAGCTGCTTCGTCTCATAGGGAGACATTGCTTTTTTGTCGCTGTATGCCCGTATCATTTCCATGCCCAGTCCCATGTTCCAGTTGTTTTTTTCTAAAATCTTACGCATAAATCTTGCAAGATCCCCAATCTGCACATCATAGCAGATATTGTCAAAACTGATCACGGCTGCATATTCTGACCGGAACACGATATTGTGCTGGTTAAAGTCCCCATGGCAGATTCCCATGCCCTCTTTTTTCCCTTCCTGTTCTCTCAGACTTTCTAATATTTCAGATGCCTGCTCCTCAAATTTCGGGTAAAGTCCTAAGAACTCTTTTTCAAATTCGCTCTTGTTTTTCCGCCCTCTGGTATAATTTCTGACCGTCCGAAGCTCTCTGGTATGTTTCTCATAGGTACGCAACAGCCGTCCGGCATCCGTATCCAGCACCTCTGTTAACGGATGTTCCATCTGGTTCATTGCTTCATGAAGGGAGGCTAAAATATCTGCCGAACGCAGGATTTCATCCCAGCTTGCCGTATTACATTCCCTTCCTTCACACCATTTTCGCAACAGGTAGGACACTCCGTCCGGGTCTTTTGCAAGATATTCCCCCTCCGTGGTCTGTATGACTGTTTCCGTATGGATTCCCTGTTCATTCACGCACTCTAATAACTTTGCTAAAAACTCCGCCTTTACTGCGGAACCGGAATACTCTTTGAGATAAACTCTCCCGATATCTGTCATTGCAAAAACAGCTCCACGCCCTTTATATGTATCTGTCAGTTCCAGCGGGTACTGTTCAAACAATGTTTCTTCTTTATAATACACAAAAACCCCTCCACATGACAATTCACAGCAATTCTGTGTCTCTCTATCATATGAAAAAGGGGTTATTGATATGTCTGTTTTACCCGTTCGAGTAAATATTCTTTTTTGTTTTTATCCGGTTCTTCTAAGACTTCTTCTAATAATTTCTGTAATATCTGACCGATTTTTTTTCCCGGTTTGATCCCTAACTCCATCAGATCCCTGCCGTTGACAGCAAGTTTCTTTAAACTCAGACAATCCTTTTGCTCTATGATCTCTTCATAGAGCTTCTGATAACTCTGAATATATGCTAACTTTTCTTCTCTGCGGTAGCCGCTCTGTGATAATACATCCGCACGTTTTAATGCGAACAGATCCGGATATCGTTCTTCACCTACACGGTATATGGCTTTTCGTATCCCTGCCGGTGTCAGGTTCGGATTGTCGTCATGCCATTCCACCAGTCCGCAGACTTTTTGCATCGTGTCCACATCAAATTTTAACCTTCGGAAAATGCGATGTGCCATCTTTGCACCTTCTTTCGGATGTCCGTAAAAATGATCGACTCCTGTCTCATCCGTTGTCTTGCATACCGGCTTTGCAATATCGTGAAACAGCGCCGCCAGACGCAGGACTTTTTGATTCTCTACCTGCTGTACCACATGGATCGTATGCTCTCCCACCGTATAACAGTGATGCGGATTGTTCTGCTCTGTCTGCATCAATACGGAAAACTCCGGCAGTATCACATCGGAGATCCCGCTTGTATAGACTTCCCGGATCAGTTCCGGATGATCTGAAGTCAAAAGCTTTACCAGTTCTGTCTGTATCCTCTCTGCACTGATCTTTTCAATCGTCTGTGCCAGTTCCCGGATCGCCGCAAAGGTCTGTTCTTCCACTTCAAAACCAAGCTGTGCCGCAAACCGCAATGCCCGAAGCATCCGCAATGCATCCTCCGTAAAACGCTCTTTTGGATTTCCCACGCAGCGGATCACTTTTTTTTGCAGATCACCCATTCCGTCAAAGGCATCCACCAGCCCACGGCTCTCATTGTACGCCATGGCATTAATCGTAAAATCCCGGCGTTTTAAATCCTCTAATAAATTCACCGTATAAGTAACTTCTTTCGGATGACGGGCATCTTCATATTCGCCGTCGATCCGATAAGTCGTTACTTCAAAGCCTTCATGCTCTAACATGACCGTTACGGTTCCATGTTGGATTCCGGTATCGATCGTATGTGAAAACAGCCGTTTTACATCCTGCGGCTTTGCCGAAGTGGTAATATCCCAGTCCTGCGGCGTTCTTCCAAGGACACTGTCCCGGATACAGCCGCCAACCGCAAATGCTTCATAGCCTGCCGCTTCAAGCGTCTTTATGATGTTGTCTACTTTAACGGGAAGCTGTATCCTCATACGATTCCTTTCTATTACATTGCATCATTGCATAGCATTACAAATTTTAATATGCTTTTCCCCAGTATACCAGTTTGTGTGCCGGTTTTCCACAGCAGACACAGGTATCTGCGATATGCTCCTGATCTTCAAACGGCATACAACGGGAAGTTGCTGTTGTCTCTTCTTTGATCTTGTCCTCACATGCCTGATCGCCGCACCACATTCCGCGGATGAATCCCGGTTTATTTTCTACGGCTCTCTTAAATTCTGCATAGTCATGTGCATCGGAAATGTGGGAATCACGATGTGCTTTCGCACGTTCAAACATTTCTCTTTGGATCGTTTCTAATAATTCTTTTACAGTCTGTGCCACATCCTCAATCGCACACTCTGTCTTTTCTCTGGTGTCACGACGTACCAGTACACATTTTCCTGCCTCGATGTCTTTTGGTCCTAACTCTACACGAACCGGGATTCCACGCATTTCCTGTTCGGAGAATTTCCATCCCGGACTCTTGTCACTGTCATCTAATCCGGCTGCGATTCCTGCCTGCACTAAGCCTTCTTTTACTTCCTGTGCTTTTTCTAAAACACCCTCTTTGTGCTGCTGGATCGGAATTACCATGGTCTGTACCGGTGCGATTCTAGGTGGAAGCACCAGACCTGAGTCATCCCCATGTACCATGATGATCGCACCGATCAGACGGGTGGTCATTCCCCAGGATGTCTGATGTACATACTGTAATTTATTATTCTTATCGGTATACTGGATTCCAAATGCTTTTGCAAATCCATCGCCAAAGTTATGGCTGGTACCGGACTGCAGTGCTTTTCCGTCATGCATCAATGCTTCGATCGTATACGTTGCCTCTGCTCCTGCAAATTTTTCTTTTTCTGTCTTTCTACCACGGATGACCGGCATCGCTAAGACTTCCTCACAGAAATCCGCATAGACATTTAACATCTGAACGGTTCTCTCTTCTGCCTCTTCTGCTGTTGCATGTGCCGTATGGCCTTCCTGCCATAAAAATTCTCTGGAACGTAAAAACGGTCTTGTCTCTTTTTCCCATCTTACCACGGAACACCACTGGTTATACAGTTTTGGCAGGTCACGGTAGGACTGGATGTCGTCTTTATAAAAATCACAGAACAGGGTCTCTGAAGTCGGTCTGACACAGAGTCTTTCCTGTAACTCGCTCAATCCTCCATGTGTTACCCATGCAACTTCCGGTGCAAAGCCCTCTACATGGTCTTTTTCTTTCTGGAGCAGGCTCTCCGGTATGAACATTGGCATGTAGACATTTTCCACACCTGTTTCTTTGAATCTGCGGTCTAACTCTTTCTGGATATTTTCCCAGATCGCATAGCCTGCCGGTTTGATGATCATACATCCTTTTACGGATGAATAGGCAATCAATTCTGCTTTCTTTACAACATCGGTATACCACTGTGCAAAATCAGTGTCCATGGATGTGATCGCTTCTACTAATTTCTTATCCTTTGCCATTTTCTTTCTCCTCTCGAATTTCTCACAGTATTGATTTTCTCAATATAGGTTTTCTCACAAGATAGATGTAGGACAAATTGTAATTGCCGGGCATTTATGAGGTTGCACAGATCAACTATTCCGCGTTTCCTTGTGCAGACCATTCCGATGAACCTCCGAAAACGTAAATCGCGTGCGCCAGTGGGCTTCACGATTTCCTGAGTTTCATCTCCATTGCACAAAAAGAAACTCTGCATAGTTGCTCTGTGCAACGTTCTACGTTGTGACAATTGTGGTTTGTTCTCTGATCTAAGTTGTTCTAAACGGTCTTATTCCGCTTTACAATACTTGCTCACTCTACGACAGGACCAGCCTGTCTCGAGTGTTTAGGATAGGAACTTCATAAGTTCCTATTCTTTCTACATAAAACGCCGGGAGCTTTCCTCCCTGCCTACAGGGACCGAAAAGCTTCCGGCGGTACCACCCAGTTTAACGCATTGCGTTCACTCTTTCACCGTTAACGCCGGTTCTACGCCAGACTTTCATCTGAATGCTCCAAGGCAGGTTCCGGGGATAAAAAAGTGAGATCTCTCAGCGTTTGATCTCTTCTCTGTAACTTCGCACGTCCGTACTAGTCCTTTTCCACGCACATCCGTATTTTACAACTCTCTTTCGGATTTTGTCAAGGATTCGGTTGTGAAAACTATTATTTCACTAAATCATAATTACTATTCCAGTATTGGGCCGGAATAGAATCATGTGCTTTTAGATTGGTATCCAACCATATATCAGTGACGCTATCTATATCTGCTTTCTGTAATGCTCTGATCATAATAATTTTTTCTCTACAAATTGGAACTTGTATTATTCAATCCATTGAATAAACTCTGTTTTATCTGTACTGTTATATCTCGCATTCCCATAAAAGTTCAATATTTCTTTTTTCTTTGAACCTGTAAGCAGCATCATTTTATAACAATTTGTGTTCTCTGCTATTTGTTTTGCGTAATTTAAGCACTCCGTTGCATATCCTTTTCCACGATAATCTGAATGTGTGACAACATTTTCAATAAACGCATATGGTCTTATGTTTCTTGTCAAATTAGGAATAATCACACAAACACAAGAAGAAACTATTTTTCCATCTAGTTTTTTGACAATTATATGATGGTTTTTATCTTGCATAATTGCTCGCCAAGTCATTTTTAAATGTTCTGTCATCTCCATAAATTCCAATTGAGATTTCACCTGTTTTAAGAGATTTGATACGATGAGAACGATATTTGCAGAATACAATCCACACAGAAACAGCATTGATGTATATACCAGTGCTGGCTATATGCTCCGCATTGACTGCTGGGAAGCAGAAAAGAATTTAAAAACAACACCCAGATTAGATTGTGCATTAAATGCACTTGCTATTGATGAACCACTTGAATATGCAAGACTATACCTTGATGGAACTATGCAGATGTGGGTTGATGCCGAAGATTCATTTTATTTATGATGATTATACTGTCACTCCTAGTGTCTCCAGAGAGTGACAGTTTCATTGTCATTTTGAGCTCGTCTTTTTTAAGACAAGCCTCGTATATTTATTTGTAAGCTGCGTTCGCTTCTTCTTGAGTGATTTTCCCAGTTTTAACAGCATCAGAAATTGCTTCGTCTAATTTAGTATAAACAGTAGTTGTCACAACTCCGAAGCCGCTGACGAACAGCAGAGCGATCCACAGCCACTCATACTGTTGTCGCCGGTCTGCGGATTCTGAACATCATCCGAAGGCTTGGTGGTATCGTCAGACTTGGTAGGAGCGGCAGGTTTGGTTGCCTTCTGACCTTCTTCGATAGTCTGAGTCGTTACTGCAGAGCCACCGGCAGAATCAAAGGTTACGGTATAGTTTTTATTTCTTTGTTGTAACAGTCTTAGCTTTTGACCAGCCTGAATAAATCCTTATGGATTTGCCGTTAATCTTAACTGTCTTATAGGTGCGAACTCTTACATAATACTTTTTCTTGCCCGAAAGCTTTGAAATTTTCTTTGATACTGTTGTATTCTTGCCTACTGTTACGGTCTTAGCCTTGCTGAATTTACTTGAGGCACTGTACTGTACCTGATAGCCTGTTGTCTGTGTAGCCTGCTTCTTCCACTTTACTGTAAACTTCTTTGAACCTGCTTTAAGTGAGGAAATACTTGTTGCCTTTGGCTTGATTGTGAAATAAAGCGTCTTTGTTCCGCTGTATTTACCCTTAAAGGTAATCTTTACTGCGTACTTGCCAACATACTTTCTGCCTTTTGCATAAGACACAGTATAGTCAGTATTCTTAACAAGTGTCTTTCCTGTTCTGTCCTTAACAATAACCTTAGGTGTTCTAACCTTTCCGTTATATGTTAATGATGTTGCTTTAAGCTTTATGCTTGATGCCTTTGGAATTACTGTCGTTGAAAGAGTTTTCTTACATACCGAACAGTAATTTACTATCTTGCCGTTTGCTGTTGGGGTTGCCTTTGTTACGGTTTGCTTTGTGGTGTGGGCAATCTTAGCAATATTGCCCCAAGATGCAAGGTCGGTTATTTCCTTTGTACCGAGTACATCTTCATAGAACTTGCCACAACCTTCGCACTTGTAGTATGCTTCCTTACCGCCATCTGTGCAGGTGGCAGCTTTCGCAGCAACCAAAGTCAGATTGTGAGTGTGTTCTTCGTTTTTATTTTTGTAATAATATGTAACAACCGTTCCGTC
>ERZ827440.489-NODE-489-length-56194-cov-9.052406_pt1 | contig 56194 bp, 48 predicted proteins | sample MGYA00519774_ERZ827440 | MGnify/ENA primary metagenome ERZ827440 (study PRJEB31778, sample SAMEA3449302) | human gut metagenome | biome: human gut; feature: human-associated habitat; material: faeces | place: United Kingdom | collected 2010/2012 ... | reverse complement strand
GTAGAGCTAAAGCTATGGTAAATGCTGTAAATAGTTCTATCAAAACTATAATGAGTAAAAATAAAGACAGTAGAGTAGGTGTAGTTGGATTTAGTGGAGATGCATCAACAATTATTCCATTAGAAAATTATGCTCAAGGTATAGACTATTTAACAAGAGAATATTCAGCAGGTGATAGGAGACATGATAGTAGCCAAACAATAAAATCTAATGTTGGAAATAAAACATCAAGAGAAGTAACAGGGGGAACTAATACACAATCAGGTATAAAATTAGGTGCAGAGATGCTTACAAGTGTTCAGAATACAACAACAGCAACAGTTACATTAAAAGATGGAACAACAAAGACTATAACTCGTACACCATTATTAATCTTAGTTACAGATGGGGAACCAACATATTATTATGCTAGTGAAACTGCAACTGGAAAGGTTAATGGACATGGATATACAAATGAAACAGACGAGAATTACTATTATTGGACATTAAGAACTGCTAAATATTGTAAAAAACAAATAACAAACAAATATTATAAAAACACTGATAAAACAGCTAAAGTATTTACAATAGGAATTGGTTTAAGTGGAAATGAAGCAGTAGCAATGTTAGATCCAACTGCAGACAAAGTAAATGCATGCAACAACAATAATTGGCAACAAAAAGCACTATATGATTTAATTACAAACAATGGAACAGCACCAGGTGCATATAGTTATGCAGATGGAAGTAAAACAGGAGAAATAACAGAAAGCGACTTAACAGATTTCTTAAATACATCTATAGATTCTTCATCAGAAAATGAAGAAAATAGAGCAATAACAGTAGAAGAATCTAAAGCAAGAAGAGTTGAACTTGGAAATATTAATACAAGCAAAGAATTTGAATTAAAAGTTGGTGAAAAGACTTATAGTTCAATAAGTGCTGCACAAAATGCAGGTTACTTAAAGAAAGATTCAAAAGGATACTATATTGACTTAACTAAAGTTGAAAGAAGTACAGATGTTGATGTAACATATTGGGCCAATTAATAATTAAAAGAGAATTTCGAAAGAAATTCTCTTTTTGTAATAACTGCTATTTACAAAAACAAATAATAAATATATAATAAAATTAAAAAGGGGAAGATATGAAAAAACTAAAGAAAATAAGTATTATACTAATGATATTAATTTCTTTTCTAATAGCACCAAAAGTTTTTGCAAAAAGTAATAATGATGAAATTAGGAAAGTAGAATATTCAGAAGATTTTAAAAGATGGTTAAAACTATCTGATGAAGAAAAAAATAAAACAATACAGCCAAGAATGTATGATGTAATTGTTACAGATTTTAATACGAGAAATGTATTTTATAAAGTAAGATTATTAGGAGCTAAAAGTAATTCAAAATATAATTTAAAAAATATAATACCAGAAAATTTATTAACAAAAGATCAACAGCAAACGAATTCGTGTTGGACGTTTGCGGCATTAACATCATTAGAAACAAATTTAGCTTTATCTGATTATAGGCAAGGCACAAAATCAAAAACATATGATTTTTCAGAAAGGCATATGGAATATGCTACAAGTAAAATATTTAAAAATAATGAAACAAATGAAGGTGGTTATAATAGAACTGTTGGAGAAGGTGGGCAATGGTATATAGCAGAATCATATCTAACAAATGGAAGTGGTGCTATTCCAGAATCAGAAATGCCATTTGAAAATAATGAGGATCTAATAGAAATAGATCAAATAAAAAATCAAACAATCTCAAGCCAAATATATGATACAATAGATTTTCCTGATTATAATACTCAAGATGACACTGAAAAGGCAAAAATAATGAACAAAATAAAGAAACATATTCAAGAAAATGGCTCTGTATTTGCCTCAATACATGGAAATTCAACTTTAAGCGAAGAAAGTTGTTACAATAATGATACAGAAGCGAAGTACTGTAATAGTTCGATATCACATATTGCAGACCATGCTGTTTCAATTGTTGGTTGGGATGACAATTATAGTGTTGAAAACTTTTTAGAAAGTGCAAGACCATCAAAGAATGGAGCCTGGATTGTTAAAAATTCATGGGGAAATATAAGGGAATATATGTATGTTTCATATGAAGATTGCAATATATCTAAGATTATTTGTGGAATTGTAAAAGCAACAGACAAAAAAGAATATGAAAATATATATCAATATGATGAATATTTTCCAGCAACATATGTGGAATTTAATAATTCAAAAATAATGTTATGCAATGTTTTTAATAAAAAAACTACTGCTGATGAATATTTAACTCAAGTAGCTTTATATGCGCCAGAAACGTATATATGCAAAGTATATGTAAATCCAAATGGAACAGAAAAAGATAAAAAAGATATGCAATTGATAGAACTAAAAACAGGAGAAACAAAGACTGTAGAAGCGGGATATCATACATTAGAATTTGCAGAGCCTTTAAAAATAAATGAGAATAGTTTTGCAGTAATAATAGAAGTTCAAGGAACAAGAAATAAAATAAATTTTGAATTAGAATCTAAGGTTGATGGAGTTCCTACATTTGATTCTGTAAAAGTTGAAAGTGGAAAATGTTTTTTAGCATCAGGCAATGATATGGATAATTGTAAATGGTACGACTTAGGAAAATTATCGCAAGTTAGTTCAAATCTACCAAATGGAGATGGAACAATAAAAGCGTTTACAATAACAAAAAAATCAGAAGAGATTCCAGATAAAAAACCTGATAACCAAGAAAATGGAGAAAGTATAAAAAATTCAAATTTTGACAATATGAAATGCAATATAAACAATGTTAAATATTATACTTTTACAGATAAGAATAACCATGAGTATTTAATATTGAACTTAACAGTTGACGGAATTACTCAAAAATCTCAAGCAAATAATTTAGAATATTATTATTATATTTCTGCCAATAATAATGAAAAGAATATAGAAAATTGGGTAAAAATAGAAGGAAAACAAATTGAAGATGATAAATTACAATTTGAAATAAATACGCAAAACATTAAAAATCTAGATGAGATTTCTATTGCACAAAATTTATATTTGTATATAAAAGAAATTGCAAGTCAAGATGGGAAAGAGTCAGAAGTTACTTCTAAAGCAATGCAATTAGATTCTAAAACACAAGCAGAAATTTATTTAGATAATATAAAAGTAGAAGAAGCACAAATAGACGATAATGATGAGGTAATTGACAATACAGTTGCTCCAAATGAATTACCAAAGGCAGGAATCAAAAAAATAATAATTTTCGTAAGTGCAATATCAGTATTAAGTATAATTGTATTAATAAGATATAAAAAAATAAGTGAAGATATAAAATAAAAAATACCAGCCAAAGATAAGCTGGTATTTTTTTATGGGGTTATTAATTTATGAGTATAATCCAAATTTCCAATTGAATCATAGTCATAACAAAGGGTATAAACATTAGTTGCCCAAATATCTTTTTCAAGTAAGGTCTTCATATTTTTGTTAGAATTACTATCCATAAATTTTTTGACAGAAGAAATCATAGTTAATTTTCTATTATGTCTAGAAATTTCACTAATAAGTTCGCGTCCATTATCATTGAAACCCAAAATTCTAATATAGGGTTTTGTAGACTTAGAAAGTTGCATATCTTTTTTGGTAATACCTAAAATTGCATATAAAAGAATTCTTTGAAGTCTTGTTCTTGTATATCTTTTGGTATTTATAATTGATAATAATTCTACAATACTATTACATTGATTTGCAGCAGACTTAATTGCAAATTCAAGACCTTCAGAAACATCAGGTAAATTAGCAATTTCTTCTACTGACATTTTTCTCAAAGTGTATATAATAAGTTTATCAAATTCAGATAAATCCTTTACAATATGACCATTTTTAATGCAATCCTCTAAAATATAAAATGATGATTCCGGTAAAAATTTTTGCAATATATCTATATCATGAGAACAACAAAGTTTTCGAATAGATGTAGCACTTGCAAATCTAGATGAAACAGGTATTTCGTCATCATTATATGCAGCTCCTTCACGTTTTATTGTAACAGGTATTATTGGACTGTTTTGACGTTTTAAAGCTTTTAAATATTCTATTCCTAAAATATTATTAGGAGAAGAAAGTACATTTGCAAATTTACAAACATTATTTAAATACATCATTAAAGCTCTTTCTCTTGCTTTTGGAAAAGAAACACCACTTGAAAGCTCATGTGTTAACAAGGTTTTATATTCAGGAGGTTCATTAGTTAAAACATCTGTAACTTCCTGCAAAGTAGAAATATTATTACACTCACTTCCAAAAGATACAAAATTAACTATTTCAAGAGAATCTAGAATTTTAATAGCGCCAGAAGCAAAGTTTTCAGCGCTTGAGATTGCATAAATAGTTGGAAGCTCAATAACTAAGTCTACTCCACTTTCAATAGCCATTTGAGCTCGTGACCATTTATCAATAATAGAAACTTCGCCCCTCTGTGTAAAGTTACCAGACATTACAACAATTGAGTAGTCTGAATTTGTTAATTTTTTGGATTCAATTAAATGGTGAAGATGACCATTGTGGAATGGATTATATTCTGAGATAATCCCTAAAACGTTGCTCATAAAAACCTCCTAAATATATTGAAAAATTCTGAAATTATTGGTATAATTCTATCACAAATAAATATAAAAACAAAGAGATAATTATAAAAAAATAAAAATGGAGGAAAAATAATGTCAGATAAAATTATAATATACACAGATGGGGCTTGCTCAGGAAACCCAGGACCAGGAGGTTGGGGAGCAATATTGATGTATAAAGGTCAAAAAAAAGAGATATCAGGAGGAAATAAACAGACAACAAATAATATAATGGAAGTTACAGCAGTTATAGAAGCTCTAAAATGCTTAAAAATTGAAAAAGGCGAAGTTCAGATATATAGTGACAGTGCATATACAGTTAATGCATTTAAACAAGGTTGGATATACAACTGGATGAAAAATGGCTGGAAAACAGCCAACGGGACAGCTGTAAAAAATAAAGAACTTTGGCAAGAACTATATAATTTAACACAAAAACATAAAGTGGAATTCATAAAAGTAAAAGGGCATGCAGATAATGAATTTAACAATAGATGTGATGAAATGGCACGTGATGCTATAAGTAAATTATAAATTTTTAACTTAATTAAAGCTTATTGTATAAAAAATTCCAATTTGTATAAAATAATATAAATTTTATGCAAAGGGTGGTAAGATGAAAAAGAAAATAATTAGATTTTCAATAATAACTGTGATGGTAGTTTTGATTATAACAATATTAGCAATGCAAAATAATCAGGTATTGTCATTATCTAAATATGGTTCAAGGGGAAGTGAAGTTAGAACAATTCAAGATAAATTAAAAAGATGGGGATATTATACTGGAAATGTTGATGGAATATATGGAAGTTTAACTGTTTCAGCAGTAAAAAAATTTCAACAAAAAAATGGACTTACTGTTGATGGAATTGCAGGAACAAAAACACTTGCTGCGATGGGAATAACAAGTAATTCATCTTCAGGTGGTTCATCTACCAATAATTCATCAAATGTTAATTTATTAGCAAGAGCAATTTATGGAGAAGCAAGAGGAGAGCCATATACAGGACAAGTTGCAGTGGGAGCTGTAATTATGAATAGAGTAAAAAGTAGTAAATTTCCTAATACAATATCTGGAGTAATTTACCAAAGTGGTGCATTTGATGCGGTTTCAGATGGACAAATTAATTTAAATCCTGATAGTACAGCTAAAAAAGCAGCACAAGATGCATTAAATGGTTGGGATCCATCTTATGGTGCAATCTATTATTTTAATCCAAGTACTGCAACAAATAAGTGGATTTGGTCAAGACCACTTACAGTAACAATTGGAAAACATAGATTTTGCAAATAAAATAATAATACAAAAAAGTGGACATGTTTAAATGTCCACTTAAATTTATCTTTTTAATCTAATTAAAATTGCTATACCTAGTAAAATAAGTAAAATACCAACAACTACTAATGCAATACATAAAATATTAGTTAATTCTAAATCAAAATCAGAAGTTGTAACTGTTGATGATAATGTTGAAGAGCTTGTTTTAGAAGAGTTTGTATTGCTACTATTTGTAGAAGAAGTATTGCTAGAGTTTGAAGTATTACTATTAAGAGCAGATGAATTCATATTTACTGCTGCAAATGTATTAGAAGAATAATTCATTATAGCAAGAAATGCTAAAAATAATACAATAAAAAATTTCAAAGATTTTGACATTTGTAGATACCTCCTATATAATGTGTATTTTTTTCCTAAAATCTTAAACTATAATATCAAAGTTATAAAAAAAAGTCAATAAAAATTTCATAAACTATTGCCAAAAAGAATAATATTATATATAATAGTCACAAATCCTGAAGATATAATTATATTTTCAGTTGCCTTTATCGAAATGAGGTAGTATTATGAAAAAATTTTTATCAAATTACAAAACAACGATAATTCTTTTAGTTGCTATTATCGTTGGAGCAATCGTAGGAATTATATTCCAAGAAAAAGCAACTATATTGCAACCTTTAGGGGACATATTTTTAAATCTATTATTAGTTGTTATTGTACCACTTGTATTTTTAACAATAACAACATCTATTGCCAAAATGGAAAATCCAAAAAGACTTGGAAAAATTATGATTACAATCATAGCAGTATTTGCAGTAACATCATTAATTGCAGTATTAGTAGGATTTGCTAGTACATATTTTATAAAATTAGTTAATCCAGAAGACGGAGAAAAAATAAAAACTTCGTTAGAAGAAACAGGTTCTGCAGAAGAAAGTGATGAAGAAGAAGTAACAATTGCAGACAGAACAGTTCAATTGTTAACTGTAAATGATTTTAGCAAATTGCTATCAAAAGATAATATAATAGCAATATTGGTAGCATCAATAATTTGTGGAATAGCAATAAGAATGTCAGAAGAAAAAGGAAAAAAAGTATTAGATCTTTTGATATCTGCAAATGATGTTGTACAAAATGTTGTAAAAATTATAATGTATTATGCGCCAATAGGTTTAGCATGTTATTTTGCAGCATTGATAGGAACATTTGGAGCTTCAATAGCTGTAGGATATTTAAAAACATTTGTTATATATACAATTGTTGCATTAGCATTTTATTTCATATTTTATACAATATATGCATTTATAGCAGGAGGAAAAAAAGGAATAAAATTATTCTGGAAAAATGCAGTACCATCAACATTAACAGCACTTGCAACATGTTCAAGTGCGGCATGTATTCCTATAAATGTTGAATGTGCAAAAAAGATGGGAGTACCAGATGATATAGCAGAAACAACAATTCCAATGGGAACAAGCTTCCATAAAGATGGTTCAATGATAGGTTCAGTATTTAAAATTATGTTTTTAGTGTGTTTATTTGGAACAGTAATAAATACACCAGCAGGAGTTTTACAAGTACTAGGGGTAGCAATAATAGCAAACTTATTAATAACAGGTGTTCCAATAGGTGGTGGAACAATTTCAGAAATGTTAATAGTAACAATGATGGGATTCCCAGTTGCATCATTACCAATACTTACAATGATTGCAACAATAATAGATGCACCAGCAACAATGTTAAATGTTGTGGGTGATACAGTTTCATCAATGGTAGTTACTAGAATAGTAGATGGAAAGAACTGGATTAAAGAAGATTCAGAAAATGATAAAATAAAAGAAAAAGTAAATATATAAAGGATGCAAAAAAATCTCAAGATTAGAATAAAACTAATGCTTGAGATTTTTATTATAAATTTTTTTATAAAGATTACAAATATTACAATCATGGCAAATTGTAATATGACCTTCAAATATAAGTTGTAAAGTATTAATAAAATCAACATTACTTGAAGGAGAAACTAAATGGATATAAATATTTTTTGGTAATAAATTTAACAAAGTATTTAGAACAAAATCATTATTAGAAAATGAAACATCAGATAAATATTTTGCTTTTTGAAGGTTTTTATCTATTTTTATTTTTTCCATATTTTCATCTAATAAAATAATTTCATTTTTTAATGATATTGCATGAATGATTCTATTAGAAGTTGATTGAGAATGAACATAAAGCCTTAAAAGAGACACAAATTCTAAATATTCTCTTTCTATAATAAATTCATTAACTGAAAAATCCACTATTTCTCCAAGCAAATTTCTATAATTACCTAATCTAAAATTTATAAAGCCTGTAAGGATAATAGAATTATGAGTTGATATATATTCATAAAAAATATCAAATAAAAGAAGTTGTCTATTTTGGAAGGAGTATTCACTTGAATCACAAAGATTTTCTTCACACAGATTTAATATTTTTTTTAATTCAAAATTTTCAAAATAAAAGTAGTTTGTATTTAGGATGGTTTTCAATATATTTATTTCGAAATAATCGACTACTAGATAAGACAAGATTGTTGCTAATTTTGTATAAAAGAGTTCTTCGTCAATTCCAGTATAATGAATAATGATGTTTTTATAATATTTAAATTCTTTTTGAGAATAAAATGTATTTAGCATGTTGAAACTTGAAAATTCATTTTGTAGATATTTTAATATATCTTCATTATTAGTTTTTATACATAATGAATTCATAGATTGCTCCTTTTTTCTGTTTTGTATAGTATTTACTTAAAAATTTTTTCTATACAAGATTAGAATATAATATTCTAAAAATAAAAAAATGAAACTTGTTTATAATCACAAAAAATATATAAAATAAAAAATAAACGAAAATTATTTCTGAAATAATTTTCGTTTATTTTTTATAACTTATGATAAATATTATAATCAATATCAGGGAAGATACAATCTTTAGTCTGAATATCATTTAAGAAAACTTCATCAACTTTATTAGCTTTGATTTCATAATACAATTTAGTAAAACGACCAATATGATTTTTAATACGTTTTTTTGCATAATCAACCATAGTGCCATTAGTAATGATAAATAGCCAACAACTGGTTTGAGCTAATAATAATTCACGAGCAGCTTGATTTAGAGCATCTTTGATAATACCATCTTCCATATTAGGATAAGAAGTTGCGAGATCGATCATTCTATCTGCAGCTTTATGTAAGTGACGATGGACATAATCATTAGTAGGGTTAAGCCACACACCACTATAACCATTAGCCCCCCAACTTGAACGACAAGGAGAGCAAACTTGAGTTTCTGGGTATTTATCGATATATTCAGAAGGAGTAATTAATTCAAAATTACACTCATCATAATAAATCTTCTTAAATAAGATATATAACCAATAAGGACCTTCATACCACCAATGTCCATATAATTCAGCATCATAAGGGCATAAGATAATAGGTGGTTTATCCATATAATCTGCAACATTAGCAATTTGTTCAGTACGAGAATTCATAAAGTGACCTGCTTGCCTTTCTGCAGAATCATGAGCCCATTGAACATCATAATAATCTTTTTGTTCTGTTTTTCCAGTAATTCTATGATATTTTATACCTGTATGAACACGAACTCCATTGTGAGCAATGTAAGGTTTGATATAATCATAATCAGCCTCATAACCGATGTCTCTATAAAATTCTCTGTAATTGTAGTCGCCAGGATATCCATCAATAGAACTCCATACTTGTTGAGAAGAAGTCATGTCACGTCCAAAACATACTAGACCACCAGGTGAAACAATAGGGGCATATGTACCATAAATTGGGGTAGGGTCGGCATATAAAACTCCGTGAGATTCTACAATTGCATATTCAATTCCAAATTCTTTAAGATATTTATCAGCTTCTGGAACATAACCACATTCAGGTAACCAAATACCACGAGGTTTTCTTCCGAAAAATCTTTCATATGTTTGAACTCCAACAGCAATTTGAGCTCTAATAGATTCTTCATTAACATATAAAATAGGAAAGTAGCCATGAGTAGCACCACATGTAATAATTTCTAGTACACCAATATCTTGAAAATGCTTAAATTGTTCAATAATATTGCATTTCCATACATCTCTAAAAAGATGTAAATCGTTTGAATATCTATCATAATAATAATGAGAAAGCCTATTTACTCTTTCATTATCTTTTGTACGTTCAATTTCTTTTCCTGAAAGTTCGATTAGTTTTTCTAAATAATGAATATATTTTTGCTGTAATAATCTGTTATCAAACATAGAAAGTAGAGTAGGGGTTATAGACATAGTAATTCTAAAATTAACACCTTCATCTACTAATTTTTGATAACTTTGTAATAGTGGTATATATGTTTCTGAAATTGCTTCATATAACCATGACTCTTCTAAATAATCATCACTTTCAGGATGATGTATAAATGGAAGATGTGCATGTAATACAAAACTTACATAACCTTTTTTTTGCATTTTTTTCTCCTTTTAAATTTTATAATTAAAAGCCGTAGGTAAGTAGCCTACGACAATTTGTTTTAAATAAATCTTGATGACATACTACCTGATGATGGATTTCCACCAGAAGATGGATTATTTTTAACTTTATCAAATACAGACATATCTTTTGTGTGATATATTTCAGAATATATACCTTTTAGTAAGTCTTCACTAATATAAGGTATATTTTGAACCTTTTTCATTGCAGGTAAATGCTTTATAATTTCATATAAAGAAATCGATTTTTCATTATAATTTTTTACATTTCTTACTCTGATTGTATTATTTTCATTAGTGTTAAATAATACATGATCATTTGGAGATTCAATTTCATTTGATGTTGATACATATATATAATCAGTAGGGATATTTGCTTCAATTTCTTTGGTTACTTCTTCATTGTAATAGTTAGGACGTCTGCCAAGTTCAACTCTATAATCACATTTGCTATCATTGATATGAAGATACCAACTATTTGCAAAATCATTTATAGGAACTTCAAAACTATAATTCATAGTATCATTATGTATTATTAGCACAGGTCTTGTTATATTAAAGAAGTTTTCTCCATATTGTTTTATATAGTTTTCTCTATCTGAATCTGCAATATCCCAATAAACAAATAGGGTATCAGGTGTTTGATAAAGTATTTTTACTATTGTTTCATTATATCTATAAGGCAAATCATAGGATTCTACAATTTCAATAGGCTTTTTTACTTTCTTTACTTGTTTGCTTATTTTTTTACTTTTAATTGAAGTTTGCTTGATTTTTGAATTAGCCTTTTTCGTAGTAACCTTTTTTGCTTTAGTTTTATCAGCGATATTCTTTTTTGCAGAAGTAGTAGGCAATTTTTTTATAACTTCTTTTTTATTATTTTTCTTATTTATTTCTTTTGTTTTTGATGGCATTTTTTATCCTCCTATGTATGTAGACATTATTTCCTATATACTATACTAAAAACAAAATAAATTCAAGGGAATTTATAAAAAAAGAAAAAAATTTCTAAAAGTATTGACAAATATATATGAAAAGTGTATAATAATAGTCGTTACAAGAAGAAGTTATCCACTTCTCACCTTATCTTTAGGAAAAAGGTTAGAAATTAGATTTATATATAAAAAATTATTAAATCTATATTTATGTGGAATTGACTTGTAACAAGGTCAATTTTTTTTATTTATAAAAGATTACCATTTAAAAAAATCAGGAGGTGTTTTATATAAAACAAGAATTACCTATAAATGGTCAAATACGAGCAAAAGACGTACAATTAATAAGTGAAAATGGAGAAAAATTAGGAATAGTTCCATTAGCAAGAGCTTTAGAATTAGCTACAGAAAAAAAATTAGATTTGGTATTAGTATCACCAAATTCACAAGTGCCAGTGTGCAAAATTATGAATTATGGAAAATACAAATTCGAACAAGCCAAAAAAGAAAAAGAAGCTAAGAAAAAGCAAAGAGTTCAAGAAACAAAGGAATTAAGAATAACTCCAAATATAGAAGAACATGACTTTAGTTTTAAAGCTAAAAATGCAAGAAAATTTCTAGAAGATGGAAACAAAGTAAAAATAACAGTAAGATTTAGAGGTAGAGAATTAAACAACACAAAAATGGGAGAAGAAGTTTTAAGCCAGTTCATAAAAAATCTAGAAGATGTTTCAGTAGTAGAAAAAAAACCAAAACTAGAAGGAAAGAATATGTTCATTATACTAGCTAAAAAAGCCAATTAAATAGGCTTAAAATATAATAAAACAAACAATTGAAAGGAGCGAAAAGCTATGCCAAAATTAAAAACAAATAAAGCTGCAAAGAAAAGATATTCTTTGACAGCAACAGGAAAAGTAAAAAGAACAACGGCTAATAGAAGACATTTATTAGCAAATAAAACAAAAAGACAAAAATTATCAAGCAGACGCCCAGGAGCTTATGCAGATAAGACATGTGAAAATACTATAAAAAAATTATTACCATATGGTAACTAAAAATAGTTTAGGAGGGAAAAGAAATGGCAAGAGTAAAATCAGCAATGACAACAAGAGCAAGACATAAAAAAGTTTTAAAACAAGCAAAAGGATATTATGGAGCAAAACATTATAGATTTAGAAATGCTAATCAAGCAGTATTAAAATCATTAGCATATGCATATGTTGGAAGAAAAGATAAAAAGAGTGATTTCAGAAAATTGTGGATAGCAAGAATAAATGCTGCTGCAAGAATGAATGGAACAACATATAGCAAATTAATCGCAGGATTAAAGAAAGCTAATGTATCAATCAACAGAAAAATGTTAGCAGAAGTTGCTGTAAATGACCCAAAAGCATTTACAGAAATAGCTGAAATAGCAAAAAAAGCATAAATATATAAAAGGGAGGTCTCATTTTGAATTTTATAATTTCAAAGTGAGGTCTCCTTATGCGTTTTTAATATAAGTTTTTATATAATATAATAGGTAAGTTACAATTGGAGGAAAGAAAATTGAATATAGGAATAGACATAGATGGAGTGTTAACAGATATGGAAAGAGAAATTACAGATTATGCGACCAAAATGTGTGTAGAAGAGCAAATACCTATAAAATTTGATTCTACTCAGTATTATGAATCAGATAGCTTTGGCTGGAATCAAGAACAAGTAGATAAATTTTGGAATAAATACTTAGTACCATATGTAAAAGAAGCTAATTTGAGAAAATATGCAAAGGAAATACTTCAAAAATTAAGAAAAGAAGAAAATAAAATATATATAATAACAGCAAGAGATGAAAGTGGCATGCCAGAAGAATATTATGGTAAGATGCAACAACTAACAAAAGAATGGCTAAACAAACATGAAATTGAATATGATAAGTTAATATTTGCAAAAGACGAAGAAAAATTGCAAATATGTATAGAAAACAATGTAGAAATAATGATTGAAGATAGTCCGAATAACATAAAGGATATATCTACTAAGATTAAAGTAATTAAATTTGATTGCCAATATAATAAAAATGTACAAGGCGAAAATATTATTACAGCTTATAGTTGGTATCATATATATGATATTATAAATAAAACAAAAAAAGGAGAGTAATATGGCAAAGATATTTGAAGATGTTTCAAGAACATTTAATGAATTTTTATTAATACCAAATTTAACAGATGAAAGGTGTATACCATCAAATGTATCATTAAAAACACCAATAGTAAAATATAGAAAAGGCGAAGAACCAAAATATTGTGCAAATGTTCCAATGGTGTCTGCAATAATGCAGTCAGTATCAGGGGAAGAAATGGGAATTGCATTAGCACGTGAAGGTGGAATAGCATTTATATATGGTGCACAATCAATAGAATCACAAGCTGAAATGGTTAGACATGTAAAAAAACACAAAGCAGGATTTGTAGTTAGTGATTCAAACGTAAAAAGTGGAACAATATTAAGAAAAGTAATAGAATTAGTTGAAAAAACAGGACATTCAACAGTTATGATTACAGAAGATGGTACTGCAAATGGCAAATTTTTAGGACTAGTAACAGATAAAGATTATAGAATTTCAAGAGATGACTTAAATGCACCAATAGACAATTTTATGACACCAAAAGAAAGAGCAATTTGGGCAGAAGAAGGTTTAAGCTTATCAGAAGCAAATGATATCATTTGGGAGAAAAAGAAAGAATGTCTGCCAATATTAACAAAAGAAGGAAATCTAAAATTTTTAGTATTTAGAAAAGACTATGAAGAAAGAAAGCACAATCCAAATTCATTATTAGATGAAAATAAAAGATATATAGTTGGAGCAGGAATAAATACTAGAGATTATGAAGAAAGAGTACCAGCATTAGTAGATGCAGGTGTTGATATTCTTTGTATAGATTCATCAGATGGATATTCAGTATGGCAAAAAAATACAATTCAATATATTAGAAAAAAATATGGTGATAATGTAAAAATTGGAGCAGGAAATGTAGTTGATAAAGAAGGATTCAGATATTTGGCAGAAGCAGGTGCTGACTTTATAAAAGTTGGTGTTGGCGGAGGCTCAATATGTATTACAAGAGAAACAAAGGGAATTGGTAGAGGACAAGCTAGTAGCCTAATAGATGTAGTACAAGCAAGAGATGAATATTTTGAAGAAACAGGAGTATATATTCCAATATGTTCAGATGGTGGAATAGTACATGACCATCACATAACAATAGCACTAGCTCTTGGAGCTGATTTTGTAATGATGGGACGTTACTTTGCACGTTTTGATGAAAGCCCTACAAGAGTAGTAAAAATAAATAATAACTATGTAAAAGAATATTGGGGAGAGGGTTCAAATAGAGCAAGAAACTGGCAAAGATATGATATGGGAGGAGCAAAAAAACTTTCATTTGAAGAAGGAGTAGACTCTTATATTCCATATGCAGGTTCATTAAAAGATAATTTAGACATAACTGTTGCAAAAATAAAATCTACAATGTGTAACTGTGGTGCAATTACAATTCCAGAATTACATGAAAAAGCAAAATTAACATTAGTTTCAAATGTAAGTATTCAAGAAGGTAGTGCACATGATGTAATTTTAAAAGAAATAGATAAACAATATAAATAGTTTTTATAAGAGCTTACTGTTTAGTAGGCTCTTTTTCAGTTCTTCGAACATACTAAACAAAGACTGTTTTTATTCTAGTGTATAAGTTTCTTTATTTTGGAAATACTGTCTACAGAAAAAGGAGGTCAATATGAAACCATTAAATTCACAAAAAGATTATCAAGACTATGTTAATAAAAAATCGCCAAATTCACCAATATTAAAAGATTGCTTTAATGCTTTTTGGGTAGGAGGATTGATTTGTTCAATAGGGCAAATAATTATGGATGTATGTAAATATAGAGGATTGTCACAAGAGAGTTCAGGAACTATAGTTTCTATTATATTAATTGCAATTAGTGCATTTTTAACGGGATTAAACATATTTAATAAAATTGGAAAATTTGCAGGGGCAGGTTCATTAATACCTATTACAGGTTTTGCAAATTCTATTGTTTCACCAGCTATGGAATATAAATCAGAAGGATATATAATGGGAGTTGGAGGAAAAATGTTTACTGTTGCAGGTCCTGTACTTGTATTTGGTATTTCAGCTTCCATTATTGTAGGGCTTGTTTATTTAATTTTTAATACTCAAGCAATTACATTAGTTTAATTAAGAAAGGAAGAAATTTATGCAAAAATTGGGAAAACAAACAATAAAATTTGATAAACCACCAGTAATTAAAGAAGTAGCCTCAATAGTTGGGCCCAAAGAAGCAGATGGACCATTAGCAAAATATTTTGATAAATGCTTAGAAGATGAATTTTGGGGAGAAAAAACTTGGGAAAAATCAGAAAGCAAAATAATAAAAGAAACTGTAAATTCTGTAATTTCAAAGTCTGGAATAGCTTCAAGTGAAATTGAATATTGCTTTGCAGGAGATTTGCTAAATCAGTGTATCTCTTCAAGTTTTGGATTAAGAGAATTAAACATACCATTTTTAGGAATATTCGGAGCATGTTCAACTTTTGTTGAGGGACTAAGCTTAGGGGCAATTGTAACAGAAGCATGTGCTAAACATGTCTTATGTGCTGCATCAAGTCATTTTTGTAGTGCAGAAAAACAATTTAGGTTTCCATTAGAATTAGGAAATCAAAGACCACCAACTTCTCAGTGGACTGTTACGGGTGCAGGGGCAGCAATTCTATCACAAACTGGTGAAGGACCATTTATCACACATATAACTTCTGGAAAAATAGTTGATATGGGAATAAAAGATGCTAATAATATGGGAGCTGCAATGGCACCTGCTGCACTTGATACATTAATATGTCACTTTAAAGATACAGGAAGAGCTCCATCATATTATGACACAATTATAACAGGAGATTTAGGATATATAGGAAAAGATATTTTAACAGAACTTGCACTTGATAAAGGATATAATATTAAATCAAACTATAATGATTGTGGTGTAATGATTTTTGATAAGGAAAAACAAGATACACACTCAGGTGGAAGCGGCTGTGGCTGCTGTGCTTCTGTATTTTCAGGGTATTTCTTTAAACAGCTAAAAGATAAAAAAATCAATAGAATATTATTAATTGCAACAGGTGCATTAATGAACTCAACATCATCTCAACAAGGTGAAAGTATTCCTGGAATTGCACATGCAATTAGTATTGAAATGTAGGAGGAAGGTTTATGGATTGGTTACAGAGTATTTCATGGATAGGACTGTTTAAATGTTTTGTAGTAGGAGGACTAATCTGTGTTGTTGGACAAATTTTAATAGATAAAACAAAACTAACACCAGCTAGAATATTAGTAGCTTTTGTTACAACAGGTGTTATTTTGGGAGGACTTGGAATTTATCAATATCTTGTTGATTTTGCTGGTGCCGGTGCAACAGTACCATTAACTGGTTTTGGATATAATCTTGCAAAAGGCGCAATAAAAGGTGTTAAAGAATCTGGAATAATTGGAGCATTCACAGGTGGTATTACTGCATCAGCAGGAGGGATTGCAGCAGCAATATTCTTCGGATATATTGCATCATTAATTTCTAAGCCTAAAATGAAAAAAGAATAATTAAGTATGGAGCCAAGAAAATCTTGACTCCTTTTTACTGGAAATTTATAAAAAAATCTTGACATTTTTGTCAAAATATATAAAATATAATTAGTTATTTATATTTGTTGAAAGGAATAAAAAAATGAAAAAAGAAGATGGGATGACCACATTAAATTTATTACTTACAATCGTAATTACAGTAATAATAGCAGGTGTAATATTTGCAATGGTATATCAAAAACCAACTAATAATACAAATGTTAATGAAAATACAAATACAAGCACAAATACAAATGTGCAAAACGAAGGAGAAAATTTGAAAAATGATTAATGTAACAACAATAATATCTGTTATATTCGCTATTTTTTATATAGTAATATTAAGTGTAATTGCTAGAATAGATCAGAAGCAAATTAAAATAGAAAAAAGAACTACAATGGCAGGAATTGGACTAGCAATATTATATATAATAAGTAATTATATAATAAAACCTGAAAGTATAAAATATGGAATAATATATTTAGGAATATACATAATTTTAATAGCTGTTGATACATTTATAACAAAAAGATATGCAAAAAATAGTTATACAATAGGAATATTAATGCTATTTTGTATAATGCTTCAATTTTGTGGAATAGAATCATTTACATATACTTTAATTTTAACAACTTTAGAAATATTGATAACTCTTTTAATTGCAACAATAAAACAAAAGACAAATGGAAATAAAAAGGTAAGATTAGACAATATTCCAGTAGGATACTTTATAATAGTTAACAATATATTTGTTATAATTATGATGCAGATTTTATCAATAATTAGATAAAAAATGGAAAGGATGATACAAATGAAAATAGGAATAGATATTGGTGGAAGTCATATTGGAATAGGATTGGTTAATAGTAATGGTACTATCATATTAAAAGAAGAAAAATTTATAAAAGATAAATCTAATATTGAGAAAAAAATAGAAGAATATATAACTGAAAATGTAATTAAAATGTTGCAAGCATATTACATTAATGAAATAGGAATTGCTGTGCCTGGAACAGTAACAGGAACTAAAATTGTAAGAGCAGTAAATTTAGGAATAGAAAATTATGATTTAGTAGCAATTTTACAAAACAATTTGATAAAAGCAGGATATACTATAAATATAAAAATGAAAAATGATGGTAAATGTGCTGCGCTTGCTGAACAAAAATATGGAGCATTAGCTGGATATGATAATAGCGTTTTTTTGTGTATAGGTACAGGGGTAGGGAGTGCAGTAATATTCGATGGAAAATTATTAGAGGCAAAAAATGTACCTGGTTTTGAATTCAGCCATACAATTATACACAGAAATGGAGCTGCTTGCAACTGTGGTAAAAGAGGCTGTTTTGAAGTATATGCAAGCTTAAAAAGATTCAAAGAAAAAATTGTAAAAGAATTTAACTTAAAATCAATAAATGGAGAATGTGTTAGAGATTTTATTCGCAAAAATTCAGATAATCCAACATTAAGATATATGATAAATAGTTACATAGAAGACCTTAGTATAGGAATATCTAACATTATTAATATTTTCGAACCTGAAGCAATATGTTTAGGGGGAAGTTTTGCAGAATATGAAGGTATTTTATATGAGCCATTAAAAAATGCATTAATAAACGGAAATTTGCTATTTAATAAAAGATGTGATATAATAATAAAACTTGCAAAGTTAAAAAATGATGCGGGAATTATTGGAGCAACACTTATATAATTCCTTTCAGTTTGTTTTTTAACAATAAGAAAGGAAACAAAAAATGAAAAAAGTAAGTTTTTATACACTAGGTTGTAAAGTAAATCAATATGAAACAAATGCAATGGCGCAAAAATTTAAAGAATCAGGATATGAAATAGTTGATATGAATGATGATATTTCAGACATATGTATAGTAAATACATGTACAGTAACAAACATGTCTGATAGAAAATCAAGACATTCATTAAGAAGAGTAAAAGAGAAAAATCCTTCTGCAATTATTGCAGCAGTAGGATGTTATGCACAAGTTGCAAAAAATGACCTAGAAAATATGCCAGAAATTGATATAGTTCTCGGCAATGAAGAAAAGGCAAATATTGTACAATATGTAGAAAAGTTTATAGAAAATGAAAAAAAGTTGATAGAAATAGAAGATATAGCAACTAAAAAAGAATTTGAAGACATGGGGCAAATTACATATACAGAAAAAACAAGAGCATTTATCAAAGTTCAAGATGGATGCAATCAATTTTGCTCTTATTGTATTATTCCATATGCAAGAGGAAGAGTTAGAAGTAGAAATGCAGAAAGCATAATAAAAGAGATTACGCAAATTGCACAAAATGGAATAAAAGAAGTAGTAATAACAGGAATTCATGTAGCGTCATATGGAAGAGACTTTGGAAATGAAAATGGATTAATAGAATTATTAGAAAAAATAAATGAGATAGAAGGAATAAAAAGAATTAGACTAGGATCATTGGAGCCTAAAATCATAACAGAAGAATTTATGCAAAGACTATCAAAACTAGAAAAAATTTGCCATCACTTTCATTTATCATTACAAAGTGGATGTGATGCAACTTTAAAAAGAATGAATAGAAAATATACAACATCAGAAGTTAAAGAAATTATAGAAAGACTAAGAAGATACTATGATGACGTAATGCTAACAACAGACATTATAGTAGGGTTTCCGGGAGAAACAGAAGAAGAATTTGAAACTACATATCAATTTTTAAAACAAGCAAAATTATACAAAATGCATGTATTTCAATATTCACCAAGAAAAGGAACGAGAGCAGCAGTTATGCCAAACCAAATAGATGGAAATATAAAAGAAGCAAGAAGTAAAAAATTGATAGAATTATCAAACGAAAATCAAAAAATGTATAATCAACAACTTGTTGGAAAAGAGGTAGAGGTTTTATTTGAAGATAAAGAAGTAGAAGATGGAATAACATATTTTAGAGGACATACTCAAAATTATGTATTAGTAAAATATAAAACAGATGAAAATTTAGAAAATACATTAAAATTAATAAAAATCTCAGATATTTCTGAATTACCAATATAAGCGGGAGATTTTGCACGGATTATCTCGCTTTTTTTCTGTGCAATTTTGCACAGATTATCTCGCTTTTTTTTCGTGCAATTTTGCACAGAAAAAAAGCGATCTCAAGTGTGCAAAAAAGAGCTCCCGGGAAAAAATCCCAGGAGCTGAAAGGTTTTAGCTTTTTGGAACCAGTGTTGTAGAAATTCGCCGATCAGAGAATTCTTTAGCAAAATGAATACCATCCTGATCGTTTTCTTTACTTTCATAACTGGTAAAGCCAATTATGTTTAATTCTGAAAAATCATCTACCACGAACACTTTGTTGATAGGGTCTTCTGTACCATCATCATTTAAGTATTTTTTATAATTATCATGTGATGCTGAGCCATGTTCTGCTTGGTTGTGCATTTCCAAACTTTTTAATTGAATTTCAATTTGAAAGCCTGGCAATACATTTGAATACATCTGAATTGTTAGTGTAAACTGTAACGACTTATAATCATTGCTTTTGGGATTTTTAATAAAATCTTTAATGAACTCAATTCTAAATGGGATTTCTAGAACATATTTGATAATTTGTTTATCAAGTTCGTTGATTCCATTACTTGAGTCAACCCAATCAATGAATTCTTTTTTCATTTTTCTATTTTTTGCTGCAACAATTCCTGAAAGAGCATCAAATATAAAATGAATGTGATCATCAGCTTCTGATTCATTACATGAATTCAAAAGGACTCCTCTGATACCGAAACGATCTCGTATATTTACAGAAGATGTCTCAGAAGATTTTCTAAGAATTTTTGCTAATTCACTTTCCAGAGACTTCCTTCTTGAATATAAATTTATGTCCAGATGCAAATTATAAGTTTCATTTAACCAAATTATGATGTACATAACTGTTATAGTTATGTATGTAGTTATGTTTGTTGATGCAAATGTATTTTCTCTGAAACGATAGCATGCACGCAAGCCATCAACAAAAGAGTAAAATTCATTAGCATCAGCACTATCAACTTCTTCATCCTTTGACAAATTATAGAGATTTTTTACGATCTCTAATATGTTGGAAGATTTCCGCAGTGCTTCTTGGTACTTCTCGTGAATAAGGTCTAATGTTTTTTGATTCATAATGTTTTTCCCTTTCTTTAAAAAATTTTATATAAGTATTATACCACAAAAGTCCAGAAAAGTATAGTAATATGACAAAAGTAATTGACATAATTGATAAAAAAATATATAATGTATTGGATAAAAGTACGGAAGGAAGATAGAAAATGAAAGAAGTAGAATTATTAGCACCAGCAGGTTCATATGAAAAAGCAAAAATAGCATTTTTATATGGGGCAGACGCAGTATATTGTGGGACATCATCATTATCATTAAGAACAAGAGCTGACATGCAAGATGATGATTTAGAAAAAACAGTAAAATATGCACATAGTATAGGAAAAAAAGTGTATGTAACATTAAATATTTTCGCATGGGACGAAAAATATGATGAAATTATAGAAATGGCAAAAAAACTTGAAGAATTAAAACCAGATGGAATTATAGCAGCAGATGGAGGAGTAATAGAAGTATTAAAACAATATGCTCCAAGTGTTGCAATAAATGTAAGTACACAAGCTAATATTGTTAGTTTGCATGATTGTAATTTCTGGCGTAAAAATGGTGCAAAAAGAATGATAATGGCAAGAGAAATGAATAAAGAACAATTAAGATATATAATGGAAAATAAACCAGAAGATATGGAAATAGAAATATTTATACATGGTGCAATATGTTTTGCATATTCTGGAAGATGCTTCTTAAGTGATTTCTTAACTTGTAGGAGTGCAAATTTAGGGGATTGTGCACAAAGTTGTAGATGGTCATATAAATTATATGCAGAAGAAAGAAACAATCCAGGTGAATTTATGCCAATTGAAACAAATGAATATGGTACAAGCATATTTTCATCAAAAGATTTATGTTTGATAAAAGAACTTCCAGAAATAATAGATATGGGAATTGATAGCTTAAAAATAGAAGGACGTTTAAAAACAGAATATTATGTAGCAAGTATTGTAAATGTTTACAGAAATGCAATTAATGACTATAAAAAAGACCCAGAACACTATAACGCAGATAAATATATGAAGGAAATTGAAAAAATAAAAACAAGAGAATTAACGACATTTTATTTTAATGACAGGAAAAATAAAGATATTCAAGAATATGATGGACATCAATATAATGAAAAATATCAATTTGGCGGAAAAGTTGTAGGATATGATGGAGAAAAAGCAATTATAGATATTCGTAATAGACTACAAGTTGGAGACACTTTAGAAATATTAGTTCCAGATCAACTTGAAGCTGTTCAATTTAAAATTGATAAATTATGGGATTTTGAAACCAATGAAGAGAAGGATGTAGTTAATCCAGGAGTTAAAGATCAAAAAGTAAAAATGATGCTTCCAGTAAAATGTGAAGAAAATTGGATTATTAGGAGAAAAAAATAATGAAAAATATAAAAGACTATGATTTGCCAGCATTAAAGGAAGAATTTGTACAAATGGGAGAAAGGCCATTTAGAGCAGAGCAAGTGTTCAAATGGCTTTATGAAGTCAAAGTTACAAATTTTGATGAAATGACAAATTTGTCATTAGAACTAAGAGAAAAATTAAAACAAAATTATGAGATGCATAATTTTAAAATATTAAAAAAACAAGAATCATCAGATGGAACTAAAAAGTATTTATTTGATGTGCTAGACGGAAATGCAATAGAGACAGTATTAATGAGTTATCATCATGGATATAGTATATGTGTATCATCACAAATAGGATGCAAAATGGGATGTAAATTTTGTGCATCAACAGGAATTAATTTTATAAGAAATTTAAGTTCAGGAGAAATCGTTGAACAAATTCTTGCGGTTGAAAGAGACAATGGAATAAAAATTTCAAATGTAGTATTTATGGGAATTGGAGAGCCACTAAATAATTATAATAATGTAGTAAATGCAATTAGAATAATAAACAATCCAAAAGGAATAAATATTGGAGCAAGACATATAAGTGTTTCAACAAGTGGGTTAGTACCAGGAATTTATAGACTTGCAGATGAAAATATTCAATGTACATTGTCGATTTCATTACATGCAACTAATAATAAAAAAAGAAGTAGTATGATGCCTGTAAATAATGCATTTCCAATTGAAGAATTGCTACAAGCATGTAAAGATTATATTGCAAAAACAAATAGAAGAATTTCATTTGAATATGCATTAGCAAAGGATAATAATGACAATCTAGAAGATGCTAAAGAACTAGTACATCTATTAAGAGGAATGTTGTGCCATGTAAATTTAATACCAATAAACAAAATTGAAAATGGTGCATATTCAAAAAGCTCAAACGAAAATATTATGCAATTTAGAGATTATTTAAATGACCATGGAATTGTTGCTACTATTAGACGTGAGTTAGGTTCAGATATTGATGCAGCATGTGGACAATTGAGAAGAAAAAATTTATAAAAACAATTGAAAAATAATATTTAATATGATATAACTAGAAAAAAAGATACGAGGTGAAACGATGATAATAGCTTATGCAAAGTCAGATATAGGAAAAGCTAGAGAAATGAATCAAGACGCATATTATATATCAGATTCGTCGAGTGAAATCAAATTATATTTATTAGCAGATGGCATGGGAGGATACAAAGGTGGAGAAATTGCGAGTAATTTGGCAATAAAATGTGCACAAAGTTATATTACAAACAATTTTAAAGAAACACCAAAAGATAAACAAAGTTTAATTCAACTGGTTGCAAGTAGTATGGAATATGCGAATATGGTAGTATACGAAAAATCAAAAGAAGATAAAGAACTTGAAGGAATGGGTACTACTTTAGAAGTTTGCTTAATATATAATAATAAGGCATATATTGGTCATATAGGAGATAGTAGAATATATAGAATAAGAAAAGATTTTATAAGAAAATTAACACAAGACCATAGTTATGTACAAAAATTAGTAAAAGACGGAACTATAACAAAAGAAGAAGCGGAAAAACATCCAAAGAAAAACATGTTAATGAAAGCACTTGGATGTAATGCATTTGTTGAGCCTGATGTATCAGTAAAAGGATTTCTCAGAGATGACATTTTACTCATATCATCAGATGGATTGACCAATATGGTAAAACAAGAAGATATATTCAAAATAGCAAAAGGAAACATAGAAAAAGCACCTATCAGGCTTGTAGACTTAGCAAATGAAAATGGAGGGTTAGATAACATAACAGTTGTAGTAATAAAAAACATATAACCTATAAGGAGAGATATAAAAATGGATTTAAAAGGTAGATTGTTAGGAAATAGATATGAAATTATCGAGAAAATTGGCAGTGGCGGAATGGCAACAGTATATAAAGCAAAATGCCATGTGCTAAACAGATATGTAGCAATCAAAATCTTAAGAGATGAATTTACAACAGATGATGAATTTATAAAAAGATTTGAAGTAGAAGCTCAATCAGCAGCAAGCATAACACATCCTAATATTGTTTCAGTATATGATGTAGGTGCTGATGGAAATTTATATTATATAGTAATGGAATTAATAAAAGGAAAAACATTAAAAGAAATAATTGTTGAAGAAAAAGGACCACTTCCATGGAAATGGTCAGTAAATATAGCAGGTCAAATTGCTTCTGCATTAGAAACAGCACATAAAAATCACATTATACATAGAGACATAAAACCACATAATATCATTATTACAGAAGATGGAGTGGCAAAAGTAACAGATTTCGGAATTGCAAAAGCAGTTTCAAACTCAACAATTACAGCATTTGGAACAACAATTGGTTCAGTACATTATTTTTCACCTGAACATGCACGTGGAGGATACACGGATGAAAAATCTGATTTATATTCTTTAGGTGTTGTAATGTACGAAATGTTAACAGGAAAGGTTCCTTTTGATGCAGATACACCAGTATCCGTTGCATTAAAACATATGCAAGAAGAACCAACTCCTCCAATTGAAGTTAACCCTAATATACCATCAGCTGTTAATGATATAATAATGAAGGCATTAAGAAAAGATACAAATTTGCGTTATCAAAATGCAACAGCTATGTTATTAGATTTGAAGAGAGCATTAAAAGAACCTAATGGTGATTTTGTAGATAATAATGATTATCAAAATGATTTTCCAACACAAAGAATTTCTACAATAGGAATAGAAGAAGAAAGTAGAAAACAAAATTCAGCTAATAAAAATGGAAAGCAGAAAAATAAATTCGTTGAATTTATAAAGAAGCATAAGACGCTTTCAATAATAGTTGGATTAATGTTATTATTTGTTATATCAATAGCATTAACAATCGGAATTTCAAATGCAACAAGACCTAAAGATGTGGATATTCCAAATCTTACAGGAAAAACAGTTGATGAAGCAAAAGAAATATTAAAACAAAATAAATTGAATTATATAGAAGAAGACCAAGAATATAACACAGAAGTTCCAGAAGGACAGATTATATCACAAAATCCACCTTATGTTGAAGGAAGAAAGATAAAAGAAAATACAGACATAAAGGTTGTTGTAAGCAAAGGAACAGAAACAACAACAGTGCCAAAATTGAAAGGTCTAACTAAAGACGAAGCTCAAGATGCTGCAGATGATGCAAAAATTAAATTAGATTTCCAAGAAGAAACTAGTAAGACAGTTGAAGCTGGAGTCATTATAAAACAAGAAAAGACAGAAGGTGAAACTGTAAATGCAGGTGATACTATTAAAGTTTATATTAGCATTGGTACTGGTATAAAACAAGTTAAAGTAGTTTCAGTTGTTGGGCAAGATGAGGAAACTGCTAAAAAGACATTAGAAGATCTTGGTTTAGTTATAGAAAAAGTTAATTACAGTAAAGATAAATCTCAAACTAATGGCGTAGTTTTAGAACAAAGTTTAAGTGCTAATACTACAGTTGATGAAGGAAGCAAAATAACTTTAACTGTTAATAAATATGATGAAGATAAAGATTGTACAGTAAATGTTAATGTTGCTTCAATAACAGGATATACTAAAAAAACTGATGAAGATGGAAAAGAGATAGAACCAGAGCAAGTTACAGTTTCTGTGTATATAGATGATAAAGAATATAATGCAAAACCTACTAAAAGAGATAATGAAAAATATTCGACTACTATAAAAACAGCTGGAACAGTAAGTATTAAAGTGGTTGTAAAAGATTCAAAAGGCAATCAATTAGCTTCTGATACAAAATCAGTTAATTTAAATAATACAACTTCAGTGGATTTTAAATAAAATAGAGCCCTATACGAAGGTTGAGAACCAATGTATAGGGTGTTTTTTGATATATTTGAGAAATAAATTTTATGAAAATACTACGTTAACATTCATACTGTCAAATCTTTCATCTATTTCATCAAATCTATCATCGATTTCGTCAAATTTTTCTTCAATTTTCTTAAAGTCACTTTTTAATTCTTTTAGAAGCATATCAAATCTATAATTAATAGATTTAAATTGCATGTCAATATTATCGAATTTCTTATCATGCTCTTCAAGTTTTGCAAATATAGCATCAAATTTCTTATCATATTCGGCAAATTTCTTATCATGTTCTTCTAATTTTTGCTCGATACTATCAAGTCTTTCAACTACTTCATCAAGTTTATCAACTTTAGAAAGTTTATCTAAAATTAAATCAAACTTATCATTAACATCCATATTATCACCTCCTGTTCATTCGAAAAATTAGTGGAATCCCACTACAAAAGATAAAAATCAAATTGATTAAAAAAATTTGAAAAAATACAATATAAGTATACAGCTAAATAGAGTAAGAAGTCAAGAGAAAAGATTGTATTTTTGAAAAAAATATGTTATATTTTAGAAAAAAACAAGAAAGGGATAATATGGAAGGAATAATAATTGGAAACATATCAAATACATATAAAATTGAAACAACAGAAAAAATATATGTGGCTTATGCAAGAGGAAAATTTAAAAATCGAGATATAAAGCCTCTTGTAGGTGATAGAGTAGAAATAGAAGTGACAGATGAAGAAAAAAATGAGGCAATAATAGAAGAAATAAAAACAAGAAAAAATGAGATAAAAAGACCCAAAATAGCAAACATTGACCAAATAGTATTTATAATATCAACCAAAAATCCAAAACCGGATTTATTAATGCTAGACAAACAATTAGCATATTCCGAAAAAATAAAAATAGAACCAATAATAATAGTTAATAAATGTGATTTAAAAGATGAATATAAAACTATAAAAGAATTATACACTAAAGTTGGATATAAAGTAATTGTAACAAGTGCAAAACAAAATATAGGCATTGATGAATTAAAACAAGAGTTACAAAATAAAACAAGCGTATTCTCAGGAAACTCAGGAGTTGGAAAATCAAGTATAATAAACGCTTTATTTAATACTGAGAAAACTCAGGAAGGAGAGATAAGTTGCAAAAATAAAAAAGGAAAAAATACCACAACAGATATCAAATTGTATGAACTAGAAAAAAATACATATATTGCAGATACTCCAGGATTTTCGAGTTTTGAAATAAGCGAAATTGAAAGTACAGAATTAGATAAGTGTTTTAGAGAATTTGTGCCAGAAATAGAAAAATGTGAATTTGTAGGATGTACTCATATAAAAGAGGAAAATTGTGGAGTGAAAAAGGCAATGCAAGAGGGTAGAGTTTCAACAGAAAGATATGAAAGATATTGTAAAATTTACTCTGAGTTAAAAGAAAAAGAAAAGTATAAATGGTAGTAGAATAAGTGAATATGTATATGGAAATATTTGTATTTATTGATATCATTAACAAGAAAAATTTAGAAATTTGTTGAAAAGTATATACAAATAAAATACAATATGATATTATATCATTAATAAAAAGAGGTATGAAAAAAACAAGTATACAAAGGAGTATTTAAAATATGCAAAAGCTTGAAAGCCTTGAGGCTGTACACACACACACACACACACACAGGTAATTTAATAAATAAAAAAATAAATATAACCAAGGGAAGATTGTGTCCATTTTTAAATTAAAAATGGATACAGTCTTTTTGTGCGTTATAATAAAAAGGTAAAGGAGACTAATAAAATGAAAAAGATTAAGATGATAATTTTAAGTGTTTTATTAATATTACTATTGCCAATTATTCTTATAAACAGTGTAATAATAGTGAATTCATATATAAAACCAAATGAAATACCATCATTTTTCGGATGGAAACCATTTATAGTATTGTCAGGATCAATGGAGACTCAAATAAATACAGGAGACTTAGTTGTAGTAAAAGATGCACAGAATACAGAATTGAAAAATGGGGATATTATTGCATTTAAAAATGGAGATAGTGTAATTACACACAGAATAGTTGATAAGGTTGAAGAGGAAGGAAAAATAAAATACAAAACCAAAGGCGACAATAATAATGCAACAGATGATTGGTATGTATCACCAGAACAAATTGAAGGTATATATCAATTCAAGATGAGCAAACTCGGAAATATAGCAATGTTTATACAGACTCCAATTGGAATGATAATATGTTTGTCAATTCCAATAATATTAATTATATTAACACAAATGACTGCTAGTAAAGAAAAGCAAAAAGATATGGAACAAGAAATAGAAAAATTAAAAAAACAAAACAAAGAATTAACCCAAAGTAATAAGTGATTAAGGGCACAAGCCGTTAATATAAAATTATAGATTGAAAAATCTATATTAATAAATACATAAGAAGAAGGGGGGGGAAAGATATGAAAGACAATAAATTAGTAAAAATATTTTTAATATCATTATTAATTGTAATGGTAGGATTAATTTTAGTTTCAGGAACATATGCAAAATATACAACTAAATTTACAGGAAGTGACACAGCAACTGTAGCTAAATTTAAAGTTAGTTCAAATACAACAGCTGAAACATTTGATTTATTTAAAACTGCAAAAGAGGTGGATGGAACAACTGCTGATGCAGAGGTTGTAAATGGAAAGGTTGCTCCAGGAACAGGAGGAAAATTTGATATACAATTAACAAATGATTCAGAAGTAAAAGTACATTATGCAATATCTTTAAAAGAAACAAATGAATCAAATATTCCAATAGAATATAGTTTAGATGGAACAACATATGTAACAGCAGCTAATTTTGCATCAGTATCAGCTGATGATTTAGCAATTGGTTCAACAACACAACAAACAAAAACAGTATCAGTTTATTGGAGATGGGCTTTTGAAGGAAAAGATAGTACAAATTATACAACAACACAAACAGATACAACAGATTATACTTTAGGAACGGCATCAACTGCTCCAACAGTTAAAGTAGAAGTATCAACTGTATTTACACAAGTTGATTAATTTATATACAATAGGTGAATTTTATATTCGCCTATTGTTGTAATTAATATATTGATTAAAGTACGTTAAAAACATATTTTAATGAGTATATTAAAAGGAGAAAAAGCTATGGAAAATAATATAAATGAGTTAAAAAAACAAAGAGATAGATCTAGAATTTTAAATATTATATTAATAATAATCATTATTATATTATTACTTTTGGGATATGTAGTTGGAAGTAAAATTGGAAAAATTGGCTTGAGGTCTAAAGAAACTACTACACAGCCAGAAGAAATTACACAAGAAGAAAAATTAATGCCAGAGATTGAAATTACACAAGATGATATAGATGTTACCAAAGAAACACAATTAAATATATTTAATAATGAAAAATTTAATGGAGAAAAAATAATAGACCCAGGTTCAAAAGGAGAAGTTCAAATTTGCATTAGAAATAAGTCAAATTATGATGTGAGCTATGATTTTAATTTTACTGATGAAATGCAATATCATGTAAATATGAAATATAAATTAAAACTTGATAATGTTTATATAAAAGGAAATAAAGAGGAATATAAAAAATTGGAAGATATTAAACTTAAAGAAGTGATTGTACCTAAAGATTCTGCCAATATATACACTTTAGAATGGTACTGGGAAGATGATGATAAAAACGACACAATAGTAGGAAGTCAACAGGACAAGCAATATTATAAATTAAATTTAGAAATAAATGCTAGACAGTATGTAAAATAAATTAATAAAAGGAAGTGAAAAAAGATGATATATACAATTGAAGAGATTGAAGAAAATCAGAGGAAACAGAAAAAAAGAAGTAAAAAGATTAGAATAATAGTATATATTATCTTAATTCCAATATTAATTTGTAACATTATATTAATAATACAATCTGCTATACAGCCTAAAGAGACACCTGAATTAGTAGGGATAAAATCTTATGTTATTATTTCGGGAAGCATGCAACCTGAATTGAATATAGGAGACATTGTTATAGTAAAAAAAGTGGAAGATTTACAAGAAGGAGATATTATTTCATTTAGACAAGGTCAAAGTGTAATAACACATAGAATTAACAAAATAATGGATGAAAATGGAGAGATTGTATATCAAACAAAAGGTGATAACAATAATATAGAAGATAGTGGTACAATAACAGATTCAGTAATAGAAGGAAAGGTAATATACAAAATTCCTAAATTAGGAAAGATATCACTTTTTTTACAAAATAAAATAATACTTATAATAATTGTATTATTACTATATGTATATATTTCTTATAGTGGAGTAAAAGAAAAGAGAAAAAAGAAAAGAAAAATGGTAAGAGAAAAATATGAAAAAATGGAGGAAAACAAATGCAAAAAATCAAACCAATAAATATTTTGGTTTTATTATGTATTATTACTGCAATTATATTGATATCTGTATCTATATCTAAATATACAAATGTTATATCAGGAGGAGATTCGGCACAAGTTGCTGTACCAATTATTAATTTAGAAGAAAATACATTAGATATAAATATAAATCCAAATGATCTAGAAAAAGAATATGTATTTAAAGTTAGTAATAAAGAAGAAGACAAAATTTCAGAAGTTGCAATGGAATACACATTAGAAATAAATAATGCTAATAATTTGCCTGTAGAGTTCGAATTATATAGTTGTAAAAGCGGAGTAACAGACAATACAAATTTATTAGATAATAATAAAACATCTAAAATTAAATTAGGATTAAATGACGAAGAACAAGAGTATAAATTAAAAATTAAATGGAATCAAGAAAGTAAAAATTATCAATATGCTAAAGTTATCGATTATGTGCAAATTGTGTTAAACAGCTCACAAATTGATTAAAAGGTGCAAGAAAGGAAGAAAAAATGAAGAAAAGTAAAGTATTAATAATAGTTTTTTTGCTATCAATCATCATATTAACAACAATTATTTCGGTTACATTTTCAAAATATGCAATAGAACGAAAAGATACACATATTTTAGAATCTGATGCCTTTTATTTTAATAGTAGTTTAACACAACAAGAATATCAATTAAATGAATGGAATGGAAAAGATGTACAAAATATAAAATTTAATGTGAAAAACTATTTAGACAACATGCAGATTACAGAACAAGACATTAAATATGATATAAAAGCACAAATAACAAATGAAGATGCACAATTAGTAAATTTAGAATTGAAAGATGAAAATGGTTCTATTGTTACAACTAAAGAAGAATCTGACACTGAACACACAACTTTTACAGTATCAGGATTAACATTAAAAGCAGATACAACAGCAGAGCAAATATTAACAACTAATAATTATAGTATAACTATTTCGCCTAAAAATAGTGAATTAGAAGAAGGCAAAATAATAAATGTAAAATTAGAAATAAGTTCAACAGAACCATATACAAAAGAAATAACAAGTAATATAAAATTAACAGTACATACAGTATCAAATTATGTAGGAAATATAATTGAATCAGATAATGGAGAATATATAAAATTAAATATAAAAGTTAATAATCCAGAAAAAGATTTAAATATAAAATACGATAATACAAAATTAGAATTAGATAAATCAAATTATTTATTAGATGATGTATATCCAGTATCACAAACCACAATGAATTCATTTACAATACCAAAAGCAAAACTTGAAAAAGGGAATACATATGAAATAACATTTATTAAAAAAGTTCAAGATAAAATAAAATATGGAACAGATGTAATTATAGATGAAGACACAATGGAATATACTAAAGGAATAATAACATTTACTAGCCCTATATGGAAATCAAATAAAGCAAGTGTAACTATTACAAATGGATCAACATATAGTATGCAATATAAAATAGTAGATGTAAATGATGACATAGATGAAACAGACACTACAGGTTGGGTAACTGTAAATCCAAAAAACATAACATTAAATAACTTGAAATTTGCTAATAAAATAATAGCAAGATTATATGATGGAACAAATTATACACAATATGCAAGTTGTATTATATCAGATGGAATAACTCCAACAATTACAGCAAATGCTACAAATACTACAACAAGAGAAATATCAATACAGGCAAATTCAATGGATGATGAAAGTGGTCTAACAACAGACAAGCCTTATAAATATTATATAGCACAATCATTAGATGCAATAGCAAATGCAACTGTAAACGGCTCAAATACAACAGGAACATATACATTCGAAAATTTAGATGCAAACACAACTTACTACATAAAAGTTGAAAGAGAAGATGTTGCAGGAAATAAAGGAAGTACAATAATAGTAGTAAAAACTTTAATGGTGCCATCAGCAAAAGAAAATATAGCAAGAGTAATAACTTGGAATGCTACAACTACACCAGATACGGCACAAGCCAAAATAGGATTGTCAACAGAAACAGGATTTATTATAAAATATGGAACAAATAAAGATGATAGAACAAACTGGAAAGAATATAATGGAGAAATAACAGTAACTAATGGAGATACAATTTATATAGCATTAACAGATGGTAGAAATTATGGATTAGAAGACACACTAAAAATTGAAGACAAAACAGGACCAGATATTACAATTACAAAAACAGAAACAAAAACTAATTCAATTTCTATAAAAGTAGAAGCTTCAGATTCAGGAGCTGGAATGTCTGAAAATGTACAATATGATTATTATATAAAAGAAGAAGGAGCATCAACATATAAAGAGAAGGCAGAAAATCAAACTTCAAATACATATAAATTCACAAATTTAATTGCAAACAAAAATTATAAGATTATTGTAAAAACAAAAGATTTAATAGGAAATCAAGGAGAAGGAAGCCTTGTTACAACAACAAGCAAATTTGATTTAATTACAGGAGATATTACATTTTCTAAAGCAAGCTGGGCAGACAAAACAGCAAGTGTAGAAGTAAAAAACAATACAGAAAATCAAATGCAATATCAGATAATTCAAGATGGACAAGATATAAAAGATGATGCTTGGATAACAACTGCAGAAAAAACAGTAACAGTAAATAATTTAAAAAATAATTACACAATTATTGCTAGATTATATGATGGAACAAACTATACAAAATATGCAAGTATTCAAATTCAAGATAAAACAGCTCCAACAATCAGTGTAGCACAAGAACCATCTGATTGGACAAAAGGAGCAGTAAAATTAACAATAACTGCAACAGATACAGAAAGTGGATTGCCAGCAGATGCATATAGTTTTGATGGAGGAGCAACTTGGCAAGCAGAAACAAATAAAACATACACAGAAAATACATCTGGAATTGTTATAAAAGTAAAAGATATAGCAGGAAATATAGCAACATATGACACAATAAATATTACTAATATAGATAAAACGGGACCAGAATTTGAAATTAATACAAAATCAACATCTAGTACAATAACAGTAAATGTAAATAATACAACAGACTCTGGTGTTGGGTTAGAAGACTTGATAACCTATCATTATTATATAGCAACAAGTGAAACTGGACTTGCATCTGCAGAAGAAGCAACAGATACAACAGCAAATAAAACATCAAGCAAAGTATATACAGGCCTAACACAAGGAATTACATATTATATAAAAGTAGAAGTTGCAGATAAATTAGGAAATACAACAAGCAAAATTGTAACAGTAGAAACAGGAAGTATTGCAACAGACTTTACAATATCAGATCCAACATGGTCAGATAAAAAAGCAAGTTTAAAAATTACTAATAATTCTGAATATAAATTACAATATCAAATTGTAACAAACTTAACAGAATCACCAAAAGCTGATGGATGGACAACAGTAGACTCATCAGACAGCAAAGAGGTAACATGTTCAAATTTATTAAATAATTATGTGATTTATGCAAGATTAACAGATGGAACAAATAATAGTGCAACATTACAAAAACAAATAAAAGATGTAACAGCACCAACATTAGAAATATCAGGTAATCCAACAGAATGGACAAAAGAAGATGTAACAATATCAATTACAGCAACAGATACAGAAAGCGGATTACCAGAAGAAGCATATAGTTTTGACGGTGGAATAACATGGCAAACAGAACCAACCAAAACATATACTCAAAATACAACAGGAATAATAATAAAAGTAAGAGATATAGCAGGAAATGTAGAAACAAAAACAATAGATATTACAAAAATAGATAAAAATGGACCACAAGTAGAAATACAGGAGCAAGCTAAAGACATAAATTTTGTAACAGTAAGTGTGACTGCAACAGATGATGGAATAGGAATGCCAGATGAAATAAAATATAAATATAGTTATAGAAAAGAAGGAGATAGTAACTATACTAATTATAAAGAAACAACAGAAAATACCTGTAAATTTGAAAAATTACTTTCAAATAAAAAATATTATTTAAAAGTAGAAACACAAGATAAATTAGGAAACAGCACAGAAAAAGAGATTGAAGTTACAACAAGTGAATTTTTATATACTACAGGTCAAATAGAATTTAGTAATACCATTTGGAGAAGTTCTATTGCAAGAATAACAGCAAATAATAAAAGTATAGATTATAATCTAGAATATCAAATAAAAACAGATAGTGCTCAAAATCCAGATACGTCAGATAGCAGTAAATGGACAAAAACAACAGAAAAAGCAATTAATATCGGAAATCTAGAAGATGGAAATGTGGTTTATGCAAGACTAACAGATGGAATAAATTCAACAACAGGTTATGCATCAATAACAATAAATAATTCAGCAGTAAAAGAATATTCAGAAGCAGAATTTGCAAAGATTACAAGATCAAATTATGAGGTTTTGGGTGTATCTGCAACAAGTAACAAAATTGAAGTACAAATAAATAAAAATGCTGAAGGAGCTTTATATAATTATTATTATAAAACAATAAATGATACAAACTATAAACTAATGGCAACAAATACATATTATGATGATAAAGCTACTGTAACAGGATTAACTGCAAACCAAGTATATAAAATAAAAGTATTAGTAACAGATACTGAAGGAAATATAACTAGATGTCAAAATACAGCAACAATTATAACTGCTGAACAAGCAAATGTAGATACAACATATACAGGAAATAGAACATATATTGACAATAGTAGTACATTACAAGCCAGAGTTCAGGGAGAAAATGGATATGGAGATACAGCACAAAAAGAAAGTATAAATGCTGGTTATACAATAAGTTTACCACAAGGATTTAAAGTTTCTGGAACAACAGGAGAAAATTTACAAAGTCAAGGAACTGTATTAAAAGATGGAGACAATAATGAATATGTATGGATTCCAGTAAATGATGCAATACATGATGGAAATACTTCAATTCCAACAAATACAACAACAGCACAAAATAATAATTATAAACCAATGGCAATAGCCCAAAGTTCAAACAAAGGATATTATGAAGGTCTTGTATATGATTTTAATGGAACATTATCATTTAGAAGAACAAGTAATACTGGTGTAGGAAATTCATCATATCGTGAACCAAGTTTGGTAACTGGAAATTCAGATGGATATACTTGGAATGTAGATAATGTAACAGGAATTGTAAATGATGCAGATAGTAAATATTATAAGACAATTTTAGGATTTAGTTCTGCATCAGAATTTGGAGAATATATTGCAAATAATTACAATAACATGATACTTTCAGTAGATTCTTTTGGTGGATTTTATGTAAGTAGATATGAAACTACACAAACAAAAGATTCAAGTGAAAATGTAATTATTGGTTCTAAGAAAAATGGAACAGTATTTTCAGGATACAATTGGTACAATATGTATTTGTATCAAGATAGTAGAAAATATGCAAGTAATCCATATTCATCAAGTAAGAGTGTAGTTTCAAGTATGATATGGGGAAGTCAATATGATGCTGTTCTAAATTATCTATTAACAGGTTTAGATGCAAAAAAAGTTACTACGCAAGTAGGTTCACAGAAAAATGTATTAAGTAATACTGCACAAGATAATGCAGATATTATAAATAATATATATGATTTAGGTTCAAATGCAAATGAATGGACACAAGAAGCGGAAGGAACAAGAGCTAGAGTGTATCGTGGTGGAGGATATGATAAAACTAAAAAAGGAACTCCAGCGACAAGAACAACTGTAACAGCAACAGATTCAGGTCCAATATTTGGTTCAAGATTACAATTATATGTTAGAAGTACAAGTGATACAACAGGACCAATTGCATCAATTATAAGTACAAGTGCTACAACAAATACAATTACAGTAAAAGCAACTGCACAAGATAAAGAGACTGGTGTAAGTAAATATACATATTATATAAAAGAGAGCTCAAATCCTTCTGATTCAACTGGTTGGACAAAAATGTCAGAAAGTTCAGCAGGAAATTATACATATACTAAATTAAAACAAAATACAACATATAGTATAAAAGTAACTGCAACAGACGGTGCAGGAAATGAAGGAGATGGAGCAGTTACAACAGTAGTAACAAAAGAATTAGGAAATGTTGCAAAAGATAATATATCTTTAAAAAATAAATATGGTCAAAGTGGAGAAGGTACTGTTTTGCTAGAACAAAAAGACACTACATATTCAAACCAAGGATATTATATACAATATCAAGTAATTTCAAGTGATTCTGCAATAACAGAAAATTGGGCAACAGGTGAAACAATAAAAGGATTAGCAAATGGACAAATAATTTATGCAAGCTTGTTTGATGGTATAAATAGATCTGCAGATTATTTTGAGTTTAAAGTTAGTGGATTAGAAGGGTTTGAATATTACACAGATAGTAATGGAAATTCTTCAAAAGAAAAAACAGTAACTTATACAGATAGTGAAGGAAATACTGCAACAATACCTGCTGGATTTAAAGTAGGAACAGGTGATTCAACAAGTAAAGTAAATGAAGGGCTTGTTGTTCAAGACGAAAATGGAAATGAATTTGTTTGGGTTCCTGTGCCGGTTGCAGTAGAAACAACAAATAATAAAACATCAACAGAAAAAGCTATTGCAAGAAAGCAATCATCAAATACAAAATATTATGAAGGTATTCTATATGATTTTAATGGAACAACATCAACTAAACAAAGAAGTTCGACTGCTCTAAATGATGGTTCAATGAGAGAGCCTAGTTTAGTAACAGGAAGTAGTGATTATACGTGGAATGTTGATATAGGAAAAGCTAGGGGAGTAACATATGATGCTGTATTTTATACCAATTTTCAAATAGGAAGTGCAACTGGATTTGGTTCATATACAGAATTTGGACAATATATGAATGAACAATATACTAATATGGTAAAAAGCGTAGATAAATTTAAAGGTTTTTATATAGGAAGATATGAAACTAGTACATCCAATGATAATTTGGCAAATACAGCAGTTGTTCAATCACAAAAAAATAAAGCTGTACTATATAATAGAACTTGGTATCAAAGTTATTATTATCAAGATAGTAATATAAATGCATACAATCCTTATCATAATAGTAAAAGTGTAGTAAGTAGTATGATATGGGGAAGTCAATGGGATGCAACGCTAAATTGGATGCTAAAAGATAACAATACTAAGAACTTTGTTACAAGCATTGTAGGAAATAGAACAGGTACAAGAGCAAATTCTGGTCAATATTCAGATGATTTAGCTAAAAATATATTTGATTTATCTGCAAATGTTGTAGAATGGGCGCAAGAAGCTCATGGTACAACTTATAGAACTTATAGAGGTGGTTCATTCTTAAAAACTACAGATAAATATGGTATTTATGGTGCAAATGCTAGAATAAATTCATGGAGACCACCAACTGCAAATTATATTTATATGAATCCAACAAACACAGGTGGAGATGGTTCTACAAATGGAGATGGAAGTAGATTAGCATTATATATTAATAACACAGAAGATAGTACTGCACCAATAATAGATACTACAGCAACAAATAATACACTAACAACAGAGACAAATAATATAACAATAAAAACACAAGTGACAGATGCAGAATCTGGAATAAAAAAATATAAATATACAATAAGTTATAAAGATTTTTCAGCTTCAGATTTTTCAGATAAATATATTGTAAAATCAGTAGAAAACTATGGTTGGACATATCAATTTACAGGATTAAATCAAAATACTCCATATTACATAAAAGTAGAAGTTACAAATAATGCAGGATTAACAAGTACATATTATTCAAATGTTATTCAAACTAAAGTGTTAAATGTAACAGAAGATCCATCAACATTAAAGAAGACATATGGAAAAACGGGAAATGGAGCAGTTTATTTAACATTGGCAAATACATATAAAACAAATAATTATCGTATACAGTATCAAATTGTAAAATCGGGAAGTGCACCAACAGATAATGGATGGAAAGAAGGGTCAAAAGTAAACAATAATGGTCAAACATTTACTGATGGTTATATAGTAAAAGGATTATCAGTTGGAGATATAGTTTATACAAGAATAACTGATGGAAAGAATAATTCTTCAAACTTTAAAACAACAGAGGTTTCTGAACTTGAAACTTATTCAGATATACAAACTGCTAATTATACATACACAGATTCAAATAAACAACAAGCAGTAATACCAGCAGGATTTAGATATGGTACATCTTCATTAAATAATACAATAAAAAACGGATTAGTTATAGAAGATGAGGCAGGAAATCAATATGTTTGGGTACCTGTAAAAAATGCAATTTATGATGGTGTGACTACAGTTGCATTATCTAATAATAGTTCAACATATAAACCAATGGCTAGAACTCAGTCTGGATATACAAGAGGAAGTACATCAACATATTATGAGGGAATGTTCTATGATTATAGTGGTATAAGATCATATATTATGGGTAATAGTTTATCGTACAGAGTAGGAGCTACAAGTTATAGAGAGCCAAGCTTAGTAACAGGAAGTGATAAAAACTTATCTTGGCAATATTCATCAGGAACTGAATATGATGCTGCAAATTATAGCAAATTGAGTTCAATAAAAGATGATGAAATTACAATAAGTTCACCTGCTACTTTAGGACAATACATAAATAAAAAATTCACAGAAATGGTAGAAAGTGTAGATAAATATGGTGGATTTTATGTGGGAAGATATGAAACAAGTAGATGGAATTCTGGATCAACAACAAATAAAGAAAATTCAGGAGATATAATAAAATCAGTTGCAGGAGCAATAACTATGGCAAGTACAAACTGGTATGATATGTATTTAAGGTCAAGCAGTGGATATTCAAATAATCCATATTATAATAGTACAAGTGTAAATTGTGCAATGATATGGGGATGCCAATATGATGCTACATTAAATTACATATTAGAAGGTTCAGATAATACTAAAGTTACACAAAGAACAGGAAATCATTCAGGTACAAGGTCTATTACAGGAGAATATCCAAATGACATTATGAATAACATATTCGACTTAAGCTCGAATGTTAGGGAGTGGACGCAAGAGGCTTACTCTTCTAGGTACCGTACTGGTCGTGGTGGCGATTGCTCTACGGTTGATACTAGTACCGCAGTCCATCGCGACTACAACTACCCTTTTGACACCAACATCTATGTAGGTTCGCGTCTCACACTTTATTTAAAGTAGCTCTGACCACTAATTGCGATACAAGTGAACGAGGCTAGCAAAAGGGTTAAGGCGAAAACTAGAACAAAATTGTACAGGGGGCGTAAGCCCCGGAAGATAAAATTTTGAAAGGAACAAAAGAAAAAAATGAGTAAATTACAAAAATCATATATCAACTTAAAATCTAAAGATGCAGATAAAATTTATCTATTTAAAAGTGGTATGTTTTATCTTGCATTAGCAGATGATTGTGAAAAATTATCATCTGTATTTGGCTTTAAAAAAACAAAACTAAATGAAGAAATAGAAAAATGTGGTTTTCCAATTTCAAGATTGGGATTTTATGTAGGACAACTTGAAAAAAGGAAAATTCCATTTCAAATAATTGATGATGATTATTCAAAAATAGAAAATTATTCTGATTATATGAATAATTCAAAATTAAAGAAAATTATAAGCGAAATAAAAGACATAGATTTAGATAATATTACATTTAAACAAGCATATGAATTTTTAGAAAATGCGAAAATGGAGATTGGAAAAATCTATGAGTAGTGAAAATGAGTTAAAATTAATTCCTATATATGAAAATTATATGGAATATATGATCCAAACTTTAATTAAACTTCCAAGAACAGAAAAATTTAGCATTGGAACAGATTTTAAACAAATAATGTATTCAACTTTAGAGGATATAATGTATATTTCTAAATTACCTAAATTCCAAAGGTTAGGATATTTAAACAAAATAGATGCTAAATTAAATACACAGAGAATTCTATTAAGAATAATGAAAAAATTTGCTTGGATAGATATCAAAAAATTTAATACAGCAATGGGACATATTTATGAAATTGGTAAAATATTAGGAGGACTAATTAAATATTATGCCAAAAACAATACGTAATCAATTTGATAAATATTTAACTTATGAAAAACTTTTAGAGGCACATAAAAAAGCAAGAAGAGGTAAAAATCGAAAGCCAGAATTAATCAAATTTAATTTAAAGCAAGAAGAATATATAATGTGGTTATATATGCAATTAAAAAATGGAACATATAAACATGGAGGCTATATAGAGTTTTATGTAACAGAGCCCAAATTAAGAAAAATTGAAAAATCACGTTATATTGATAGAATTGTACATACCTGGTTAGCTGAGAATTTCTTATTAAAATATTTTGTAACACAGTTTATTCCAACATCATTTGCATGTATTAAAGGAAAAGGAATGCACAGAGCGGCATTTTGTGTACAAAAATATATGAAAAAAGCAAAACAAAGATGGGAAAATTATTATATCATAAAAACAGATGTAGCAAAATATTTTAATAGTATAGACAAAAAGATTTTACTAGAAATTTTAGAAAGAAAAATAAAAGATCCAAAGCTAATTTGGCTAATAAAAGAAATCTTATATGCACAGAAAAGAGCAAAGGGTATAGAAATTGGAAATTATACAAGTCAAATATTTGCTAATATATATTTGAACGAAGTTGATCAATATGTAAAACATGAATTGAAAGTAAAATATTATGTGCGTTATTTAGATGATAGTATTTTAATAGTACAAACTAAAGAAGAAGCCAAAAAAGTGTTACAGCTTGTTCGTAAGTTTCTAAAAGAAAAATTAGAGTTAGAATTAAACAATAAAACTCAAATTTTTAAAGGAAAACAAGGAGTAAATTTTTGTGGATATAAAATAAATGAATATAGATTAAAGTTAAGGGATAGAGGAAAAAGAAAATTAAAATTAAGAATAAAGAAATTAAAACAAAAAGTAAAGACTGGAGAAATTACTAGTCATGAGGCCAAAAGATACTTGGCTGGACATATAGGATATATAAAATGGGCAGATATCTATAATTTGTCAAATAAATTATTCTATATTGAAGAAGCTTTTAACGTTAAAAATATAGATTAGGGATAAATCGAAAGAGGCGAACTCTTCTAGGTACCGTACTAATCGTGGTGGCAATTACAATACGGATGATACTAATACCGCAGTCAATCGCAACAACAACAACCCTATTAACACCAACAACAATATAGGTTCGCGTCTCACACTCTAATACTATTTCAGATTGTGTATTTTACGGAATGCATACAGCAAAGTATTAGTAATAAAGAGATTTATTCCTTCCTTTTCTAAAAAGGTAAAAATGAAACAGTATAATATATGTTAGTAATTTTGATGAATATATATGTTATACAAAAAGGATAATTATGAATGAATGTTTTTTATTAGGAACTATAATTAATAAGGTTAATTTTCGTTTTGCAATTGGAGGTAAACATGATTCAATTATAGAATTTGAATTAAAGCTAGAAAATGAATCTGTTATTATGGTTAAAGCATATGATAAGTTAGCAGATTACTGCTATCAGAATATAACTGAAAATAATTTAGTTATGATTAGAGGAAAATTAGAAAGTGATTTTAAAATAGATATGTCAGAGATTTATTTTTTTAGGACTAAAGGAGTGAAAGAATTTGGCAAATAAACATGCAAAAAGAAGGAAAGAATTAAAAGTTATTGTGGCATTTATAGTAGTTTTTATAATAGTTTTAATAGCAATTATAATAAATGTTAATAAAAAAGATGCACAACCAACTTCAACAGAAGATGAATCATATGTTCAAGAAATGGATGATGGAATAAGTATAAATAAAAGTACTAAATTGAATGAGGCAAAATTTGTAAATGGATTGCTAATTTCTAATATTCAGCTTACAGAAAAGGATGGTATGACAACACTTTTAGCTGATGTTACAAATAAAACAGAACAAAAAACAGAGTTGAAAAAGTTAAAGATAGTTTTACTTGATGAAAGTGGTAATGAAATTGCTACAATGACAGCTTTTATTAATGCAATTAATGCTGGAGAGACTACACAATTGAATGCTTCAACAACTTCTAATTATATTAAGGCTTATGATTTTAAGGTGGTAGAGGAGTAGATAAAAAATAATTACAATTGTGATTTGTGTCAAATTTCATTTAAAACGCGGTTACATCTTTTTTAGAAAGGAATGAAATCAAAAATGTTAAAAAAACAAAGATTTAAATTTTTAATTATATTATTTGTTATTACATTAGTAATTGTGGCAATAAAAGGATTAGTACCAAAATCAAAAGCTGAAGAAACTACTGAAATACAGGTGACTTATAATTCAGGAAAAGGGACTGGCAAAAGTGTTGTAACTACTCAAAAAATTGCCAATAATACAAATAGAAAAATTGTATTAAGTAAAAATGAAATGGATTTTGATGGTGGAACAACAGAAATAGATGGACATTTATATAAAATGGTATTAACTGGCTGGCAAATAACAGAATTGACACAAAACGGAAAAAAAGTAACAGAAAATCTTGATACAATATATGCACAAAATGGTTTGTATAATGTTCCTAAAGGTGTAACTGCAATAGAGGTAACAGCAATTTATGGAAAAGCTATTTATGTAAGAAGTCCATATGATAAAATGTATTATGATGAGTATCATATTTTTAATAATGGAGAGAATGCAAGTGCAGAAAATGGACAAGTAGAGCAAAGTTCAGATGAAAATTATGGTACGAGTTCCGATGATGCTGTTGCAACATTAAAAAGAGCATATGAATTAATAGAAGAAAATGCTAATAATACAGTTTATGATAATTTATTTGTATTATGTGGAGATTTATACGAAATAAATTATAATGCAGAAGGAGCAGAATTTGCAGTAGATAATGAAGGTACATATAAAAACTATTCTTCTGATTATTTGGGATATCAAACAGGAAGCAATAAACCAGTAACAATAACTAGTAATGATGACAAAAAATATACTTTATATTTAGGTGCCAAAGACGAAGAAATTGAAATATATTCTTCATTAAGATTTGATAACATAAATATAAAATATTTGCCAGAAGATAATATTACAGATATTCACGGAACTGAGGTTACAACGAAAACATATTTAAATTTAGCAGATTTAAGCTTTTTCTCTACAGGTTTTTTTGAAGCTACAGAGAATGTTGGAACAGAAGAAGAGATGAATGTATTATATGGAAACTTATCTAGTGTAATATTAAATTCTGGAACTTGGAATCCACTAGTTGCAAGAGATTCTACAATTATATCAGAACTAGCAAAAAATAATTATTTACAAATAGGCGGAAATACTACTATTTCTAAATTGCAAATAGGTTTTAAAAATTCTTCTGATACAGATACAATTGTAAATCCTCCAATTGTAAAAATAACTGGAGGTAATATTAAAGAATTGATAGGAACAAAAGATGCAAATTTGATGTTTATCAATTTTGAAGATACAAATGAAGGAGTCAACTATAAAACAGCAGGCAAAATTCAAAAATGGAAAAATGTGTTTTTGGAAAATAGTTATGTAATTATAGATAATGGACTTAAAGATGTTGAGAATATGTCAGTTCCAGAAAAAAGTGGTTTAAAACTTTCTAATAATGAGGAAATTACAGGAAATTTCAATGGTGGTGGAGAACTATATTTAGATAGTAATATTTGTTTTACAATTGGTGGTGATATTACAGGAACTACTAAATTGATTTTAACACCAAGCATTGTTAATGGTAAAAATGTTATAGTAGGAGGAATTAATCATCCATATATAAAAGTAAAAGGTGCTTCAACTGCTAGAGCTCAAAGTCAAGCAAGTGATGAAATTATTAGTGGTGAAAGCAAATATACAATATTATCACAAAAAAGTGATTACTCTTATTACTATATTGAACAGGATGTTGAAATTTCAAATTTTGTAGAAATCAAATCAACAAATATTAATGACAAAATATATACTGGTTCAATTGGCGATAATACTGGAAGTTCAGCAGAAGATATTAGTATATTAGAAATAGGAAGCTATACTCAAGATGTAGAATTAAATTATGAGTTTTATAAAAATTCAACAAATCCAAATAAATATGCTAATATAAGTAGGCAATTTGTATTAAAGACTGATAAACAAACAGCTACAACAATTCCAAGTGGAACAGAAATATTAATGATTTATAATGGTAAAAATTATAATTATGTTGTAAATACAGATACTGATAGTGTAAATTTATCTTTATTCAAAGATGAGGATGGAAATACATTTAAACAGATTTCGAATTTACAATCTGCAGATGGAGTAACAAAAGAAGTTAATGGTGTTACAGGTGATACATTATATAATTATAGTGAAAGTTTCAGATTTATTGTAAGTTTTGCAAATATTATAAATAATAATGCATCTATTAAGGCAGGAAGTTATTATTCAATGATTAATATTTTGGATAGTGAAAGTTGGATTGATTCTGAACAGATAGAAAATACTAATAAAATTAATATTTCACAAGTAGTGTTTAAACCTAGCAGTATAAATACTGAATTGGAAAAATATGAACCCAATGGAGTTGTTACAATAAAATCAGCCGGAACTGTTCAAACATTTAATGGAGAGGGAAAACAATTATATGGAAATATAAAAATATATAATGCAGAAGGTAAGCAAGTAGATATTCCGATTGGTAGTGAAATTACTTTGAATGGTAATACTTGTACAATTGTAAATGGAACAACACAATGCAAGTTTTTAGATAATTGCACAGACAGTGGGACAAGCTATAATTTTGATTTCAAAATGGATATGAAAAATGTTTTAGAACAAAATCAATTGTTAGCAGGAAACTATAAAATTAAATTTGCATATGCTTTTGCACAGAATGATTTATTAAATGGAAACATTGCAGGTTGGATAGATGTTCCATTAACTATTATTGATTATTCAGATAATTATGGCATAGATGTTAGTATAGATAATAGTGAAAATTTAGCTGAAGATAAACTTCAATTAATTACAAAAGGGAAAGAGGAAGTTAGAATAATTCATACTAATTGTTCTGGACAGCTAGAAAATCCTTTTGTTAAAGTATCTGTTGTAGAAAAAACGAGTGATTTTGATTATTCTGCTACGGAAAATTCTAAAAAGATTACTGTAAATGATAATGGAGATGGAAGTTATAAAGTTGCTTTTTCTGATTCTCTTGATGTTGGTACTTATAGAGTCATATTTGAGCTTTTTGATAAGTATGGTAATAAGATGTCTGAGAATTTTGCTAATTTTATTGTGGTGGATAAACCTAATATATAAATTATACCCTATACAAGGTTGTGAACCAAAGTATAGGGTTTTTTGAATAATATTTTAGCTGTGAATTGTAACTATTTAGTAACATAGAATTAAAAAAATAAAATATAAAGGCTTGATATTTCAAAGAACTAATAGTAAAATATAAATGGAAAAAGGAGGAAAAAAGATGGTAGAAGTATCAACATCAATCCTAACAATGGAAAAAGGAAAAGAAGCCGAAACACTTTTAGCATTAGAAAAATCTAAAACAGATTATTTTCATATAGATGTTATGGATGGAAATTTTGTAGAAAAAGACACATACCATGACATGGTAGAATATAGTGCTTATATAAGAAGAATATCAAACTTACCAATGGATGTACATTTAATGGTAAAAGATATAGAAACAGCTATAGAAGTATTTTCAGCGGTAGAACCTAATATTATAATATTTCACTTAGAAGCATGTGAAAACAAAGAAGAAGTTATGAAATATATCACACTTATTAAAGAAAAGGGTTCAAGAGTTGGAATTGCAATAAAACCAGAAACGCCAATAGAACAGGTATATGAGTATTTACCATATATTCATACATGTTTAGTAATGACAGTAGAACCAGGCAAAGGGGGTCAAACTTTAATTACAGATATGATTGCAAAAATTTCAGAGTTGAAATTATATACAGAAAGAAAAAATATTGATATTGACATAGAAGCAGATGGTGGCATAAATTTAAAAACAGCAACAAGAGTAAAAAGAGCAGGAGCGAATGTTCTAGTTGCAGGAACAGCAATATTAATGGCATCTGATTACAAAGTCATTATTGATGAATTAAAGGAGGAAGAATAATATGCTAAATTTAAAACTTAACTTAAAAAATACTGGAATAGACCAAAAAGCTATCATGAAATACAAAGAAAAGGTTGAACAAATTCATCATGAATTACATAAAAGAGCAAATGCTCAAAATGACTTTGTTGGTTGGTTAGAACTGCCAACCAATTATGATAAAGAAGAATTTAAAAGAATAAAAAGTGCAGCAGCACGAATTCAAGAAGATTCAGAGGTACTTGTTGTAATAGGAATAGGTGGCTCATACTTAGGAGCTAGAGCAGTAATAGAAAGCTTAACAAATACATTTGATAATTTATTACCAGAATCAAAAAGAAAACATCCACAAATATTTTATGTTGGAAATAACTTAAGCCCTAATTATATAAATGATTTGATTGAAACATTAGGAACAAAAGATTTTTCTGTTAATGTAATATCAAAATCAGGAACAACAACAGAACCAGCAATTGCATTCAGAATTTTTAGAGAAATGCTAGAAAACAGATATGGAATTGAAGAAGCAAGAGGTAGAATCTATGTTACAACAGATAAAGAAAAAGGAGCCTTAAAAACACTTGCAAATTCAGAAGGATATGAAACGTTTGTTATTCCAGATAATGTTGGTGGAAGATATTCAGTACTAACAGCAGTTGGATTATTGCCAATAGCTGTTGCAGGAATTGATATTGACAAAATAATGGAAGGGGCTAGAACTGCACAAGAAAAATATGAAGATTCAAATTTAAAATATAATGCATGTTACCAATATGCAGTTGTAAGAAATATTTTATATAAATTATATAAAAATACAGAAATTTTAGTAAATTATGAGCCTAAAATGCATTATTTTACAGAATGGTGGAAGCAATTATTTGGTGAAAGTGAAGGAAAAGACCAATTAGGAATATTTCCAGCAGGTGTGGATTTTACAACAGATTTACATTCAATGGGACAATATATTCAAGAAGGAAGAAGAAATCTATTCGAGACAGTAATTAGAATCGAAAAAGCTAATTCAGATATAACAATTCAAGAAGAGGAAGACAATTTAGATGGATTAAATTATTTGGCAGGCAAAGGATTAGACTATGTAAATAAAAAAGCAATGGAAGGAACAATAGAGGCACATGTTTCAGGAGATGTACCAAACATAGTAATTGAACTACCAAAATTAACAGAAGAAACAATAGGACATTTAATCTTTTTCTTTGAAAAGTCATGCGCAATGTCTGGAATGATATTAGGGGTTAATCCTTTCAACCAACCTGGTGTAGAAAAATATAAAAAGAATATGTTTAGATTATTAGAAAAGCCAGGCTATTAATAAAATTTGATTAAGATAAGGAAGAAGTGACATTATAATGATAGTAGAAAATAAATACAGAATAAAATTATCAGATATAAATAGGGAAAATAAAGCGACTAATAAGGCTATATTAAGTTATTTAGAAGATGTTGGAGGCAAGCATTCTGATTTTGCAGGTTATGGAATAATGGATATTCCACAAACACATTTAAGTTGGATATTAATTGAGTGGAAATTACAAGTTATAAGAAGACCTAATTATGCAGAAAATATAAAAGTAACAACTTGGTCTAAAGATGCTGTTAAATGTTATGCTTATCGTGATTTTAAAGTTTATGATGAACAAGGAAATATAATTATTTTAGCTGCTTCAAAGTGGGTATTGGTTGATACTATCAAAGGAAAGATAGTTAGAATTGAAAATGATATACTTGAAAAATACAAACCTGAGTTAGATGTATCTGCTTTTGATAAAGAAGTTGATGATTTTCCTAAAATGCATGAGCCAACAGAATATCAATATGAAACAGAATATAAAGTTAGAAAAGCAGATATTGATGTTAATAATCACATGCATAATTTGAACTATGTAGATTTAGCTAATGAGGCTTTGCCAGAAGATGTGTATAAAAAAGCTCAATTAAATAATCTTAGAATTACATATAAAAAAGAAATAAAATTAGGAGAGACTGTTAAGTGCAAATACAGTTTTGTTGATGGAAAGCATTTTGTAGTAGTAAAAAGTCAAGATGATAAGTCAATTCATGCATTAATAGAATTAAGTGAATAATAGAATTTTTTTAAGAAGCCTTGGAATATAAGTTTTGGGTTCATTCGAAACTTATACTTTCAAGGCTTTATTGAACCGAGATTTTTTAAAATTTTAAGTAATGTATATCCACTTAAACTGAAATCTATAATTTCACTAATAAAAATAGAAATTATATATCCACTAAAGCCAAGAATAGGAACTAAAAAATATATAAAAGCAATACTTACAAGACAATCAAAAATATTAATTCCCATAACATTAACTTGAGCATCTAATCCTTTTAAAATACTATCAATAACAATATCCAAATACATTATAATAACTAAAGGAGAAAGAATTCGAAGATATTTTGCAATTTCAGCCTTATGATAAATCCAGTTGCTTAATTGATTTGAAAAAACAAAAATCAAAATGGATATGATTATAGAAAACATAAAAGTACAAATTAAAATAATTGCTGAAATTACTTTTATTTTTGAATATTTTTCTTGAGTATAGCATCTAGAAAATTCAGGCACAAGTAAAGTACTAAAACTAATAACTAAACTTACAGGAAACATTATAATTGGCATTGCCATACCATTAACAATTCCATAAGCTATCAATGAATTTGAAGAATTCATTCCACTTTTTTGCAAACTATAAGGAATAATCAATTGCTTTACAGTTGACAAGCCTGAGCGCAAATAAGATGTAAGAGCAACTGGAATTGTAATACGCAAAATACGTTTGTTATAACTATCAAGGTCTTTATATCTAGATTCAACAAGAGTACCACGTTTATCTCTTACATACAAATAATATAAATGTAAAAAAGAAGTTATCTCAGAAATTACGTCAGCCAAAATTAAAGAAAAACAAGCATAATCAATTCTATCAGGCATGAAAGACTTCAAAAAAATGGCTGTACAAAAAATTTTAACAAATTCTTCACCAAACTTTGCGACAGCATTTTTATAAACACGTCTTACAGCAATAAAATAGCCATTTACAGCCGAAGACATTGATATAAAAGGAAGTGCAAGGCATATTAAATAAATTACATTTTTACTAATTCTACTATGCAAACAACGAGAAGTTATAAAATCAGCTAAAAGAAAAAATATTAAACTAGCTCCAATTCCAAAAATAATGCTAAAAAGCAAACATCTTTTAGCAATATTTTTTGCTCCTAATTCATTATTACAAGCCAATTCTTCAGAAACTACTCGAGTTGTTGAAATATTTATACCCGCAGAAGCCAAAGTAATTCCAAACATATAAACGGACATCACAAGTGAAAATACTCCGACAGCTTCTTCTCCAATAGTATTTGAGATAAATATGCTGAAAAACATATTTATAATTTGAAGAATAATGGAACTTAACAATAAAATGATTGTATTAAAAAAAAGAATCTTTATAGTTCTCAAAATTTCCTCCTGCACATTTGAGATCGCTTTTTTTCTGTGCAAAATTGCACGGATTATCTCGCTTTTTTTTCGTGCAAAACGGAATGAAAAAAAGAAATCTCAAGGGTTCTTTTAAATATATAAAGTTATTGAAAATTTAGAACAAATTTGATATACTTTTAATAAAGTTAAAACAGAAAGGTAAATACGATATGGAGAATAAATTAGAACACTCAAATTTAATTAGCCCAGAAGTTGAGGGAATGCAAGAAGAAAGAATGGAGAAATCTTTAAGACCTCAAACATTAGATGAATATATTGGTCAAACAAAGGTTAAAGAGAATATGAGAATATATATAGAAGCGGCCAAAAAAAGAGGAGAACCTCTTGACCACTGCTTATTTTATGGACCACCAGGGCTTGGAAAAACTACAATTGCAAATATAATTGCTAATGAGATGAAGTCAAATATCAAGATAACTTCTGGACCAGCTATTGAAAAGCCTGGTGATTTAGCAGCCATTTTGACTACTTTATCAGAATATGATGTATTATTTATTGATGAGATACATAGATTGAGCAAAAATGTGGAGGAAATCTTATATCCTGCATTAGAAGATTATACTTTAGACATTGTTATAGGAACAGGAGCTAGTGCGAAGTCTATTAGAATTGACTTGCCTAAGTTTACTTTAATAGGAGCTACAACTAAAGCTGGTTCATTAACTACACCATTGCGAGATAGATTTGGAATTATACATAAATTAGAGCTATATGAACCAGAAGATTTGCAGATAATTATAAAAAGATCTGCTAAGATATTAGATGTAAAAATTGATGATGAGTCAGCTATGGAAATTGCAAGAAGATCTAGAGGCACTCCAAGAATAGCTAATAGGTTGTTAAAAAGAGTTAGAGATTATGCGGCTGTTTTAGGAAATGGAGATATCAATCTAAAAATAGCAAAACATGCGTTGAATCAATTAGAAATTGATGAACTAGGTTTGGATGATGTGGATAGAAGAATACTAGAAGTTATGATAAATCAGTATAATGGTAGGCCTGTTGGAATTGAGACTATTGCAGTTTCATTAGGAGAAGAGATTGACACAATAGAAGATGTATATGAACCATACCTAATACAAATAGGATTTTTGACTAGAACACCTAGAGGTAGAATGGTAATGCCGCCAGCGTATGAGCACTTAGGCTATGATTACCAGACTAAAATTATTTGAAATGCACGGAAAAAAAGCGATCTCAAGTGTGAAATGCACGGAAAAAAAGCGATTTCAAGTGTGCAAGGAGGAAAAATGAAATTATTATTACATACATGTTGTGCTCCATGCAGTGTATACTGCATAAAGAGTTTAAGAAAAGAAAATATAGAACCCTCTGTATATTGGTTTAATCCCAATATACATCCATATATGGAATACAAAGCGAGAAGAGATACCTTAAAGGAATATACAAAATCTATACGGAATAAATGCAATTTTTGATGAGAATTATGGATTGGTAGAATTTTGTAAAAATGTTGTGGATGACTTAGAAAATAGATGTGTTAAATATTGCTATAGAGTACGTTTAGAGCAGACTGCTAGATATGCCAAAGAACATGGATATGATACTTTTTCTACAACACTTTTAATTAGTCCATATCAAAATCATAATGCTCTTAAGAAAATTGGAGAAGAAATGGCTGAAAAATATGGATTGAATTTCTTATATAGAGACTTTAGACCAGGCTTTAGAGAGGGACAGGCAGAAGCTAGAGAACTTGGATTGTATATGCAAAAATATTGTGGATGTGTATTTAGTGAGGAGATGAGATATAATAACCATAATGTTCCAAAACCTAGTATTCCCAACGGTTACGAGATGTCAAGAGAACCTAGAATGCAAGTTAAAAAAATAGAAAATAAAGAAGATTATATTGATTTACTTTTAGAGGCAGATCCTTCAAAAGATATGATACACAAATATTTGAACGATTCTGATGTATATGCTTTAAAAAAGGGAGATGAGCTAATTTCTATTGCAGTTATTTTGCACATTGATAGGAAAACATTAGAATTAAAAAACATAGTTACAAGAGAAAATTACAGAAACAAAGGTTATGCAAAAACACTTCTAAAATCATTATGTGGTAATTATAAACAGAAATATGACAGAATGTTAGTAGGAACAACAGAGAATAATATTCCTTTCTATGTTAAGCAGGGATTTGATAAATATGAGAAAACAATTAAAAATTTCTTTATAGATAATTACAATGAAGAAATTAAAGATGAAGATTTAATTTGCACTGATTTAATATATTATTCAAAAGATTTAAAGAAAAAATTTAAAGATAACTAGTAATTTGTTAAATAGATTGGAGATGTAATTATGGCTTATATAGAATTTAAAAAAGTAGATAAAATTTATCAAATGGGAGAAGTAGAAATAAAAGCATTAAAGGATACTTCATTTGAAATTGAAAAAGGAGAATTAGTTTGTATATTAGGTCCAAGTGGTGCAGGGAAAACAACTTGTCTTAATATTTTAGGAGGAATGGATACATTAACTGGTGGTAAAGTTATAGTTGATGGAGTTAGAATAGATAAGTTAAAAGAAAAAGAACTCATTAAATATAGAAGAAATGATATAGGTTTTGTCTTTCAATTTTATAATCTTATTCAAAATATGACAGTATTAGAAAATGTGGAACTTGCAGTTCAATTATGCAAAGATTATTTAGATCCTATCACTATTTTAAATAAGGTGGGATTAGGAAAAAGAAAGGACAATTTTCCTGCTCAATTATCTGGGGGAGAACAACAAAGAGTCGCTATAGCGCGAGCAATCGCTAAAAATCCTAAATTACTTTTATGTGATGAGCCAACAGGTGCTTTAGATTATAAAACTGGAAAACAAATTTTAAAACTATTAGAAGATACTTGCCGAAAGGAAAAAATGACAGTAATCATTATAACACATAATGCTGCTATTTCTTTGATTGCTGATAAAATAATTAAGTTTAAAAATGGTGGCGTAGATGAAATTATCATAAACAAAAATCCTAAAAGAGTGGAGGATGTTGAGTGGTAAGATGAAAAATAAACTATTAAAACATATTTTTAAGAAAATAAAAGATAATAATAAAAGGTTTCTTTCCTTGTTTTGTATGGCTTTTTTAGGAGTAGGTTTTTTTACGGGGATTCAGTCTTGTGGACCTGATATGTTAAAAACATTAGACAATTATTATGACGAAAATAATGTTTATGATATCGAAATTATTTCTAATTTAGGATTAACTAATAATGATATAGAAGAATTAAAAAAAATAAATGATGTAAAAGAAGTAATAGGAACTTACACCAAAGATACCTATTTAGAACTTGATAATAAGGAGTTTGTTTTAAGAATTATAGGACTTAATAATAATATTAACAAAGTTTATTTGAGTGATGGAAAACTTCCTAGTAACAATAGTGAAATTGTTGTTGATAAATTGCTTTTAGAAGAAAACAATTTAAAAATAAATGATACCATTACAATTATGAATGAGAAAAAGAAAATTGTTGGTACAGTTATTAGTCCAATATATTTTTCAACTGAAAGACCTACAACTACCCTTGGAAATGGCAAAGTTAATTATTATGCTTATGCAAATGAAGAAGTAGTCAAAGAAGAAGCATTTACCAATATCTATATTACAGTAAAACAAGCAAAAAAAATGGTAACAAATAGTGATGAGTATTTGGATACTATTAGTAAAGTAATTGATTCTGTAGAGAATATGAAAGAAGAAAGACAAGATGTTAGGTATAGCGAACTTTATGGTGAAAAAATATTAGAAGCAAATCAATATGGAATACAGTTAGATGAGAGTAATTTTATTAAGCCAAAATGGTACATATTTGATAGAAATGATAATGATTCTTATAAAGACCTTGTGATTGCTAGTGATAATCTAAACAAATTAGGTAATGTATTTCCGATTATATTCTTTTGTGTAGCCATTTTAGTTAGTCTTATTTCTATGATGAGAATGATTGAAGAAGATCGAACTGAAAATGGAACTTTAAAGTCATTAGGCTTTAATAATTTTCATATAACATCTAAATATATTGTATTTTCACTATTGGCGACCATTACTGGTGGTATTTTAGGGATATTGATAGGGTCTGTTTTAATCCCTTATGTTATTTGGAATATTTATAAAAAATTATTTTTTATACCAAAATTTATATATGAATCAAATAATCTTTTTAATTTTATTGGTCTTTTAATATGTGTTTTTTGTATTTGTGGTACAGCAATATTTATATGCATAAAGAATCTAAAAAATGTACCTGCTAATTTAATGCGACCTAAATCTCCAAAGAGAGGTAAGAAAATACTTTTAGAGTATATTCCGTTTATTTGGAAAAGATTAAATTTTTCTAATAAAATAACCGTTAGAAACATATTTAGATATAAAAGCCGAGTAATTACAACACTATTTGGAATTGCCGGATGTACTGCTTTAATATTAGCAGGATTTGGGTTGAAAGATTCCTTAAAAGATGTTACAAATTATCAGTTTGAACATATTTTTAATTATGAAAAAATTGTGATGTTAAAAGAAAATACGAATTATGATGTGGTAAAACAAGAAATAAAAAACGAAAAATCTATTCGTAAAATAGTAGAAACTAACATTGATAATATCACAGTTGGATATAAAGGTAATACTGAGGAAGTGACAATGATTGTTGCAAATAATAATGAAGAATTAAGAGATGTAATAACATTAGATAGTGTAAAAGATAAGGATAATACAAATTTAATTCCTAGCGACAATTCGGTAATTATTAGCGAAAAGACTGCAACTCTTTTAAATATAGATCTAGGAGATAAACTTATACTATTTGATGATGAAAATAATAAATATGAACTTATTGTAGAACATATTATAAAAAACTATATTAACCAGTATTTATATATCAATAAAAATACTTATGAAAATACATTTAAAAATTATAAAATAAATTCTTTTCTAATAGATTTTGATAATTTAAATGAACATGATAGCAATCAATTTGATGAAAAGTATATTAGTAAAAATGAAATAACTTCTATTGTAAATAATGAAGATATAAAAGAAAATATCAATAGTATGCTAGGCTCTATTGATTCTATTGTAGCAATTTTAATTATCGCTGCAGCATTACTAGCCTTTGTCGTTTTATATAATTTATCGAATATCAATATTAGTGAAAGAAAAAGGGAAATTGCAACTTTAAAAGTATTAGGGTTTTATCATAATGAGGTAGATAGATATATTACGAGGGAAAATGTTTTATTAACTATTATTGGAATTGCTATAGGTTTATTGTTTGGGTCATATTTAAGTCATTTCATTATATCTACTTGTGAGCCAGATTATATAATGTTTATTAGGCACGTTGATATATTAAGTTATGTTATATCTGCTTTGATGACTATATTTTTTACTATTATCGTAAATATAGTTACACATTATAATCTAAAAAAGATAAATATGATAGAATCACTTAAAAATGTTGAATAAATAATAACAAAGGAATTATAAATTACAATAAGTAGGGTAGATAACCAGTTGAAATTATCTACCTTTTATTAT
>ERZ827440.487-NODE-487-length-56229-cov-5.524851_pt1 | contig 56229 bp, 47 predicted proteins | sample MGYA00519774_ERZ827440 | MGnify/ENA primary metagenome ERZ827440 (study PRJEB31778, sample SAMEA3449302) | human gut metagenome | biome: human gut; feature: human-associated habitat; material: faeces | place: United Kingdom | collected 2010/2012 ... | reverse complement strand
CCTCAGGAGGCGAAATCCTGAAGTGAATGAATGGTAAACGAATTCGGAACAAACCGACCTTCCAACAAGGCTGAATGCCGCCGAATTCGCGCTTTAGCAAAGCCATTGCTAAGCCCCTCTCTCCTCGCGTGCAGCACGCTGCACAAAACGATCGACCATCTTTTCCTCCCTCGATTCATTAAAAGGATTGTGCACGCCTACCTTTTTGTGAATCGTTGGAAAGATGAGTCTTGAGGAGAGTTTTGCTTCACTTTGCCTTTATTTGCACGCAATAAAGATAAAGCCAAACGGAAATCCCCTAAACTCCCTTTCCGCAAAGATGGTCCCTTTGTTTGTGATTTTGCCCTGTTGAAACGTCCCCCTTTGGACGCACCAACACCCACAGACAAAACTCACGTATATGATTATCGGTCAGCGGTCATACTCTGACTAATTCACAATGAACCTGTTATAAATAGCGAGAAGAAATGATATTTCTTCAGACAATGAATTTTTCTTGATTTATAGCTGTTTGATTTGTAATTGTTTAATTACGAAATGTAATCAGGAACGCTTTTCTTCTTTTCGGGTCCTAAACAATATCAATTGCTCTCTTTTTATAGTCAGTCCCTATAGTCCAAACACAAATCAACCGACAAGGTCGGGTATTCTACCGTTTTCTATCTGGTAATTTCCTTGACGAACACGTTCATGTCACGTACTTTTTTCTTATTGCTTTGTGTGTGGGAGGGTTTTGCTTTTTCAAAAGCGGGCTTTACGGGTGGCTTATCGCTTTTGGGAAATCATGGCTTCTTCACCTAAGACGACAAATCGCACCTATCCATTAATTAGTTAGAAAGGGAGCAGTACGAAATGATCGCCTTAACGACGGCGCAAATCATCTCAATCGTCATCTTTCTGATCGTCATGATCCTTATCATCTCGGAAAAGGTTCATCGTACGACAGCGGCGCTTGCAGGTGCAGTTGCGCTCATTCTCGCTGGTATCGTTACCTTTGATACCGGCGTAAGCCATATCGACTTTGGAACCCTTGGCGTTCTGGTCGGTATGATGATTTTTGTTGCAGTAGTAAAGAATTCTGGCATATTCGAATACTTAGCCATCCGTGCAGCAAAAGTCGCAAAGGGTAACCCATGGATGATCATGGTGTTGTTCTGCCTAATTACCGCCGTATTATCAGCATTCCTTGATAATGTAACGACCGTTCTTCTTATCGGCCCTGTTACGTTTACCGTCTGCAAAATGCTCGAGATCAGCCCGGTACCGTTTTTCATTGTAGAGATTATCGCCTCTAATGTTGGTGGCACAGCAACGCTTATTGGTGACCCACCTAACATCATGATTGGTTCTGCAACGGGCCTTACGTTCTTCGATTTCTTGATGTATGACGGTCCTGCAGTTCTTCTTATCCTTATTGCTGCCATGATTTGCTTTTACTTTATCTACGGTAGAAAAATGGGCGTTGCGGAAGACAAGCAAGCTTCCATCATGACCCTTCATGCTCACGAAGCCATCAAGAGCAAGTCGCTCTTTACCAAGAGTGTGATCATGACCGCTATTACTGCAGTAGCCTTTGTTTTGCATGGCGCTGTCCATATTGAGCCAAGTGTTGTTGCCTTGGGTGCCGCTGCTATTATGCTTATCTTAAGCCGCGCAGAGGTAGAAGAAGTACTGATGGATGTTGAATGGTCTACCATTGGATTTTTCGCAGGCCTCTTCGTTGTTGTAGGTGGCTTGGCTGAAACAGGCGTTATCGAAATGCTTGCCAATGCTTTGATTGATGCAACAGGCGGCGATCTGTTCTTAACCATCATGATTATGGTTTGGGCATCGGCTATTATTTCGTCTTTCTTGGACAACATTCCTCTGGTTGCAACACTTATTCCTATCGTTCAAACCATGGAAGCTGCCGGCCTTGACGTTATGCCTTACTGGTGGGCCATTTCGCTTGGTGCTTGCATCGGCGGCATTGGCACCTTGATCGGCGCTTCAGCCAACGTTGTACTTGCAGGCATCTCCGGTAAATATGGATACCCCATCACCTTTATGGAATACACCAAGATCGGCTTCCCGCTGATGATCCTGTTCACTGCTATCGCTTGCGCTTACCTGGTAGTACGCTTCTGCGTACTAGGGTGGGCTTGATTAAGCCTTAGCTCTTAACCCTGCAGGGTTAATTACACACAAAGAGCTCCGGATGCGATATCCGGAGCTCTTTTTATATTTAGTCCCGTTAGGTTGTAGACCTTTAAAACCCTAGAGAATCCAGCCTTAATCAACGACCTCAACAAGGGTAATTTCAAAGTTCAGATCTTTGCCAGCCATTTCGTGATTGAGATCAAAGGTTACATGCTCTTTGGTAACCTCTACTACCTTTGCGGGCAAAGGCTGTCCTCCTGGTCCCTGTAGATATACCGTCTGGCCCACAGGCAGCTCTTCAGCACCAGGAACATTAGCAGTAGGAATAGTCTGCACTAATTCCGGATTAGGCTCGCCATAGGCCTCGGCTGCAGGAAGATGAACCTTCTTAGTTTCTCCTACTTCCATGGTATTAACTGCCTTGTCGAAACCAGGAATCATCTGGCCTGCCATGCAAACAAACTCCAGTGGTTCACCACGCTCTACCGAAGAATCGAATACCGTACCATCATCAAACGTACCAATATAATGAGCGCGTACGCGCTTGCCCTCGTTGCTCATCTTGTTCCTTTCTGAAAATTAAACAGTACTGGATAGTGTAACGGCACTCCTCTAGAGCACCAACAAAAATAGTGCCAGAGCGCGAAATTAACGTCCCTACTTCATATCCAAGCTCTTTAAAAGGGGCTACGAGCCAAAAAGTCAAAAGCAAGAATACAGAGCAAAAGCAAAAAGCTATGAACCGAAAGCAAAAGTTGTACGCCAAAAACAGCTCAAATTATTGTCCTAAAGTCATAAAAAAGCTCCCGCCTCATTAACGAGACGGGAGCTTTATGTACTACTCCTCTTTGATGCCACGTACTAAACGAAATACCTAAAGGCTCAATTTTAAGGATATCGCTCTTAAGATATCAACCTTAAGCGTTCCTTATACGAATACGCAGAAACGCAGTACCAAGTATACGCAGCTGATAGCGGTGAAGATCAACATCATAGGGAAGCCAACCTTGGTGTATTCCATAAAGGTAATGGGATAACCGTAGGTCTTGGACATGCCAGACAAAACAACGTTTGCCGAAGCGCCAATCTGAGTACCAATACCACCGATGCAAGCACCAAGCGAAATGGCCCACCAGTAAGGCATAATGTCGACGCCCGTATTGCCGATTGCCAAAATAATCGGGATAAGCGTTGCAACCATTGGGATGTTGTCCAAGAAAGACGAAATAATAGCCGATGCCCAAACCAACACGATAATGGTGATCATCATATCGCCACCAGTGATATCAATAAGGCCATTAGCCAACATGTCGATAACGCCCGTTTCAACCAAACCACCAACAACGATAAACAAGCCCGCAAAGAAGCCGATGGTTGCCCATTCAACGTCCAGCAAAACTTTTTCAATTTCAGCAGAGCTGATAATAAGCATGACAGCAGCTGCGGTCAGTGCCACAACGCTCGGCTCAACACCAAGAACACTATGGAACACAAAGGCAAGCGCAACAATAATTGTCATTGCAACGCTTTGATGGAATAAGCGCTTGTTAGTGATGGCCTCATGCGCATGCAAGTGCATGATAGATTCCATCTCTTCAGAGGTAGCAGACATATTCTTGCCATAGAGCACATAGAACATGGCAATTGCCGCAACCATAATCAAGACAATAGCAGGACCGTTGTACACAATGAAGTCAAGCATCGTGAGGCCTGCCTGCATGCCAATCATGATATTAGGTGGGTCACCAATAAGTGTTGCCGTACCACCAATGTTAGATGCCATGATCTCAACAATGAAGTAAGGTACGGGGCTCATCTTGAGCATCTTGCAAACGGTAAACGTAACAGGACCAACCAACAGAACAGTAGTAACGTTGTCCAAGAATGCAGAAAGCACTGCCGTAATGATGCAGAACAGTACCATAATGATCCACGGATTACCCTTGGCTAATTTCGCCGTCTTAATAGCGATGTACTCGAAAATACCCGACTGTTTAACCACCGCTACAAAGATCATCATACCGACTAAAACACCGAGCGTGCCGAAGTCGATGTGCTCCATACCAACATCAAAGGTAACAATACCAGTCAGGATAAGCACAACGGCACCCGCAAGCGCGGCGGTCGTACGATGGATCTTTTCCGAGATGATAAGTGCGAATACTACGAGAAAGATCACGATGGAAATGATCTGCGGTGTAGTAAATTCCGGCATTCACATCCCTCCTATCCATATACATTTCCCTTTTTATGAAAAAGAATTGAACACAACAGGTAGTTCAATTACTCCCAAACAACTCAAGCCAAAGAACTCCGCTAAAGTATTCCACGCTTTACGGGATCTTCTTTATCCTGAGCCTTAACGCCTCGTGCGCAATCTTTTACACAAAAAAGGCTCTCCTCGAATTCAACCTAAACGAAAAGAAGGCGCACGGCCTTCCAGGTTGAATTCCCCTGTCTAAAATAATAAAAATCAGATAAATAAGCGTCAAGAACACGTTCAGCGATGAGTATTTCGGAACGATTCATGTTTGGTTTGAATACATAGAAAACCGCGTATGAATTACTCAATACGAATCAATTAAAAAGAAAAAGCGAATAAGAAAACCTCTTGATGATCCTAATGCTTTTTCTTTCCATACATGGTCATCTGGGAGACATTGAACAATTCACCATCGGAGATGCGATACTGCTCTACTTTCCACTGGGAAATGCGTCCGCCTGCACGAATCGGCGTTGCAACGGTCTCAACCGTATCGCCCGCTTTTACAGGAAGCAGATGGGTACTGCTCACCTCAACACCTAAAAAGAAGAAATTATCGTCTTCAAAATGTTCCGTACAGCATTCACTTGCTGCATTTTCTGCCAACGCTGCACTAATTCCCCCATGCAAAACACCATGAGGTTGGAGCATGTCTTCTGTCACAAGCATATGGGTGACATATTTTTCGGGAGTAGATTCAATCACTTCAATTCCGAGAATATCCGCAAGAGCCACGATGCTTCCTCCTTGTTCAAATAGAGCAGAGCCAAACTGCTTCACTACTTATCGTTATTAATGATGTGGTTTCTATTGTATCGTGCAAGGTTCATTCTTTTTTCTAAAAGCAGCTCTGAGGGCAAGATTTAGCGTTATGTACCATATGCCCTTGCCTCTTTTTGGTTTGTCTTGACTTAGATCTAATCTTTCTGTTGGTTTCGCTCAGATTCAAAACGCTCAGACAAATCCACTATGCCATCAGCAGTTTGCTTGAGCTGCTCTTCTTCCTTTTTGACAACGTGCTGGACCGTTTGCATCCCCTTTTCAAGAGGCAAGACATCGTCTTCATCGGGATGGGGATGGTTGTCAAAATAACCCGTTTGCCCCCTTACATTCCAAGCGCAAGCCGCAAACGCCAATACAATAACAAGCGACAGCGTTGTGGCAGGATCAATCTGACCTTGAGAAACAGCACTAGCCGTTGACCAAGAACTTAACAAGGCATTCAAAACGACCAACCAAAAGAACACGGTAATGCGCTTAGGATTATAAGCACCCCACAAACCAAGAATAGCCACCACTATATTTACGGCACCATTTGCAATAGTGTAGGGACCCACGCTTAAAGCAGGCACCAATTCCTGCAAATGAAAGATATCGAGCACTGAAAGACTAAAAAGGCCAATGCCGCCGCCCAGCTCTAAAATTGCCCACACTAAAAGGGCAATGCAGAGCCAACGAGTACGAAGCTGCCAAATAGTATAAGGAGTCCCATCAGCTGAAATATGTTGCTTTTTTACTCTCTTCTTACCCAATCTTGCCAAAACCTAATCAAATCATGAGACGTGAACATAACATTTCTCTGCTACCTTTAGACCTTGGGTATTGTCTCATAACGTCTTTGATAATTTGCCATCTTTACGAAATGAGATCCCAACGAAAAGGCGAACGAGTTTCACTCGATGAAGGTCTCCCGCTAACAGTAAAAAAGCACCTTGACAGCAAAAACGCCTCAATGGCAAAAAAGTACCAACCTTTGCAGATCGGTACTTTTTTATCTCACTCAATAAAGAAAGTATTAAATGCCTTTGTGAAGAGAAGCATTTAGTGCCTTTTATGAAGACTAGCCGCGGACTTCTGCTCCTGTTGCGCCACAAACCTTCTTGATAAGACGAGCATGCTGCTTATCTACCTCTTCAGTGGTAAGGGTACGATCGGCTGCACGATACTCAAGCGCATAAGCCATTGACTTTTTACCTGCTCCGAGGCGTTCCTCATCACGATAAACGTCAAACAACTGAGCTGTGTCAAGAAGCTTGCCGCCAGCAGACGTAATACTGCGCAGAAGCTTTTCATGCGTTACTTCTTCGTCCACCACAAAGGCAACGTCCATCGTAACCGCAGGGAATACCGGAACATTGACATAATCACGAGCAGGACGAGCACATTTAATAAGAGCATCCAAGTCAAGCTCAAAGGCCACCACAGGAGCCTGCACCTCATAGGCATCGCATGCCAAGGGGTGAATTTCACCAACCCAACCAAGCACTGTGCCACCATCAAGAACCTGTGCCGCACGACCAGGCTGCAAATGAGGAGCTTCTTCGGCGCTTAGTGCCTTAAAGCGCGGTTTCGCAAGAGCAAGCTCGCGCATCAAGCTCTCAATAACGCCTTTTCCATCAAAGAAATCAAAAGGAACCGCCTGCTGATTCCATGCAGGATCATTCATAGCACCTGCCATTACCGCAGCAACACGGTTGCGTTCTTTAGGACTCTTCTTCCCTTCAGCACCAAAGAACACCACACCTGTTTCATACAGCTGAATATTATGAACGCCACGACTCTGGTTATATGCGATGCTGCGCATCAGACCAGGAATAATAGACTGACGCATTACCGACTGTTCTGCATTGAGAGGATTGAGCAACTCAACAGGAATACCCATACCCTCTGTGGGCATACGCAGCTGTTCAAGCTCATGAGGATCGGCAAATGAATACGTCATGGTCTCATTCAAGCCGCATGCTCGCAGAGTATTGTTGATTTTATCCATTGTGCGCTGCGCTTCAGTTTTGATACCAACGCGTCCTGGGCCGCCAGGCAAGGTGGAAGGAATGCGATCCATCCCATAAAGGCGCAACACTTCTTCGTAAAGATCGATCTCGCGCTCAAGATCAGGACGAAACGTTGGAGGAACAACCTTAAGGGTATCTTCCTGGGTGCTATCCACCGTGCATCCAAGTCGCTGCAGCATATCAATAATGAAATCGCGTGGAATAGACTCGCCCATCATCGCCTGGAAACGAGGGATACGGAAGTCTAACGTATCCACTTCGGTCTTGGTGTTATATACATCAATCAGGCCGGGAACAACCACACCGCCAGAAACATCAGCAAGAAGCTGCGCTGCCGCCGCAGACATACGATCAATCTCAACATCGTCAACACGACGCTCATAGCGCATGGAAGCCTCTGAAATCAAACCAAGGTTACGGGAGGTTCGTGAGGTACGCCCTGGCTCGAAGGTTGCAGCCTCAAGCAAGATGGTTGTGGTTTCATCAGTTACTTCAGTATCGAAGCCACCCATAACGCCAGCAAGACCAACTGCTTTTTCAGGAGTTGCAATAACGGTCATATCTTCGGTTAGTTCGCGCTCTTCCCCATCAAGAGTTTGAAGTTTTTCGCCTTTCTTTGCAGCACGAACAACCACATTGGCTTTGCCTGTTTCGTCGACCAATTTGTCATAATCAAACGCATGAAGCGGCTGACCGAAGAGGAACAGAATGTAATTGGTCACGTCCACCACATTATTGATAGAGCGCGCACCAGCTGCCGTTACTCGCTCTGCCAGCCAATCCGGGCTTGGGCCCACTTTAACGTTTTTAATAACGCGAGCCGTATAGCGAGGGCAGCGATCAACATCCTCTACGGTAACAGTTGCCAACTCATCAATAGAGGGCATATCGTTATCCTCTTTAAGAGCAGCCTCCATTTCAGCAAGAGGATTTTTAGCATCGATGGCATACATGGCGCCAACTTCGCGCGCCATACCAACCATAGATAAGCAATCGGGACGATTCGGAGTGATTTCCAAATCCAAAATCGTATCGGAAAGGTTGAGGTAATCTGCCAAAGGCATACCAACAGGAGCATCCTCAGGCAAAATCATAATGCCATCATGATCCGAGCCGATACCAAGCTCACGTGCCGAGCAATTCATACCGCAGCTCACCACACCGCGAAGCTTTGATTTTTTAATTTTGAAATCACCTGGCAAAACAGCGCCAATCGTAGCGACAACAACATGGTCACCTTGATTGAAATTCTGTGCACCACATACAATCTGCAACGGCTCAGGATTGCCATCCTTATCTACGTTGGCACTTCCCACATCTACCTTGGTTACCCACATATGATCCGAATCGGGATGAGCAACCTTTTCGAGGATCTGGCCCGTTACCACGTGGTCATATATATCGCCCGTACGATCTATGCCCTCAACACCGGTGCCCGTTAAGTCCAAGCGATCACAAAATGCTTTAAGATCTTCTGGTACCTCTACGTATTCAGAAAGCCATTTAAGAGAAACTTTCATAATCTTTATCTTTCTACTCTTGGGAGTTTCGCATTGTCGTTACTTGAGGTTCTTCTAACCCGCCATCTCATACCAGGCTGCTGCTACCTCTTTGCCAAGTTAGCCTGGCAACCTGACAAGCATCAAAACCTCTTAAAACTGCCTTAAGAATCGCATGTCGCCTTCGAGCAGCATACGCAGATCAGGAACGTCGTATTTCAGGCACGCCACGCGCTCAACACCAACACCAAACGCAAAGCCCGAATATACTTCCGGATCAATTCCTGACATACGCAAAACATTAGGGTCTACCATGCCGCAGCCTAAGATCTCAAGCCATCCTGTACCTTTGCACATACGACAACCCTTACCATGACAAATACCGCACGAAACATCTACCTCTGCGGAAGGTTCCGTGAAGGGGAAGAAGTGCGCGCGGAAACGGGTCTTGCGCTCAGGGCCAAACATTTCTTTACAGAAGTATTCCAGCGTTCCCTTTAGATCGCCAAACGTAATGTTTTTATCGATAGCCAGACCTTCGCATTGAGTAAACTGCGGCAAATGAGAAGGATCTGCCACATCGCGACGATATACCTTACCGGGGGCAATAACATAAATAGGAAGATCCTGATCCTCCATAGCATGTACCTGCACGCCAGAAGTCTGGGTACGCAGCAGCACATCCGATTCCCCACGAACGCGAGAATGTTCTCCCGAAAAGTCACGCACATAGAACGTATCCTGCATTGATCGACTAGGATGATCGGCAGGAGCATTAAGTGCCGTAAAGTTATACCAGTCGGTTTCCACTTCAGGACCAGTAGCAACCGAATAGCCTAATCCCAAAAAGATTTCAGAAATTTCATCCGAAATCGCATTGATTAGGTGGCGTGTGCCCATTTGCTGCGCACGACCAGGAAGCGTTACATCTACTGCGCTTGCTTCCATTTTTGCTTCAAGCTCAGAGAAAGAAAGTTCCTTTTTCTTGCTTTCAAGTGCTGCTTCAATTTCATTGCGAGCAGCATTGACCGTTTTGCCCACTTCAGCACGATGCTCTTTGTCAATCTGACCCATCGAGCGCAAATAGCCGGTAAGTGAGCCAGATTTGCCTACCACCTCAACACGAATTTTTTCAAGCGCCTCGGTATCAGGTGCCGAAGCGATAGCCGACAGCGTGTCGGCATGCAGGGATTTTACGTCATCAACTACTGACATTCCTCGCATCCTTTCCTGTTACAAAACGCAGGTCTTTATCAGCACACCTCAGATATCCGCATCCAGCATCTCTTCGCCTGAACGTTTTCTTACGTCCGCAGCAAATAAACAGCAGATCAACCGCCAATAAACCTGCACAAAAAAGAGCCCTTCTCATCCTTTACTTCCAAGGACGAGAAGGGCTCTCGCGGTACCACCCTGGTTGATGTTCTATACGCTGTATTACCTCAGCGCTTGAACACCCACTCGTTTGCTCTATTTCGGGAGCTCCCGTCAAGGCTAGAACATCCACTTAGTGCAATATGCGTTTACGCCTTGCAGCTAAATCCTGCATTCACCTTGAAGCTCAGAAGGGAATCATGTCAACGATTCATGTTGCTTTTCCAGCCAAAGAGCAACTCTCTGGAATGAATCACGGCCGCCACCGACCGCCCGCGACATGCTGTCTTCGTCATTGCATGTGCGATGAAGTATAGCGCAAAGAGCATAGAAGCGGTAAGGGCTTTCACCGAAAAAGAACTTTCCTTACAACCTTGCGCTCTGCTGTTTGCCGCCATCAACACGCTCTTGTTGTCTGGCTATCCAACACAGATTAGCCGCGCAGAACGCTAGTCGTTCGTCTGATTTTTTGCCAGTTCTCGCGCATGGGTGCTCGATTGATCGAGTCGCGCGGCGGCAACGACGATATTACGTGCCTCTGCCTCGGGATCTGCCTTTTCCTTTTTGCTTGGACGACGTGCTAAGATACGCTGCAATTCCGCCATATCAGCTTTGATTTGGCGCTTTTCGTGCTTATCAAGCTGTTTGCCAAGACTGGTAAGTGCCTGATTACATTCCTCGAGAAGTTCTTGTGCCTTCTGGCGTACTTCCATTGTAGCGCGGCGGAATTCGTCTTCTTCGGCGTAATCTTTTGCGTCTTGAATTGCGCGCTCTATTTCCTCATCCGACATACGATCAGAGTCATCGATAACGATAGATTGCTCACGGCCTGAATCGAGATCCTTTGCCGAAACCGTCAAAATGCCATTGGTATCAATGTCAAAGGTCACCTCAATTTTAGGAACACCCGCAGGAGCACGTTTAATGCCTTTGAGGCGAAACGTGCCAATAGCTTTATTGTCTGCCGCCATAGGACGCTCGCCCTGAAGAACCTTGATTTCTACGCTGGTCTGGAACGGAGCTGCCGTGCTAAATATCTGAGAATAATGCACAGGCAAGGTGGTATTGCGCTCCACCAAACGCGTAGCGACACCACCTACCGTCTCAATAGAAAGAGAAAGCGGCGTAACATCAAGCAGCAAAAGACTATTTGCCTGCACGATGCCAGAAGAGGAAGACGAAAGCGTTTCGCCCTGGATAGCGGCACCTGTTGCCACGCACTCATCGGGGTTGATAGAGGAAGAGGGCTCTTTGCCCGTCAGTGCTCGCACGTGATCCTGCACCGCAGGAATTCGGGTTGATCCTCCCACCAGTAAAACACTGCTGAGCTCTGATGCTGCAATGCCTGCATCATTGAGAGCCGATTGCACAGGACCTGTTGTGCGCTCTATCAGGTGAGCAGTTAAGCGATCAAACTCTGCACGGGTCAGGGTAATATCCATATGAAGAGGACCCGCAGAACCTTGCGCAAGAAACGGCAAGTTTACCTGAGTTGACGTAGCGCTTGATAATTCCTTTTTCGCCTGTTCGGCTGCTTGGCGTACACGCTCAAGCGCCATTGCATCACGCTTGAGGTTCACACCTGTTTGCTGCTCAAAAATTCCCACTAAATGCGTGGTAATACATTCATCGAAGTCATCACCACCAAGATGGTTATCGCCCGATGTAGCAAGCACCTCTATAACGTCATCGCCGATCTCGATAATGGAAATATCGAAGGTGCCACCGCCTAAGTCGTACACCATAACCTTTTGTGCAGCGCCGTTGTCAAGACCATAAGCAAGAGCAGCACTGGTAGGCTCATTGATAATACGCAATACGTTAAGACCAGCAATACGACCCGCGTCTTTTGTTGCCTGACGCTGGGAATCATCAAAATAGGCAGGTACGGTAATAACCGCATCGGTAACTTCTTGGCCTAAAAAGCTTTCAGCGTCACGACGCAATTTAGTCAATATCATTGCTGAGAGCTCCTGGGGAGTATACGACTTGCCATCAATCTTTACCTGCCATGAAGTTCCCATATGGCGTTTAACCGAAGAAATGGTTCTGTCAGGATTAACTGCCGCCTGGCGTTGTGCAATGCTGCCAACCAGTCGCTCACCTTCTTTGGAAAAAGCCACAACACTTGGTGTCGTACGTTCCCCTTCCGCATTGGGAATAATGGTTACGCGGCCACCTTCCATTGTTGCCATGCAACTATTCGTAGTTCCAAGATCGATTCCTATTGTGGCTCCCATAGAAATTCCTTCCTTTATGTTTTGCGCAAACATCGGCTCTACCGCGCAGATGCAATACTTTTCTTAAACGCAGAAATACGCTGCATTTGAGCAGCCGTACATGCCTAAACACAATCCGCAACAAATCATGTTGGGATCTACGCCTACGCTAAACCCACGAGCTTGTCCTTGTTGTTGATACGCTTGTCCTGCCATTTGGAACTGCTGCTGGGCCTGACGATAGTCGCGATTTTGAGGGTCGAGCTTGATGGCACGACGAATCTGTTCATTTGCCATCATGGAATTTCCCGCTCCATGATTTGCAAGCGCACTGAGATAGTAATAGCGCGCATTGCGTCCTGTGCTTTTTACCTGATTTAAGATAGTGACAGCCTGCTGATACCTGCCTGCATTGATAGCGTCTATCGCGCTGCGAATCTCAGGCGAATCGCTTGCAGAAGCTTCGGGGTGAATGGTACGAAAACCACCCATACTGCCAAAGCCAAAAATATCGTCAAAGTCTATTGTTGACCAGCCATAAGGTCCTGATGAGCTGTAGCCTTGACCCGTGCCACTTGACTGGCTCGAACCTTGCCCGCTTGGGCCTCCATAACCTGCACCACCAGCATATCCCCCTGATGCATAAGAAGCGCGGCGATCACTTGCCTTGTACTTTTCAGGGTTCGTAATACGATCGTACGCCTCGTTAACTTCGTTCATACGCTCGGCCGCTTTGGGGTCATTCGGATTAAGGTCTGGATGATTTTCTCGTGCCTTCTTACGATAAGCTTTTTTGATTTCGTCAGCCGAAGCATCTCGGCTTACACCCAAAACCTCATAAGGGTCTTTAACCATCGTGGCTCTTATTCTCCTTTGCCTCAAAACGTTGCCATACGCCCGCATAAAGCACGCTTCGCAAAAGATGCAAATCACGCTCAAGCGGTAAACGTTCGAATACTTCGGTCATACTTGCTGCAAGATATTCTAAATTATCCCGAAGTGCTTGCGCATCATGTTCCATATATCTAAAGGGATTATATGAACCTGTTTTTAAATCTTCCTCTAAGTCCATCGCCGCATCCATGACATACACAAACTTTCCTAATCGTGCACCAAAACGACGAAGATCTGTTACCCAAAAGTCATTTTTGCAGGCGAATAATCCCCCTAAAAGCAGGCCAAATCGGTTTGCAGGAGCATCGGGAGAAAGCCCCGTTTCAGGTGAGCAGTCACACTCTGATAGTTGGTTTTCCATGTCTTGAATTTCGCCAAGAGCTTCTTCGATAGCCTTACATGCCAAAGGAATGCGCCCTTTTGCCTTTCGGTAAGCTCCCCAAAGGGCAATAGTTCCCGCACGGGATTTTATATCGCGATCATCATGCCAGTTATCCAATAACTTATGGTAAGCAAAGGCAACACTGAGATCGGCTGCATAATCGGTGTATTCGCTTTGTACGAATGCTTGAGGTTGCACAGGATGTATCGGACAACGCTTAAGCCCCGCTACCTCAGAAGGCTCATAGAGAGAGCCAAGCACAAGTGCCAAAAAAGTCAGATCGAATGAAACACTGAGACGAGGAAGCTGCCCATAGCGCTGTTTAATCGAGCGACACACGCCGCAATACATCGCGCGATAGCGCTTCTTTTCCTCTGCTTCTAAGCTCTCTATATTGGGAAGAACATACCCAAACACAAATTGCCCTTAAAACGCCCGATAAAAACAGGTGGTATTTCCCGTATGACAGGCAGGACCAGCAGGATGCACGAGCGCGAGCAAGGTATCTGCATCACAGTCATAACGAAGTTCCACCAACTCTTGTGTATTACCGGATTCTTCACCTTTGTGCCAATACTTCTGACGACTCCGCGACCAAAACCATGTTGTTTTCTCGTCAAGCGTTCGGCGAATAGACTCTTCATTCATCCACGCCATCATCAGCACTTCACGGGTATCAGCATCCTGAACGATACAGGGGATTAAGCCATCGGCGGTATAGGTAAGCTCAGATAATTCCATCGCGATTCTCCTCAATCTCCTTTATAGGCGGACAGGAATTCCTTGCGAACGCAGATATTCCTTTACTTCTTTGATGGTAAGCTCGCCAAAATGAAACACGCTTGCTGCCAAAACAGCATCCGCTTCACCTTCAAGAATTCCTTCAGCAAAATGCTCAAGCTTACCAACACCACCTGAAGCAATAACTGGAATATTCACCGCACGCGCTACCGCACGGGTCAGCGGGATATCAAACCCATCCTTACTTCCATCACGATCCATGCTGGTAAGCAGGATTTCACCCGCGCCACGCTTAGCTGCCTCTTTTGCCCATTCGATAGCATCAACGCCCGTATTTTTACGACCGCCATGGACATACACCTCCCATTTATTGGGATTGCCCGGCACTTGCTTTGCATCAATAGCGCACAGGATAGCCTGGGTGCCAAACGCTGCAGCCGCCTGCGTAATCAAAGTAGGATCAGCCAGCGCTGCAGAATTTACCGACACCTTATCTGCGCCCGCAGCAATCATCGTGCGAATATCGGCCACGCTGCGAAACCCGCCTCCCACACAGTAGGGCAGATTGAGTTCTTCGCTTGCACGACTGGCCATTTCTACGGTTGTTGCGCGCCCTTCATGCGTTGCCGTGATATCGAGAAAAACCACCTCATCGGCACGCTGCTCATCATAGCGCTGCGCCAGTTCGATAGGGTCACCCGCATCTCGCAGATTAACAAAATTAACCCCTTTTACTACTCTGCCATCTTTTACATCCATGCAGGGAATAACTCGCTTTGTCAGCATGGCACAATCCTTTCGCCAAACGTTTCTTTGCTGGCCACAAAAGTTGCTATACTAAAGCGCAACGCTTAACTGCTTCTTCAACGTCCAAGCTGCCCTCATACACCGCACGACCAGCGATAACACCTTCAACCGAATCGGATACCGCAGCTAAGTTTTCTATATCTTTTATGGTAGCCACTCCGCCTGATGCAATAACAGGATGACCAAATACTCGCGCCACTTCCACATAGCGATCAGCGTCGATTCCTGTCTGCATGCCATCACGCGAAATATCGGTATAAACCAAGTGCTTAAAGCCAAGCGCTCCTACCTCGGCAATGAGTTCTTCTGCGGGAACGCCAGCCCCTTCACGCCAGCCTGCAACAGCCACTTCCCCATTTTTCGCATCAATACCAGCCGTGAGCAAATCAGGAAATGATTTAAGCGCCTGCTTTGCAAAATCCTGATCGGTTACCAGCGTTGTTCCAAGTACCACGCGAGAAACACCCGCCGAAGCAAGACGCTCGATAGTATCCAGGCTACGGATGCCGCCACCCACTTCAATCTTGAGACCGGTTTCGCGAATGATCTGCTCAATAAGAGTGATGTTTTCCGGGATGCCACTTCGAGCCCCGTTGAGATCTACCACATGAATCCAACGCGCTCCCTGTTCTTTAAATAAAGCTGCCTGAGCAACAGGGCTGTCATTATATACGGTCACCGCATGGTAATCGCCTTTTGCAAGGCGAACCGCTTTCCCATCAAGAATATCGATCGCAGGAAGCAGATCCATTCTTCTCTCCTTCTCAACTCGCACAGGTATTCAAGCAAACACGCTTCCAAGCACACTTCAAAGGTACTTTTCTTGAATACGCTTTTGTCAACTCTCGCAAAACCCTTTAAGAAACCTTGCTTTATAACTTCAAGAATCTCAGAGGGTTTCAACATGCACCTGATTCTTTACGCGCCGCGTGCCACCCATTGCACAAAATTTCGTAGCACTCGCGCACCTGCATCAGAAGATTTTTCCGGATGAAATTGCACCCCAAAAATACGCTCCCCCGACTGAACAACACTCGGAAAAGTCACTGAATGAGTAGTTGTTGCGATTGTTGCCTGAGAGGCGGGTGCACAGTAACTATGAGTGAAATAAAAATACTCCCCGGCTGGTATGCCTTCTAACAAAGGGCAGGTACACGACTCATCAAATTCGATGGAATTCCATCCCACATGGGGAATCTTATAACGATTGCCCTGCGAATCGAATTCGGGAATGCGATCTACCACCCCCGGAAGAATACCAAGGCCTTCTGCATGATCAGAGCCTTCGGTGCCCTCCTCAAACAAAAGATGTTCTCCTAAGCAAATTCCCAAGAAAAACACCCCCCGCGAAAGAGCCTCACGTATAGCCTGCATCTGCCCTGTTTGAAGCATCGTGGCTGAAGCATCGGCAAAAGCTCCCACTCCAGGAAGCACTATTGCCTCTGCACTTGCAATAGCGCTGGGATCATCCGTTATACATGCCTTACCACCTGCACGTATAAGCCCACGCTCTACACTGCGTAAATTCCCTTTGCAGTAATCAACGACCGCTATCATTACAGGGCTCCTTTAGTCGAAGGGAGATCATGCAAAGCGCGTGCATCAAACTCGAGAGCACTACGCATTGCCCGCGCAACAGCTTTAAAACAGGCCTCGATAAGGTGATGAGCATTTTCGCCTGCAAGCATTCGAACATGAAGAGTTATTCCCGCATGGGAGGCAAACGCTATAAAAAATTCCTTTGCAAGAGAAGTATCAAAAATGCCCAGCAAACAAAGAGGCACGTCAACATCCCAGTGAAGCTGCCCGCGTCCCGAAATATCAACAGCAGCCAAAATCAAAGACTCATCCATGGGAAGTATCTGCGAACCAAAACGGGTAATACCCCGCTTGTCCCCCATAGCCTGTGCGAAAGCTTGGCCTAAGACAATTCCCACATCTTCTACCGTATGATGGGCATCTACTTCAATATCGCCTTTGGCCTGCACTTCCAGATCAAACAGGCCGTGTCTGCCAAACGCTTCTAGCATGTGATCGAAAAAAGGCACTCCCGTATCAAGGGAAGTCTTACCCGTGCCGTCTATGTTTAGTGAAAGCGAAATATCGGTTTCTTTTGTTGTGCGGGAAAGTTTGGCCGCACGCGTTGTTTCTGCCATAGGAAGCTCCTTATGTGAGCACTTTTTATTATTACAACCGCTCGCATAAGAGCTCTTTTCTCCAAAGGCTGCGTTACGAAAGATGCCTTTTGCGCAAACCCTCACACAAGCGATTCTTTAAACCTTACAAGCCAGCAACTATATCCTTGAGTGCCTTAATGAATTCCTCGTTTTCTTCGGGCAAGCCAACCGAAATTCTCAGGCAATTCTCAAGAAGCGGCGCATGGGAAAAATCTCGTACCAAGATGCCACGATCGTAGAGCTGCTGCCAAACCTTATCTGCATGGGCAAGACGAATGAGGATGTAGTTTGAGTCAGAGTCAAACACCTCAATACCAGGAATTGCTCGCATGCAATCTATGAGCAACTTTCGCTGTTCGATAATTTGATTAATGCCAGGCTCAAACTTCGAACGATTGCGGAAGACCGCACACCCTATAGCCTGAGATACCGCATCAACCGAGTAGGGCTGACGAACCTTGATGAATTCCCTAATGACACTTTGATTAGCAAGAAGATAACCCAGACGAACTCCTGCAAGGCTAAACGCCTTTGAAAACGTCCGCAGAATTACCAGGTTTTCATACTCTTCCAAAAGAGGACGCATGGTTGAACGAGAAAACTCAAAATATGCTTCATCCACCATTACAAGTGCATCGCTTGCCTCAAGGAGACTTCGCACAAACGCGCCCGATGCCAACTTCCCCGTAGGATTATTGGGGCTGGTTACCATAACAAAATCTATATCACCTTGAGCAACACGAGCTAAAACCGCCTCTTCATCAATATCGAAGTTCTCTTTTCGAGGAATATTGACAACACCGGTCCCAACCAAGCGTGCATTCGCTTCATACACTGAAAACGTAGGAGGCATATTAAGAAAGGTTCTTCCTGGACCTCCCCATGCAAGTGCAAAGTTGAACAACAGCTCATCGCCGCCGTTTCCCAGCAAAACGTTTTCTCGAGAAAGACCATTAGCCTGCGCAATAAGATCCCGCAGTTCGTTAGCAAGAGGATCAGGATAACGATTGAAGGGAAAATTCTTTAATGCTTTTCGTATTTCAATCTGTATCTCTTCTGGAACATTGCAAGGGTTTTCATTAGCGCTCATCAGCTGCTTCGCGGGCAGATATTTGGGATCATAAGGAACCAGTCCCGCTAAAGCTGGCTGAGAAGAACGGACCGCTTTCATACTACTTTTCCTTCTTTGCACGTACCTAACAAGCTCAAGGAGTTCTCTTCGTTTGATGCTCGTTTTCTTGTTCGATGTTTCCAGGCGCTTCCTCGTTGCCTATTCGGCTGGCACCTGCTTTTCTGAAGAGTGATCAGAAACAGTTTGGTCAGTTACCGTTTGTGCAGCACTTGCCTGTTCGAAGGCCTGTTCAACAAGCTTGCAACGCAAACGGACGCTTTGCGCATGAGACCACAAGCCCTCGTGATCTGCCAGAGCGATAATTGCTTGCGAATCACGAACCAAAGCAGCAGGTGAATACTGCAAAACACTTGACTTCTTAATGAATTCATCCACAGAAAGCGGGCTCGAGAAACGAGCAGTGCCCCCTGTTGGTAGCGTGTGGTTTGGTCCTGCAACGTAATCGCCAGCAGCCTCGGGAGTCCATTCGCCGCAAAAGATAGCGCCCGCATGACGAATAGCACCTAAAAGCTCCATTGCGTCAGGAACATGAAGCTCCAAGTGTTCTGGAGCAATAACATTAACCACATCAAGTGCGGTATTCATATCAGGGCAAATAATGATAAGGCCCTTGTTGGAAAGTGAAGCGGAAGTAATTTCTGCGCGAGTAGAGCCCTGCATGTGAAGCTCAATTGCCGCCTCCACCTGGTCAGCATATTCAGCAGAAAACGTAACCAGATAGCAGCTTGCAAGAGGGTCATGCTCTGCCTGTGCCATCAAGTCGATAGCAACCAATTCAGGAAGAGCCGTTTCATCAGCAACTACGCATACTTCAGAAGGCCCTGCAATCATGTCAATTCCGACATCACCTGAAACAACCTTTTTCGCTGCTGCAACAAACGCGTTACCGGGACCGGTAATCTTATCTACCTTTTTAATGGACTCGGTACCATAGGCCAATGCCGCAATCGCCTGAGCACCACCGACTGAATAGATCTCGGTAACGCCCGATACACGACAAGCCTCCAAGATAGCAGGATCAAGCGATCCGTCCTTGGTAGGAGGAGTCACACATACAATACGACGCACACCCGCCACAGAAGCAGGGATGGCATTCATAAGTACTGAAGAGGGATACAGTGCACGACCACCTGGTACATAGATACCTACTGAATCGAGAGGCTGCACTTTTGCTCCTACCAGTGCGCCATCTTCTCGCAAGGTAAACCATCCTTGCTGCTTTTGACGCTCATGAAAATCTCTGATCTGCGCTGCCGCTTGTTTGATTGCTGCAGCCACCGTAGGATCAACGCGCGTGAGCGCTTCATCTATAGCGCTCTGTGGAACGCGAAACGTCTCAAGCTCTACTCCATCGAACTTCGCCGTATACTCACGCAAAGCAGCATCGCCGCGTGTACGCACCTGTTCAACAATATTCGTTGCTGCAATAAGAGCATCCGCATTAAAAGCACCGTTGCGATTAAGCATACTTTCTTCAAAGGTCTGACCCGCTGCTAATTCAATTCTTTTCATAAGTTAGTTCTCCTTCGCTTGCTTATACAACGTATCAGCAAGCTGGCCGACACGTGGGTTTGTCCTAAATGATGAGGGGTTGGCAAAAAAGCGAGCCGTGGAAGCAAGCACATCGTCAACCACCACAAGATTATTTTCACGCAAGGTAGTTCCCGTTGCCGTAATATCCACAATACGCTCTGCCATACCCGTAATAGGCGCCAATTCAATATTGCCATGAAGTTTTACGATCTCTACCGGCATACCAATCTTGGCATAATAAGAGCGTGTAATATTAGGATATTTCGTTGCAACCCTAATGGATCCCAGCTTGCGATAGCGTTGCTCTACCGCCTCTGTTGTTCCTTTAGATTCCGCAACCACAAAACGGCATCCACCAAATTTTAAGTCCACAAGCTCCACCACATCAGGAGCTGCCTCTAAAAGCGAGTCTTCGCCACAAATTCCGCAATCAGCTGCTCCAAGCGAAACAAATACCGGAGCATCGGTTGGGCGAACAATAAGATATTCCACGTCGCCATTGCGAAGCATCAAGGTTCTGCCTGAATCAAGAAGCCCCTCAACATCAAGGCCAGCATCCGCTAACACCTTAACCGCGCCTTCCTTAAGAGAGCCCTTCGGTACAGCAATGCGCAAAGGACGACGCGAACAAGAAGTCTCTTGAGTTATCTGTTCTGCATGTAAAGCAGCCAGCTGAACTGCCGCCTGACGCGCGGCCATTACCTGTTCCAAATAGAAGGCAAATCCTGCTGCTGGGATTTTTTCTGCCCCATAGGAAGCAAGAAGATTATCGTAGCGGCCACCACCGCCAAGAGGCGATCCAAGACCAGGAGCATACGCCTCGAAAACAAGACCTGTGTAGTAATCAAACGAACTCATTACTGAAAAATCGATCAGGAGCTTATCTCCCAAGCCTAATTCAACAAGGGCATCGTATACCCCTTCGAGTTCAGCGATACCAGCCGTGCAACCAAAAGGTGCAAGCAGCGCTTTTACTTCTTTAAGTGCCTGCTTGCCTCCGCGCAAACGAGAGAGCGCAAAAATAGCCTGCGCCACCTCAGGCTTGGCATTGCCCGGATTATCAAGAGCAGGATCGGCCAATTTGAAATCTGTTGCTTGACTGTCCTGAGCATTCTTTGTTTGATGCTGCTCCTGTGCTCGATTTTGCGCCTTGTCAGCTTGGCCGCGCTGTGCAGCAGCGACCAATTCGCCCAGATAGACAAAATTCGAAGTGTGATAAGCCTGAAGAACCGCATCTTGCCACTGCTTGCTGGCATCACTTACCGAAAGAAGATCACGAAGCACACCAGCAGAACCAAGTGCAATCGTAAAACGCGTAAGCCCGCACTCTTCAAGCGCACGCGCAAACATACTAATAAGTTCAACATCTGCAGAACTGCCAGAGATTCCTAGGCATTCAGCCCCGCATTGCGTAAGCTCACGAGCGGAAGCCTCTACCGTTTTTTCCCTAAAGACACGCTGGGTATAACGAAGACGAAGTGGTTTTGTCAGTCCGCCAGTTGATTCGCTACGCGATGCACACATACGCGCAATCTGCATGGTAACGTCAGGACGCATAGCAAGAAGATCCCCATGGGAATCAAAGAACTTAAAAGGTGCCTCGGGCACATGTCCCCCCGCTTCCATTACGTCAAGAACCTCTAACGTAGGAGTCTCAACAGGAAGATAACCACGCGCAGCAAAGCAGGCACGCACCCGCGAAGTAAGCTCTTCGCGAACCAGTGCTTCCTCACTTACCACATCACGAAAACCAACAGGGGTAACGTAATTCATTGCTCTTCTTTCTCTTCATAGAGGGCCAGACGACACAACATCTATTCACCTTACTAAAGGGCAGATTTCTTCAAGGTCACAGCGCCCCAATACCAACGTATCACTATAAAACTGATCGATTCATACAGCTCAACATGAAATACAACACTAATTGTCGCGGTATTTCGTTCCGCTACTTTACCACAGTAGAGTGGTAAAGTACGTTACATTTTTGTTACTGGACAAAGCCTTCATAGCATACACCCTTTCAAATCGGGATATATCCTCATCAAAGGGCTTTAGGTTCGAGTATTATTGAAGAAGGTTTAAACAAAAAACAAAGGGGATCACATGTTTAAACGTAAAACTACTTACACCATTCCCGAGGGATACCGCGAACACATTGAAGCAACAGCACCCACTATCAAGTATCGCGGCAACACTACCATCCATCCCGAAGCGTATATTTCTGATACCTGCTGGATCGTAGGAGATGTTCGCATTGGCTATCATGCAATCGTCATGCATGGCGCCTGCCTGCGCGGAGATTGCGACTATATCGAAATTGGTGCAGAAACCAACATCCAGGAAAACTGCGTTTTGCATGAATCCGATGGTCAGCCCATCATTATTGGTGAGCACACCACACTTGGCCATGGCTGCATTATCCACGCCTGCGAAATTGGCGACAATTCCCTTATCGGCATGAACGCCGTGGTGCTCAACGGCGCAAAAATTGGCAATAACTGCATAGTAGGTGCTGGGTGCGTCGTAACGGAAGGAATGGTCGTTCCTGATTACCACATGGTGGTAGGAATTCCCGGTAAAATCAAACGTGAAGTAAGCCAAGATGAAGTGGTAAGCATCATTGAAAGCTTATCGGAAGGAAATCTTACCGAGGCGCAGCGTATGTATGCAGAAGGGCTGATATTCCATCCTAATGATGATCTTCTCCGTAAAATTGGAGCACTGTAAAACTCTCCAACGTTACGCACTTGTGGCTGCAACGTAAGGGAGCTGCAGTGTAGTACAGCATGCATGCCAACTTGCTTGAATTTCCTGAATTCACTTTGCCGAATTCAGCTGTTCAAGAGACGAGTATAATGAGAATCAAGGTAGGGAATCTGAGGGGGCGATTCACGATGAGTTTCAAAAACATTCTCGTGCCGTACGATAATTCCGAACATGCTAAAAATGCGCTAAAAGAAGCCATCGAACTTTCCGAAGGCGTTGACGGGGTAGCAATCCATGTCGTAGAAGTTGCTGCTCCTCCGCAAGATTTAGTCTACAGCAGCATCAACCAAACAGGCTTTGGCATGGGTGTTTCTCTTACTTCCCGAGAAGATTTTGCCCATGTTGTTGAGGAACGCAATGAGGAAAGCGACAAGAAGCTCCAGGATGAAATTGTTTCTATAGTCGAGGGCTTTGAAGGTGAGCTTACCGCTGAAGTAGTATTTGGTATTTACACCATCGAAACTATTATTGATGCAGCAAAACACTACAGCTGTGATTTGATAGTAATGGGCTCCCGTGGTCTTGGCGCTATTCGCGGCGCTATTGGTTCTGTAAGCTATGGAGTTTTACGATCTGCCGATATTCCTGTTTTGGTAGTTAAATAAGCGTATATAAAAGTCCCTGTACCGAATGCAATACAGGGACTTTTATTTGTTTGTCTATAAATACGAAGTCTAGACATCAAGATAGCTTTTGTTTATCGAACACCAAATTCCTCAAAAGCCCATGAATTAACCTTACAGAATTTGCCTTCCAACGTATTTAAGACAAGTATTAAGCGAAATATCCGTATAAAGAAGATCGTTATTCTGCGGCAGGAGGAACTTGGGCTGCAGGATCAAAACCTGACAAAGAGGCAGATAAAACACCAGCCAACTTAACAAAAATGAATACCGACACAATAGCAGTTACCCAAACGAACAAAACCCATTGAGCAAAACCTGCAAGCCATGCCATCACGCCACCAGTTGCAAGATAACTAATGAGCATATTCCCTAAGAGGATAATTGTGCCAAAATACAAACCAAGGACGATCGATTGAATGATCCATGTCACAAACTTGTTTGCCTTGATTGTGCCTGCTAATTTCAGAGCCCAAGACATAGGATCGGCAATTGTACCAGCAGTAACGCCAATAACAAAACTTGAAAACCACGTTGTCACTACCGATTCGGCAGTTATAACATTCATTCCAACTTGCAGAGAAATGGCAATGTTAATAGCTAGGGTAATAAGCAATCCAAGGATGATATTCATAATGACATTCATCCAAAAGGCATATCCTTCGGGACCCTTCTTCATGATGAGCCTTTCTCTAAGGGCCTGGCTTGACTTTAAGCCAAGCCAGGCAAACGTACCAAAAACAAGACCACTAGAGCTGGATAGCCTTTTCATCTCCCTGCATTCCGCCCGTAACTGCTCCAGAGCAGCCACCGTCTACCGGAATGTTTGCTGCCGTAATAAAGCGCGACTCATCCGAAGCTAAGAACAAATAAGCATAAGCGATATCCATTGGATCGATTGCTTGCTGAGTAGTCTGAGCAGCAATGAGGCCTGTTGCCATTTCCTTAGGAATATTTGCCATAGCCTCGGTCCAAATCAAGCCAGGGGTAACGGAGTTAACACGAATGCCGAAAGGACCACCTTCGCCAGCAAGCTGACGAGCTAGCGCGATACAAGCGCCCTTAGCGGCTGCGTGAGCAGATTGAGGAGAGTTGGATCCCTGAAGGCCGTTGGTAGAAGCGGTGATAATAACTGATGCTCCATCAGCCTCCTTGAGGTACTTCCAAGCGGTCTGACAAACGTTGTATACAATATCGAGTTCGTTACGGATGGATTTTCTCCAAGAAACAGGATCCATATCTTCAAAAGGAAGCATTTCAGGACGAGAAGCATTGTTGATTACTACATCAACGCCGCCCATTGCTTCAACGCATTTTTCTACATAAGCTTTTGCTTCATCGTAATCGCCCAAGTCTGCGGTAAAGCCAAGAGCCTGATAGCCCTTTTTCTGAAGTTCTTCAGCGTTCTTTTCTGCTACACCAGGAGTGGTGCCTGAACCGCAAACAAAAGCACCCTGGGCGCAAAGCAATTCTTGAGCAGCCTTACCAACACCTTTGGTTGTGCCGGTCAAAATAATCTTCTTGCCTTCAAGACGCTTGCCTAAAGAACCTTCAGGAGTTGGAAGTGTACCAAAATTAGGAGCACCAGCAAGTTTAGGAATGTTAACCATGACAGTATCCTTTCTCGAGCGCAAGGACAATTCTTCCTTACGCGTTTTACTGCAGAAACTGAAGAGCGCTTGCCAGGCACTGCCTATAACTTGGGGAGCAACAGCACCCGGCAAGGCTAGAGGAGAAATTAATCAATATAGGTTGCAATAGCATGACGTGCTGCAATACGTCCTGACGTATGAGCGAAACCATTTGCAGCTCCTGGCACTTCCATGTTGTAAGTGTCTCCGTACAAACCAGTTACTTCCAAGCCGACTGCATACAGTCCAGGAATTGGGTTGTAGTCAACATCAACAACCTGCATATTGCCATTTACCTTGATGCCACCTGCGGAGCCCATTGTTCCTGTTGCCAATGGGATTGCATAGAATGGACCCTCTTGCAAAGGACGCAAGTGCTCAGGCTTCTTCATGAATTCATCGTCATAACCCTGCTCGCAATACTTGTTGTAGTTCTCCATGGTCTCAACAAATGTTGTAGTAGGAACATCCATTTGCTTGGCAAGGTCAATAAACGTATCCGCCTTCTTCACCAAGCCGGACTCAATGTTTGCTTCAAGCTCGGTATTCAAGCGCTCCATTGGCTCGTGATATACCACGAATTCACCAATAGCAATTTCAGAACCTTCCTTGGACAAACGATCGACATCTGCCTGAGAAAGAATGGACCACACGATGCCGTCAGGCTGCTTACCGAAATACGTTCCAAGGTCACCAATATTTTCTGCAACCGATTCAGAAGCAAAACGACGACCAGTCTTATTAACCCAAACGCCAGGATTTACGCCTGCACCACCGCACTGGGAGTCCATAGTCATATCACGACCGCCAGCAGCAAGAAGTGGGCAGGTAGTAACGGTGGTTGGATCCGCTCCTACCGACTGAGCTAAATCAAAACCATCGCCCACATTTTGTAGTGGTGTCAAAGTGTTCATGTTATAAGCAGAAGGCGCAAACCAGCTGTACTTATAAATACGATCTGGGTTTGAACCCATACCGCCTGTTGCCAAAATTACGGCCTTACCTCCAACACGCAGAGGCTCGCCCTCAGATTCAGCAACAACGCCAACTACCTTGCCATCTTCAGTAATAAGTTCACGTGCTGGCGTATTAACGAAGATGTCAACGTCAAGCTTCTGTACAGCATCCAGCAATACTTCCTGGCAATGAGCGCCTAATCCTTCAGGCAGATGGAACGTCCATACTTCGTTGGGGTCATCTTCTGCAGCAATATCGCACGTCTTGTATACAACGCCGAGGTCACGATAGATATCAATCGTTTCAGCTGAATTTTCCACAAAAGCACGAACCACGTCATAGTTTGCGCGCTGATGGCTGTAATGCATGAATTTTTGAATACCTTCAGCCTTGGTTGGAAAATGATATTTATCCAAACGAGGTGTTCCCAATTCCTTCTGAATGCTTGATTCAAAAGCACAGGTGCCCTCCGCGTATACAGAAAGTCCGCCTGTTTCCGGCATCTTCTCAAGGATAACTACGCTTTTCCCAGCGCGAGCCGCAATCAAAGCAGCAGATTTTCCTGATGCGCCACTTCCGACGACAACAAGATCATATTCAACATCGAAATCAGCCATAATGGCCCTCCTTTTTCTTTTCCCTCATTAACCCCAAAATGCATAACAATACTTTGTGTAAAACTTCAGGTATCCGCACCAATTCGCAAAGCTGGTTTATCGCTTTGGGTTTATCTAGGCGGTTTTAAGCGCAGCAATAAGAGCTGGAAGAACCTCTTTTACGTCGCCCACAATGCCATATTTCGATTCGCGGAAAATAGGAGCTTCGGGATCTTTGTTGATTGCCATAATGAGCTTTGCGCCACGGACGCCCATCATGTGGTTAGGAGCACCCGAAACACCACAGGCCAGATAGAAACGAGGAGAAATTTTCTGCGTAGAGGATCCCACTACTCGGCTATGTTCAAACCAGTGATAGTTATCGCAAAGAGGTAAGCTGCAAGCAACTTCTGCATCAAGAACCTCTGCCAGTTCGTCCATCAAGGCAAGATTCTCTTTTCCGCCAATGCCTAAGCCACACGAAACCACGCGTTGTGCTTCAGCAAGATTAATCCCGCTATCCTCAGGTGCATGGTAGTCACCTGCGGTAAGAGCATCAGGAACGGAAACCTCGATCTGCTGAATGGATGCAGGTTCATTGCCCGGATCAATCTCATCGACACTTTCTCCGATAAGAACGATTGCAGGGCGCTGTGCCTTCAAGGTTTGGATCGAGCTGCCTTCAGCAACTCCACGCTCTATTGTTACTTGATCGCCCTCAACACGGAGCGTATTTACATTTGAAGTAATAAGAACGTTTCCTTTTGCAGCGATACATCCGGTAATAACACGAGCAACTGCTTCATCTGCTGCAACGATCGCATCTACTTCTGCCGCCAAGGCAGCATCAGCGATGGCTCCTGCATAAGATTCTGCCAATGTATTTGTTGTGTCATACCAAAAAACCGTGCTTACCCCGAGAGTTGCAACATATTCTGCTCGTTCACGAGATCCAAGAACTACTGCTTCAACCTCTTCATTGGTTGAGGCTGCAACCCCAGCTACTTTAGCTGCAGACATATCGTCTGCCACAATGATCCAAACTTTGCTCATTTAGATCACTCCTTCTGCTCGTATTGCTGCCACTAGCTGCGCAACCGCACCATCGACATCTTCTGTACCGTCATAAACATTGGAAACAACCGCTTCCGGATCGTGATATCCCTCAATTTCAAAGGTGCGTTCACTTCCGTTAAGCTCATCAAATGAAAATGTTTCCTGTGGCTTTTTACGAGCAGCTAAAACCACGCGCATACCGGGCTTCGTTTCCTCTTCACGACGTGCTGCCACATCAAGAACTACAGGACCTGAAACTGCGATCTCTTGCGTTCCAACTCCCGAACGACGAACAACAACAAATTCGTCATCGCTTCGTCTTACTTCGTCCACTTCCATGATTACAGGCCAGCCTAAAAGTCCTGCTAACACGCCAGCCACGCAAGGTTCCCAGGACGCATCGCCAATGCAAACACAATCAACGTCGCCAATTTTTTCAATCGCATGAGCAAGTACGGTTGCAATAGTGAGAGCATCTGCTTCGATAGGAACAGAATCAATTGCAACAGTCCTATCTGCACCGCGAGCTGCCGCAAATGAAAGGTCACCCGCTGGATTAGTTGTGAGCCCTACTACTTCACCACCATTTGCCGCAGAAAGAGCCGTTGCCACTACTGCATGGTCATCGTCGCCAACATCAGGACGTTCAGCTGCCCACTTTGCGACCCCGTTGAATACGCGCTCATCGTGAGGATTCATCGCCCACTTAAATATCGCTACTGTTGTCATTACTATCACCTCATCCGAATAGCGCTATTCGGCTTCTTTCCAATCGCATACGTCAGTCCATTCGACACCCATATCAAGAGCAACCTGAATAGCGGCGCCATTTGCATCAGGAAATTCATTCACTGCAATTTCCAAGCCATGCGTTGCTGGTTGAGGAGGAATGATCATCTCTCTAAATTGGCCATGCTTAAATTCGACCGCAGGCTCTAGACCAAGTGAAGCAAAGTGAGCTTTTGCTTCCTCGAAATCATCAACACGCATAGCAATGCCGCTGATTCCTTCGCCTTCTGTTTGCAACTTTTGATACGCACCGATTGCATCGTGATCATGCATTGGTGACATAATTTCAATTCCTCCCGACTTTGGAAGGGCAACGCGAAGTCCAACGCCCTCATCGTCGTATGGACCATAGAAGCTCACACCGAGAAGTGCGCTTAAGTCCTCAACAGCCTTATCAGCATCAGCAACACGCAATGCTATTCGGTTAAGCTGTGCCTTAATTTTTCCCATGTTGATCAAACTCCTTATGTTGTACTTTGTTTGTCACAAAATGAATTGATCTATTGTCAAGAGGCTCATCTCAGAACATACGAAAGGAGACGGAGCAAGGTGTTATCAGAAAAAGATGAGCCTCTGACACATCAGAAATTAGATATTGATGCCTGCGATATAGCCTTCATGAACGGCATCCATAACCATACGAGGAGCCATGCAGTCGCCAATACCTACTACTTCAATTTCATCCGAAGCGGCTTCGATTTCATCACGAAGCTTGTTGAAAGTTGGAATAAAGCCTGATGAGATAATTACCTGATCGACATCCATAGTCTCAATACCACGAGGGCCGACAAAAACAGGCTTTCCATCTTCAATTGCAATCAGCTGCATCTTCGGGCAATTCTTTACGCCTGCCATAGCCAAGCGGGTCATGTACGCAATACCCATTACACCTGAAACAAAGAATTCAGGGCTGCGCGTAGTGATAGTGACGTTCTTACCTTGTTCTTCAGCCAGAATAAGAGCTGTTTCAGCGCCGACGATACCGCCGCCAACTACTACAATGTTTTGAGCATCTGTCTTAGCTCCCTGATCAAGGAAGTCCATAGCATATATTGCTTCTTTGGAGTCAAGACCTTTTACCTCTGGTACGCGCACCTTTGCGCCCGTTGCGAGAATAGCAACGTCGTAGCCACCCTTAACGATGGTGTCAACATTGGCTTCCTCAAAGACAACGTCGATGCCGTTTTTCTTAAGCTGAGTTTCGTAATACGTAATCAGACGACCAAGATCTTCCTTCGAATCAGAAACTGTTGCCTCTTTGAGAACACCACCGATGGAGCGCTTTTCATAAAGCGTTACTTCATGGCCACACTTCTTAGCCGTAATAGCTGCTTCGCATCCTGCAGGGCCAGCGCCAACCACAATTACCTTTTTGCTTACCTCTGCCTGAGGATAAACAGGTCCATCGTACTTATAAAGTGAAGCATTGACAGCGCACTGAACCACACCGCCTGAAAGCATTCCGCGATCATGGCACCCAACACCGCATCCGATGCAAGGGCGGATATCCTCAGGATGTCCTTCTTTAGCCTTCTTTGCCCACATAGGATCAGCCAAAGCAGGTTTACCAATTCCAACGAAATCGGTTACGCCGTTTTCAAGAAGTTCTTCACCAATTTCAGGTGAATAAATACCTCCACAAAGCATAGTAGGAATGGAAACAGCATCTTTAATCATTTGAGCTGCTTCAACATGATTTGCACCATGCTTTGACAAAAGACCTGCTGCATTGACAACCTCTGCATGAGAGCCCCAGGTGATATTGATCGCATCGGCGCCCGCAGCCTCACACATCTTTGCAACTTCGACGGTCTCTTCAATGGTGATTCCTTCTGGCTCAAAGTCTATTCCCGACAGACGAACCGAAAGAGCAACTCCAGGAGCCTTTTTCTTTATGTTTCTAATAACCTCGATCAAGAAGCGTGCACGATTATGAAGCGATCCGCCATACATATCGTTGCGCCTGTTATTGCGAGGAGAAAGGAAATTGCTTAGCAAAACACCGCAAGCAGCATGGATGTCGATTATTTCAAATCCAGCAGTTTGACCACGTCGCGCTGCATCGCCAAAATACTCTACATACTGATGGATTTCCTCGATAGACAATTCGCGAGGAACTCCGCCCCCGTTTTCATACCAAGGTTCCCACATAATACGGGATGATGAAATCAGATCGTCGCCACGAACAAAAGCTGCATCACGACCCGGATGAACAATTTGCAATCCTGGAACAGCACCATGCTGTTTTATAGTTTTAGCAAGCAAGGACATAGGTCCGATATACGGATCACTTGCAATGCTCAAACCCACATGATGGAACTGAGTTACCCCTGCGTTATCCATAAAAACAATGCCAGTACCGCCGTCGCCAGCTTCTGCATAAGCCTTCAACGTAGCCCAGCTTGGAGATCCATCAGGATTGCCAAGCTCAGTACCCATAGGCATACGTACAGCGCGGTTTTTCACCTCTACGTTTCCTACGTATCCCCGCTCAAAAAGTTTTGGATAAAACTTGTTCTTCATCCAAAAACTCCTCTCCAGTGCCAAGATAAATCTGCAAGCTTGGCACTTTAGAACTCTCCGCTGACAACTAACACACCCGTGATAGAAGCAGCCCTCTGTTCGCCATCACAAGCAACACAACCGAGCCCCATTTGCATTGCCCATTAACTTTGAACACGTTCATTTTTGTTCAAAAAGAGAGTTCTAGGGGTATCGAAGCAATGAACAGAAGGGGATTAAATCGGATCCTTTTGCCGTGGTTTTGTATCAAAATGGCTTATCGTTTTTCCTCAAAATAGCCGTTTGGATACCGTTAAAGGTTCTTTTGGATACGTTTGCGCTTGTCGTATTGCTTTTTGTCCGCATGTCCCGTATACGATTTATTAAATGGGCACCTACAACAAAAAACCAGCACGCCTTCTGTCAGAAAGCGTGCTGGCATCTAACTACCAAGAATATTTTTAAGAAGGAACTGAGCTTAAAGATTTAAGCGCTAGCCTGCCAATATCGACAAATTACTCTACAGTCCTAAAGGTATTTTGCTGCCGCAACAGCAGCTTGAACACGATTTGAAACATCAAGCTTTTCTATGATACGACTGATCTCTTTTTTGACGGTAGGTTCGCTCAAGAAAAGCTGTTGGGCGATTTCTGAATTGGAGCAGCCTTTTGCAAGTAGAGTCAAAATAGACACCTCACGAGAAGAAAGAGCTTCGCTCTTTTCGAGAAACACCTCTTTATCTTCTTTCTGTGCAGATGAAACTCTCGTGCGAAAAGCATTAAACATCGCTCCTGAAAATGCAGCATCGCCACAGGCGAGTGCCCAGACTAATGATCTCAGTCGATTAGCCAACAATTTTTCGCGTTCTCCAAAGCCATTAGCGCCCGCTAAAACACAAGCTGTTGCTTCGTCTGCCTCATTCGAGGAGGCCAGAATAAAAATATTGGTATCAGGAAACTGATCAACGATTCTTTTTACCGTGTCGACAGCTATCTCTCCTCCGAAGCACACTCCGAGCAATAAAACAGAAGGAGTGGTCCGAGAACAAAGGGTAAGGGCATCTTCGGCACTATAGCCCTTCCCCACCACATCAAATTCATCCCACTGATTTAAAAGAGCACAAATGCCTTCAACAAACAGTCTATCTTCATCCACAACAGCAATTCGAACCGTTTCAGAATTGACTGATGAATGTATATTGCGCAAGCTGTCAGCATCTGGATCCAAATGAGTAACCGGAATTCTTTTACCCCTCGTTGAATTCACGCTCGATCCTCACTTTCTGTGTCGCTTTGATTATTCGTCACACGAATAAATTTCCTCAGTTCCCCCTACCTAACTGAGCTGAATAATCAAATTCAAATGAAGAGTCCTTGCGTAAATTATTATATACGAAACCTGTACGATCTCTGAGGGAAGACCATAGCAAACAAGCGGTTTGAGTCATGTCTGAGACACGCTTAATTTCTATTCAAATTTATGATGCGATTAGCAACAATTCGATAGTGGTTATCCTAGCCCAAGCCATACCTGCAAGGTAGGAATCCAACCACCAATAAAGACTATAAGCATCAGCACAGGGATGCCATATTTTACCCATATACGTGCCCAAGCAGGGAAATTGATTCCCGATCCACTGTTTGCCTCTGACAAGAAATTATCCCATCCCCAACCGCGCTTGGTGGTACAGAACAAGATGAAGATGATGCAACCTATAACCAATATGTTATTGGAAAGAATGAAGTCTTCGAGTGTTTGCACATCTCCAATACCTGGCACAGAAAATCCTGACCAAAGGTTATAGCCCAAAATACAGGGCATCGAGAGCAATGTCAGAATAGGAGCATTAATGAATACCGCTTTCTTTCTGGTAATGTTCCACTGATCCATCGAGAAACGAAGGATTGCTTCAAAAACGGCGATGACTGAAGACAGCGCTGCTGCCGCAACAAACAAAAAGAACAAAGCGCCCCACAGCTGGCCAAAAGGCATTTGTGCAAATACATGAGGAAGCGTTAAAAACACAAGACCAGGGCCTGAATCAGGATTTACCCCATAGGCAAAACAGGCAGGAAAGATAATAAGGCCTGCCATAATAGCAACTAGCGTATCTAGCAACGCAATATTTGCAGCCTCGCCCGTAAGCTTCTTTTCTCGTCCTAGATAGCTACCAAAAATCGACATAGAGCCTACGCCAATAGAAAGCATAAAGAGCGCTTGGCTCATGGCAGCAAACACAATTTGAGGAAAGGTGGCGTTGGGATTATTAAATAGATTGTCGAGGTTAGGAAGCAGATAAAATTCTAAACCTTCCTGACCACCTTCAAGAAGCAGCGAATGCACGCAAAGAATACCCATGATGACAAAAAGTGCTGCCATCATCACTTTGGTAATGCGCTCAATTCCCTTCTGAACTCCAAGAGCGCACACTCCAAAACCAATTGCCATAACCAGCAGCATCCAACCTGTCATCTCAAGAGGATTTGCAAGCAGACCATTAAAAACTGCTCCAACGTCGGCCGCTGGTCCCAGTTCGCCCATTGCTGTTTTAAGAAAATACGCCAAAGTCCAACCGCAAACCACGGTATAGAACATCATAAGCAGATAGCAGCCAACCAAACCCAGCCACTTAAAACGATGCCATTTGGAACCACGAGGCTCTAGAGCGTCAAAGCTTCGGGCAATAGAGCGATAACTTGCTCGGCCCATAGCAAATTCCATCACCATAATGGGAAGCCCGAGCACAAGCAAGAAAAACAGAATGAGCAGAACAAATGCTGCACCACCGTATTCGCCCGTGATATAGGGAAAGCGCCACACATTGCCAAGACCGATAGCGCAACCTGCGCTGATCAGGATAAAGCCAAGACGACTTGAAAATTTTTCACGGCTATCGTCGGTTATCTTTTTGGTTTCTGCCACGTTTTATCCTTTACGATTTTGTTGTTTTACTTTTTCAAAAGAAGAATCAATACCGTTGCTGATAGAAAAACAATACGCGATCGCGTGTTCTACCAAACGCGTGTCTGTCGGCTACTATCAGGCATTAAGTACCTGGCACTTAGACACTTACCTATCTTCCAAACCAAGCACTTTCATACCGAACACTTACATACCAAGCCAATACATGATCTTCGGAGCCCAACCTACAACAAACACCACAATAATAAGAAGAGGTACGCCGTATTTGGTCCATCCGTAGAGGAGTTTAGGATATCTCATGCCTTCACCTCTATCGGCTTCTTCAATAAAGCCTTTCCATCCCCAACCGGCTTTTCTTGTACAGAACAGAACAAAAACAAGCGAACCAAGTACGAGGAAGTTGTTTGACACAAGGAAGTCTTCGATCGACTGAATATCGCCAATACCTGGAATCTGAACTCCAGACCAAAGCGAAAAGCCCAAAACGCAAGGCATAGATAACAGCGCCAATAAAGGAGCGTTAATTGCCACAGCACGTTTGCGCGTGATATTCCACTGATCCATCGAAAAACGAAGAATGTTTTCAAATACCGCAATAACCGTTGAAAGAGCAGCAAAGGCCATGCACAAGAAGAACAAGGTACCCCACAATTGCCCCAACGGCATTTGCTCAAACACGTAAGGGAGCGTCAAAAATACCAGGTTAGGGCCAGAATCAGGGTCGACACCATAGGCAAAACAGGCAGGGAAAATAATCAAACCCGCCATGATAGCAACCAGAGTGTCCATACCAGCAATGCGCGCAGCTTCACCCATAAGGCGTCTGTCACGTGTCATGTAGCTACCAAAAATAGACATTGATCCAATACCAATAGACAGCATAAACACCGCCTGGCTCATTGCGGCATACACAATCTCAGGAAAACTTGCTGAAGGATTATTGAAAAGGTTGTCGAAATTAGGAAGCAGATAGAAAGCCAGGCCCTCTTCGCCTCCCTCGAGCAAACAGGAGCGCACGCAAAGTATTGCCATAAAGATAAAGAGCGCGGCCATCATGTATTTAGTAATGCGTTCAACACCCTTTTGTACACCCATAGCACAAATGGCAAAACCCATTACCGTAACCAGGAGCATCCATCCCGTCATTTCGAGAGGATCACCAATCATAGAGGAAAAAACAGAAGGAATGTCTTCAGTCCCATTAAAGGTTCCAATGCCCATTTTTACCAGGTAAGCAACCATCCAACCGCATACTGAGGTATAGAACATCATAAGCAGATAGTTGCCTACAATAGTTACCCACTTAAAACGATGCCACTTTGTACCACGTGGCTCTAGAGCATCAAAACTTCGTGCGGTGGAACGATAGCTGGCACGACCTACCGCGAACTCCATCACCAATACAGGCAAGCCCAAAACTGCCAAGAAAAACACGATGAGCAGCACAAACGCTGCGCCGCCATATTCACCAGTAATATAAGGAAAACGCCAGATATTACCTAAGCCAATGGCGCATCCTGCACTAATAAGTAAAAAACCCAAGCGATTCGAAAAGCCTTCGCGACCTTCTGGAATACCTGTGGTGGTTGAGGCCTGCGTATCGCCTGCTGATGCAAGCGCGCTTCCCTTTGCCTCGCTGCCTTGTTTAGCGGCCACCCTACACCGCCCTTTCTTTGTTTATTAAAAACGCGCCTGACCGTCAGAAAACGATTAGACAGAACGCGCCTCTCATCGTCAATTTGCAATAGGCATTATGATACGCCTAATTCAATAATTCTTACCAAGAAAGAAGCAAAGCGCCCCAAAGCATACGGAAGTGTTCTTTTTTTTTACCCGTTTTTTATCTCTTTTTTGGCGGTCAAAAATATCCGAATCTAAGGACAACGAAAGAACGCTTAGATAAGGAGGCTGCTATGAGCTCAATACACGATAAAGAGAGGTTTTCTTCCAGGACAACGAGCGAACGCGCAGACCGCCCAGGCGATATTTAAAATTCTCACTTTTTTGCAGGTTTATGGCCTAAAACACCCTAAAAAAGTGAAAATTTACAAAAATGAGGGGTTGCATATAACGCAACCCCTCATCTAATGCGTATCTAATGCGGCTTGCTGCTGTGTAAAGCTACAAGATAAAGCCCAAAACATCCATCGAACCTTTAGCGCTATCTTATAGCCAGTATTTCCAGCACTTTCTTTAGCCGCCTAATTTTAGTCACCTGATTGTGAGTAATTTAGTCACCCAATTTTTGAGTAAGCATCTGGTTGATAACCTTCGGATTGCCCTGGCCCTTCATTTCCTTCATGCACTGACCAACAAAGAAGCCAAGCAAGCCCTTCTTGCCACCCTGATACTGCTCTACCTTGTCAGGGAACGCTGCCAAAACGCCATCCACGACCGCCTCAATAGCACCCGTATCAGAAACTTGTTTCATACCACGTTCTTCAACAATAGTTGAAGGATCTTTGTCTTCCTCTAAGACAGCAGAAAATACTTCTTTTGCCTGCTTGGAAGAAATAGTGTCATCTGCCAGCAGTTTTACCAACTCAACTGCACGTTCTGGCGAAAGTGTCGTCTCGGACATATCAGAAATATTGTTCGCATTAGCATAAGCTGCAACATCATTAATAATGAGGTTAGCCAATGGTTTTGCCAGCGCAGCTGCTTGGCTAGAAACCTTGCCTTTCTCATCAGCACCCGCAACAGTCATGCATGCTTCAAAGAAGTTAGAAGTGCTGCGATGCTCTACCAAATGACGTGCATCATAGGCGGACAGACCAAAGCTCTCCTCAAAACGCTTTGCCTTTTCATCAGGCAGTTCAGGAAGCTTAGCACGAACACTTTCGATAAATTCATCCGACAGATCATAAGGAGCCAGATCGGGTTCCGGGAACAAACGGTAGTCATCTGCCGTTTCCTTTACGCGCATAACGATAGTACGCTTCTTGGAAGGGTCCCAATGACGTGTTTCCTGGTAAATGATGCCGCCTTCTTCTAGCACTTCAGCCTGACGGCAAATTTCATAAGCAAGGCCATCATGCAGGTTTTTGAAGGAATTCATATTCTTGAGCTCGGTCTTGGTACCTAGCTCTGTAGTACCGCGACGGCGCAGGGATACGTTACCGTCACAACGAAGAGAACCCTCTTCCATAGAGCAATCGGAAATGCCAATTGCCAAATAGATTTGGCGCAATTTCTGCATAAACAAGCGTGCTTCTTCGGGAGTGCGCAAATCAGGCTTCGTAACCAACTCAATCAAAGGAGTACCAGCGCGATTGTAATCTACCAGCGAATGGGTAGCGCCCGCAATACGACCTTCCCCACCGCCAATATGAATCATTTTGCCAGCATCTTCTTCCATGTGAATACGCTCAATACCCACATGAGCCACATAGCCATCTTCGGTGCGGGTAACATTGGCTGCCGTTGTACCCTCAGCACCTGATTCGCCCGGTTTCAAATCCGCAATATCGATGCGCTCTTTTGCAGCAGCGCCATCCACATCTAAATCCAGATGACCACGCATACAGAATGCTACCGGGCCTTGCGTGGTCTGGAAATTCTTTGCCATATCGGGATACATATAGTTTTTGCGATAGAACATCGAACGTTTTTCGATGTCGCAATTTGTCGCCAAACCAGCAAGCACAATAGACTCAATTGCGGCCTTATTTGGTACTGGCAACGCACCAGGCAATCCTAAGCAAACCGGACAGGTGTGGGTATTGGGTTCAGCGCCAAATTCCAATTTACAGCTGCAGAACATTTTTGTTTCAAGCGTGGTTAACTCGGCATGAATTTCAAGGCCGATTACCGCTTCCCAATCTTGAAGAACCTCTTCAAGCTTTTTCATGCTTATTCACCGGCCTTTCCGCAAGCCTCTGCTGATACAGGAGCTTTTCCATCCGCAAATGCAGGAGCGACAGGAGCAGGACCATATACTGTTTCAAGTGCCGCTGCTACACGCAACATGTTTTCGTCTTTAAATGCAGGGCTGATAAGCTGAACACCGACGGGCAATCCCGATTCACTACCCAATCCAACAGGCATGTTCATGCCGCCATTACCCGCAATGTTGATCGAAATCGTAAACATATCTGAAAGATACATTGAGGTAGGATCACTGATCTCGCCAAACTTGAAAGCCGTACGGGGACTTACTGGAGCAATGATGCAATCTACCTTTTCGTAAGCCTTGGTGTAATCCTGCGTAATAAGCGTACGAACCTGCTGGGCGGGTTAGTAGTACTTATCGTAAACGCCCGCAGAAAGCAAATAGCTACCAAGCATGATACGACGGCGAGCTTCAGGACCAAATCCCGCAGAACGGGATGCCTCATACTGAGATCCCAAATCCTTATGACCGGGATCGCAGTAGCCATAGCGAACCGAATCGAAACGAGCTAAGTTAGAAAATGCCTCACAAGGGCCCAATACGTAGTAAGCACTCATCGCAGCCTGAGCATTGGGAAGCTCTACCTCTACGATTTCAGCACCCATCTGACGCAGGTGATCAATTGCTTCTTCGACCTTTGTGCGAACTTCAGCCTCAAGGCCTTCCGCTTCCATGAAGGCAGGTACCACACCAATTTTCATTCCCGCAACACCCTTGGTCAAATTGGCGGTAAAGTCGGTGGTTACCGGCTGACTTGTGCAATCAAGAGGGTCGTGGCCAGCAAGAGCATTCATAGCAAGTGCCGCATCTTCAACGCTGCGTGCAAAAGGTCCAACCTGATCAAGAGAAGAACCAAACGCAACAACGCCATAACGAGAAACCACACCATAAGTGGGCTTTACTGCCACCACGCCACAAAAACTACCGGGTTGACGAATTGAACCGCCGGTATCGGATCCCAAGGTGATAGTCGCACTGCCCGCCGCAACCGCAGCAGCCGATCCGCCAGAAGAACCACCGGGAACACGCTCAAGATCCCAAGGATTATACGTGCGTCCAAAAGCCGAAGTTTCGGTAGAAGAGCCGAAGGCAAACTCGTCCATGTTCAGCTTGCCCAAAGGAATACCACCCGCTTCGATAATTTTCGAAACGCAGGTAGCCGTATAAGGCGAAACATAATTTTCAAGCATGTGGGAAGAACACGTGGTATGCGTACCCTTTAAGTTCATATTGTCTTTAAAAGCAACAGGAACACCTGCCAGAGGACCAGCTTGCGCAAGATTGCCCGCTGCAACTGCTGCATCAACGCGGGCAGCTGCTTCAAGTGCCAACTGTTCGGTTGTCTCAAGAAAAGCATGAACTGCCTTGTCGGTAGAAGCAACGCGCTCAAGTGATTCTTTAGCAATTTCTTCAGCACTGAATTCTTTTGCGGTAAGTCCCGTCTGGATTTCAGCAACCGACATTTCTGCAAATGCACGAGCCATTACTGATCACCTCCGCCTAAAATTGCGGGAATCAAGAAGCTGCCATCTTGCTGCTTGGGAGCATTGGAAAGAGCCTCTTTTTGCGTGAAGCTTGTTCCCTCAACATCTTCGCGCATAACGTTTGACAAGCTTCCGATAGGGTGAAATGTAGGCTCAACGCCCTCTAAGTCATATTCAGTAATAGGCTTCAGGCTTTCGATAATGTTGTTGAGGTCTTCGGTCATTGCCGTCACCTCTTCATCGGTCAGCCCGATACGAGCATACGTAGCGATGCCGCGTACGTCCTTTTCGGTTAAGTGTTGTGTCATGGTATTCCTTCTTACGCATCATAAAAGGGAAATCTTATTCATATAAAGATCTTGTTCATAATAGCAAAAGCACGCTTGCTCTTTTTAAGTGTTCACAACTCTCTAATAAAGAACATGGGGAAAGTCGCAGACAAAATCACTCCCAAAACCAAAGCCAAAGCGAAGCATTTTTTAAAATGAGATTCGCACCTATCCACGCACCAAAGATGCAATAGCGCGTGTAATAGCATCAGATACCGGTGTTGCTTGGCTGGCATCCTCAATTTCAAGAACCACTTTCCCAACCAAACCTTCAGACGTGACTTCGGTAAAAAGAACCGTGGGCTCTTCAACAAGACCCGAATACTCCAGCGCCGTATCGTGCGCCGTTTTTGCGACCACATCCGACACCGCATCAAGATCATTAGTAGTTGTTGCAAGGAAAGGAACCGTTACGCGCTCGGGGGGAGGCAGATGGATAACGGCATTTTTGGAAATAACTGAATTGGGAATAATAACCGTTTCCCCATTTCGGTTTTTAATCGTGGCATGGCGCCACGTTACATCCTGCACTACCCCTTTACTGGTTCCCACCTGGATGTTGTCTCCTGGCTGGACAATCTTCATAAAAGAAATCTGCACGCCACCAATCAAATTTGAAAGTGTGTCTTGAAAACCAAGCGAAAGAGCAATGCCTCCAACGCCTAATGCAGCGATGAGCGCCGACATATTAACGTTGAAACAGGAATCCAAAATAAGACAAATTCCAAGACCCCAGATAATGCCACGAGTGATGTTCACAAAAATTGAACTTTGAGGAATCGCATTGTCGTCGCGACGCATAATATGACGCAACCACTTCACCACAAGATGCGACAGAGCAGCAACCAGCACAATGATAATTATTGCGGCAATAACCTTGCCTATAAAATCGCCACCTGTGACGTTGTCTATTATTTGCTGAAAGGTATCCATACTCCCCTTTTGTGCTGTTTATCCTTGGTTTTTCTCTGTGCAATTTGCTCTGGTGAGCGTTTGTTACAATGCGCTATTCGCTTTTGTGCCTAAGTTCTTGCGCAATCACGAAAGCTTTGCGCAATACTTCTGCCCTTCTATTATCGTTGTTTCTTGTTTATTCAATCAACGCTATCATGAAAAACTCCATGCGATAATAAACTCACAAACGAATTAACCAACGTATATCAAATCTGCCTTGGGGTGAATTACATGAACTACAATCTCGTAAAGTTTCAAGGAGCCTATGGCACCTCTGCTCAAATTCCCGAATCGGTTCGCCCTGAGGTTTCATTTGTCGGCCGCTCTAACGTTGGCAAATCTTCGCTGATCAACCGTCTTTTTAATCGTAAGAAGCTTGCTAAGGTATCTTCCATGCCAGGAAAAACATCGACGATCAACTTCTTTACCACTGATAAGATTGATTTCGTTGATCTGCCTGGCTACGGATACGCCAAAGTGGCTAAAAGCGAAAAGGCTCGTTGGTCAGAAATGATCAATGGATATTTCGATCAGTATCGCTACTACGCATTAGTGGTTTCCCTGATAGACATCCGCCATCCCGCCACTAAGCTTGATGAGCAAATGATTGAGTTTCTTCGCGCCTGCGAACTACCCTTTATAATCGCGCTCACCAAAGCAGATAAACTCAGTAAATCTCAGGCAGCAAAACAAAAATCAGCTATTCGAAAACAGCTTAATCTCCCCGACAGCATACCTTTTGTTATATGTTCTTCAGCCAATGGAACAGGCTTTGATGAATTGCGAAGACTTATCGAGGATGCCTGCAAATAGCATCGGCCACTAGTGTATCAGTTGGCACACCAACTAGCACACCAGCCGACAACCCGACTGACATACCAGCTGATACATCGACCAACATGCCAACTGGCATATCAATCGGTACACCAACCGACATACCAAATGACATACCAACCGATACAGACTAAACGTACAGGAGTTTGTGCATGAGCACCATGAAGGTTTCTTTATATAGCGATGGATCGTCCCGCGGCAATCCTGGACCGGGAGGGTTTGGCACCATATTACGCTATACCGATTCTCAAGGAAAAACATTCGAACGAGAAATCTCGCAGGGATACACCAACACCACTAACAACCGCATGGAACTATTAGGGGTCATTACCGGCCTTGAGGCGCTCAACCGGCCTTGCACCGTTGAAGTCTTTACCGACTCCCAATACGTAGTCAACGCTTTCAACCAGCACTGGATTGAAGGTTGGCTGAAGCGTGGCTGGAAAAACGCGAAAAAAGAGCCCGTAAAAAATAAAGATCTTTGGCAGCGTCTTTTAGCAGCCAAAGATCCTCATAAAGTAAGTTTTCACTGGGTAAAAGGCCACGCAGGACATCCTCTAAACGAACGTTGTGACGAGCTTGCTACTGCAGCGGCTGATGGCCCCGGGAAAGTTGTTGACGCAGGTTTTATCGAATAAGGGCAAACCGCCCTCGATGCGGGCTTATCAAATAAGTACAAAACGCCTTCGGAGCGGGCTTATCGAATAAGCCTAAATCAACCTCAAAGCGCAACTGGAACAGCTTAACGATTCGTTTGCGACTAGCACTTGCTCTTGCGATTCGTTTGCGGTTGGCAGTTGCGCTTGTGGCTTACTTACAATTCACAGTTGCGCTTGTAGCTTGCTTGCAACTTACAGATCTTAGATATAACGAAGACGACGAACACCATCAATCGCACGGATTTTATCCATGGCTTCATCCGATGCAGGCTGATCCAGATCAACCAAGGTATAGGCATGTTCGCCACGCGCCTTATTCATAAGGTTGGCAATGTTTACATTATCCTCACCCAAAATAGTCGTGATCTGGGCAATCATGTTAGGAACATTGCGGTGAAGCATCGCCAAACGCGTCATGCCTTCAGGGCAAACTCCCATGTCGCAATCAGGATAGTTCACTGAATGAGTGATGTTGCCGTTCTCAAAATAGTCAACCATCTCACGTACAGCCATAATTGCGCAGTTATCTTCAGCCTCTGCAGTGGAAGCACCAAGATGAGGAAGTACCACGGTGTTCTTCATCTTCATTACTTCTGGCGTTGCGAAGTCGGTGATGTATTTCTTTACACGGCCCGAATCAAGAACGACCGAAAGTGCTGCACAATCAACCAGCGTATCGCGAGAGAAGTTCAGCAAAACGACGCCTTCCTTCATCAAAGAACAAGCGTGCGCATCAATCATTCCAATGGTGTCTTTTACCGCAGGAACATGAATCGTGATGTAATCACAGGTGCGGAAAATATCCGTCAAATCAGTGATGTGATGAACAGGACTCGAAATCTTCCAAGCGGCACTTACCGAAACGAAAGGATCATAGCCATATACATCCATTCCCAGTTCAACGGCAGCATTAGCTACTTCAGCGCCTACTGCACCAAGGCCAATAACGCCAAGCTTCTTGCCTTTGATTTCATTGCCTGCAAACTGCTTTTTTGCCTTTTCGGCAGTCTTTGCAATGTTTTCGTCGGTAGCATTTTCTCGGCACCAATCAATGCCCTCAAGAATGCCACGGCTTCCCAATAAGAGTGCGCAAATAACGATTTCCTTTACGGCATTCGCATTTGCGCCAGGTGTATTAAATACAACGATGCCCTCTTCTGCACAACGATCAAGCGGAATATTGTTTACTCCTGCACCTGCACGAGCGATAGCACGCAAACCCGCAGGAAATTTCATGTCATGCATCGCAGCACTGCGAACCAGAACGCCTTCTGCTTCTTCGAAGTTGTCCGTAAGCGCATACTTTTGAGGATCGAGTAAATCGGTACCATGTTTAGAAATGTTGTTTAAGCAATGAATATGCCTCATGGGGGAGATCTCCTTCATTCGCTACCTTTGATATGTTTTTAAGAATGATAGAAACACATTATGAACCCGTTTTGAGATAAGTAGGTCCAGAAACACAAAAAAGCGCCCTAACGGGCGCTTAAACGTTCAATGGTGCGGGTGAAAGGACTTGAACCTTCATGAGCCGAAGCTCATACGGACCTGAACCGTACGCGTCTGCCAATTCCGCCACACCCGCAGATATAAAAAAGTGCGACAGTTAGAGTATCCCACCTTGAGCAAAAACGCAAGATTTAATCTCACATTAATGATGTTCTCATGACTCTCTTGTGAATTTGAAGCGTACTTTTCCACCTTGGAGAGAGTTCGCAAAAAATCTCTGAGTAATTGCGAGCAGCACAAGCTCGGTCAATTCAGCTTCAGCCCCTCTCATTGGCGTTTCAACTTTCGTGCCTTTTATTGGTGTTTCATGACAAAAAAGTTTAACTTTATCGTGACAATCGAGTGAAATATTTCCTTATTGGCCCGTATTGTGGCATGATTGATCGTTGGAATATATTGCCGTTACTATACATTGGTAAGGAGTACAACATGGGGTTTTTCTCTAAATTCGAACGCCGCGTAGAAGACGGCTTCGATGACATGGGTGATAAATTCTTCGATTCCCCCATCAGCCCCGTTCAAATAGCAAAAAAGGCCGAAAAGCAAATGCGCCGCGAAAAAATGGTTGGCGCCGGCAAAGAATTCGCGCCTACGTTATATACGGTGCTTGTTAATCCCGACGATGATGAACGACTCTTTGGTTACTATCCAACCCTCGCAGGAGAAACCGAAACCTATTTGCGCGCTAAAGCGCAAGAGCTCGGGCTTGCCATGGATGGAGCCCCTTTGGTTCGTTTCATTATCGACGACGAATTAAAGCCCGGAAAATTTGAAGTGGTTGCCGAATTGGTTTCTGCCCCTATTGTTTCTCAGCTGCGTGCTGAAGAAATGCAGCGTTACGGTCTTGAAAACCAAGCACCGGCCACACAGCAACCCCCTATGCCAAATCAGGCTCCCGTACAACAGATGCCGCAACAGGCACCTGTCCAGAACTACGCAAGCTCTGGTATTGACGTTATGACTGAAGATCCTCAGATCTATGAAGATAGCTACGGCAACCCCTCTGTTCCTCCTATCGCAGGAAATGCAGGTGCTGTAGCGCCTGTTGCACCCGTCGCAGGTGTAGGGGCAGGCGCAGCAGGCAATCAGACGGTTCGCTTTAACGACAACATGGCACAGCCTGCCATGGTCGGTCGACATATGCCTCGTCAACCTCGCTTGATCGATCTGACCACCAATCGATCTTTCCCTCTTACCAAAGATCGCATTCTTTTGGGACGCGCTCTTTCAAGCGATATCGCAATCGAGGACTTAAACGTAAGTCGCACCCATGCCGAAATTCGCCAAGAAGCCGCCAATGCCTGGAGTATTGCCGATCTTGGTTCAACTAACGGAACATTAGTAAATGGTCGCCACATCGCATCAGTAATGTTGCAAGAGGGCGATCGTGTAACAGTAGGAACCACCACGTTCCTCTTCACGTTCCAATAATCACTCTGCGGGCAGCATCTGTTGCCCGCACTTGTTTCCACAACGTTTACGGTTAACGATAGGTTCTTTACGTGATTGACATCATCCTTCTTATAGGCCGACTTCTCTTTGTTGTTCTGCTTTACCTGTTTCTCTTTGCCATTATGAAAACAGGTATTGGTTTAGTACGCGGATCCCGCAAAAAAGAACACGTCTGGACAGTTGCCATCGAAAAAGGCCCTAAGGAACTTCGCGGTGTGCAAATCGCTGTTCGAGGCCCTGTTATTGTAGGACGAAGCCCCGGCTCCGATATTGTCATTGGTGCCGAATACGTCTCTTCACGCCATGCTCGATTTGTATTGATGGGACAGAACTTATTTATCGAAGACCTTGGTTCCACAAATGGTACCGCAGTAAACAATCACTATATTTCAGAGCCAACAGCTTTGCGCAATGGCGACCGCATTACTGTCGGCGATGTCACTATGCGAGTGAGGTTTGAATAATGACCAACCAAACAAAACATACGACCTCATCATCGCGCAACGACGCATCGTCGGTTGAAGTGGTGTCTTCCTATTACGGAAGCCGCACCGAAATTGGCAATGTACGCGAACATAACGAGGACAGCCTTACAGTTTTGCCTCCTCTTTTCGCAGTTGCCGATGGCATGGGCGGTCATGAAGCAGGAGAAGTTGCTTCTGAGATTACCATCAACACTTTAAACGACCTCGCTCCCCGAAGCGCTGACGCTGAAGCGCTTGCTCGCGCTGTGGTGGCCGCGAACCTCAACGTAATCAAGGCGCCAAGCCAAGGCATTGGACGCGAAGGAATGGGAACAACCCTTACGGCGGCAATCCTTGAAAAGGAGCGCCTCGTAATTGCGCAAGTAGGCGATTCGCGTGCTTACTTGCTTCATAACGGATCTTTACAGCAGTTAACCCGCGATCATAGCCTCATGGCCGACATGATCGAAGCAGGCCAGCTCACCGAAGCTGAAGCTCGCGTACATCCTAATCGCTCGGTTATTACACGTGCGATTGGCTCTGATCCTCACATGCAGCCAGACTTATACGAGATCAACGTCGAAACAGGCGACAGGCTTCTTCTGTGTTCCGATGGTATTTGCGGCATGATTGAAGACAACGAAATCGCTTCTATCATGCGTCAATCACCATCAGCCCAAGCCTGCGCTGATCAGCTCGTAGAAGCTGCTCTTGCAGCAGGCGGCTTTGATAACGCCACCGCAATTGTGGTAGATGTTGAGGGTTTTAAGGCTGTTCGAGAAAAGAAACAAGCCCGCAAATCGAAGGTTCTTGCGATAGGCGTGATCTTCTGTCTTCTTGCCGCACTTGCTTGCGCAGTTTTTGCAGGATATTCCTATGTCAATAATTCTGCCTACCTGATCGAGCAGGATGGCAAAGTAGCCGTTTATCGTGGCCTCAATGAAGAATTGTTTGGCATGCCTTTATCAAACCTTGAATACACCTCAGGAGTTGAAGTGGACAAACTCAACCCTGGTGTCGCTAATCGCATCAAGGAAGGAATGGCAGTAGGAAACCTCGATGAGGCAAATAATCTCATTGCCACCTATCAGCAAGAAATCGCGCTTCAAGAAAACAACCCCTCAAGCAACAGCGGGGCTTCTTCGCCAAATAATGAGGCAAATGCAAATACTTCCAATAATGCTGGTGGGGATTCCGCTCATGCTGATGCAACTTCTGCTCGCTTCAACGAAACTTCAGAAGATAATTCAAACTCCCCTGATTCTGAGCGTGGTGAATAGCCTATGACCAGAAGAAACAATGAACTGCTTCTTCTTTGCGTTGCGGCGCCTCTTGTCATTTTGCTTTTTGCCATGGTGGCGCTCAATCAAAAAGGCGGCGTAACCCTTGATAACCTCACGGTTCCTTTGGGAATGTTTGCAACCTTTGTGGTGGCTCATCTTGCTATACGCAAATTAGCTCCCGGTGCCGATCCCGCCATACTGCCCATTTCGTTTGCGCTTTCAGGCATTGGTATCGCTTTTATCACGCGCCTTGCCCCTGAGCTGGCACTTCGTCAAGTTGGTTGGCTTTTCTTAGGCGTCGTATTCATGATCCTTATCCTTATCTTTATAAGGAACTTAGACAAACTCGGCAATTATAAGTACACCATTATGATTGCCGGCATTCTTCTGCTTTTATCTCCCCTTTTGCCCATCATCGGTAACGAGATATATGGCAGCCGTATTTGGCTTTCTATCGGAGGTTTTTCTTTCCAGCCGGGTGAGCTGGCAAAAATCTGCATTGTTATATTCCTTGCAGCCTATCTTGCGCAAAACAGAGAAATGCTTTCGGTGTTTACTCACCGTATTGGTCCTTTCAAAATGCCAGATTTACGCGCGCTTATTCCCGTTTTGATCATGTGGGCAATTGCCCTTTTGATTATCGTTTTCGAAAGAGACTTAGGCTCTGCACTGGTCTTATTCTTTGTCTTTTTGACCATGCTTTATGTAGCAACCGGTCGTAAAGCTTATATCGTTATCAGCTTTGTGTTGATAGCTTTTGGCCTTGTTGCCGCCTACTTCTTGTTTTCTCATGTTCAAACCCGTGTGGACACCTGGCTTAACCCCTTCGCCGACCCTTCAGGAAGCGGATACCAGCTGGTGCAGTCGCTTTTCTCGATCGCCGACGGTGGCCTTTTTGGTGTTGGCATTGGCAACGGTCTTGCCGACCAGATTCCTATCGTTGAATCGGACTTTATTTTCTCTGCAATAGCCGAAGAGTCCGGCCTGTTAGGTGCGGCTGGTCTTTTGCTTTTATACCTCTGCTTTGCAATTCGAGGTATCTTGATTTCGGTTCGTGCAAAATCAGATGTGAGCTCATTTATGGCGCTCGGCTTTACCGCCATTATCATTCTGCAGGCTTTCATCATCGTTGGCGGCGTTACCCGCTTTATCCCTCTTACGGGCTTGACCTTACCTTTCGTAAGTCAAGGTGGTTCGTCACTTTTAGCAAGCTTTATGATCGTGGGCTTTTTGATGAGGGCAAGCGATCAAGGCACCGGCATCGGAACCGAAATTGCCTCAGGTACCGGCGCAATTTCTCTCAATGGTGCTCTTGGACGTGTTTCACTTGGCAAGCGCCTCACCGGAACCATGATGGTATTTTCTGTTATGTTTGCTCTCTTGGTGGCAAATCTTACCTTAATCATGGTTATTCAAGCTGATTATTATCAAAACATGCCTATCAACAACCACACGATTGCAAAGGAATCCGAAACTGAACGCGGAACAATTTCGACCTACGACAATGTGATATTAGCTCAGTCAGTCCTGCAGGATGATGGCACCTATAAGCGTGAATACCCTACTGGCGATCTTGCCTCGCATGTAGTGGGTTACGCCTCGGATACCTACGGCACTTCAGGTATCGAAGCATCAGAAAACGATACCCTTAAAGGATCGAGCAATTATGCTTCATGGATTGACGTCATCAATTCCGCAACAGGCAATAACACTGCCGGAAACGATGTGAAGCTCACCCTTAATTCCACCATCCAAAAGGCGGCGCAGGAAGCTCTTGAAGGATATAAGGGTGCCTGCGTAGTTATCGATCCTGAAACAGGCGCAGTTCTTGCCCTTGCTTCATCACCAACCTATGATGCAAGCGACGTTGAAAACATCCTTTCGAACGACGGCGATTCGTCAGCGCTTTATAACCGCGCAACGCAAGCCCTGTATTCGCCAGGTTCAACGTTCAAGATTGTTTCTCTCACTACTGCTCTTGAAAACAATGTTGCAACCGAGCAAAGCGTATATTCAGCTCCTTCGACGCTAGAAATTGGCGGAGGCGAAGTAACCAACTTTAACGGTGCTTCCTATGGCGATATAACACTTGAGCGCGCAACGGAACTTTCGGCAAATACCGTGTTTGCTCAATTGGGAACTGAGATTGGCGCAGATGGCCTTGTGAAGTCTTCTGAGGAATTCGGATTCAATCAAAACATTTCGTTTGATCTTCCGCTCGCAACTTCGCTTATGCCTAATCCAAACGAAATGACCGAATGGGAAACTGCCTGGGCTGCTGCTGGCGAGCCGGTTGGCGAACACGAAAGCCCCGCCGGTCCTCAGGCTTCAGTTTTGCAAATGGCCTTAGTTGGGTGCGCAATTGCCAACGATGGTGTCATTATGCAGCCTTACTTAGTCGATAGCATCTACAATGCAGAAGGAGCTAATAGTTATCGCGCTACCCCAAGTCAGCTTTATACCGCCTGCTCAAGCTCAATTGCTCAGCGAGTAAAAACAGTGCTTGAAGGCGTCGTAAATAATGGTACTGGTACTGCTGCTGCAGTCGATGGAGTGCAGATCGCAGGTAAAACTGGTACCGCAGAAACGGGCAAACCGAAAGACGATCGCTGGTTTGTAGGTATGGGACCAAGCGAAGATTGTTCAGTAGTGGTTGCTATCGTTTTAGAAGAAGCAGGAGAAGATCTTCCGGGGGGTGCAGCAGGACGAGCACAAAACGTACTCGAAACCGCGCTGCAGGTACAAGGAAGACTCTAAAACTTCTTAAAAGCTCATGGAAGCTTGCAGATGAAGTATAAGAACACTAAGGAATGCGATATGCTTAGAAATTGGTTGTTAAGCATGGATCCAAAGGGAGAATAAACGTGGCTGGAAGCATGATTGGCAGAACCTTTAATAACCGTTATAAGTTAATCGAACGGGTAGGCTTAGGCGGCATGGCCGAGGTATACCGCGCGGAAGACAATGTATTAGGACGCACGGTTGCCGTTAAGGTTATGCTTCCTCAGTACGCAGCAGACCCTACCTTCACCAAGCGTTTTCGTCAGGAAGCGGCATCTGCTGCAAACCTGCAGAGCCCCTATATCGTAAGCATTTACGACTGGGGTCTTGATGGCGAAACGTACTATATCGTCATGGAATTTCTCCGTGGCACCGACCTTAAAACAGCCATTAAAGAACGCGGCGCTATCAACCAGCGTAAAGCCGCTGAAATTGGTTCTCAGGTAGCGCAAGCACTTTCGGTTGCTCATGCAGGCGGCATTATTCACCGTGATATCAAGCCTCAAAATATCATGATTCAGCCTGATGGCAATATCAAAGTAATGGACTTTGGCATTGCTCGAGCAGGAGATGCAGGCCTTTCTCAGACCGCAACTGTTCTTGGAACCGCACACTACGTTTCCCCCGAGCAGGCACAGGGCAAAGAGCTCACAGGCGCAAGCGATATCTATTCTCTTGGCGTTGTTCTCTATGAAGCAACAACGGGCAAGCTTCCTTTTGATGGTCAAGACGCGGTAAGTGTTGCCGTAAAGCAGGTAAACGAAATCCCAGCGCCTCCAAGCACCATCAATCCTAATATCGATCCTACTCTTGAGGCTATCATCATGAAGGCCATGGAAAAGGATCCCGAGCGTCGTTTCAAAGATGCCTCCGAAATGCGTCATATACTCAATGACTATCTGGCAGGACGTCCGGTTAACTTAGGAGATGACATCAGCGGACTGAAGACCCAGGTTATGGGTGGCGTTCCTCCCGTGAATGGAACCGCTGTTATGAATCCCGTTGCCGCTGATGCAGGAGCAACGACGGTCAATAAGTCCTATTCTGCCGACCCCGACAACAACAAAGGCAAAAAGACCAAGCGCAATGTGATAATTGGTGTCATTATTGCCCTTTTGGCGGTAATCGGTATCGCGGCAGCTGCAATGGCTCTCGGCGGAAATGAAGAAACTGTTGCTGTTCCAGATGTCTCCAATAAGCCTATTGCCGAGGCTCGAGGAGAGCTTCAATCGGCCGGCTTTGCCATTGGAACCGAAACTGAAGTATACAATCCTGATGTTGAGGCGGGTAACGTAGTAAGCACCGATCCTGCCGCAGGCGAGCAGGCTACAAAAGGCTCTTCTGTCAACATTACCGTCTCAAAGGGAACTGAGCAGGTCACCGTACCAGACTTGCGCGGTATGAGCGCTGACGAGGCGCAACGTACCCTTGCGTCATATGGTTTGAACGGCCAACAGGGCGATACGGTCTTCTCCGATGATGTGGATGAAAACAAAGTTGCCGAGCAGGATATCGCAGCAGGAACCACAGCCTACAAGGGAGACACCATTACGTTCCATTTATCCAAGGGTCCTGAAACCGCAAGCGTTCCGAACGTACAGGGCTTAGACTTTGAAGCTGCTCGTGACCGTCTTGAATCTGCTGGCTTTACGGTATCCCTCCAGTGGCGTGACGATTCAGCAGAAGTAAATACTGTTATCAAGCAAAGCGTAACGGGCACTGCAAAGCTTGGAACCACTATTACTCTGACCATTTCTAATGGCCCTAAGGAAGAGCCTACGACCTCTGGTAGCACTACAGGTGATGGACAAACAAGCGGTGGCAGCAGTAGTAGTACCACCGGCGGCAGCACTAGTGGCGGATCTGGATCAGGCGGATCTTCCGGTGGTAGCGGTAGCACTGGCGGCAGCACGGCAGGTGGAACTGATTAGCGGAACTTCGTGCTTGCACAAGTAAAATCAATACAAAACAGCCCAGCCGTGGTAAAATGGCTGGGCTGTTTTAATGTGCTTGCGCTTAAGATTGGACATACCCACATTTCAGATCTACCTAAGAATGTTCGCCCTGCATGTTCGTCTCTTTGACCAGTCAAGCACTCAGCGTTTTACTATCCGCCCCCGTAGCTCAGTGGATAGAGCGTCGGTTTCCTAAACCGTGCGTCGGAGGTTCGAGTCCTCTCGGGGGCGCCATTTTCATCATGTTTCTATTTTTGAATCATGCTTCCGTTTAAGATTCTTGTTTCTTTTATTTCCAACTTTATGTTCGTTTAAGCGCAGAAGCTTGTTTCAAAAATTCCTCTTTTTATTACTTGTCACTCTTACCCTAGAAGTATGAGTTTCTTTATTGGATACAAATCAGCTTATGAGTATTGGTGTCATTACGAGATGGCTAATCGCTCTGCCATAACAAAAGCTTTGCCAAAACGCGAAGACAAGCCATCTGCCAAACAACTTGAATGTCTCCGCTTCAGGTATCCATTTTTAAGCACCCCTATACACGCAGTCGTGACGAGCGATGTCTCAAAGCGCAATTCTGCTAAACTTGTCTGTCATTCAACAGGCGCTTCGCTTCAAAAAAGATCTTTCGTTGCTCTTGGTCCTGATTTTTACGTAAGCACACCTGAAGCTTGCTTCCTGCAAATTGCCTCCACTCATACTTTCACCGATCTCTTGCAAGTAGGATTTGAATTTTGCGGATCATATGCAAGGTATCCTGAGTCCAAGGAGTTAATTTTGCTTAAACCACGTACTTCCAAATCGTCTCTAAAAAGCTATCTTGCTAGGTCAGGCAGCGTTTCTGGTGTTATACGTGCGCGCAGAGCACTCGATTTCATCTGCGAGCGATCCGAATCCCCCATGGAAACAAAACTGGTCTTACTTCTCTGTCTACCCTCTTCACACGGAGGATATGGCCTACCATTACCGCACCTTAACTTCAAACTATTCCATCCTCAAAACATGCACAAAGACAGAGAGTTGTATCGATGCGACTTATGCTGGCCTCAATGGAAACTTGCCATCGAATACGACAGCTCCCAATTTCATCAAGGTGCCCAAAAGCAATTCCTCGACTCAAGACGCAGAATCGCTATAGAACATTTCGGTTTGCATGTTTTATCAGTGACCAAGCAACAAATATATGATGAGCTGGAATTGCACAAGTTAGCTCAAGTTATTGCACGATACCTTGGATTGTATCTAAGAATCAGACGAAAAGATTTTCCTGATAGGCGTGCTAATTTAAGAAAATCACTGCTTTTAGACTACTAGGCTCGAATACTGGAATGCACTTACTGGGATGCAATTACTGGGATGCAATTGTCAGGGCAAATTAAGTTGCCAGTTTTTGTCAAAACCACCCGAATCGGGGGATCCGTTTCGCGAAAGCACGCACCAAAGACTCCAAAAAGGTAACGAAACAAGAGTTATTTGTAACCATCGAAGATTTTTATTCGAAAGAGCGCTTTTCGACGACTACCTAATCCCCCGATTTGGCACTTTTTGACAAAAACTGCTCAGCGCAACAAGCTAAAGCGGCCATAAACCATCAGACAATGAGCAAGGCCTGTGCATCTTCCTCACAAAAGAGATGCTTAAAGGATAAGTTGACGCTCGCTTCCATCGATATCAGCTATTTTTGCTGTTCCCTCTGCCAAGGAGAAAAACGTAAGCCGAGGGTCATCGCAATCTTCGTAGGTTTCTCCTAAAGCAGTCATATGCTCATAACCTGCTTTGCGTACCTCGTCGCCTGCCGTATCGACCATACTTGCCGTACCGGTAAGAATTACCCAACCATGGCCAGGTTTCCATGCAGAAAGCTCAAACTTAGGATTTGCCATCAACTGCTCATAAACATCTTTGTCAGTCGCAGTGCAAAACCACAGCTTATCTCCTTCTCGCATAGCGAAGCTAAAGGGTCGAACATGGGGTTGATCACCTTCGCATGTTGCCAAATACCACGCAGGAACTGAAGTAAGGTATTCAAGTAGTTCGTCCATATAAGCCACATTCCTTTCCCGTGAGCCCCGTCTCGTTTCCGGCGGCTTTATGCGGTTACAACTTTAGCTCCGAAGGCTCTACGCGGTTATAAGCCTTAGCTCCGGAGACTCTGAGACTCTATGCGGTTGCATCCTAATATCCGGCGGCTACAATTCGGCAGCTACAGCTTTATCCTATCTTAGTTCGTGAAAAGCTACAGAACACCGAAGAAGCGAAGCAAAATATCGGTTATAACCACTAATGCTGTTCCGCACAGTAGATACAAAAGACCGCCTACATCTCGCTTGGAGTACTTCAATTCTTTAAGGCGCGTACGATTTTCGCCACCATGATAACAACGAGCATCCATCGCTAGCGAGAGAGTCTCGGCATGACGAAAAGCGCTCGTAAACAGCGGAACAACAAGTGACACCATAAGCTGGATAGTGCTTTTCGTACTGGTACTAAAGTTAGCGCCACGGCTGACTTGAGCACGATAAATAGTACGAAGCTCAATAGCAAACTGCGGCAAAAACCGCAAAGCGATGCCCATGATCATCGAAAGCTCATGCGCTGGAAGTCCAATGCGAGAAAAAGGCTTCAATAAATGCTCGAAGGCATCAGTAAGGTCAAGCGTCGTTGTCGCAAGAGTCAGCAGACTCACGCCCAACAAAAGCATTGTCAGACGTATGGCAATGAATAAAGCCTGCTCCAAACCGCCTTGGCTGATGCAAATAATCCAGAACTGGAAATATACTTGTCCACCCTGGACAAAAAAGATATTAAGCAAGGCTGTAAACACGACCAGAATCGCCAAAGGAGCAATTGAGACAAACGCTTGCCTGAGCGAAATACGAGAAAACGCAAACATCCCCGCTGTAAAAATCGCCGCAACCGCTAAAGCGGGATACGATCCAGCCGCGAACACCATAACCATAAACAAAAGCGACAACAAAAGCTTGGCACGAGGGTCCATGCGATGTACGGGAGAATCCTTGGAAATGTAGCGACCAAAAACCGTCTGGATATCGAAGAGCGCCATAGCTATCGCTCCTCGCCTTCATGATGTGACTCATCCTCAAGATGGGGTTTGTCCGCATTGCGAGGGTCCCCATCGTGAGGGTCCACCTGATGCGGGTTCATCTTATGAGGGTCCCCATCGAGCGGGTTCGCCTCACGGGGATCTACCTTGTAAGGGCTCGTCTCGTGAGAGTCTACCTCGCGAGAACCTTCGTTTCCCTCAACGCGTTTTGCTGCAAAAGTTTGTTTTGCAGCAAAGGCTTCCAAAGAGGTAACTATCTCGTCTGCAAGTATCTGCGGATCGTAGAGTTTCTCAGGCAAGTCAAACCCTAAATCGCGCAGTTCGTTCGCAAGTCGCTGAGCATGCGGAATGCCTAGACCAATTTGACGCAGTTCTTTTGCATGGTAGGTAAATATCTCCTCAGGCGAGCCTAAAAAGGCAACTTCGCCTTCATGCATCACCAAAAGTCTATCGGCCAAGCGAGCAATATCATTCATGTTATGAGAAACCATGACAACGGTAAGGCCATGCTGAACATGGAGATCCTCAATTAAGGAAAGAAAATCGGCACGCGAAGCCGGGTCCAAGCCGGCAACTGGCTCATCTAGCACAAGAGTGGTAGGACGCATAGCTAAAACGCCCGCAAAAGCCACTCGACGCTGCTGGCCACCAGATAACTCAAAAGGCGAACGCTCCGCAAGCTGATCGTAATCCAGATGCACAAGCTCAAGAGCTTCTCTTACACGCGCATTTACTTCGTCTTCGGTAAGGCCTAAGTTACGAGGGCCAAACGCAACATCCTGCGCAACACTCGCAGCAAATAATTGATGCTCCGGATACTGAAACACCACTCCGATATCGCCTCGCGCCTGGGTGGCAACTCTTTTATCTGCCAAGTTTTGACCATTCCAGAGCACAGTTCCCTCGGTCGGATTAGCCAAGCCGTTCAGATGCTGTACCAAAGTGGATTTACCCGAACCGGTATGGCCTGCAATAGCAAGAAACTCCCCATCGCGCAATTCGAAAGAAACGTTTCTAAGAGCGTATTTTTGTTTCTCTCCCGCTTTTTTCTGCCGCTTCGAGAGCGGAACATAGCTGAAGCTTACTTGTTCGAACGTAATCGACACAGTTCCTCCTTCAGCGATGTCGTTTCAATATGAGTACCGATTGGAATCCCTCGGTCTTGCAGCAAGCGAGACATTTGGGCAGCAAAAGGAATATCAAGATTAAGGCTACGTAGCACTTCATCCTGTGTAAGAACCTCATCTGGCGTTCCGTCCAACACGCAACGGCCGCTCTTCATCACAATAACGCGATCCGCCTCAGCAGCTTCTTCCATAAAGTGCGTGATCATAACGATAGTAAGTCCCTGCTCATGAAGCTCTTTACACACCCGCATAAGACCACGGCGGCCACGGGGATCAAGCATCGCAGAAGCTTCATCTAAGATCATAATAGAAGGCTCCATGGCAAGCACTCCCGCGATAGCAACACGCTGTTTTTGCCCACCAGAAAGCGCCGTTGTTTCACGCTTTCCCGATGTCTGTAGCCCCACTTGTTTAAGAGCAGCATCGACACGTTGGCGAAGTTCAGGGTTTTCGATCCCTAAATTTTCAGGACCAAATGCGACATCATTTTCTACTAAGCTTGCCACGAGCTGATCATCGGGATTTTGGAACACCATGCCTGCTGTACTGCGAATAAGATACGTGTTTGTCGGATCGCTAGTATCAAGCCCATCTACCTGCACTGTCCCTTTATCAGGAACTAAAAGCGCATTAATCAACTTGGAGAAG
>ERZ827440.482-NODE-482-length-56574-cov-5.698172_pt1 | contig 56574 bp, 61 predicted proteins | sample MGYA00519774_ERZ827440 | MGnify/ENA primary metagenome ERZ827440 (study PRJEB31778, sample SAMEA3449302) | human gut metagenome | biome: human gut; feature: human-associated habitat; material: faeces | place: United Kingdom | collected 2010/2012 ... | reverse complement strand
ACTGCGCGGAGCTGTCGGACGATGATCTCGCGCAGGTGAGCGCTGCGGGAGAAGCGAAGCGCATCAAACGGCGCGGAACGGATGAGGACGGCGCGGTATGAATCGGACGGAAGAAAGAGAAGCGCTGTACACGGCGTATTCCGAAAAGGTCCGGGGCTATGTGTTCGGCAAGGTCGCAAACCGGCACGACGCGGAGGATCTTGTCAGCGACGTTTTTCTGAAGGCGTATGAAAAGTATCCGACCTTTGACGCGGACCGCGCCTCGGTCTCCACATGGCTCTACACCATCACCCGGAATACGGTCATCGACTATTTCCGCACCCATCGTCCCGGCGTGGAGCTGCCGGACGATCTGCCGGACGCAGCCGGCATAGACGACGGCCTGCTGCAAAGGGAATCCCTTCAGGCGCTCGGTGAAGCCCTGAACAGGCTGGACGAACGTTTGCGCGCCCTGATCGTCCTGCGGTACGGCAAGGGGCTGTCGCTGAAGGACACGGCGGCAAGGCTCGGCGTATCCTACGCCTACGTCAAGATACTGCACAGCAATGCCCTCAAAACGCTTCGGGAGTGTTTTGAGGCTCCAATCAAATAAATCAAAGGAGGAACAAAATGAAAAAGGAAGAAAAACGGAACAGCATCCCGGAGGAGACCAACGCGGAGCCGCTGAACGACGAGGCTCTCGAAACGGTGAGCGGCGGCAGGAGACTTGAAATTTCCTTTGATCTCAACAAAAAAAGCGATCTGAACGACTCCGGCAGAAAAAAATAACGGAGAGGAGCTCGACCATGGAACTCAGCGAAGAACTGATTGCAAAAGCAAAAGGAACAAAGACGCCGGAGGAACTGGCCGCGCTTGCAAAGGAGGGCAGCATCGATCTGACCGAGGAGGAAGCAAAGGCATACTTTGAACAGCTTCATCCGAAAACGGGCGAGCTGAGCGACGACGAGCTGGACAACGTGGCTGGCGGCGGTTGCCATAACGGCGGCAGGCTTGTCGTTTCCGTAATGCATTGCTGCGATGAATGGCGTTGCAAGGATGACGGCTCCCAATACTATGAATACGGCATAATGGTATGCTGCAACACCTGCGGGGTCGCCGCATACTGCCATTCATGTCAGTATTGTACCTACGAAAAAGGGCTGTGGCTCTGCAATAACCCCGTTAACATGAAATAAACATCCTTAAACAAGGAGATTTTTATGGAAAACAAATTTACACCCGAACTTATTGAAAAGGCAAAATCCGCAAAAACCCCTGAAGAGCTGATGGCTCTTGCCAAGGAAAACGGCATGGAGCTGACCGAGGAGAGCGCAAAGGCGTATTTTGAAGCGATCCACCCAGAGGCGGGCGAGCTGAGCGACGACGAGCTGAACAACGTAGCAGGCGGCGGTTGCCTCCCATGGGCGGATGACCCCTACGATACTTGTATGGCGGACGGCTACTGTTTGTCCGACTATGTCTGCAACCGTTGCGGCACAAGGGGTATTGACTTTAGCACCGGTGTGTTGCGTTGTTCCGGATGTTTTGCAAGCGACCCCCGCTGTCGGAACTGTATGAACAGTATTGGGGATAAGAGCGGTTCGGTATTAAAATGCAAGGTTCATCCGAGACCCTGCTAAAGAATATTTTAAATCGTACAGAGAGGATTCGAAGATGGAAATGAACAAAGAATTGCTTGCGAAAGCCAAAGAAACGAAAACTCCCGAAGAACTTATGGAGTTTGCAAAGGAAAACAACGTAGAAATGACGGAAGAAAGCGCAAAAGCGTACTTCGACCTGATTCACCCGAAAACGGGAGAACTTTCCGAAGATGAACTCAAGAATGTTTCGGGCGGCGGATGTCACGCTGACGACGGCAGAGAAATCGTAACTGTCTGTCACGGCTGCACGGGTTTTGAATGTAAAAAATGCGGCACGCGGATAAAGAATGGTGAATTGCTCTGCACAAACTGCGGTCGCGGCACAATATGTAAAAACTGCAAATACTGCACATACGAAAAAGCGCTGTGGCTTTGCAACAAAAGTAACCACAGAAAAAAATAAGACAAAAGGAGCAGATTAAAATGGAAATGAATAAAGAACTTCTTGCAAAAGCAAAAGAAACGAAAACGCCCGAGGAACTTATGGCGTTTGCAAAAGAAAACAATATGGAAATGACGGAAGAAAGCGCGAAAGCGTATTTTGATCTGATCCACCCGAAAACGGGCGATATTCCCGAAAGTGAACTCGATAATGTTTCGGGCGGCGGATGTCACGCAGACGACGGCAGAGAAATTGTAACCGTCGGCCACGGCTGCACGGGTTTTGTATGTAAGAAATGCGGCAACGAAAATGTCATTACAGGCGTTGGCGTTGTGTTCTGCAAATGCGGCTGCATGGCGGTATGCAACAACTGCAAATACTGCACATACGAAAAAGGACTGTGGCTTTGCAACAAAGATAGCCACAGAAAAAACTAAAACATATTTTTGTGGACTGATATAAATGCAAACGGGCTGTCGGACGATTCCGCAGCCCGTCGTTTGAAAAAGACTTGAAAAATCGACAACGTATTATAAGGAATATCTATGCGCTATATTTTAAATCCGAACATTGCTCTGCGTTCATGGCAACTTGTGCCGTATGCTTTTTATGTAAAGGGAGAGCGAAACGCAGGAGGCTTGAAAAAAGAAGAGTTTGACTTCCTGTCCGCCTGCGACGGAAAAACGGAGTTCCCGAATGAAGAAGAAAGCCCTCTTGTTGAAAAATTTCTTGCGGCAGGCTTTATTTCAAAAGCGGAAAACGGCGAAACACTGTCCGAGTGGAGCAAACCGAAAGTGTGCGACAATCGCTACTTTCCCGCAATGAACCTGATGATAACGGGCAAGTGCAATTATAACTGTCTGCATTGCTTCAATGCCGCGGATAATGCGCCGCTGATGAGCGAATGGTCTCTGCCCGATGCCGAAAAATTGCTTGACGACGCACGCGACTGCGGTATAAACGCTTTTACTATAACGGGCGGAGAACCGATGTGTCACAAGAACTTTTTTGAGATCATCGAGGGTATCTATGCACGCGGAATGTTCGTTGAAGAACTTAACACAAACGGATATTATATCACACGGGAAACGCTCGAAAAAATGAGAAAAATCGGCTGTGAACCGCTGATAAAAATATCGTTTGACGGGCTTGGGTATCATGATTGGCTTCGAAACAGAAAGGGCGCGGAAGAAGACGCTCTCCGTGCAATAAAACTCTGCGTCGAAAACGGTTTTCGGGTAAAAGTTCAGACGAACGTTCACAAAAAGAATGCAGAATCCATTCTCCCGACCGCAGAAATTCTTGATTCCGTCGGAGTTGATGAAATGCGCATAATCAGAACGACCGAAGCCCCGCGCTGGAACGCAAACGCAAACGGGCTGACGCTCGGGCTTGAAGAATACTATGAAAAAATGCTCGAAATCCTGAAAAAATACACAAAGGGCAAACACAATATGAGCATTGATACATGGCAGTTCGTTTCGGTTTTCCCCCGTTACGGAACATATCGGCTGCGACCTGTGGAGTGCTGCGAGGGCGAATATCGCGCGACCGTTCCCGTTTGTCGCGGAAACCGAGGTATGATTGCCGTTGCCGCGGACGGAAACGTTTTTCCTTGTTTGCAGATGTCGGGATATTATGAGGAAAAAGGAGATATTCTCGGCAATGTCAAGACCGACGGCCTGAAAAAATTGCTTTGTGAGGGTCCGTATCTTTCCGAAGTCTGCGCCACGGTGGGAGACCTTGCGCTTATAAACAAAAAATGCGGAAACTGTCGCTTTTTCAAATACTGCGCGGGAGGTTGCCGTGCGGTAGCGCTTGCGCTGACGGGAGACAAAATGGGCAGCGATCCCGCAAAATGCCTGTTTTACAATAACGGGTGGTACGGCAAAGTGACGGCGGCATTATCCGACATGACCAATCGGACGCCTGTTGCAATCGAAGATTAAGAGAATATTAAAATGTCATAAAACAGAGAAAAAGGGGTGTTTAAGCCCCTTTTTTCGTTGACAAAAATTTTTATTTGTGTTAAAATATAAATTGGTAAAATAGGTATGATCTGCGAGTTACGCATAATACAGAGGAAAGAGAAAATATGGAACAAGAGGATAATCAGAAGCTCGGCTTGACTTCCGCGGAAGTCCGAGAGCGAGTCGAGCGCGGCGAAGTCAACAAAGCGGACATTTCAACGGGAATGTCAACAAAAGAAATAGTCCGCTCGAATGTGTTCACCTATTTCAACCTGATATTTTTGATAATCGCGGTGCTTTTGATTGTCGTCGGGTCTTATCGAAACCTGACTTTTTTGCCGATTATCGTCGGAAACACGCTTATCGGAATCATCCAGGGAATTCGTGCGAAAAAGACGCTTGACAAAATGAATCTGCTGAATGCGCCCCATGCCGAGGTGCTTCGCGACGGCACCTTGAAACGCGTGACTTCCGAAGAACTTGTTAGGGACGATGTTGTTCTGCTGCGTGCGGGTGATCAGATATGTGCGGATGCGACGGTCATCGACGGCGGGATACAGGTCAACGAGTCTCTTTTGACGGGCGAATCCGACGAAATAGAAAAGACCGCAGGCTCTGAACTGCTTTCGGGCAGTTTTGTCGTTTCCGGTCAATGCCACGCAAGGCTTGTCAAGGTCGGAAGCGAATCGTATATTTCAAAACTGACGTCGGAAGCAAAATCCATGGCGGGCGGCGAGCAGTCCGAAATGATACGCTCGATAAACAAGATAATCAAATGGGTCGGCATTGCCGTTATTCCGATAGGACTGATACTTTTCTTTCAGGGTATGTTTGCGAATAACGAATCGTTTCCGAAGAGCGTAACTTCAACCGTTGCCGCGATTATCGGAATGATTCCCGAGGGACTTTATCTTTTAACGACCATCGCATTGGCTCTCAGCACGATACGTCTTGCAAAAAGACAGGTGCTTTTGCACGACATGAAAAGCATCGAGACCCTTGCCCGCGTCGATGTTCTGTGCGTGGACAAAACGGGAACGATAACCGAACCCGAAATGTGTGTTTCCGAGATCGTTGTCAAAACCGGCGGAGACAATACTTTGTCTTTGCTTTCGGATTACGTTACCGCGGCAAACGATACAAACGCCACCATGCAGGCGCTGCGCGACTATATCGAAGCAAACGGGGACAAGTCTTCCGTGTCCCGAACCGCGCTTGACGTTTTTCCGTTTTCTTCGTCCGTGAAATACGGTGCGGTCACATTTTCCGAGGGAACGTATCTTCTCGGCGCACCGGAATTTGTTTTGCGGGATCGCTACGGGCGTTTCGAACACGATATAAGACCGTTTGCGGAAAAAGGATACCGCGTTCTTGTTTTTGCATCTTATGACGGCGATGCGAAACACGGGCTTTCTTCTCCCGCCGAACCGCTGGCATATATCATTCTTTCAAACCCGATAAGAAAAAATGCGAAAGAAACTTTCGGCTATTTCAAAGAGCAGGGAGTGCAGATAAAAGTCATATCGGGCGATAACCCCGCCACGGTTGCCGAAATAGCGAAACAGGCGGGTATAGACGGCGCGGAAAACTTTGTTGATGCCGCAACGCTTGACACACCCGAACTTCTGCGGGCTGCGGCGGAACGGTATACCGTTTTCGGAAGAGTAACCCCGAAGCAAAAACAAAAACTTGTCCGCGCTTTGCAGCGCGGAGGACATACCGTTGCGATGACGGGCGACGGCGTAAACGATATTCTTGCCATGAAAGACGCCGATTGCAGCGTTGCGATGTCCTCGGGCAGCGAGGCGGCGGCTCAGGTTGCACAGGTCGTATTGCTCGATTCCGACTTTGCGCGTATGCCCAATGTCGTATTGGAGGGCAGACAGGTCGTCAACAACATTCAGCGTTCGGCGTCCCTGTTCCTCGTCAAGAATATATTCTCCGTTCTTATGGCTGTTTTTTCCGCGGTCTTCTTCCTCACATATCCGTTCGAACCCGCGCAGATCTCACTTATAAGTATGTTCACAATAGGTTTTCCCGGCTTTTTGCTTGCGCTTGAACCGAACAAGGAACGCATAAAGGGTCACTTTATGAAAAACGTTCTGCTTAAAGCGTTTCCCGCGGGACTGACAGACACGCTGGCGATTGCGGGACTTGTTGTCTGCGGGCATGTCTTCAATCTTCCTACGGACGACATCGCCACGGCGGGAACAATGCTTCTTGCCGTTGTCGGGTTTATGATACTTCTCGATATCAGCAAGCCGTTCAACAAGTTCAAAGTCGGAATAGTCGTTGTCAACGTTGTTTTGCTTCTGTTCTGCGGAATAGTTCTGAAAGACCTGTTCGCCATAAGCGGAATGTCCTGGATATGCGTACTGCTTCTCATCGTCTTTTCGCTTGCGTCAGCCACGGTCTTCCGTCTTCTGACGATGCTGTCGAACAAGCTTGCAAAGATGCAGGAAAAACGCGAAGAGGAAGCTCTTCTTTCCGGCAAAAAGAAGAAAAAACGCCGCACGGCAAAAAGCTCTGCGGTAAGAAGACACCGCACGAGAAATTACTACTCACCCGAAAAAAGAAAATCCGAAAAATAATAGATAAGGACAGCCGCGAAAAACGACTGTCCTTATTTCTTGTTTTGGTGCGAAGAAATATCTCTATTCTTTTGATTCTTTAAGTCTTGCGTCCTTTTCTTTCAGAATGTATTTGAACGTCGGGAACAGCAGCACTACCGATGCGGCAAGCCATGCGCCCGGGTCCCCGAAGCAAAGCGCCGCAAAGGACGCGGTCGATGCCGATGCCGTTATCGGTGCGCCGTTGACGATTGCGGGCAGAAAATAGCATATAAGGATTCTTGCCCCGAGTTCGGCTATGCCCGCGCCGAGAACGTATCCCGGTTTGAATATGCCCTGCACGGCGCTTCTTGTGACAACAAGAAATCCGAGAATAAAGTAAAGAATGAAATCGACGTAGATATAAGTGTTGCCGAACCGTATCGACGCTTCCGAAATTTTATCCTCGCTCATAAATATGTGCTGATACGTTCCGCCTATCGACAAAAGCATTGCCGTTGAGAAGCAGAGCGCAAAGAACGCAAGCATCAGAATCCACGTTTGCTTCAAGCCCTTTTTAACGCGGTCAAAGCGGTATTTGCCGTAGTTCTGCGCATTGAAACCGAGGATTGCCGAGCCGAGACCGTTGTAGAAAGCAAGCAGAAAATTTATCATCTTGTTTGCCGCGCCGAAACCGTTCTGGGCAGGCGTTCCGGCAACCATCAGCCCGTTTTCGTTGAGGTCGAATTTGACAACGGAACCCTGCATGACGAGTATTCCCACGGCAAGTATCGAGAATTGGAATCCGAGCGGCAGTCCGTTTTTGATATGCGTTGAAACATAAGAACCGCTGACGCGCCAATCTTCTTTCCTTATTCGCAGGTCTTCGTATCTGATAAACGTATATATCGCGCAGATAACAACGCTTATTGCCTGCGCAAGAACTGTTGCGACAGCCGCGCCCGTCGGTCCCATATCAAGAGGAATAAGGAACAGCAGGTCAAGTCCGACATTGAGCGCCGTTGAGATGACAAGGAATATAAGCGGCGTGACCGAATCTCCGTAAGCGCGCAAAATCCCGCAGATAAAGTTGTAACCCATTTGCGCAATTATGCCGAGGAAGATAACAATGCAGTAATTGTATGCCGCATTGTAAACTTCCGCATTTTCGGGCGTTACGTTTATAAGGCGAAGCATCCACGGCAGAGAAAGAACCGAGACGACTGTCAAAAACGCCGAGATAGCAACGGAAAGATACGTTTGAACGACAAACGACTGTCTTGCACCTTTCATGTCCGCCGCACCGACGCATTTTGCGGTTATTACGCTGAAACCCGCCGTGCATCCGAACGCAAACTGCAAAAATATGAATGTCAGCGGGAATGTGTCGTTGACTCCCGCAACCTCTTCCGCAGTCAGTACCTGCCCGCAGATTATTGCGTCCGTCAGCACATATATCTGTTGAAGCAGATATGAAAGTATTATCGGCGCGGAGTAACGGAGTATGACTTTCCACGGCGTTCCCTGCGTCAGATCTATCGGGTGGGATATTTTTTCGAGTAACCCCGAACGGGGCGTTTTTTCTCTTGTTTTCATCAAAAGCCCTCCTTTCGAAAAGCCGCAATTATTATAACAACATCGTTTTCGGATTTCAATAGTCGTAATCGAAATTATTTTGAAACCCTGCGGTCTTTTTTGTGGGTTTTTCAAACTTTTTTTTCAATTTGACTTGCATATGGGGCCGCTCTTGACAAAAACTTTGTCGGATAGTATAATAGGTTTGGTAACAGAAGTTGCGCAACATGATTTTGAGTTTTGGGAGAAGAATATGCCGCCGAAGTTTTTGTTCACGAAAGAAGAAATAATATCCGCCGCCGTTGAAGTCGTTCGCGAAAACGGAGCGGACGGACTGACCGCACGCGCACTTGCCGCAAAACTCGGTTGCTCCGTCAAGCCGATATTCGGTGCGTTCAAAAATATGGAAGAAGTTCGCACGGAAGTTATAAAGGCGGCAGAAAAGATATATCGCGACCGATTGGCAAAATCGACCGAAAACAAAAATATCCCGCCATATAAAGCGACTGGCACGGAATATATAAAATTTGCAAAAGACGACAGGGAACTGTTCAAACTGCTTTTTATGCGCTCCCGCATATCGGAAGAAGACCGCGAAGCTGAAGAGACCGCACCATTGATAGCGCTTATTCAAAAATCAACGGGCTTTGACGAAAAAACCGCGTTCCTGTTCCATTTGGAAACGTGGGTGTTCGTTCACGGCATTGCCACCATGATAGCGACCGACTATCTCGAATGGGACGATGAATTTATCTCCCGTTCACTGTCGGACTGTTTTCTCGGACTTAAAGCGCGGTTCGAAAAACTTAAAGAAGAAAAAGAAAAACAGGGCTGATGAAACAAAAAAATCCGCCGAAATTTTCGGCGGACATTTTTTGTTTACTGATTAGTCTGCAACGTAGGGAAGCAGGGCAACCTGTCTTGCTCTCTTGATTGCTTCGGTCAGTTCTCTCTGGTGCATCGCGCAGGTGCAGGTAACACGGCGGGGAAGGATCTTGCCTCTCTCGCTGATGAACTTGCGAAGTTTCGCGGTGTCCTTGTAGTCGATGGTCGCGTTCTTGTCTGCGCAGAACTGGCAAACCTTTTTACGCGGTCTTCTGTTGTTTCTGTAATCCGGTCTTTCGGGTCTCGCGGGTCTGTTTTCTGCGGGAGCAGCCTCCTGAGCCGGTGCAGCCTCGGCAACGACCTCGGTCGCAGCCTCGACAACTTCTTTATTTTCGTTATCCATAATCGGTTTATCTCCTTTCTCGGCGGCGCGTTTGCGCGTCGTCATAATGCCGCCGCAGAAAATGCGGGGCGAAGCGCGGAACTCACGCTCTTTCGGACATCCGTTTTTTTATCAGAACGGAAGATCGTCGTCGGAAACGTCGGCAATGTCGCCGAATCCCTCGCTTTGATTGTTCGTGAACGCAACGGGCTCTTTTCTCTCTGCGGGAACGCTGCCTGCGGAGGGGGAGTCGGAGCGTCTTTCTCCGAACTGAACTTCTTCGACGATAACTTTCGTCGAACGCTGGTTTTTGCCTTCCTTGTCCTTCCAGTTATCAACCTGAATGGAACCGAAAGCGATGATCGCGGAACCTTTTCTGAAAAACTTGGAAATAAATTCTGCGGTCTGTCTGAAAGCGACGCAATCGATGAAGTCCGTCTCGTCTCTCTTCATCCTGCGAGATACGGCAATGGTGAACCTGATAACGGGAACGTTGCCGTTTGCGCTTACTCTGAGTTCGGGATCGGCGGTGAGCCTTCCCATAAGGAATACTTTATTGATATTCATAACAGCGGACTCCTCTCGGTCAGTTTCATATTTTCATTCGTTCTACTTCTTAATGATCATGGAACGAAGTACGCCCGTCGTGATGTTGAAAACACGGTCGAGCTCAGCGGGTACTTTCGAGTCAGCCTCGAAGTTGACGAGAACGTAATAGCCTTCGGTCTCATAATTGATGGCATAAGCAAGTCTGCGCTTGCCCCATACGTCTACATTCTCGATGACTCCGCCGTTTTTCGTGATGAGATCCTTAAACTTCTCGGTCGTCGCTTCAAGTGCGGCATCGTCGAGCGTTTTGGTGCTCAATACGAACAAACATTCATACTTAGTCATTCCGAAACACCTCCTTCCGGTCTTACGGAAAACGGACATCTTGCCGTTTTCAAGGGGTTGACAGGCAGAATTTCCACCTATACCTGATTATTATATAAGAAAACTCATCTCTTGTCAAGCAACGTCATATAAATTTGACAATTTGTTTGACTTTTGCTATTTAACTTGATTTTGGAAAGCATTTGATATATAATGATGTCAAATCGAAATTTAAGAGGTATAATATGAAACTTGGTATAGTCGGTCTTCCGAACGTCGGAAAGAGCACTCTTTTCAACGCAATAACCAATACTCGTTCCGCCGAGGCGGCAAACTATGCGTTCTGCACCATAGAACCGAACGTCGGAGTTGTCAGCGTTCCCGATGAAAGGCTTGACGTTCTGACAAAGATGTATTCTCCGAAGAAAACCACGCCCGCAACGATTGAATTTGTTGACATTGCGGGGCTTGTCAAGGGTGCTTCGAGAGGAGAGGGACTCGGAAACAAGTTCCTTTCGCATATAAGGGAAGTTGATGCGATAGTTCATGTCGTCCGCTGTTTCGACGACGGCAACATTATTCACGTTGACGGCTCGGTAGACCCCATCCGCGATATCGAAACCATAAAGCTCGAACTCATTTTTGCCGATATGGAAACCGCTGAAAAGCGTCTTGACAAAGCAAAAAAGGATGCAAAGGGCGATAAAAAGGCGCTTGCGGACGTCGAACTTTTCGAGAGGGTAAAACAAACGCTTGAATCCGAAAAGCCGATAAGAAGCATGGAGCTTGACGAAGACGAATACAAAAAGGTCTATGCCGCCAATTTTCTGACGATAAAACCCGTTATTTACGCGGCGAACATGAACGAGGAAGAGTTCGGCGATTCGTCGAAAAACAAATATTTGAAAGCCGTTGAAGATTTTGCGGCGTCGGAGGGCTCAAAAGTTCTTCCGATATGCGCAAAATTGGAAGAGGAGATCTCCGACCTCGACGCGGAGGACAAGGAAATGTTCCTTTCCGATCTCGGACTTACCGAAAGCGGTCTTGCCCGTCTGATAAAAGCGTCGTACTCCCTGCTCGGTCTTATAAGTTATCTGACTGCGGGAAGTGACGAGGTGCGCGCATGGACGATAAAAAAGGGCACGAAAGCGCCCCAGGCGGCGGGAAAGATACACACCGATTTCGAAAAAGGCTTTATCCGCGCCGAAGTTATCTCTTTTGATGATCTTGTCGCGAACGAAACGATGACCGCCGCAAAGGAAAAAGGTCTTGTTCGCTCCGAGGGAAAGGACTATGTGATGCAGGACGGAGACATCGTTCTGTTCAGGTTTAACGTGTAATATGAGCAGACAGATATGGAGAGCGGGAACTCTTCTTTCTCCCGTTCCGCCCGCGCTTGTAACGTGCGGCGGCGGGGAACTTCCCGAAAACGTGCTGACGGTTGCCTGGACGGGTATTCTCAATTCCGACCCCGCAAAAACCTATGTCAGTGTTCGTCCGTCGAGATATTCGCATGACTTGATAAAACAGAGCGGAGAGTTTGTTATAAACATAACGCCGTCAAAACTTGTCCGCGCCGCCGACAAAGCGGGTGTCATAACAGGCAAGGATATAGATAAATTCGAAGAATGCGGACTTCGCAAAACGCCGTCCGTTTCGGTCGCCTGCCCCACGCTTGCGGATTGCCCGCTCGCGCTTGAATGCAAGGTGACGGACGTTGTTTCGCTCGGCACGCACGATATGTTCGTTGCTGACATCGTTGCGGTCACTGTTGACGATTCCGTTATAGACGAGGGCGGCAAACTGCGCATTGAAAAAGCGGGGCTCATGGCTTACGCACACGGAACATATTTCGAACTCGGCAAAAAGATAGGAACATTCGGTTTTTCGGTCCGCAAGAAAAAGAAAGTTCCGCGCAGAAAATAAAAAAAGAATCTCGGAGGAAAGGCAAAAGCCCGACCTCCGATTTTTATGTATTTATAAGGATTTTGGATTTCAATAACCGCACTTGCTTACATTCAGCCCCGATAAGCGTTTGCGTGATTGCTGTTTGAGTTCAGCCTATTCTTTGTTCCCGTATTTTTTCATGGCAAAGGCAAGAAGCGCCTGCTTTTCGTTCGGCAGTTTTTCGTCTATGACCATTGAAAGGCATTTCCGAAGTGCCGGCCCTATCTTTTTGCCCGAAAGAAATTCTTTGAGGTCGCTCCCGTTTATCGCAAGGTCGGAAAGAGAAAAACATTCGTTTTCCTCTTCTATCTGTTTTGCAACATTTATAAGCGCGTTTATCTGCGCATATTTTTCATCTTTCAGATAATCGCTTTGCGCGTCGGTGTCCGCCCGTTTGACTTTCATTAAAAGTGAATAATTATGCTCGCCTATTTTGCCGAGCATACGTTTAACTCTCTTTTTTTCGGGCGGAAAACGGTTGTCATGCTCCTTTATCAGCGTCAGCACGGTATCTTTTGTTGCGTTGTCGCATTTGAGCCTGTTCAGCACCGTTCTTGCGATTTCCGCAGAAACTTCGGGGTGTCCGTAAAAATGTCCCTGCCCGTCTTCAAAATAATAAACGTCGGGTTTGCCAATGTCGTGCAGCAGCATCGTCAGCCGCAATGTCGGGTCGGGGTCAATGCTTCCCACTGCAACCGCCGTGTGGGTATAAACGTCGTAAACATGATGTTTGTTATGCTGTTCAAAGCCTATTGTTGGCTTTATTTCGGGTATTATCTGCCCGATAATATCGAAAAAATCAAGTAAGACCTTTGTCGCGTCTTTTCCGCACAGGATAAATTTGAGTTCCGAAAAAATGCGCTCTGCGGAGATTCCTTTAAGCAGTTCTTTCTTTTCGCGCATCGCGACCGCCGTTTTTGTTTCAATTTCAAAACCTAATTTTGACGCAAACCGAAGCGCACGCAAAATGCGGAGCGCATCTTCTTCAAATCTTTCGTTTGGATCGCCAACGGCACGGATAATTCCGTTTTTCAGATCTTCTTTTCCGCCGAACGGGTCGATGACTTCTTCTCCGTCAAACGCCATTGCGTTTATCGTAAAATCACGCCTTTTCAGGTCCTCTTCAAGGCTCGGAGTGAATGTCACGTTTTCGGGACGGCGATTATCCGAATATTTTCCGTCTATTCTCCATGTGGTTATCTCAAACGGTTCGCCGTCAACAAGCACGGTAACTGTCCCGTGTTTTATTCCCGTCTCGATAACGGGAAATTCTTTCAGTATCTCTTCCGTTTTTTCGGGGTGAGCCGAGGTGCAGATGTCAAAGTCGTGGGGTTCTTTGCCGAGAAGAATATCGCGCACGCAGCCGCCGACGCAATATGCCTTTTCACCTGCGTCGTTCATCATTTTTATGATTTTTTCGGCTTTTTCGTTCATCTTCATTCTTCGTTTACGTCCTCTTCCGTTGTGAAAGCTTCTTCGGTCGTCGCATTCGCGAATTTTTTCATCCAATGTTTCAGACCCGAATATCTTTTATTGCTTCTGGCGTTGTCAACCATGTATTTCACCTTGCGTACATCTCCGACGATTATGAGTATTTTTTTCGCCCTCGTGACCGCCGTGTAAAGCAGGTTTCGAGTATAAAGCAATTCGGGTCCCTCGAAAAGAGGCAATACGACCGCGTCAAATTCGCTGCCCTGCGATTTATGAACGGTTATTGCGTAAGCGGGTTCGAGTTCTTCTATCTCCGAGGAATTGACCGAGTATGTGTAAAGTCTGTCGTCAAATCTGACAGAAAGCGTTTCGGAGCGCGTGTCTATTTTTTCTATCGTTCCTATGTCCCCGTTGAAAATGCCGTTTTCAATGTCCCCGTCGGGCTTTTCGCCCACAAGGTCGTAATCGTTCCTTATCTGCATGACCTTGTCGCCCTCGCGGAAGACAAGTCCTCTGAACGGAAGTTCCTTTTTTGAACCGTCGGCGGGATTCAGCGCGTCACGAAGCGTTTCGTTCAGTGCCGCCGTGCCCGAACTTCCTTTTCTTGTCGGAGAAAGTACCTGAATGTCCTTGACAGCGTCAAATCCGTAAGCATTCGGCAGCCTTGTTGTGCAGAGCGCTCGCACAAGGTCGTGAAGTGCGTCGGCGGACTGCGTGGGAATAAAGAAAAAGTCCCTGTCTTTGGCGTTCAGCACAGGCATACGCCCGTTCAATATTTCATGCGCATTCGTTACGATAAGGCTTTGCTGCGCCTGTCTGAATATTCTGTCAAGGCGCACCGTCGGCAGATAACCGCATTCGAGCAGGTCGCGGAAGACATTGCCCGCGCCGACGGGGGGCAGCTGCGCCGCGTCTCCGACAAGGATAAGTTTCGATTTCAGCGGAAGCGCTTCGAGCAGATGCGAAAACAGCGAAAGGTCTATCATCGAACTTTCGTCCGCGATGACCGCATCGTATTGAAGTTGGTTGTCCTTGTTTCTGTTAAAGACGTATTCGCCGTCACGGGGCGCGTATTCGAGCAGTCGGTGGAGCGTTTTTGCCTCTCTGCCCGTCAGTTCGGAAATTCTTTTTGCCGCACGTCCCGTCGGGGCGCAGAGCGCAAAAGAAATATCCTCTGATTCAAAAACTCTGATAATGCCGTTCAGCGTCGTTGTTTTTCCCGTTCCGGGACCGCCCGTCAAAAGCAGAACACGTTCTTTGACCGCTGCGAATATCGCCTTTTTTTGCAGTTCGTCGAACTCTATTCCGAGCCTCCGCTCCGCAAGCGATACAACGCCGTTGAAATTTTGCGGGTCATCACCCGAAAACTGCGCCATCAAAAGCGTGCGGAGCGCTATCGTCCGTTCGCTTTCATAGACCCATTTTTGATAAACCGCGTCCGAGTTTCCAATTTCGGGAACATACGCCAAAACACCGTCCGCAATCAGCCTTTCAAGGCTTGCCGCGACCGTATCGGGCGCAATGCCGAGCAACGCCGAAACGATGTCGCAAAGTTTGCGCTTCGGCAAAAACGTATGCCCCGAGCCGTACATATTGTGGTTGAGAACGAATATCAGCGCCGCTTCGACCCTGTTGGAACTCTCCGAATCGTAGCCCATGCGGACGGCAATTCTGTCCGCCGACTGAAAGCCCACGCCCGGAATTTCACAGAGCCTGTAAGGGTTTGATTTGATTATGTCGTAAGAGCGCAAGCCCCATTGTTTGAATATTCTGAATGCGACCGACGGCGTTATGCCAAACTGCTGAAAATAAAGCAGAATGGTTTTTACTCCGACGGTCTCTTTGAGCGATTGCGATATGGTTTCGGCGCGCTGTCTTGAAATTCCCTTTACCGTGCAGACACGTTCGGGTTCGTTTTCGAGAATGTCAAGCGTATCGGGACCGAAAACGGAAATGAGCGCTTTTGCGGTCTTTTCGCGTATGCCTTTGACAATTCCCGACGAAAGATATCGGAGAATTGCGGTCTCGTCCGCGGGCATACGGGAACGGAACGACGTAACGGAAAACTGTCTGCCGTAGGTTTTATGTTCCGTGTAGTCGCCTTCAAGTTCAAGCGTTTCGCCCTCGGAAACAAGCGGAAGAGTTCCCACCGCGACTATGCCGTCGTCTTTTGTTTCAAGCCGCAGCACGCAATAGCCGTTTTCGGCGTTTTTGTAAATGATGTCTTCCACAACGCCCTCGATAACCATGTTCCGCTCCTTTCCTATCACTTTACGATATATCACTATTATGCAGATTATATCACATTTTGCGACGAAATGCAAGGGCGCGGACTTGAAATCCGCACCGAGTTGTGGTATTATAACATATATTATGTGTTTCCGCACCGAACCGAAAGGACAAATTATGAAAAAACAGGTCACGGTTACTTATTCAAAAGATCTTTTGCGCAGATATTTTTCATATGTGTTTGATAAAAAAGGAACGCGCACGAAAACCGTTTTTGCGGTTTCCGCGGCTGTTTTTGCCGTTTTCTGCGTCCTTTCCGTTATTTTTTATTCCCGTAACACCGTAGTTGCCGACGTAAATCTTTTTTACGTTTTTCTCGGCATCTCGGTCATCTCTCTTGCAGTTATTGCAGTCTATGCCCTCGCGATGTGCCTGTATCCGCGTCTTTCTTCAAAAAAGATGTCCCGAACGCTCGGAAGAACCGTTGTATACGAGTTTTCCGAAAACTCTTTCTCGGCGGCGCTGCCCGACGGGCGCGGCAAAAAAACTTATCCTTACCGTGCTATGGTCGGTTTTGCCGTTGCAAAGGGCTGCATATTCGTTTACGGCAATTCGTCCGCCGCTTTCATCTTACCGTTTGATAAGGAGACAGAGACTCTTCTCGAAACAAAGTTAAAGCGTTTGTAAGCCATAATGGTCGATTGTCCTTAACTTATACGAATTAGCCCGCAGAAATCCGAAAAAAAAACGAAATCTCTTGAAAAACAGGGGCTATTCTGCTATACTGAAATTTATAAAAGATTATTACTCGTCCCTGCGCGGGATGGGGGAAGGAACATATTATGGAAAGAGTACAAGTCAGAGAACTTTTTGCCGCGCCCGACGACTTCGGCGGCAAGACCGTCACCGTTGCGGGTTGGTGCAGAACCATTCGCGATTCGAAAGCGTTCGGATTTATCGAACTTAACGACGGCAGTTATTTCAAGTCCGTTCAGGTCGTTTTCGAGGCTTCGAAAGTCGAGAACTACAAGCAGATAGCCGCATTAAGCGTCGGTTCTGCCCTCGAGGTAAAAGGCGTCCTCGAACTGACCCCCGAAAACAAACAGCCGTTTGAGATAAAGGCGGCGGAAATCACCGTTTGCGGTGAATCCGTTCCCGAGTATCCGCTTCAAAAGAAACGCCATTCTCCCGAATTTTTGCGTACCATCGCACATCTTCGCCCGAGAACGAATCTTTTCAGCGCGGTTTTCAGAGTTCGCTCCGTTGCGGCTTACGCCATTCATAAGTTTTTCCAGGACAGACATTTTGTCTATGTTCATACCCCGATAATCACCGCCAGCGACTGTGAGGGCGCGGGCGAGATGTTCCGCGTTACGACATTCGACCCCGAAAACGTTCCCATGACCGAAGACGGTCAGCCCGACTGGTCGAAAGACTTTTTCGGCAAGTCCGCAAAACTGACGGTCAGCGGACAGCTTGAAGCCGAAACTTACGCGCTTGCTTTCGGTTCTATTTACACCTTCGGTCCGACTTTCCGTGCCGAGAAATCCAACACGACCCGCCATGCCGCGGAGTTCTGGATGATAGAGCCCGAGATAGCGTTTGCGGACCTTGCGGACGATATGGATCTTGCGAGAGACATGATAAAATTCGTTATCTCCTACGTTATGGAAAATTGCGCCGCGGAGATGGAGTTCTTCAACAATTTTGTTGACAAGGGACTTATCGAAAGACTTAAAGGCGTTGTCGAGTCCGACTTCGTTCGCGTAACTTACACCGAAGCGGTCAAGATTCTCGAAAAGAACAACGATAAGTTTGAATATCCCGTTTCGTGGGGCTGCGACCTGCAAACGGAACACGAAAGATACCTCACCGAAACGGTTTACAAAAAGCCTGTTTTCGTAACGGACTATCCGCAGGATATAAAAGCGTTTTATATGAGACTGAACGACGACGGTAAGACCGTTGCCGCGGCTGACCTGCTCGTTCCCGGAATAGGCGAGATAATCGGCGGAAGCCAGAGAGAAGAAAGACTTGATTATCTTCTTCGCGCTCTCGACAAATTCGGACTTGACGAAAAGGATTATTCGTGGTATCTCGATCTTCGCCGTTACGGCGGCTGCAAGCACGCGGGCTTCGGTCTCGGCTTTGAAAGACTTATCATGTATATTACGGGCGTTTCGAACATTCGTGACGTTCTGCCGTTCCCGAGAACCCTCGGCTCTGCCGAATTTTAATTGAATAAAACGACCGACGGGGTTGGAGACCTGCGGTCGGACAGGAGTGATATTATGTATAAATTTACGGAAAATGAATTTGCGGAACTCAAAAAACAGTATGAGGATTACAAGGCGCGAGGGCTTTCGCTCGATATGTCGAGAGGCAAGCCGTGCACCGAACAACTTGACCTTTCCGAACCCCTGCTTGCGGACATTGTAACCAATCAGGACTGTTACGGAGAGGGAGGCGTCGATCTTCGAAATTACGGTGTGCTTGACGGCATAACCGAGATGAAGCGTATTTTTGCCGACCTGATGGGCGTTACTCCCGACATGGTAATTGCGGGCGACAGTTCTTCGCTTAAACTGATGTACGACGCACTTTCGGACGCAATGTATGCGGGTGTCCTCGGCTCCGACAAACCGTGGTCGAAATACGACGGCATATCGTTTATCTGCGTCGTTCCCGGTTATGACAGGCACTTTGCCGTTACCGAACGTCTCGGCGTCAACATGATAAACGTCCCTCTTCTTGACGACGGTCCCGACATGGATATGATCGAAAAACTCGTTGCGTCGAACGAGACGATAAAGGGTATCTGGTGCGTTCCGAAGTATTCAAACCCCGACGGCATAACTTACAGCGACGAGGTCGTAAGACGCTTTGCCGCATTGAAGCCCGCCGCAAAGGATTTCAGAATATTCTGGGATAACGCTTACGCCGTTCACGATTTTGACCGCAACGACTGTGATCATCTGCTCAATATCTTTGATGAAGCAAAGAAGTACGGCAACGAAGATATGATATATATGTTCTGTTCTACTTCAAAGATAACATATCCCGGCGCGGGCGTTGCGGCTATGATAGCCAGCCCCGCAAACGTAAAATATTACGAAAAGAGCCTTTCATATCAGTTCATCGGACCGAATAAACTCAATCAGATGCGTCACGTCAGATTTTTCAAGGACGCGCAGGGAGTTCTCGACCTGATGACAAAGCACGCCGCAATCATCAAACCCCATTTCGACGCTGTTTTGAAAGAACTGCACGCGGAACTTGAAGGTCTCTGCACATGGCACGAACCCAAGGGCGGTTATTTTATCTCCCTTTACACTCCCGACGGCTGCGCAAAGCGCGTTGTTGAATTGATGAAAGAAGCCGGTGTCAAAATGACGGGCGCGGGCGCGTCGTATCCTTACGGCAAAGACCCGCACGATTCCAATATCAGAATCGCTCCGACTTTCCCCTCTGTTGAAGAAATTTCGCTTGCCGCAAAGATATTCTGCGTTTGCTGCAAACTTGCCATAGCGGAAAAGCAACTCTCGGAGAAAAACTGACGGCGGCACAAACAAACTTTTCAGGTGGTTGATTTATGAGCATTATCGAAAGCATTATTCTCGGAATAGTTCAGGGCTTGACGGAGTTTCTTCCCATTTCGAGTTCGGGACACCTTGCCATAGCGCAAAAACTGTTCGGAATGAATGAGACGGGCTTTTTCCTTGAAGCGCTTCTTCATGTGGGCACTCTTGTTGCGGTCTGCATTGCGTTCCGCAAACTTATTGTCGGACTGTTCAAGGGCTTTTTCTCAATGCTCGGAAAAGTTTTTCGCGGAAAATTTTCGCTGAAAAACGCCGAACCCGAGGAACGTATGATGCTCATGCTCATAGTTTCGTGCCTGCCGCTGTTCCTTGCTTTGATATTCAAAGATAAAGCGGAAATGATGAAAAACTCGCTGTGGGCTGTCGGCGCGGCGCTTGTGGTGAACGGCATAATTCTTCTTATCTGCGACAGACTGCCTGACAGAAAAAGAACCGCCGCAAACATGACGCTCGGCAATTCGCTTGCGGTCGGCTTTATGCAGGCGGTCGCTATAATCCCCGGTATTTCCCGCTCCGGTTCCACGATAACCGCGGGCGTTGCTTCGGGACTTGACAGAGAGTTCGCGGCGCAGTACACGTTCATTCTTTCTGTTCCGACAATCCTTGCGGGCGCGGTGATGAGTTTTAAGGACGCCGTTTCCGAACACGCGATAGTTACGGCGGACATTCCCTCATACATAGTGGGAGTTGTCGTTTCGGGAGTTGTCGGATTCCTTGCGATAAGGCTTTTGCAATATATTCTCAAATCGAAAAAATTCATCATATTTTCCATATACAGTTTCGTTGTCGGCGCTGCGGCGATAGTTGTCGGTATCGTTAAAGGAGTATAAATGGCTCAGAAGAAAAAAACTGCCAAGAAGAGACCATCTTCAAGCAGACAGGCTCCGCGGAAAACTGAACAGCGCGGGAAAAGACCCTCGAAAAAAATGGATAAGAATTTGCACGACACGATTTTTGCAGTCGTGCTTATCGGTATTGCCGTCTGTCTGACCATTTGTCTGATAATTCCCGACGCGGGCGTTCTGTGCCGTTGGATACACAATGCGCTGTTCGGGCTTTTCGGCTGGGCGGGCGCGCTTGTTCCGGTCGCACTTGTCTTCTATGCCGTTCTGCTGATACTGCGCTATGAAAAGATAATGTCCAAGGTGCTTCTTTCTGTGGGAGCGATAGGCTTGCTTTCGGCATTTATCAACGTATGCGAAGACCCCGACAGACTTCTCGTTGTCGGAAAACGCAATCTTGGCGAATGTATATCCTCTCTTTTTAAGAGCGGAACGGAGTTCGCTTCCGGCGGCGTTATCGGCGGCGCGATTGCCGAACCTCTGACGTTGCTTGTCGGCGCGCTTATAAGCGGAATAATTATTTTTATAGTCATGCTCGTTGCTTTTATATTTGTAACGGGTCTGACGTTTTCTTCTTTTATCGGAACGCCCGACGAACGCCGTGCGGCGCGTGAAGAAAAAGACGAAATAAGAAGAGAAGCCGAAGAGGAAGAACGGAAAAGACGTATCGAAAAGAAAATCCGTCTGACGCTTCCCGAATACGGCGACGAAGACGAACTGCCAAAGCGCGAAAGAAGAAAGAAAGAAAAACCCGCGGAAACCGTTGCCGAAGAGCCGATATTCGACGAAGAGGAAACAAAAATTCCGACGTTTACCACAAATCTGGACGATATACCGAGCGTTTCGGACGTTGAGATACCCGCAGTAAACGTTCCCGCCGCGGCAACAGCCGTACCCGAAGAGGAAAAGATAACAAAAGAGGATATAGCAGAAGCGACTGCGGAAGTGACCGCCGAGATAGAGGCGGAAAAGGCGGTTCAGCCCGAAAGACCTTATGTCTATCCCGATATAGAACTGCTTGCCAAACCGAAGATAGTGCGTGAGGACGGCATTGCGGAATATCTGCGTTCGACGGGCGAAAAACTTATTGAAACACTTCGCAGTTTCAATGTTGAGACCCGTATCCTGCACGCTTCGCACGGTCCTACCGTCACGCGTTACGAACTTGCCCCCGAACAGGGCGTAAAAATAAGCAAAATAACAAACCTTGAAGCGGATATCGCTCTGAGCCTTGCGGCAAAGAGTGTGCGTATCGAGGCTCCCATTCCGGGAAAAGCCGCGATAGGTATAGAGATTCCGAATCAGATACAGCAAACCGTAAATATCCGCGACCTTATCGACAGCGATGAGTTCAGGAACGCCAAATCAAAAGTGACGGCGGCTCTCGGTAAGGACATCAGCGGCGAAAATGTTTTTGTTGACATTGCAAAAATGCCGCACCTGCTTATCGCGGGCGCAACCGGTACGGGTAAATCCGTCTGCATAAACTCTATAATCGTCAGCCTGCTTTACAAGGCAAAGCCCGATGAAGTAAAACTCATTCTCGTTGACCCGAAAATGGTTGAATTTTCGGTATATAAGGGAATCCCGCATCTGCTTATCCCCGTTGTAACCGACCCGAAAAAGGCGGCGGGTGCGCTCTCGTGGGCTGTTACCGAAATGCTTTCGAGATATCAGATGTTCACGGAAAAAGGCGTCCGTGATTTCAAGGGCTTCAATGCAAATCTCGAAGAGGGCGAAAAACCTCTCCCGCAGATAGTTATTATAATCGACGAACTTGCGGACTTGATGATGGCTTCTCCCAAAGAGGTCGAAGATTCCGTTATGCGCCTTGCGCAGATGGCGCGTGCCGCAGGTATGCACCTGATAATCGCGACACAGCGTCCTTCCGCAGACGTCATCACGGGTACGATAAAGGCAAATATTCCGTCCCGCATTGCGCTTGCCGTTTCGAGCGGTATCAACTCCCGTATCATACTTGACGAACTCGGCGCGGAAAGTCTGCTCGGAAAAGGCGATATGCTTTTCGACCCGCTCGGCGCACCGAAAGCACAGCGTATACAGGGCTGTTTTGTCAGCGACACGGAAGTTGAATCCGTTGTCGAGGCATTAAAACAGAACAATCCGTCCGAATATAACAAAGAAATACTCAAACAAATAGAACAAGCGGCACTTGCGCAGCAGCAGAAAGGCAAGAAAGACGGAACGTCTCTTTCCTCTTCCGGTTCGGGCATGACCGCCGAAAGCGAAGCGGCGGACGACGAAATGTTCGACCGTGCGGTTGAGGTCGTTATAGAGAGCGGACAGGCTTCTACGTCGATGCTCCAACGTCGTGTCGGTCTCGGTTACGCAAGAGCTGCAAGACTTATAGATTATATGGAACAGCGCGGAATAGTAGGTCCTTATCAGGGCAGCAAACCCCGCAAAGTTCTTATGACAAAAGAGGAATGGCTGGAAGCGAAAATGCGCGCCGAAAATCCCGACACCGCAATGTCGGACGGCGGCGTTCCGGAGGACTTCTGATGAACAACCCCCTTTATCCCGGTTTTTTGCCCGTTACGCGCCGCGAAATGGATGCGATGGGCATAGAACAGTTTGATTTTGTTTATGTGACGGGCGATTCGTATGTGGATCACCCGTCATTCGGCGTTGCAATAATCGGCAGAGTTATCGAAAAACTCGGCTTCACCGTCGGCATAATTTCACAGCCCGATTGGCGTTCGACAAAAGATTTCACAGTTTACGGCAGACCGAAGTATGCGTTTCTCGTAACGGGCGGCTGTATTGACTCCATGGTCAATCACTACACCGCCGCAAAGAAGAGAAGAAGTGACGATGCGTACACCGCAGGCGGCAAGGCGGGCAAACGCCCCGACCGCGCCGTTATCGTTTATTGCAACCGTATCCGAGAGGCTTACGGAGATGTTCCTCTTGTTATCGGCGGGCTTGAAGCGTCTTTGCGCCGCTTTGCCCATTACGACTATTGGAGCGACAAGGTCAGACGTTCGATACTGTTTGACAGCGGTGCGGATATCTGCGGTTTCGGCATGGGCGAGACTTCTACCGAACAGATAGTGACGCGCCTTGCGGCGGGCGAGCCTGTTTCCGCATTGACGGACATCGCGGGAACCTGCGTCGTTGTTGACGAAAAACCTGCGGATGCCGTGGAGTGTCCCTCTTTTGAAAAGGTCTGCGGCTCCGACGAAGCAAGCAAAAAACAGTATGCGGACGCAACAAGGATTCAGTACGGACAGCAGGATGCCTTTGTCGGAAAAACTCTCGTTCAGCGTCACGGCGATAAATGGGTCAAGCAAAATCCTCCGTCTCTGCCTCTTGACGGCAAGGATCTGGACGATGTTTACGACCTGCCTTTCATGCGGGCGTGGCACCCCGTTTACGACGATGTCGGCGGCGTTCCCGCAATCGCGGAGGTCGAACATTCCGTCACGCATAACCGCGGCTGTTTCGGCGGCTGCAACTTCTGCGCGATAGTGTTTCATCAAGGTCGCTATGTTACTTCGAGAACCGAGGACAGCGTCGTGCGCGAAGCCGAAAAGATAACGCATTCTCCGAATTTCAAGGGATATATCCACGATGTCGGAGGCCCGACCGCGAATTTCAGACACCCCGCCTGCAACAAAAAAAGCCTTTGCACGAACCGTAGGTGCCTTGCTCCGTATCCGTGTCCCGCGATGAAGCCCGACCATACGGAATATCTGCGTATTTTGCGCCGTATAAGAGAACTGCCGCGAGTGAAAAAAGTGTTCGTGCGCAGCGGCATACGTTATGACTATCTGATAGAAGACAAGAATGAAGAATTTTTTGAAGAACTTGTCAAGCACCATATCAGCGGACAGCTGAAAGTAGCGCCCGAGCATTGTTCGGACAGGGTTCTCGACTGCATGGGCAAACCGCATTTTTCGATTTACAGACGCTTTTACAAGCGTTTTTATGAATTGAACAAGAAATTCGGCATGGATCAGTATCTTGTGCCGTACATGATTTCTTCTCACCCCGGTTCGACGCTTGAAGACGCAATAGAACTTGCGCTTTATCTGAAAGAGATAAATTATCACCCCGAACAGGTTCAGGACTTTTATCCCACGCCCGGAACGGTAAGCACCTGTATGTTCTGGACGGGCATAGACCCGCTCAGCGGCAAAAAAGTCTATGTTCCGAGAACCGCGGAGGAAAAGTCGTATCAGCGCGCATTGCTTCAATGCACCCGCCCGGAAAACGCCGAAAAGGTCAAACAGGCTCTGATAAAAGCGGGACGAAAAGACCTGATAAAGGTTCTTTTGCCTGCGGGAGCGGTCGCTCCGCAGTCGAGACCGAAGAACGGATACAGACCGCACCCGACCTCTTCCATAAGAAAAACCGCGAAAAAACACGGAAAATAGGCAGCTTTCACATAGGTTTACAATATATTACGGCACTAAATCGTACTTTGTGAAAAAAAAATTAAAAAAAATCGAACTCACGCATTGACAACAAAAAAAAAGTATGATATAATTTTAATCGGAAGATCCCGTTAAATGAAAGAGTGCGGGAAATAAAGCGGGCAAGCCGCTTTGAAGGGAGTAAAAAAAGATGGACAAAGTTTTACTTATAGCGGACGACAATAAGGATATAGTGGACATCCTTAAAATCTACGCTCAGAAAGAAGGTTATAAGACCGTTTGCGCTTACGACGGCGAACAGGCTCTCAAAATGCAGAAGGAGTATAACCCGGTTCTGATCCTTCTCGACGTTATGATGCCCAAAATCAACGGTTACGATGTTTGCAGACAGATAAGACAGACTTCCAACGTTCCCATAATCATGGTAACGGCGAAGAGCGAAGAGGCGGACAGAATCCTCGGCCTCGACATTGGCGCGGACGACTATGTCGTTAAACCGTTCAGCCCCCGCGAGGTTATGACGAGAATAAAGGCTGTTCTCAGAAGAGTAAGCGACGAGGCTAATGACGAGAGAAACAAGAGAATCGAAGTTGCGGGTCTTACTATTGATATGAACAGTTACGAGGCTTACGTTAACGGCAAGCCCGTTGTTCTGACAAAGAAAGAAATCGAGATACTTTGGCTCTTTGCCACCAACCCCGGCAAAGTTTACACAAGAGATCATCTTCTTGAAAATATCTGGGGCTACGAGTATTTCGGAGATACGAGAACCGTTGATACGCATATCAAACGTATCCGTACAAAACTCAATCTCGACGAGACCGTCGGCTTCGATATCAAGACCGTTTGGGGCGTAGGCTACAAATTTGAGGTCAAACAATAATGTTCAAAAAGATATCATCTGAATTGATGACTGTCTTAATTTCCGTAACGGTACTGGTGGTTTTAATCACCAGTATCGTTTTCACGCTTCTTTTCTCCGATTACGCGATAAAAGAGAAAGAAGATACGTTGAAAACGATGGCGGAAAATATATCCGAACTTGTCGCAAGGGACGAGGCAAGCACTTCGTCGTACAACCTGAAAAGTATCTCGGACTACAACCTTTTTGCAAAAGAGGTTCTCTCTTCGCAGGTGTGGATAGTCAACGACGACGGCGTTTTTGACCGACTTCATAATTCCGCAGACACGCCGTACAACGCAAAGGAACTTTCGTCCGAATATTATGCGTGTTATACCCGCGCTTTGAGCGGAGAAAGTTTTGTTACAACGGAGTTCAGCGGATATTTCGGCGAAAAAACGATAAGCGTTTTTGTTCCCATAGAGGTTCTTTCTTCGGAGAACGAATACTGCGGCGTCGTTGCTGTGCATTGTCCGATGTCGAATATCGCCGCAACGTACAATTCCGCGCTGACGTTTCTTGTTGTCGCAATAGTGGTTGCCGCAATAATTGCGGTTATAATTTCTTCTCTTCTTGCGCGCTTTGTTTCAAAGCCGTTGATAGAGATGAGAAACCTTGCGCAGAAAATGGCGGAGGGCGACTATACCGTTCGCGCTTCGGACGGCGGAAAGGACGAGATAGGCGATCTTTCGAGAAGCCTGAACTATCTTTCGGAAACGCTTGAATCGACGGTCGGAGAACTTGAAGTTGAAAAGAACAAGTTGAACGACTTGCTTCAAAATATGTCGGAGGGACTTGCGTCTTTCACGCCTGACGGAAAAATTACGCGATATAACTCCGTATGGGTCAGCCTTTGTCCTGCGAATATCATGGAAAATGAGGACTTTTCCGACGCGATACACGACGTTTTCGAATCGGGCGAATCTTGTACGGTAGCAATAGAACTTGCCGACGTCATCAAGTTTATAATGTCGCCGATATGGAACGAAAAACATGACCGTATAGACGCGGTCGTCGTTATCGCTTCCGATATAACAAAAGAAGTCCGTCTCGAAAAAACGAGACGCGAATTTGTCTCGAACGTGTCGCATGAGTTCAGAACGCCGTTGACCATAATCAAGGGCAACGCCGAACTGCTGCTTGACGGCGCTGTGACAGACCCCGAAATGCTGACGCAGATTTACGAGCGTATAGAAAGCGAGACTGTTGCGCTTGAAAAACTCGTAAAAGACCTGCTTGACGTTTCGAGAATGAAAGCCGGAAAGATAAAACTCGATTGCACCGAGGTCGATCTTTCGGGTATGGCTGCGGATATAACTTCAAAGATGCGTGTCATAACGGATAAGAAAAATATCTCTCTTGTGTGCAACGCAAGCCGTGAACTGCGTCCCGTTTGGGGCGACGTTGACCGCATACGTCAGTTGTTCATCATCTTTATCGACAATGCAATAAAGTTCACCCCCGAGGGCGGAACGATAACCGTTTCGACTTCGCAGGTGGATAACTGCGCCTGCCTTTCCGTCAAGGATACGGGCAAGGGTATTGCAAAAGAGGATATTCCGTTCATTTTCGAACGTTTCTACAAGGTTGATAAGGCTCGCGGCGGTTCCGCGCAGGGAACAGGTCTCGGACTTTCGATAGCAAGCAGTATCGTTGAACTTCACGGCGGCGGCATAACCGTTGAAAGCGATCTCGGAAAAGGTACGACTTTTAACATAATGCTTCCGTTTGCGGATAAAAACAAAGAAGAACAAAACGGTCAGGAATAAAAATGGGGCTGTAAAAAACATCGGTTTTTTACAGCCCGTGCTATTCGGGGATATAATTTATGAAATGCAACATCTGCCCGCGCAACTGCGGCGTTTTTCGTGAAAAAGGCGAAAAGGGGCGCTGTCATTGCGGAGAAAAAATGCTTGTTTCTCTTGTCGATTTACATCGCGGCGAAGAACCCTGCATAAGCGGCAAAAACGGCGCGGGAACAATATTTTTCGCGGGCTGCTCTCTCGGCTGCGTTTTCTGTCAGAATTCGGAGATAAGTCGTGAACCAAAGGGCAAAGTCTACACGGAAGAAGACCTTATCCGTGCGATGAAAACGCTTGAAGAGCGCGGTGCGGAAAATATCGAGTTTGTTACAGCAACGCATTATTCGGCACAGGTTTTGTCCGCGTTGAAAAAATACAAACCGTCCGTGCCCGTTGTGTGGAATTCGAGCGGCTACGAAAAAGTCGAAACGCTTCGCCTTTTTGAGGGACTTGTCGATGTTTATTTGCCCGATCTGAAATTTTTTGACCCCGAGTTGAGCCGCAGATACGCAAACTGCCCCAATTATTTCGAAGTCGCGTTTTCAGCAATCAGGGAAATGCGGCGTCAGAGCGGCGGCTGCGTTTTTGATGAAAACGGAAAACTTTTGCGCGGAACTCTTATCCGCCACCTTGTGCTTCCGTCGCACATTCACGACTCTTTTGAAATTCTGAAACGTGTTGCCGCAGAACTTCCACGCGATGTTTACGTCAGTCTGCTTTGTCAGTATTTCCCGACGGACGACCTGTTGAACAGCGGCAAATATCCCGAAATTTCGCGGAAACTCAAACGGAAAGAGTATTCGGCTGTCGTTGACCGTTTTTTGTCTCTCGGGCTTGAAAACGGCTTTGTGCAGGAACTTTCGAGCGCAACGAAAAGTTATGTCCCCGTTTGGGATAAATAAAATCTGATAAAGACGGGGATGTAAAAAAACTTACGTTTTTTTACATCCCCGTTATTGTTTTTGACGGATAAGCTTACAGTATGCAGCAAAAAGGCTTTAATGCCTCCGCTATTTCCTTCGCGATACTTTCGTTGTAATGATAATCCGTGTAGTTTGTCGGAAACAGGCATGAAATTTTCGGCTTCGGTAAATTTCCGTTATGATTGATTACATACTCAATCGCATAGGCATATTCGCTTACGAACGCCTGCTCGGAAAGACATGCAATCATCGGACATATCAGATCCGCCGTTTGCCATATCAGTTTGTGGATATGTTCTGCCTTTTCGGGAGAAACCCCATATTTTTCAGTCCTGATAAACACTTCTTCCGGTGTTTCGGCATAATTCTTGAATATCTCCCTGTAATACTTTTTGACCGGCGGTTTGCGATACGATCCGTCTTTTCCCCGATATACAAAGCAAGAAATTCGTTCAAATAAAAATGCCGCCGCAATAATATTGTTTTTTTGTTTGCTACTGTTCGGCTCGCTTAACAGGCAATTCATGAGAAGTTCTACCGCTGTTGTTCCTGTTTCCCATAGTTCCGCTCTGATAATACAGAGTTTTGTGGGAATCTGTTTCGGATGTATATTTTTCATCTTCATTCCGGCACCTTTAATTGCTCTCCTCCTGTTTTCATTTTCTGCGGGGGTTACTGTCCGTTTTTTTTCTTTTTCAACCCTTCGGCGCGTCCGATAGAAATCATTATGCTGTGTCGCGCGAAAATTTAGGTCGAATCGTTGCGCGGTTTAATAAGAAATCGAAAAAACTGTCTCAATTGGCGCGGATTACGTATATACCTTAATGAAGCGGCGATATACATTTGTGTTCTTTCCCGGCTTAGTTTGAATGTTCTTGCGATTTTTTCCTCATCTTTTCCTTCGCGGAAAATCATATCCATTATTTGATCTTTCGGCGCGGGAAGGCTTTTTACAAGCAGGGTCGCTTTTTCATAAAATTCATCGCAACAAACGATGCGCTCGCCGCTGTCGTCTTTTCTTATGCCGAAAACCGTGTTGAAAAAATTTTCGCAATAGACTTTTTTCGATATATTCTCTGTTTTGTTTTGACCGTCCATATTATTCTTTCTAAATCTTTTGGAATATGTTCTGGCATTCTTATTCCGCGTCGTCAGCTGCGCGTTCGCTGTCAAATAAACCCAAAAATTCCCGAAAGGTAATTGCTTCCGCGTCTGCCGCCGCTGAGTCATACCCCGTTTTTCTGTGCGGATTGAGAGTGATTTTATTGCGTGTCTCCCCATTCATTCCGAAATTCGGCGTATGGAGAACCGTGTATCCCGAATGAATCAGCAATTTGTAATCAACGTCGCGCCTTGAAACAATATAGTTTCTGTCAGACTTTTCGGACAGCGGCGGAAGAATGCGATAACCGAGAATTTCGGCTAAAAACGAGCATTCTTTTTCATCGGCTATTCCGTAATAACGCCTGAGCAGCGCCGCGAAGAGTTCGTCTTTTTGTTTAAGGGAGGCTGCGTAGATTGGGTTTTCGGTTGTGTCAGTAGATGTGGTAACATTGTATTTTTCCGAGAATATGTGACCTTCCCTTTTCCCGGGAAGAAATCTTTGCAGATCGCAGAGTAACCAATGAAGCGGCAGGAAGTCCTCATAGAAAGCGTTCTCGGTTTTTCCGTTATTGACAAATTCAAAAAAGTATATGAAATCATCGTTTTTTTGTTTGTAATAAACTGAAAAGCCGAGACCTTCGACGGAAAATTTTATGGATTTCCACCGTTTTGCGTCCGCGATTTTTTCATTATATTCGCGGACTGCCGCCGTGACGGATTTCAATGCCTCGTCGGATAAACAAAGAGTCTTTTTTTCGTTAAGATATCCGGCGATAAAATCGGTTCCCGGAGTATATACATATTGATGTTCCCCTCTCTGATGAATCTTGCAGTAAAGACAAAAATTTTCTTCGAACTGTTTTTTGACGACGCACCGACGGATTTTTTCGATATATCTTTTTCCGTTAAGATTGTATTCGTTCGGATTCTTCTGCAAATATTCTTTTATTTCCATATATTTCCTTTCGGCATGCTCCGTTGTCCGTGGGAATAGTCAGTTTTCGTCGATCATTTCATTTTCGCCGTCAAACAAACTCATAAATTCCCGAAAAGTGATCGCCTCCGCGTCTGCCGGCGCCGAGTCAACGCCGCGTTTATGATGCGGATTGAGAGTGATTTTATCGTGTGTCTTCCCCATCATGCTGAAATACGGTGTATGAAGAAGCAAATATCCCGAATGATCCAGCAATTTGAAATCAACGTCGCAATTTGTAACAATATATTTTCTGTTAAAATCTTCGGACAGCGACGGAAGAATGCGATAACCGAGAAGTTCGGATAAAAAAGAGCATTCGTTTTCATCGGCTATTCTGTAATAACGTCTGAGCAGCGCCGTTAAGATTTTCTTCCCCTGTTCAAGAGCGGCGCGGTAAAGTGGGTTTTTGTCTGTATTCCTGCATGTAAAATCGTATTTTCTTTCAGAAAGACAATCATCGAATTTTTTCGGAAGAATCTCGTTCATATTCCAGAGTAACCGGTGAAGATTGCCGAGAATTTCATCTTCATAAAACAGGTTCTTGAGTCTTTCGTTGTCGGAATATTCGAGAAAATATATGAAATCATCCTTTTTCTGCTTGCAGGATAAGAAAAAATCGAAACCTTCGACAGAAAAATTTACCGATTCCCACTGCTTTGCGTCAGCGACTTTTTCCTTGTATTCGCGAACTGCTGTCGTTACGGAGTTCAATGCCTCATCGGATAAAAAAACAGCCTTGTGGTCGTTAAATTGCTTGACAATGAAGTCGGTTCCCGGAGTATATTTGTATTCATGTTTTCCTCTCTGATGAATCCGACATTTCAGACGAAAGTCTTCTCCGTCCTGCCCCATCCCGACGCACCGACGGATTTTTTCGATATACCTTTTTCCGTTGAGATTGTATTCGTTCGGATATTTCGGCAAGTATTCTTTTGTTTCCATATTTTATTTCCCTCTCCCTGCGCTTTGCGGCAGACAAGTGCTGTTTGCCCGTTTTCGCCTCTGTTTTTACGGAACTGTGTCTTTATCCTATTGAAAAGACATCATAATCCGAAACACAGTCCGGTTTAGCAATCGGTTCATAGCGGTCTTTTTTACAATTAAATTTATAAAATCGCTTTGCTCCGCGAGGGTACAGCCCCGGGTAGACCTCTTCTATGATGGCATATTTGTAAATTGTTTCGTTGATATCGCAGTCATTTTCCATGACCGCAAGTTCGGCATCGGCGAAATCATGAAAAAATCCGACAGTTCGCGAATATCCCGTGTCGAGCGTTTCTCTTTCGCTTTCCTCAAGTTTCTCTGCGGTCGTTATCGTATATATGCATTTCTCGTTATATAATCTCTCACTCATATTGTTTTGTCTCCTTGTTTGATACAGAAAATTGTTTTGCAAAGATATTGATAATGTTTTGACCCGTCGCTTTTTATTTTAACGGATATCAGCCCGTTTGAAGTTTCGAGATCGAAAAAATCGATTATTTTTTTTACGGTGGTTGCGGTGTTAATATCCGGATTCAAAAATACGGTCGCCCTTTTGTTCTTTATTTCAACACGACCTCTCGGGTAGTAATTGTAAGGCAAACCTTTCGTAACGGTCTTTGGGAGTTTTTGCCATTCTGTTTTGTGGTTAAAGCTGTTTTTTGATTTTGAACTGTATTCGACCGAAGAAACGGTTTTTCCGTCGGCATCGCATTGCGCCGCAACCGTAATCAAGCGGGGTTGATCCGATTCGAAATTGGCAACCCAGAAAATACCTTTTTTCGTTTGAAAAACACTCCTTTGTAAATGACCCGTACAGATTAACGGATAATGTTTAAGTATAGTCGATTGTTATGATCCGTCGTTGTTTTCCCGGACGGCGTCAAGCAAATCTTCCTCCGCGACCGGATTGAGTTTGCACATCGGAATAATCGTATCCAAAACCTTGTCAAAGCAGTTGACGCAAAAGTTGAATTTCAGCCGCTTTAAGTCGTGATTTGAAGGACAATTCACAAAGATATCATATTGATTTTCTCCGAGATATATATCCCGCATGTCAAACTGTTTGCCGTATATTGAGCGTTTGATATCCGAGATCTTCGGTTTTGCTTTTTGGGATTTTATCCTTCATAAAAAGTCCCCTCTCCCGACTTGTTCGCAAAAATTCGGGAAGTGTACCTTTTGTTTATATCAATCAAACTTTATCAGCGAAGCAGCCACGTCACCCCTTGCAATAATGTTTCCCTTCCAGTCTTTTGTAACATCCTGACTTGCGCTGTAACTGCCGAGTCGAGTACCTTTCCAATCGGTAACATACTTATTGCCGTTAGAATCCTCTGTTATGTAGCCGTAGTTTTTTCCGCGATAATCTCTGATTGCTGTTTTAATCATGATAACACGCTCCTATTATATTTTAAATATTTTTACTGTTTCCGACGTCGTTTTGTTCAGCCTGTGTATTTGTTCCTGCCGATATGCGCGAGCGGTCTGTAACCGTACTTCGACCGCTCGGAAAAGTTTTTTCCGTTGCCTTAAAATCCGTAATTCTTTTTTAGCAATACTTACAATAAACCCTGACAAACAACTAAATATCGTTTTAATAAAAAATAAGGATCAACATTAAGACAATAACCGCTTCACCTTTTCTGTTTTCGCGATTAAAAGGCAACGGACGGAAAGTTTTTCAGATATCAACGCAAAAGACTTTTGTGTGATTGACAAGATCCAGCGCAAGTTGAGCCTTGGAGAGTTCTTCGGTTATCTTTTCCAGATCTTCCTTAACTTTATCAATGTCATAGTTTGCGTATTTGTAGTCTATGATGTTAGACCTTTCGCCGCTTCTATACCGCGCTTTCGGCAAAGTGGTTGCCATTTCCGTCAGTTTTGCCTTTCTGCGCGATAACTGCGGCAGATAAACAAGCATTTCATCAACTGTCATATTGAATTCGGAAATCAAAGTGGTTGTGTTAAATATGTTGATTGCATGCTTGACTTTTCGAATTTTGTTTTCAATCGCCGAAAACTGTTCCCGCATCTTCTCATAATCATATTCGGGACGCGCGGATTCAACATCTTCTCCCACGCTGGCAAGAAAAGTTTTTGAGTTTTCTTCCCACATATCAAGTCCGTTATATTCCTGTTGAAGCTTTGAAAGCAGTTTGGAGGCTTGTGCGGATGTGTAATTCATAATTATCGTTCTCTCTTTCTGTCAGTTGATGTGACGTCTCAAAAACAGCTGTGTTTTTCGCGTCTTCCCTTTTGTGCCTGCCATTATAGCACACTCCTTCAAAAAATGTAAACTACGATAAGGAATTTGCCCCTTTTGGAAACATTCGGTGTGAATATCCTCTTTTTAGAGAGTGACGCTCGTTTTTCAATTCCGTTTTCGACGGAAAAGCCTCCGAGATTTACAAAAAAATACGTTGGGGTCTGCCTTCGAGATTTTTCCCGAGGGCAGACCCCAACATATATTATAAGAAAATTTTATTTCATTCTGAAAAGCAAAGCGTCTGTTGTGTCGGTGTCGAATATCAACTGCCCCTCCGCTCTGTCCGTAGGATAAAGCAGTCCGAATACCGCGCCGTCATATCCTTTCGGAACATGGACCGCGTACTCGATTCGGAGCGTATTGACGCCGAAATCGTTCCATCCTGTGAGGTTTGCCGTCAGCAGTTCCGTCACGATTTTGTCCTCTCCGTCGAGACGGACGGTGTATTCGCTTTCGGTGTCGGAGATCTTACGGTAAGTTTTATCCCTGTTGACTATCCCGTAATAATCCTCGCTTGCCAACGCATACGAAAAACCTTTGTCGTATGCGTTGAGGTCTCGGAACGAAACCTCCATTTTGACAACTCGCCATTCGTAGCCGTCCTTGGGTGCGTGTGTGGCGTCCGCGTCGAATATCTCAAACGATTTAACGGTCAACGTTCCTTTTGTTTGAAGCGTTTCGTCCTGTACGCAGTGAGTTTTGTACTCATAACTCTTTCCGACTTCGAGATTGCACTCAATTCCGTATTTTTCAAATTCGGGTTGGAGTTTTTCTCCCTCCGTCGCACCGCAGACTGTGCAAGTCTTCGGCTCATACGGCGTCGCTTCCGTCCACGAATGAACGTGCTGCGTCGTCGGCGCAGTTGTTTTCTCCGTCTCGGTTTTTCCGCACGATGTCAGAACAAATACAAGTGCGGATAAAACGGCGACGGCTCTTGCAAAAATTGGCTTGGTTTTCATTTTTATTTACCGTTTTCAGTCAATAACAAGGTGTACGGGAAGTCCGTTTTTGTAAGGAATATCAAGCTGTCCGCCGATAAGAGGCATCATCTCTTTCAGAAGCGCGTCCGTTACGTTGTTGCCCTCTTCGTTTATGCCGTCACGGGGAACTTTTCTTATCTCGTTTGCAACTTCGGAAACCTTTTTGCATTCGATGTCAATGACATAAGGTTCGGTGGACTTGCGGACAAACATCGGTATCGCCGCGGTCATTCCTCCGAGAGCCGCTTCCGCCGCCGCTTTTCCTATGCGAACGGATTCTTCGATGTCCGTCTTTGACGCAATATGTGCCGCGCATCTCTGCGGCAGGCTCAGTTCGACAGAACGAACTTTGCAGCCTATTTCCGCTTTGACAAGCATTTCAAGTTGTTTTGCCGTGCCTGCAAGATATTTGTGTCCGAATATATCTGTCGCACCGCTCTGCGCGCCCTCTCCGACATAGTGACCGTCCGCATAATGTATTCCCTCGGAAACGGCAACCGTTACATTCGGCTTCTTTTCGAGTTCCGCTCTGACCGCCGCCAAAAACGCCTCGTTGTCAAAATCGACTTCGGGCAGGTATATCAGGTCTGCGGTAAGCGAACCGTTAAGTCTCGGCAGACCCGCCGCCGCCGTCAGCCAGCCTGCGTCGCGTCCCATGATTTCAACTATCGTAACCGCTTTGACCTTGTAAACGGCGCAGTCTCTTGCAATTTCCTGCATGGTGGTTGCCACAAATTTGGCCGCCGAGCCGAAACCTGGTGTATGGTCGGTCTGCGCAAGGTCGTTGTCTATTGTTTTCGGAACGCCCATGATATGCATTTCTCTGCCGCATTTTTCGGCATAAGCAGAAAGTTTTGCCGCGGTGTCCATGGAATCGTTGCCGCCGATATAGAAGAAATATCTGATGTCGTGCTTCTCAAAAAGCGCAAAGATCTCTTCGTAGAGCGCATCGTTCATGTCTGCGGGCAACTTTTTTCTGCAAGAACCGAGAGCCGCGGAAGGTGTGCATTCAAGCGCAAAAACGGAGTCCTCATCTTTCAGAACGGTACGGAGATCGACAAGATCTTCTTTGAGAAATCCCTCGATTCCGTTTTTCATTCCGTAGATATTTTTTACGTTCTCATTGTCGCGAAGTCCGAGAAAGACCCCTGCAAGCGTTGCGTTTATCGCGCAGGTCGGCCCTCCCGACTGCCCGATAACGGCGTTTCCTTTAATCATTGTGTTATTCTCCTTTGCAATAATTTTCGTTGTCAACTTTTATATATTCCAACCCCGCCATTTTTTCAAGAACCGAAAAGGCGGTTATATGGTTGTTGTATGCGGTCAGACGTTTGAGAGCGGTCAGTTTTTCTATGCCGTTCAGTTTGTACAGCACGTTTGCCGAAACATCGAGTTCTTCAAGTTTTTCGCACCCCGCAAGGTTTGTGAGGTCGTATATCTCATTGTTGTAGAGGTCAAGGACTTTCAAATTCGGAAGAGAGTTGAAAACAGTTCCCTCTCTTACCGTGTTCGAGCGGCAGACAAGCGTTTGCAGGTTGGTCAGATTTTGCAGACAGGCAATGTCTTTGTCATAAAGCGAAAGCCCCGAAATATCAAGATATTCAAGCGTTCGAAGACGTGATATGTTTTCTATCGAGGTCAGCCCCGACGCATTGACATAAAGCCTTTTGAGTTCGGGCAGGGACGCTTCCGCAAAAATCTTGTCCGAAGCGAGTTCGTTCTGTCCGACATTCAGGATTTGAAGTTTCGGCAGATATGACAGCAGGGAAAGGTCTGTCAAAGAGTTTTCTTTTACGTTCAGATATACAAGCCCCGAAAGTCTTTTGAGCGGTTCGGCTTTTGCGTTGTCAAGCGAACAGCCCTGTGCAGAAAAAGATATGAGAGACGTACATTTTGCAACGGGTTCAAGGCTTTTTACGTCGTTGCCGTCTATTACAAGCGTATTAAGTGACGGAAAATATTTAAGCCCGTCGAGAGAGAGAACGCAGTAATCCGTCGTGGTTGACGGACCATTGTATGAGAGGTCGAGTTCCGTGACCGACGAAAGTTTTGCCGTGTCTATTTTATCTTCCTTGCCGAGGTTAAGAGCGTCTCTCACTTTTTCCTCGAAAACGTAGTCTCCGAAAACAGAATCTTTATCGAGCGGCGCACGGTCGAAAACAGTCTCTTCGCTTTTCGGTGCGTCGTCTTTTTTAAGCAATTTATATGCGGCAAATGCGGCAACCGCAAGCGCAAAGACGATTAGGAAAAGTATTCCGATTTTAAGGATTTTTTTCATTTTATTTGCTCCGATTGTTGAAAAGTTCGCAGTTATATGATATAATGACAATGATATAGTGGAAATGTATGATTATTATAGCATATATATATGCCGTTTGCAAGTTTTTCCACGGTTTTTTTGAAAGGATTTCTGAATTTTTATGAGGGCAAGGAAGAAAAAGAATACGGTACCGAGGCTTGAACGTCACGCGGATCTTATAGTTGATGCGATAGAGCCGAGGGATGGCGTTCCTCTCCATGTCGAGATAGGTTGCGGAAAGGGCGCGTTCGCCGTAGGCATGGCGGGACTTATGCCCGACGTTGATTATTATGCGCTTGAAAAAGTGCCCGACGTTATGGTCATGGCGGTCGAAAAAGCCGCCGCGGCGGAACTCAAAAACTGCAAATTCCTTATCGCGGACGCCGTGATGCTTCCCGATATCTGCCCTGCGGGAAGCGTAGATGTCCTTTATCTGAATTTCTCCGACCCGTGGCCGAAGAACAGGGACAGAAAACGCCGCTTAACGCATATCAATTTTCTCGAAACATATAAAAAACTGCTTAAACCGAACGGCATTCTTCGCATAAAGACCGATAATGTCGGATTGTTCGATTTCACTCTCGAACAACTTGAACTTGCCGGTTTTGAGATGTTTGACCTGACCCGCGATCTTCACAACAGCGATATTGCGAACGAGGTCATGACCGAATACGAAAAGCGCTTTTCCGAACTCGGTTTTCCGATAAACGCCGTCAAGGCAAGAATAAAAAGAAACTGAAATTTTCTGAGCAAAAAGGAGATATATTATGATTCTTAAAAATGCAGAGGTTTTCAACGGCGATTTTGAAAAGATAAGAGCCGATGTAAAAATCGATGGTGAGAAAATATCGAAAATAGGGAATTTTTCTTCCGAGGACGGGCTTGACCTGACGGGTCTTGTCGTTATGCCCGGTCTTATTGATATGCACATTCACGGCTGCGGCGGCGCGGACACGGGAGACGCAACTCCCGAAGCGCTCGAAACGATGTCTCAAACGCTTGTCAAAAACGGCGTAACATCGTTCTGCCCCGCTTCCATGACACTTTCTTTTGAGGAACTCACGAAGATTTTCGCCAACATCGACGCGATGAAAGATAAGGTCGGCGGCGCATATATCCACGGCGCGAATATGGAAGGTCCTTACATCGCAATGTCGAAAAAAGGCGCGCAGAACCCTCTTTATGTCAGAAACCCCGACAAAGAGGAGTTCAAAAAACTTTATGAGGGCTGCAACGGCGCGATAAGAGTTGTCGATATAGCGCCCGAATGTGACGGCGGTGATGAGTTTATAAAAGAGATACAGCCTATCTGTCCCGTTTCAATCGCGCACACGGACGCGGGTTACGATGAGGCGGTTCACGCGATAGAACTCGGCGTTCGCCATATAACACACCTGTTCAACGCGCAGTCCGGACTTCATCACAGAAAACCCGGTGTTGTCGGTGCGGCGTTCGATGTCGGTCGCGCAAACGGAGTTCGTGCCGAACTTATCTGCGACGGCTTCCATATCCACCCCGCGACGCTTCGCATAGCGTTCCGCGAAATGGGAGAGGACGGAACGGTTATAATCAGCGATTCCATGAAAGCTGCGGGCTGCCCGGACGGCGATTATGACCTCGGCGGACAACCTGTATATGTCCGTGACGGCAAGGCTCTTCTTGCGGACGGCACAATCGCGGCTTCGACTTCGAACGTTTACAAAGAACTTAAAAACGTTATCTCGTTCGGCATTCCCGAAAAACAGGCTGTCAAATCCGCGACGATAAACCCTGCAAAGGCGATTCGTGTGGATGACAAGACCGGTTCGATAGAAGAGGGCAAACTTGCCGATATTCTCGTTGTCGATAAAGACTACAACATAAAACTTGTTATCGTAAAAGGTGAGATCAAGGTCAACAACCTTTGATTTTTTCCGAATCGAAAAAGAAAGAAACAGAAATTATGGCTTTTAGAGTAAGAGGGGGAATACACCCCGCATACAACAAGGTGACGGCGCATTCTCCGATAGAAGTTCTGCCCGCGCCGAAAGAACTTGTCATTCCTCTTTCGCAGCATATCGGCGCACCATGTGAGCCTCTTGTCAAAGTCGGGGACAGGGTTCTTCTCGGACAGAAGATAGGCGATTCGCAGGCGCCCGTTTCCGCGCCCGTTCACGCAACGGTTTCGGGAACGGTCAAGGCTGTTGAACCCCGCTGGGTTCCTTCCGGGCTTCGTGCACCGTGCATAGTTATAGAAAATGACTTTCTCGACGAAAAAGACCCGTCTTATCTTGACAGAGAGGACGAGTTCTCGTTTGACGCAATGACGCCCGAGATAATCTGTTCCAGAGCCCGCGAAGCGGGTATCGCCGGAATGGGCGGCGCGGGATTTCCATTGCATTTCAAACTCAGTTCGGGTCTCGGAAAAGTCAAACATATCGTCATCAACGGCGCGGAGTGCGAACCGTATATAACCGCAGACCACCGTGCTATGCTCGAATATCCGCATCTCATCATAGGCGGCATTCGGCTGATAATGAAATATTACGGGCTTGACACCGCAACCGTGGGCATAGAAAAAAATAAGCCCGACGCCATTGACGTTATGCGGGCAAAGGGAGCGGATTTCGGTATCAAAGTGGAAGCACTTCCGACAAAATACCCGATGGGCGGCGAAAAACAGATAATCAAAGCGGTCGGAAATGTTGAGATACCGGGCGGAAAACTTCCCGCAGATTACGGATTTGCCGTTTTCAACGTTGACACCTGCGCCAGCCTTTACCGTGCGGTCGCAAAACAAAAACCGTTGATGAAACGTGTCGTTACCGTCAGCGGTGCGAATGTTGTGACGCCCAAAAACCTGCTTGTCCGTATCGGAACGCCGTACAGCGCACTTTTTGACGCCTGCGGAGGGTTCAAAAAAGAGCCGTTCAAGGTGATTTCGGGCGGTCCCATGATGGGTAGCGCACAGATATCGCTTGATATTCCCGTTGTCAAAAACACTTCCGCCCTGCTTGCTTATTACGGCGGCGAGGAAAGTTTTGTCGATGACCCCGTATGTATACGCTGCGGTAAGTGCGCTGCGGTCTGTCCCATGCACCTGATGCCGCTTTATCTGAATATGTATTCCGAAAAGGGCGAATACGAAAAATGCAGAGAACTGAACGTCGGCGACTGCATTGAATGCGGAAGCTGCGCTTACGGCTGTCCCGCAAAAATCCAACTTGTTCAGTCCATAAGGCTTGCAAAAGGCAAACTCCAAGCCGCGGACAGAGCAAAAAAAGCCGCACAGGCAAGAGAGGGAAAATAGTATGGAAAATCTTTTTATCGTCAGTTCCTCTCCGCATTACAGAGCAAAAACAACGGTTCGCGGCGTTATGCTCGACGTTGTTATCGCGCTCGTTCCCGCGCTTGTCGCCGCTGTTGTCTTTTTCGGACTTCGCGCGTTGACTCTTGTGCTTGTGAGCGTTCTTTCCTGCGTGCTTTTCGAAACGCTTTTCAATAAAATCAGAAAAAGAAAAAATACCGTATTTGACCTTTCATGCGTTGTAACGGGTATTCTCTTCGCTTTCAATTTGCCGATAGTCGCGCCGTATTGGCTTGCCGTTTTCGGCGCTTTCTTTGCCATAGTCGTTGCAAAGATGCTTTTCGGCGGACTCGGAAAGAATTTTATCAACCCCGCGCTTTCGGCGCGTGCCGCGTGCCTGACTTCATGGCCCGGACTTATGTCCACATGGGTCGCATTCCCCGCCGCAAAAACCGTTTCGGCGTTTTCGGAGCCTCTTTTCTCCGCGTCGAAAACTTTTGACGGCGTGACGGGTGCAACCCCTCTTTCTTCGCTCAAAGCGGGAACGCTTCCAACAGAAACGTTTGCCGATCTGTTTTTCGGATTCAAGGGCGGCTGTATCGGAGAAATATGCTGTGCGGCGCTTCTGCTCGGCGGCATATATCTGCTTGTTCGGCGCGTCATAACGTGGCATATTCCCGTTGCTTATATAGGAACGGTCGCTTTGCTGACGTTTCTGTTCCACATGAAAGGCGGACAAGCCGTTTTCTTTGATTTTGACTTCATGCTTGCCGAGATATTGAGCGGCGGACTTTTCCTCGGTGCGTTCTTTATGGCGACCGATTACAGCACGTCTCCCGCAACAAACGGCGGACGCCTTATTTTCGGCATCGGCTGCGGCGTTCTTACCGTGGCGCTCCGCTACTTCGGCGGAATGAACGAGGGCGTAAGTTATTCGATTTTGATAATGAATGTCTTTGCCTTTGTTCTCGACCGCGTTGCCAAGCCTCGCAGATACGGAAAAAAGGAGGCTGCCGCAAGTGAAAAGTAAAGATATAAAATACGTTCTCAACATCGCGATGCGTCTTACCGTCATCGTTGCCGTTGTCGTTGCAATGCTTGCCACGGTCAACGCCGTGACAAAGGACAGAATTGCCGAAAACAATGCCGCTTCCCGCAATGCGGCGTGCGGCGAACTTATCGAGGGTGCGGAGTTCGAATCCTTTGATATTTCCGCGCTGAATGTTGATTATTCCGATATAACGAACTTTGATAAAAATTCCGTTGCCGTCTGGCGCGGAACGAAGAACGGAGAACTTGCGGGCTGGTGCGTCGAGGTCACGGGCAAAGGATATTCGTCCGACGGCATCGGGCTGATAGTCGGCATTTCCTCCGACGGACAAACGGTTCTCGGCGTCAGATGCGTTTCGAGTTCCGAAACGTCGGGCATAGGTTCAAAAGTCGTTTCCGACGATTACCTTTCGAAGTTTGCGGACAGAACGTCTTCCGAAGTTTCTTCCGTCGATGCCGTTTCGGGTGCAACCAGAACTTCACGCGGCGTTAAGGACGGCATAAAAGCCGCCGTTGCCTGCGTAAAAGCGATAACCGAACAGGAGGGCGGAAGATGAAAAAGCAAAAGACAGATTATAAAAAGATAGCCCTCGACGGAATCCTTTACAACAACCCTGTTTTTGTTCAACTGCTCGGAATGTGTTCGACGCTTGCCATAACGACGACCGTTTTCAACGGCATAGGCATGGGACTTTGCGTCACGTTCGTTTTGATGTTCTCAAATCTGTTCATTTCGGTTTTGAGAAAGTTCATTCCCGAAAAGGTCAGAATAGCCGCGTATGTGGTCATCATAGCGGGATTTGTAACGGTTATAGACCTTGTTATGCAGGCGTATCTGCCGTCGCTTTCCGCATCTCTCGGCGTTTTTATCCCGCTTATTGTCGTTAACTGCATAATTCTTGCAAGAGCCGAAAGTTTTGCTTCCAAAAACAAACCTTTGCCCTCTGTTGCGGACGGATTTTTCTCCGGCATGGGCTTTATGCTTGCGCAGCTCTGTATGTGCGTTATCCGCGAAATGCTCGGCAACGGTACGTTTTTCGGCAATGAGGTCATGCCTTCGTGGTTTTCGCCGTCAACGCTTATAGTTTCTCCCTCGGGCGGGTTCCTCGTTCTCGGCGGACTTATAGCGCTGGTTCAGTTTATAATGTCGAAGAAAAAGAAGAAAGGAGAGAATAAGTGATGCAGACTTTTGCCGCTCTTGTCGCGCTCAGTCTGAACGCGATATTGATAGAAAACTTCATTTTCTCCAAATTCCTCGGAATATGTCCGTTCCTCGGCGTTTCAAAAAAGACGAATACGGCGGTCGGTATGGGCTTTGCGGTCATTTTTACGATGACACTTGCTTCCGCGCTGACCTATGTCGTTTACCGTTTCATTCTTGTCCCTGCGGGACTTGAATATCTTAAAACGATAGCGTTTATCATCGTTATCGCTTCTCTTGTTCAGTTTATTGAAATGTTTTTGCAGAAATCGCTGCCGTCGCTTTATTCCGCGCTCGGCATATATCTGCCGCTGATAACCACAAACTGCGCGGTTCTCGGCGTTGCGCTGCTGAATATAACAAACGAGTACAATTTCCTTTTTTCAGTCGTTTACGGCTTTACGGCGGGCGTCGGTTTCCTTTTGGCAATCGTGCTTCTGTCCCTTGTCCGTGAACGCATAGAATATTGCGATATACCGGAACCTTTCCGCGGATTTCCCATCGCGCTTATTGCGTCGGGACTTCTTTCTATTGCGTTTATGGGCTTTTCCGGCTTCACATTGCCGTTTTAAGGAGGACCGAAAATGGAGTGGTTATGGGTAATTGCAAAAACGGTCCTTATTCTTGCCGCCATCGCTTTTGTCCTCGGCGTGCTTCTTGCCGTCGCAAGCAAGATATTCGCCGTTAAAAAGGATGAACGCGAGGAAGCGGTCGTCGGTTGTCTGCCCGGCGCAAACTGCGGTGCCTGCGGTTTTGCGGGCTGCTCCGCATACGCTTCCGCCGTTGTTCATGACGGAGTTCCGACAAACAAGTGCGTCCCCGGCGGGGAAGAGGTCGCCGAAAAGATTTCTTCGATAATGGGAACGTCTTCCGCCGCAGGAAAAAGAATGCGCGCCGAAGTCCTCTGCGTCGGCTGCGAGGGCGTGGCAAAGGATAAATACGAATATCGGGGCATGATGAACTGCTCCTCCGTCACCCGTCTCGGAAAAGGCGCAAAGGAGTGTCCTTTCGGCTGTATCGGACTCGGAGAGTGTAAGGAAGTCTGTCCGTTCGATGCAATAAAAATCGAAAACGGAATTGCAAAGATAATTCCCGAAAAATGCAAGGGCTGCGGCGTATGTGTTTCCGCCTGTCCGCAGCATATCATCCGTCTTGTTCCGTTCGAAAACGATGTTGTAATAGGCTGTTCCAACACGGAAAAAGGCGTGATAACCAGAAAGTATTGCGAAAAGGGCTGTATCGGCTGCCGTCTTTGCGAAAAGACCTGCCCGAACGGTGCGGTAAAAGTTGTAAACAACCTTGCGGTTATAGATTATTCGCTCTGCACGGGTTGCGGAGCGTGTGCGGAAAAATGTCCGCGACACCTTATTTCGAAAGGAAAAAACGATGATCTTCCGTCCGAAGAACCGTTACTCGGTTAAAAAAGACCGCCGCGTCCGCTTGAAGACGTTGCTTTACGTTCTTATCGGCATAGCCGTCTTTCTTCTCGGCTTCTTTACGTCGGGACCCATTCTTCGATTGTTTTCTTGATGAGGTCTTTATGAGAAAAAGTATTACCGTATTTATTTGTCTTATCTTTCTGTTAGGCTTATTTTCGGGTTTTTACCCCGTTTCCGCCGCATCTTCCGTATCGTGGACGGTTGAACCCACACTCGGTTATGAAGATGTCGAATACTTTGAGAACGGCACTTACATTTTTACCGAAAACGGTAAGAAAGGGCTTGTAAATTCCGAGGGAAAAATTCTGATAGACGCAAAGTATGATGACTTTTTCCACTGTTCCTGCGGCGTTGTATTTACCGATACGGAACGCAAAAACGCATTAACGCTTGCGGACGATTATACGGTTTCTCTCGAATCCGAAGCGATGGCGCACCCCGATTATTACGGCTTTTACGCATATTTTAACGATAAGATAGTTATTGTTTCCGTCGGAGACAGAACGACCGCGAAAACCGCACCCGAAACGGACGGTGCGCTGACTTTTGAACAGGTTTCGCTTGTTCCCGATAAAAAGAAAGGCGGCTACGACTCTTCAAAAATAGGTCATTCGGGCATTTTCGGTTACAGAACATCCGGCGGCACGGTCGTTTTTGACGGAACGCTTGAAAGCGCGGTGGGCTTTGAAGACGGAATTGCCGCGATAAAAAAAGACGGCAAGTGGGCTTATATAGACGAAAACGGAAACGCGCTGACCGATTTTGTGTATTCGGACACGAAAGTTCCGAACAGATTGCATGATAATGCTGCCGTATACCTTATAAGCGAGGGCTTTATCCCCGCTTGCAGGGATGGGAAATGGGGTTGGCTCGATAAAAACGGAAAAGAAGTCGTTGCCTGTGAGTATGAAAAAACCACGCCCGTTTACGGGAGTCGCGCTTGGGTGAAGCAGGACGGGAAATGGGGCATCCTCGATCTCTCAAAAGTCGCTTTGCCCGTTGAACATCTTACGCTGTTGGGCTTTTTGAGCGATTCGGGGCTTTATGTGGGAAAGAGCCTGAGCATCAGATATGTCGTTGAACCCGCTTCCGCAGAGATATTCTGGAAATCGTCCGACGAAAACATCGTTACCGTTTCAACCGACGGCACGGCATATTTTGTTTCCGTCGGAAAGGCGACGGTAAGCGCGTGCGATGCGGACGGAAATATTCTCGAAACGCTTGACGTGGAAGTCAAAGAACGTCCCGCTGCGATAGAAAACGGCGTTTCAAAAGAAAGTTTGAACAGACTTTTCTTTATCCTTTTTGCGGTATTTGCCGTTATCGGATTACTCTGCGCCGGTACGTTCATTTTTGCCCGCAGCAGAAAAATTTCCGCAAACGCCGAATCCAAAGAACAACCTATTTCAAATGATTCCGAAACGGAAAAAGATGCGGAATCTGCCGAAAAAGAAGAATAAGGGCAAGAAATAATAAACAAGAAAGGAGTTTTCCGACGTGACGGATCTTGACGCTCTTTACGGAAACGAACATATAAAAAAAATCCTGAACGTTTCGGGAAATTTCAGTTCCTTTCTTATTGAAGGTCCCGACGGAAGCGGAAAACATACGTTGGCGCATATTATTGCCGCGTCACGTCTCTGCATTTCGGACGGTGAAAAAAAACCGTGCGGCAAATGTCTTGCCTGCAAAAAAGTTGCGGCGGGAATGCACCTTGACCTTTTGAGCATCGACCCGACGCTGCCCGTCAAAGAACTGCGCGAAAGCCTTGACGACGTTGAACTTTATCCCGCCGACGGGGCACACAAGGTCTATATCATAGACGGTGCGGACAGGCTGAACGAACAGAAACAAAACACGCTTTTGAAAACGCTTGAAGAACCGCCCGAATTTGTAACGTTTATCCTGCTTGCGCACTCTTCCGATGCGTTTTTGCAAACGATACTGAGCCGCTGTGCGCTCCTTTCTCTGCGTCCTTTGTCGGACGAACTTCTCGAAAAAGCGTTGCGGGAAAAAATAAAGGACTCCGACCCGACGGCGCTTCACCGCGCAATAATGCTTTCGGGCGGATATATCGGTCAGGCGCTTGAACTTTACAAAAAACGCGATGACGCTCTTTTTGAGCGGTGCGAAAAATTCGCCGCCGCATTCGTATCGGGTAAATGGCTGGAAATGACCGATCTTTTGACTTTTGCGGGCAAGGACGCGAGACAAAAGTTTACCGAATATGTCTCGGCGCTTGAAAAATATATAAAACGCTGCTTCGGATATGCCGTTGCAGGTTCGTCCGAGGGGCTTTCCGAAACCGAAAGGGCGCTGACGGCTCTCGGAACGGAAAAACTGACAAAACTTTGCGGTGCGGTCGGTACGACCGCGGAAAACAGTAACATTAACGTCAATCTGAACCTTTGGTCCGTTTATACGGTCAAAAAGTGCAGAGAGATAAGATAGATATGAGGTATTTATGGTAGAAATAGTCGGTGTACGTTTCAAAAGAGTAAGCAAGATTTATTATTTTGATCCGAAAGGATTGACCCTCGCGGAGGGAACGCGCGTTATCGTAGAAACTTCCCGCGGAGTTGAAATAGGAACCGTTGTTCTGGCAAACAGAATGGTGGATGAGAAAGACTGCTATCTTCCTCTCAGCCCCGTGCTCCGCGTGGCAACGCCCGAAGACCTCGCAAAAGACGCGAAAAACCGTGAAAAGGAAAAATCCGCGCTTAAAATCTGCGAGGAAAAAATAGCGAAACATAAACTCGGAATGACGCTTGTGGACGTGGAATACACCTTTGACAACAGCAAGATAATCTTTTCGTTTGTTGCGGAGGGCAGGGTGGATTTCCGCGAACTTGTCAAAGACCTTGCAAGTGTTTTCAGAACGAGGATAGAACTCCGCCAGATAGGCGCAAGGGACGAAACAAAAGCACTCGGTGCGCTCGGAACATGCGGCAGAGTTTGCTGCTGCAAGCGCTTTTTGAGCGAATTTGTTCCCGTATCCGTTCGTATGGCAAAGGATCAGGGAATGTCCACGAACCCGACAAAGATCACGGGCGCGTGCGGCAAACTTATCTGTTGTTTGAGTTATGAGGAAAACGTTTACGAGGACGCATTCAAAACGATGCCCCGTGTCGGATATACCGTTTCGACCCCCGACGGCGTCGGCGTTGCCTGTGAGGTCAGCGTGCTGAACGAGACTGTCAAGGTCCGTTTTGACAAAGATAATGTCGAGATAAAGGTTTATCCCGCAAAGGATATAAAAATTCTTCGCGGCGGCAAACAGCAGAGGCAAGAGGATGATGCCGAGGAACTTTCCGCAGAACAGATAAAAGAACTTGAAGAGGAATAAGGCTTTTTCCCTTGGTTTTTTGAAAGTATGAAAAATATGAATTTTTCAGAAAATGTATTGCATAATCTGCCGAAAGGTGATATTATATAGAAAAAATATAAGGAGGATAATATTATGGCATACAAGATTTCTGACGAATGCATTTCCTGCGGCGCTTGCGCTGACGGCTGCCCGGTTGAGGCTATCTCCGAGGGTGACGGCAAATTTGTTATCGACGCCGAAAAGTGCATTGATTGCGGAGCTTGCGCGGACGTATGTCCCGTTGGCGCACCTGCTGCTGAATAAGCATTATGAACTGTCGGCGACATCATTTTCGGTGTCGCCGATTTTTTTTGACTGTGACTTGATATATGATTGAACTTGATTCTCTCCATGTCGGAGATTTGAAAATATACCGTGATACGGAAACGTTTGCATACGGCACGGACAGCGTAGTGCTTGCATATTTTGCGGGCATGAAAAAAGCAACCTCCGTTTGCGACCTGTGCAGCGGAAGCGGAATAGTTCCTTTGCTGATGAGCGCCGAAAGCCGAGCGGATTTTACTTGCGTGGAAATAGACGAAAAAGCCGCGGCACTCTGTGAAAAAAGCGTTGAACTGAACGGACTTGAAAACCGTATAAAAACGATTTGCGCAGATGTTGCCGACGTCGCAAAATTGCTTCCCTACGGCAAATTCGACCTTGTGACAGTAAATCCGCCGTATTTTTCAAACGGGGCGGGAGCGGACGCGGTGGGCAGAAAAGAGTTTGCCCGTGCCGAAAAATTTTGCTCGATATCCGATGTTTGTTCAGCCGCAAAACATTTGCTTCGCGGCGGCGGAAGATTTTGCGCCGTTTTTCCCGCAGACAGGCTTGCAGACATCTTTTCCGCAATGAAAGAAAACGGCATTGAGCCCAAACGGCTGTGGACGGTCTCTTCAAAGCGCGAAAAGCCCCCGTATATAGTCCTTGTAGAGGGTAAAAAGGGCGCGTCGGTAGGGCTGGACATAGAAACGGTCGTTATTCACGACGAAAACGGAGAATACACTCCGTTTCTGAAAAAAATATATAAAAGGGCAGAATAGTATGGAAAAAAGAGATGTTTCGCTTTATGTTGTCGCGACCCCGATAGGAAATCTTTCCGATTTGTCTCCGCGTGCGATAGAGGTTTTGAAAAGCGTTGATTTTGTCGCGGCGGAGGATACGCGAAACAGCGGCGTTCTTCTGAAATATTTTGATATAAAAAAGCCGCTTGTAAGTTATCATGAGCATAATGTCGTAAAACGCGGCGGTGAGATAATCGACCGCCTTCTGAAAGGCGAGACCTGCGCTCTTGTTTCGGACGCGGGAATGCCTGCGGTTTCCGACCCCGGAGAAGTTCTTGTCCGTCAATGCCACGAAAACGGTCTTCGCGTCAGCGCGATTCCCGGTCCGTGTGCCGTTGTTACCGCCCTTGCAATGAGCGGAATCAGCACCAAAAGGTTCTGCTTTGAGGGCTTTTTGAGCACCGCCCACAATTCGAGAATGAAACATCTGAACTCTCTTGTTGAAGAGAAGCGTACAATAATTATTTATGAAGCGCCGCATAAACTGCGCGGCACGCTTGATGATATTTTGCTTGTCCTCGGCGACAGAAAAGTTTCGCTCGTTCGCGAAATCACGAAAAAATACGAAGAAGTGCTTCTGACAACATTGAGCGGAGCCGTTGAATATTTCAAAGAGAATGAACCGCGCGGAGAATTTGTACTTGTTATCGAGGGGGCTCCCGAGAAGAGTACGGAAGAAGTTACGGAGGACGATATCCGCACGGCATTTGCCGAAGCCGTGGAAAGCGGCATGACCAAGTCCGCCGCCTCCGCCGCAGTCGCAAAAAAATTCGGACTGCTTCGCCGAGACGTTTACGATATGTTCAAAGGAGAATAAAAATGAAGACAATCGCAAGTTTTGAAGTTGACCATACAAAATTAAAAGAAGGCATATACCTTTCGAGAATTGACCGGGATGTTGTGACATACGACCTGCGCTTTGTCATTCCGAACAATCCAGAAAATGTTTATATGGAAAATGCCGCAATGCACACGATCGAACACCTTTTCGCCGTTCACGCGCGCAACGGCAAATACGGCGGCAATATCATATATTTCGGTCCCATGGGCTGCCGCACGGGTTTTTCTCTTCTTACAAGCGGACTTTCTCATTCCGACGCAATCGTCCTGATAAAGGAGACCGTTCGGTTTATCGCGGATTATGACGGGAAAATTCCGGGAACCGAGCCGAAAGAATGCGGTAATTACCGTGAACATGACCTTGCGGGCGCGAAAAAACTCTGTGCCGATTACTACGAAAAGATAAAAGATTGGACGGAGGACAAACTCGCATACACTAAATAGGCTCATACTCAAAATGAAAATAAGGGGCTGTAAAAAAAACTTGCGTTTTTTTACAGCCCCTTTGGGTTTCCCATCCCTTTGCGGTTTAGCCTCTGAAATCTGCATTAAAGGATTTTTTCCATGCCTATTTTCTGCACTCGCAATCCTATCTTCTCATAAAATCCGACGGCTTTTTTGTTGTCCGCCCAAACGTTTAACGTGACATTGTAATACCCGTTCTTTTTTGCGTATGACACCACAAAATCGTACAACGTCTTTCCTATATGTTTGCCTCTTTCGTTTTCATCTACACAGAGATCGTCTATGTAGAGCGTTTTTACGTCGGTCATATTGTTGTCGTTTATAAATTGTTTGTGTATGCAAAAGGCGTATCCGAGAATTTTTCCGTCTGATTCCGCAACAAAAACGGGAGTTTTGTCGTTTGCAAGAATTTCTTTCAACTGTTCGTCGGTATATTTCTTCGCATCTGCCTTAAACAAATCGGGACGCGCTTTGTGATGAACTTCATGCACCTGAAAAAGAAGCTTGTCAAGTGTCGGAATATCATCGTCTTTTGCTCTGCGTATATTGATTTCGCTCATAGTCTCTCTCTTTCAATAAAAATAACCGCGCGGAAATACCGCGCGGTGTTAGGTTTTTTTGTTATTTGTTGGCTATATCCAGCCAAACGCTTGCAAGGTCAAACGCCGCATAAAGTCCCTGCTTTTCGGCTTTTTTTACGAGAGCTTCCGCAGGCGGAACACTTTTGTCTGTCAGCAAAAGTTGAATTTCGACTTTTCCCGAAAGAAGCAGATCGCCTTTGTTCTGCGTGTCAAGTATGGACATCATAACGTAGCATTTTTCGTTCTGATCTCCGTAAAATATCAGATTGCCCATTCTGACAAGGGGGCGCTGCTTATATGTAATGAACTTCTGTGCCATTCTTATCGTCTCCTTATATATTATCAGCTTACATTATATCATCTATAAAGCAAAAAGTCAAGTTTTTTTGTGAACGGACTTGACTTTTTATGCTTATTTTGATATGATTGAAAAGGAAAAGAGTTTAGAGAAAGTTGCGTGTGCTCGGTGTGTTCCGAACGGTTTACATGAACATTCCCATTTTGTTCGACATCTGCCTGAACGCTTTTACGGCGCCGCTTTTGATTTTCTTCATTTTTTTGCGGTCGGTGCCTATGCAGGTGCATGTTGCGGCAAGCGCTCCGACGGCGATTCCCGCCGCCATTCCTATAAGAATATCGGTTTTTTTATGAGAGCAAAACATGGCTTTCGCCTCCTTTTCGTTTTCTCATTTTTAATATGCACCGATTCGGGAAAAATATTAAAAAATCCTTTTGAAAGAGGTATTTACCATATGAACAAAAATTACGAACTTGCCAAAGCGGCATATGCGGCTTACGGCGTTGATACCGATGCGGCTATCGCAAAACTCAAAAACGTTCCGCTTTCTCTGCATTGCTGGCAGGGCGATGACGTTATAGGCTTTGACCACGACGGTCCTTTGACAGGCGGCATTCAGACCACCGGCAACTATCCCGGAAAAGCAAGAAATCCCGAAGAACTTCTTGCCGATATGGACAAAGCGATTTCTCTTTGCCCCGGTAAAATGAAGTTGAACGTTCACGCCTGCTACGCTATTTTTGAGGACGGATTTGTTGACAGAGACAAGATAGAGCCGAAACACTTCAAAAAGTGGGTTGAATTTGCGAAAAAGAGAAATATGGGTATCGACTTCAACCCCACATTTTTCTCCCACCCGATGGTTAAAAACGGTCTTACTCTTTCCAGCCCCGACGAAAATGTTCGCAAATTCTGGATCGAGCACGGCAAGGCTTGTATCAGAATTTCGCAGTATTTTGCGGAAGAAACAGGCGTTCCCTGCGTTATGAACATCTGGACGGGCGACGGCTTCAAAGACGTTCCCGCAGACCGTATGGGTCCCCGCATGAGATACAAGCAGTCCATCGAGGAAATTCTTTCCGAGCCGTTTGACAAAAATCTTGTTAAACCCTGCGTTGAGTCGAAAGTATTCGGTATCGGCGTTGAGAGTTTCACCGCAGGCAGTGCAGAGTTTACTCTTTCGTTTGCCGCAACGCATGACGGCTGTCTGCCCCTTATGGATAACGGTCACTATCATCCGACCGAAGTCGTTTCCGATAAGATTCCCGCGCTTCTTTGCTTCTATCCCGAAATCGCGCTTCATATCACAAGAGGTGTTCGTTGGGACTCGGACCACGTTCTTTTGCTTGATGACGAGACAAAAGAAATGGCAAAAGAAATAGTTCGCAACGATGCGCTCGACAGAGTTTATATGGCTCTTGACTACTTCGATGCAAGCATAAACAGAATCGCGGCTTGGGTCGTAGGTGTCCGCAGTTGGAAAAAGGCTCTTCTTTCTTCCATGTGCACTCCGAATGCAATGCTTAAAGACTTGCAGGATAACGCGGAGTTCACCAAACTCATGGTTTTGCAGGAAGAAATGAAAACTCTTCCGTTCGGCGCTGTTTGGGCGCAGTTCTGCGAGGAATGCGGCGTTGCTTCTGACCTTGCATGGTTTGAAGAAATAGAAAAGTACGAAAAAGACGTTCTTTCCAAGAGAAACTGATTTCAATAAAAAAAAGGGCAGTAAAAAACGCAAGTTTTTTACTGCCCACATTATTATCGTCACGGATTATTGCCCGTGATATTTTTTTGCCTTGTAGATTATAAATTCAATTTCCGTTTTGAGTTGCGGCAATTCCAAAAACTTCTTGGTCGCCACTTCCGATGTCTTGTAGCCGTAAGGCGTCATTTTCAAAAGGTCTCCGAGCCGCTCGTGAGAAACCGTGATTATATCTGTCACTCTGATTTCTTCCGTTATCCGAAAACACGGCGGCAGATTTGAAGCGTTGTCGTTCTCGTAAGGTTTTTCATAAAGCGCCTGCTTCATTTGCCACAGATGACGTTTGCCGGGTACGACTTGTAAAAGAATGCCGTCCTCTTTTAATACCCGTGCGCATTCTTCATGCATGGGTGCAAAAATATGCGTCAAGACGTCTATCGAAGCATCGGCAACGGGTATGTTTGCGATGTTTCCCACAAAAAACGTTGTGTTTTTTATCTTCTTTGCGGCTCTTTTTACCGCGTCTTTGCTCAGATCGAACGCGAAAGCGTTGTCGGCGCTTTCTGCAATGGCTTGCGTGAAATATCCCTCTCCGCAGCAGGCATCGAGCACCGTTCCGAAGACAAGCGGACGCAGTGCCTCACGCAGGCATTTGTAATAGTCTTCTCCGAGAAAGTTTCGCCTGGCTGCAACCATTTCGGGATTGTCTCCGCCACCCGCACGGTTGCCTGTCAGCAGGTTGACATATCCCTCTTTTGCAATGTCGAAAACGTGCCCCTTTTCGCAGATAAAACTCTTTTCCGTTTTTTTCAGCGGCTTTCCGCAAACGGGGCAGATAAGAACTTCACTCATTTTCGACTCTTTCTCTTTTCGAGAAGTCGGCGCTCTTTTTCTCGGCGTATATCGACTTGGGCAAATTGGATTTTTGCGAATTCGTACATCAGACGGGAGCAAAGTCTTTCGTGATAGTTTTCCTCTATATCGTCCTCGTCGAAATTTGTGCTGATTATCATCGGTTTCTTTTCGTTGAGACGGTCGTTGATTATGTTATAAAGAACGCTTTCGGAAAATGAATTTTTGAATTCCGCGCCGAAATCGTCGATTATAAGCAGATCGCATTCCTTGTATGATTCAATATCAGCGTCTCCTTTTCCGAAACGAACCTTTTCAAAATCGTCCAGCATATCCTGAATCGGCGTATAGAGTACAAAATGTCCCGTTTTTATAAGTTCCGTGCCTATCGCGCAGGAAAGAAACGTTTTTCCGCTGCCGGGGGCTCCGAGGAAAAGCAGGTTTCGAGAGACTTTATCGAATTTGCGGACATAAGTTTTGCAGTATTCAAGCGTTGCTTCCATTTTTTTGCGGGCTTCACCCTCCGCATAAAATGTCAGGTCAAAATTTCGGAAATTCTTGTTCTGATATATTTTCTGCATATTGGAACAGCGCAAAAATTCTTCCGCAAGCGCCTTTTTGTAACAAACGCACATCTCCGTGCCGACAAAACCCTCGTCTTTGCAGATGGGGCATTCGTATTGGAAAGAGAGATAATCGGCGGGGTATCCGTTTTGAGTCAATATCTCTTCTCTCTCTCTTTGCAGCGCAAGACTTTCGGTTTTCAGGCGGTTGAACCCGTCTTCGGAAAGATTTCCGTCCGCCATCGCCGTGAAAAATTCTGCGGATACAGTCTCCATCTTTTGTTCGATTTCCGCGATTTGCGGAAACTTTTCATATATTTCCGCGCGGTGAGCCGTGCGGCGCGTTATAACGTCCGCCTGTTTCTGTGAAAAAAGTTCGTCCGTTTTTCTGCGGCAATCTTCCCTTTTCATTCTTTTTCCTCCTCGATGTCGCTGAGAATAATCTCCCAACTGTCTTTCATCGACTGCTTATTCTCTTCCGATTTCTCTTTTTTCGAATAACGCGGTTTTTGTCCGCCGCTCTGTTTTTGCTGTCTTTTTTCGGGCTTTTTGTCGCCCTCTTCCGCGTCGAAAACCGTTTTGAATCCGTTCTCGTGCCACGATTTCAGTATCTTGTTCATGTAGGCGTATGAATAATTGCCCGTGCTTGCAACGGTTCTGTCGTAAGCAAGATTTATCATGTCAAGCCCAAATCCGTACTCTTCCGTCCATGTCGTGAAAGCATTCTTTTCTCCCTGCGTCAGCGCGCGGTGGCTTATTCCGAGCATACGCGCTATTCGGTTCAGAAGCTCTTTCTTTTCCTTTTGTGCGCGGATGTAATTTTCCGCCTTTTCGGGTGTCGTTATGCCGTTCTCCATCCACTCAATGCCGAGTTTCTGGACTTTCGAAAGCGACATCCCCATATCCGCCGCATATTGAAGCAGCAGCGCAACCGCTTCGGTTTCTATGCCGTTCCAGTCAACAAGGGAAAGTATGAGCGATGCGTCCGTGTCGGAAACCGTTTTTGCAAAAAGTTTTTCCGCCATTCCGTAAAGAAAGCGCAATCCGCCGTCTTTCTTCACTCTGTCCGCAATTTGCGACGGTGTATATTTCATTATCTCGGAAGCGGCAAGTTTCGGACGTTCGAACATATATCTGTTCGCCGTCTTGAATAGTATTCCCGCTTTGCACCAATAGGCAAAAGCGTCGTCGAGTTCCTGCTCCGTTGCGGCGACTGCCGAGAGCAGGTCTTCTTTTGTATACGACGCATTCTTGTTTCTCAACAAAAACAGTATAAGTTTTAACGCTGTCGCGGGTGCGTGCAGATGTTCGTCCACGACCTTTGTCGGAACGGAAAAGGTATCGAGCGCTTCAAAGATTACGGTGTTGTCCATAACTTTCCTCTTATTTTTACGTCTCCGAACGGTATATATTTTGCGTTCGGGCGGGAATCTTTTATCTCTTTGATTTAGGTAACTTATATTATAACAAATAATTCTGTAAATGTAAATAGGCGGCATTACCAAACCGCCTTGTTTTTCTTTGTTTTTCGGATAAAAATATTTTTTCAAAAGAGAACCGCGGCAGCGTAAAAACGAAACCGCGGGGTTTTTGATTTTTATTCTTCAGGTGTTTGCTCCGTCGGAGACGGCGTTGTTTCCGTGGGCTGCGTGTCCGGCTGTGACGGCTCTGTTGACGGCTCTTGCGTCGGTTGCTGCGAAGAGGGCTGTGTGGTCTGCGTCGTCTGCTGCGTGCTTCTCGGAATAACGGTCAAAGTGCAACTTGCGCTCTTGCCGTTTTCCGTCGCCGTTATGGTAACCGTTCCCACGCTGTTTGCCGTAACTCTTCCGCCCGCACTTACCGTGGCTAATGTCGGGTTTGAAGAGGTCCATGTCGGTGTTCCCGTTGAACCGCTTACGACTTTCAGATAAAAAGATTCGCCTGGATAAAGTTCTATTCTTGTTCTGTTGAGCGTTAATACATCGTTTTCGACAGGTGCCGTGTCGGATACCGTGATCGTGCAGGTGGCGACTATACTTGTCCCCTCTGCTGAAACAACTATCGTAACCGTTCCCTCTTTAACTGCGGTTACAAGCCCGTTTTCATCCACAGTCGCTATTGTTTCGTCAGAAGACGTCCATAGCAGTCTTGCCGTTGAACCGTTGGGGTTCAGGTCGGGCACCAAAAGTACGGTTGACCCCGGTGCGACGGTCTTTGTCTGTTCTGCAAATGTAATACTTTCAAGATTCGGCGTTCCGGTAACCGTTACGTTGCAAAAAAGTTCTCCCGTAGTGGTTTTGCTGTTCGCGTATATGTTTACACGCGCTTTTATAACAGCCGAACCCTCGGATACACCGGTCACTATTCCCGATTTGACCGTTGCCACGTCGTTGTTACTGCTTTCCCACGATATTCCGTATGGGTCCGCCCCGAGATTTTCAAAAGAAACCGTCAGCGTCTGTGTTTCACCGCTCTTTAACTGAATCTCTGTTTGGTTAAGAGTGAACGTAGGCTCTTTTCCTGCGCAACCGCAGAAAAGCGTTAACGCAAACAGTGCACAAAGAACGATCGAGAGTATCTTTGATTTATTGCTCATATTAAATCCTTCCGTACAAATCATATTGGATATATCATATCACAGACCGAGAAAAAAGTCAACCGCCTTTTCGGTAACATATTGAAACACATTTTTTTGCAACTATATAATAATAGGAAGCGAAAGTGAAAGTTCAGTGCTTAAAGCGGACTCATCCGTCTAAAAAACCGTTCGGCCGGACATGTGTAAATGTAAACTGATTTTGAATGAAATATGTACCAAAACCGAAAAACCCCACAGTTGCAACAAAAAACGTGTCAGAGTTGCTTTTTCTCCCATAAAAAAATTCTGAAAAGGGTATTGACAAAACCGATTTGACGTGGTATACTGTTTAAGCCCTCGAAAAACGGGGTGCGAATGAACCTTGAAAATTAAACAATGATAATACCCTGTTAATTTAACAGAAGCGAGA